>Ga0299915_10002591_pt1 | contig 13146 bp, 11 predicted proteins | sample RVTome_13_FD_200263 | JGI IMG/M metagenome (GOLD analysis project Ga0299915, IMG submission 200263) | Soil microbial communities from uranium-contaminated site in the Upper Colorado River Basin, Wyoming, United States - RVT92D227 (version 2) ...
TAGCAACAAGCTCAGAGAAAAGCCACTATGTCTGATGAACTTCAAATTTTCCTCAAGGATGTGAAGGAAAAGTTTGACATAATCATCGAAGGCATCTATATGATTATTGAGAAGTTGGATCGGCATATTGAGGAGAGCAGAAAAAAACGCGAAAAATTTGAAATGGGACTTTTGGAGTTCCAGCGGGATATGAATGAGCATCGAGACAGCACTGAGCTACACGGTGGAAGAGCTAAAAAAGAGGCATCCTAACGAATGTCATTTTCTGTTCGGGTAGTGACCATTCGATCATAAAGCCATGGAATACCTTCCTGTTACCGTAGATAAAAGTCATCTGATTACCATCGGGGAAAGGCTCTATTCGGAGAGCATTGAGCTGATCCGGGAGCTGGTGAATAATGCTTACGATGCTGATGCCACAGAGGTCTTGATCAAGATGACCGAAGAGTTGATCGAGGTCAAAGATAACGGTACGGGAATGGACCGGGAAGGCCTGCGGCAATATTTTAATATCGGCTCTCCAGAAAAGATCTTAAAATCAAAGTCTCCGCGGTTTCACCGAGACCGGATCGGGCAGTTCGGGATCGGGAAATTTGCGAGCCTTTCTGCCTGCGAATGTTTTGAGGTCTATACTCAAAAAGGTGATTTTGCAGCCAAGGTGACTTTTGACAAAAGGGAATGGGAAAAAGAAGGAGATCAATGGAATCTTCCCCTCCAAATCTTGCCCTCCGATCAGACAAGAGGGGAGGGTACCACCGTGACGCTCCTTAGATTAACAAGAGAATTCAAACCAGAGGAGGTCATCCGGAAGATCGTAGAAGGGACTCCTTTAAAAACCACCCATTTTGCTGTCAGATTGAACGGTGAACGAATAACACCAAGGAGCTTGAGTGGACACCGGATTCCTTTCCTTGAAGGTTCTGAATTTGGTCCTGTCCATGGGGAAATTATCATCCTCCCTTCCTCCACAGCCTCTCCGGTTGAACTGGGAATCGAAGTCAAAGTGAAGCAGATTACTGTCAAACGGGAGCTTTTTGGATTGGAGCAATGGGGGAAAGTTGTTTCCAGAATCCGGGGGGAAGTCCATGCCGATTTTCTGCCGGTCACCACAGACCGGTCAGGGTTTGTGACTGACAGCCCACAATATCAGGCATTCCGGATGGCAATGGATAAGGTCATTCGAGAAGTGGATGTCGTTCTCAAACGATTGGCAGGCCGAAAAGAGAAACGAAAGGCAAATAAAGCGTTAAAGGAAGCTTTGCAAAGAGTTCATCGCGCACTGGCATTAAATCCCGATCTTTCTCCTTTCGGAGCCATTCCCTTGGCAGAAGAGGGGGAGGGGATGGGTGGCGCAGGTGTCGTCCCAAAGAAGCTAGATCAAAAGGAGGGCAAAGAGGTTCAACCTGTTGAAGAAGGGAAGACCAGTGAGGAGAGCCTCCCTCCTATTCAACAGAAGAAGGTGAGGAAAAAATCACCCAAGGTGAAACGGCTGACTCCCAACGCCGTTGTCCAGAGAATGAAATTTGGAGAAGCCGGAGTTTCCGTCTGCGTCGATGATTTTGGGGAAGAAGGGCCGGAATGTTTTACAGAAGGAACGGTGATCTATATCAATCAAGAGCATCCTCTCTATCAAAGAGAAGTGAAGAAACCGGACACTTATATTTTGAATGTCACACGACTCATCACTCAAGAGATTTCGTTAATGAAAGATACGAGAAATCCCCGCCAGGCCTTCTCAAGGCAGAGCAAGCTCCTCCGGGATGCTTTTATTGAACATCCTACCAATACCTGACCTTCCTTTGTTCGTCATATTAACAGTCTCATAATTGAATTGACATGTTCATTGGAAAATCTCCCCTTCCCCTCTCGGTTTCGAGTCGTACCGACTTTGCCAAACTAACCGTGTCCCATATCTCGGGGGGCTGGACACAAGGAAGGAACATACAACTGGTGCAATTAAGGCTTTGATATACCCCACCCCCACCCCAACCCTCCCCCCTGCCTTCGCCGAAGCGCCTGCCCGCCGCACGAGGCTCTGGGAGGCGGGGCTTCGCGCAGGCAGGCTGAAAGGGAGGGTAATCCTATGGCCTTCTCATGAAAGAAAGGGTAATTGTCACGCAATTCGCATGATCCCTCCCCTTTCAAGGGGGAGGTCAGGAGGGGGATGGGGGTCTGACGGAGTCCCCTTGTGTCCAGCGACTCCACTTATGGGTAAAGATCAGTTTGCCAAAGAGGGGTATTCCCTCCCTTAGGCAAGGCCTGCCTGCCCTATACCAATACAGTTCATGGCCTGCCGGTAGGTAGGGAAGGTTAGGAGGAAGTAGCTCCCGACCCTTTTGGGCCAAGCAGACCCATTGCTGAGTGATTACTATTCGGGTGTGTTTCACTTTGAACTCTTGGAATTTTTGAGTTAGAATGGCGTTGAAGTTGGCCAGCCAAAGGGAATTTATGAAGATCATCTGCGAGAAACGACCCCTCCGGGGCGAGGTGCTCATTCCATCGAGTAAGTCTCATACGATTCGGGCAGTGACGCTCTCAACCCTGGCTCATGGCCGATCGATCATTCATCATCCTCTCCAATCATCAGACTGCTTCGCGGCTGTGGAAGCAAGCCAATTATTTGGAGCCAGATTTCGTTTCGGAGAAAGCTGGGAGATTGAAGGGATAAACGGAACCCCAGACATTCCTGAGAATGTGGTTGATGTGAAAAACTCAGGGACCACCCTCTATTTTTTTATGGGGACAGCAGCGCTTGTTGAAGGGGTGACCGTGTTGACAGGGGATGCGCAGATTGTGAGACGGCCTGTGCAACCCCTGATCGACAGCTTGAAGAACTTAGGTGCAGAGGCTTATTCGACCCGGGGAAACGGGCATCCTCCAGTGATTGTCAAAGGTCGCTTGAAAGGGGGAAAAACCCGTATCACCGGTTCTCTTTCACAGTATGTATCAAGCCTTCTAATCCATAGCCCTCTGGCGGAAAGAGAGACAGAAATTGAAGTGTATGATGTTCTCGAAAAACCCTATCTTCAGATGACTCTGGACTGGTTGGATAGACATAGGATACACTATGAAGCCTCCGATGATTTGACATCTTTCAAGGTCTACGGCGGGCAAAATTACAAAGGTCTTGAGGTGTCAATTCCAGGCGATTTTTCCTCAGCGACATTCTTCCTCGTCGGTGGAGCCATTGGCGAAGGAGATATAACTCTCATAAATCTGAGCATGGATGATGTTCAGGGAGATAAACGTGTGGTCGATTACCTGAAGGAGATGGGAGCCCGGATTACCGCTGGACAGAACACCATCAGAATCCAGGGGGGACGTCTCAGAGGAGTTGAACTTGACATGGGAGACACACCTGATGCTCTTCCCGCTATGGCAGTGGCAGGTTGTTTTGCCGAAGGCAAGACAAGCCTCCGAAACCTGGCTCATTCGCGCCTGAAGGAGACTGACCGGATAAAGGTGATGGCGAATGAATTGAGGAAATTAGGAGGGAAAGTGGAGGAACTTTCGGATGGGATGATTGTCCATCAGAGCTCCCTGAAAGGAGGAGTGGTCAGTGGACATGGAGATCATCGTGTGGTCATGGCACTCACTGTGGCTGGCACAGCGATTCCAGGCCGCACTGAGATAGAAACAGCCGAGGCCATTCAGGCCACTGTTCCCAACTTCATCGAGTTGATGAAGGGACTTGGAGCAAAAATATATAAAGAAGGGGAGAAAGGAGAATCAAGATGAACCGAAGAACTGCTATCCTTATCATTGGCTTTGCCTTAACACTGTTTGTGTCGGCCGTCAACCCAGCAACGGCATCCACTCTTCCCGAGAGGGTAAAAGTGGCCTATGTTGCCATTATGAACTTCGCCCCCCTGTACGTTGCCATTGGACGGGATTTCATGAAAGAGCAGAATATCGAAGTCGAAATGCAGAAAGTCGCTTCCGGGACGGAAGCCATGGCTTTCCTGGCCCAGGGGACACTGGATGCAGGAGGAGTAGGTATCACAGCCGCCACCTTCAACGCATTCAACAAAGGATTCGATCTTCGTATCGTTGCCTCAGCCGCGCTGCAGCCTCAGAAAGGGGGACCAACGATACTTATCGTCCGCAAGGACTTGAAAGATTCAGGCAGGATTAAATCGATTTCAGATTTAAAAAATATGAAGGTGGCCATTGCCGGAGGTCCGGGGACCACTGGAGCTTACTTTGTCGCAAAGGCTCTCAAAGAGGTGAGTTTAACCATTAAAGATATCGAGATTGTCAATCTCGCCAATCCGGACATGCAATTAGCCCTGGAGAAGGCTGCCGTGGATGCTGCACTGGTTGGCCCGCCTTACTCTGACCAAATCATTGCTGGAGGCAAGGGCGTTCTTCTGGCTGAGGATATGGCTCCTGGCGCGATGACGACCGTTTTTATGTATTCAGGAAAATTTATGAAAGAACGGCCGGAGGTAGCAAGACGATTTATGATCGCCTTAGTTAAAGGCTCCCGCGCCATGCAAGGGGATAGGTATCTGGATCAAGCGAACCTCATGTCCTATCTCAAATATGTGACTTCAACCGAAGGAGCCATCCGTAAGGGCAAACCCCAGGTTTACGATCCAGACCTAAAAGTTTATATTGACAGCATTAAAAACATGGAAGAGATCTTCCGCTGGGCAGGTTGGACGAATTACACCACCACCATCCCACAGGAAAAGATGGCCGCCCCATCATTTTGCGAACAAGCTGTTAAGGTATTAGGTCCGTTCAAACCTTGATGAATCAGGCCTTGGGAAATTTCCCAGCACTTCATATAAGGGCTAAAGGGAAAACTCTTACCCCAATTGAGCAAAATATTATTACTTGATTGACCTGTTAACATGACAATAAGGTTATTTAAGGGTTTGCTAAGCTCTATATGAAAATCCCCCTTAATCCCCCTTTTCCAAAGGGAGATAATAATAAGTTCTCCCCTTTGGCAAAGGGGAGTCAGAGGGGATTTTGTCAAAATATTTTCACTCGATTGGAGTTTTACTTTCAATAAGCGATACGATGTCAGTTAAGATTCAAGCCATTGGTGTAACTAAAACCTATTCCTCTCCAAAGGAATTGGTCTATGCCCTTAATGACTTCAATCTTGAGGTAGAGGAGGGGGAGTTTTTATGTATTGTTGGGCCGTCCGGTTGCGGCAAGTCGACTTTTCTCCGAATTCTGGGTGGATTGATCAAGCCCACATCAGGTGAAGTGACTTTGATTCCAGGCAAAGATAATGTTCCATTACAGAATATGGTGTTCCAGGAATATGCGCTCTTTCCTTGGAAGACAGTGATGGATAATGTTGGTTTCGGACTTCAGATACGAGGTTTTTCCAGACGCGAACGAAGGGAGATTAGCCTTGAATGGTTACGAAAAGTGGGATTGCTCAAATTTGCCGATTCCTACCCTCATCAACTTTCCGGAGGGATGAAGCAAAGGGTCAGCATTGCCCGGGCTTTTGCGAATAATCCGGAAATCCTTCTCATGGATGAACCGTTAGGAGCTCTGGATGCCCAGACCCGGATTGTACTTCAGGAGGAATTAATTCGCCTCTGGGAAAGTTTGCGGAAAACAGTGGTCTATATTACCCACAGCATTGAAGAAGCAATATTGCTGGGAGACCGAATCGTCCTGATGACTGCCTATCCTGGGACTAAAAAAAGTGAGTTTCTGGTGCCTTTCAAACGTCCCCGTGATTTTGCCATAACCAGTGCACCTGAATTTGGCCAGCTCACTTATTCCATCTGGCAAGACCTCCAGGGAGAGGTAAGGAAAACGTTGGAGAAACAATAATGACCTTAATCAACAGGCATCAGTGGACCAGAAATCGAGATCACCTTCTTTCAATTGGTTTTCCTATCTTCTTGGTGGCCTTGTGGGAGTTGACCGTTAGCCTGAAATGGCTGGATCCTCGTTTTTTCCCGGCACCATCGACTGTGGGAAATGCTCTATGGAATCTGATCGCCAAGGGCGAATTATTGGGGCCTTTCTGGCTTCTGCCTGAAAAAATCCGCGCTGGAGAATGGCAGGGGGCATTGAAAGTGCTTGGAGAAGGTCATCTCTGGATCAGCCTATTCCGGATCTTTGCCGGTTTTTTACTGGGTGCCATCCCGGGAATTATACTGGGTGTGATGATGGGGATGAACAGAACGATCCGGGTGGCCCTCGACCCGGTTATTTCAGCAATCTATGTCCTGCCGAAAATCGCGATCCTTCCTCTGGTCATGCTCATCTTTGGAATTGGGGAGATCAGCAAGATCGTGATTGTCAGCGTTGCTTCCTTTTTCTTGGTTTTAATCAATACCACTGCTGGCGTTCGAGATATTGAACCCATCTTCTTCGAGGCTGGATATAACTATGGTGCGAGTCGGTGGCAGATGTTTAACCATGTGATTATTCCAGGAGCGCTTCCCATCATCTTTACCGGACTTCGTCTGAGCCTGGGCACCGCCCTGATCGTGATCATCGCTGCTGAGTTTGTGGCTGCCAAACATGGTCTGGGCTATCTGATCTGGTTCTCCTGGCAAACCCTTTTGACCGAGAATATGTTTGCAGGACTGGTCGTCATCATGATCCTGGGTGCGATCTTTACTCGTGGGTTGCAGGTGATCGAAAAATGGCTGATGCCCTGGCAACGTGAGGAGAGGTTAACTCCTTCGGATTTATCCGTTGTCAAATCTGAATCAGTATGATGCTTCCGGTCATAGGGTGGCCATAAAACAGGGGTTTACGACTGCCTTCCTTTTTGAGATTGGCGGCACACTTTGATAATTGTTTTGAATATCTTTTCCAAATCCCTTTCTATTAAAGGGCCTCTGTTCCTCCTTCTCAACTTTTTTAAAACCTCCACCTCTCTCTTGGGGTCATAAATCTTTTTCCCCATCTCCTTTTTGATTTTTCCTAACGCCACTCCTTTACGGATCCGCTGGTTAAGAAGGGTTAATATCCTTCGATCAATACGATCTATCTGTTCCCTTTTCTTTTTCAATTTCCGAGAAAGATCAAATGGCCCAATTCTATTATCCTTCATCACATCTACCTCCATATTTTTAAAAAACAGCCTTCATGAAAGGAACCCTGAAATAGATTCAGGCTCTTCGCGTAATTGAGTTGGTCATTTCTGCCTTTTTCTCCCCCTCTTTGGAAAAGAGGGGTGAGGGGAGATTTTATAAATCATAAGCAACTCCATCTCCTTTCCATCACTCCGTCCATATTCTCAAAGACACCCCTGTCATCCTTGTTCTGAGATGTTGCAATGACGCTTTCAACTGTTTATCGTAAGAAAGCATTTGTTCTTAAAATCCCCCTCCATCCCCCTTTGCCAAAGGGGGATCATGATGATTATAGCCACATCTTTAAGGGGTTTCTACCCACTCACTTCCACGGAGAGCCTAAATCCAGAATAGCATTTAGGTCAAGAAAGATCACTCGTCCATATTGATGAATAAGGATGGTCATGCTATATAATGGTTATGATCCCCGAACCTTGTAAAGCCTTCTATTATGGTGGCCTTCCCGTGAAAGGATCGAGACGGAAAGGAGGTCTTTGGGTTGAGGAAGAAAGAATTCGCTTTACGATTCCAAAAGGGAAGGAAGGTGAAGAGATCGACCTGAAGATCCCTTTCTCCAGAACCGAAAAGGTGTTCCTCACCCGGGATAATTATTATGGAACAGATACCATTCTCTTCAATCTGGTTTTTAGAGATGAAAATGGAAAATCCTTCACTCTCCGGTTTGCACCTGTTGCCATCATCCCCCGAAGGAGAATTGCTCTTCAAAAAAGATGGTTTGACTATTTAGCCAGCCTCATCAGTTCCGGTGGCAATCTCTCTCCCCTTTCCACCAGGTAATCCTTATATTCCTGGTAGCTTGGCTGCACCCACATCGGATTTCCGAAGATCTCATGCATCATAATATTGAACGCCACCTGGGTGATATAGAAACGGTGGTGGTGCCTCAGAATCGGGTTTCGTGAAAACAGCTTGATCAGTTCGCGGGGCCTCCAGTAGTATCGCCTCATGATGTTCTTGTAAATGAAGTTTAACTGTTCGAGGTCATCCACCTCCCGAGTCGGCATCACAGCATGGAGGTAGTCGAAGTTGCGGTATTCCCAGTCCTTGATCCTGCCCGTCTCCTTCATCTTGTAAAAGAGCGGGGTTCCTGGGAGAGGGGTGATGATGTTGAGGCCGAAATGGTCCACATACTTTCCGAAGAATTTTAAAAAGGCATCCCGATCTTCCTCGGTCTCTTCCCAGTGGCCGATCAGCAGGGTGGCCATCACCATCAACTGATGCTTCTTTAAAACCTTCATTGCCGTCACAGCCTCTTCGACCGAGAGGTGCTTGTTAATATCCTTGAGAACATTGTCCGTATGGTATTCGAGGCCCAGCATGAATTGGTAGACTCCAGCCTCCCGGAAGCCATCAAGCAGGTCTTCATCCCGGAGGACCAGATCTGCCCTTGATTGAAGCCAGAACCGCTGGTTCGTTTTTCGTTTGAGCATCTCCTCAATGAATCCGATTCCCTGGTCACGGGTGACGTTGAAAGTATTGTCTCCCACATAGAAGATGTCACGATGATACTTTTCCTTCAGAAGCTGAAGTTCATCGGCAATTATTGTGGGACTCTTTTTTCTCCACTTTCGTTTATAGAAGGCCGATTCGGAGCAGAAGGAGCAGTCAAAAGTGCATCCCCTTGAGAAGTTGACGACCAACCCTCTCCTGCCCTCCGAAGGAATGCCCACATAGGGGTGTTCCATCTTAGCAAGATGGTAGGCAGGAAGGGGCAGGGCATCGAGGTCCTCTATAAAAGGCCGGTCTCCCGTGTATGTGAAATGTCCGATCTCATCGAGAAAGGCAAGGCCCAGAACTTTTGAGAGATCCTCCTTCTTCTCCATTGCCCTGAGAAATTCCGTCAGCGTCACCTCTCCTTCACCGACACAGATGTAGTCGATGGCAGGACAGTCCCTGAGCGTCTCCTCAGCCATAAACGAGGGATGCTCTCCGCCCATGATGATGATCGTTTCAGGGCTGATGGTCTTAATCAGGTTGGCGGCATTCATCCCATCGTAGATGAAGGCTGTGCAGATAACTGAGATGCCTACCATCTCGGGTTTCTCTCTCCGGATTTTCTCTTCGAGATCTCTCCAGGGACTTTCGTTCAAGGTGCAATCCATGTATTCGATATCCAACCCTTCCCTTTCCAGATAGGCCAGAAGTTGAAGACATCCGGGTGAGGGAACCCAGGCTCGAAGAATGGTCCAGATTTTATGAGGGGGGTCGACAAGGAGGAACCGCATGGTTTCTGTTTCCTCAGGGATGGATTGACTGTCCTCTTTTTAAACGCCATCGGACGAGGCGCTTTAAAAGAGGCTTCGCAAGGGGCATTCGGAAGAGGAGATGGGAACGGGGTGCTTCAAAGATCTCTCCGGTAAGAAGTTTTTCGGAAAAGTCTTTAACCTTCTTTGAGGCTTTTTTCACTCCCTCCCTGTCAACAATCGCCACCTTTTCAAAGACCTTTTCACAATAGAGGCATCGTGAGCAGGAGGTCTGATTGCAGTCCATCTTCTTAAACTGTTCGATGAATCCGTCGAGCTTTCGATTGTCCATCTGGATGAGCTGCCGGACTTCAAGGTCAAAGACTTTCTCCAATTCCGAGATCTTCATGATGTTGACGTGTTCAGGTTGGATGAAGTATTCGAGATGGAGTGGGGTGAAGGCCCCCTTTCTTGGAAGGGTAAAAAGGTCTAAGAGATTTCCGTCATAACGCCGGTTTTCGTAAGCCTTCACATGTTCGACGAGAAGAGGCGTCCGTTTAAATCGCTCCGTTATTTTGAAACGGTCATAGCCAAGGGCCTCATAATGAGAGACATCTTCCGGCCGGATCCACGGCGATTTCAGAAGTTCCACCGGCTCCATCAATTTTCGATAGAGGCAGAGGTATCCTGGATACTGGAGATAGCAATGGGCTTCCTCTTCTCCTTCTCTTGAGGCGTGGCCATCATGATTGACATGTTCAAAGTTGTAAGGACACTGCCAGAGGCAGATGTTATTGACGAGGATCTCCAGATTGCACTTTACGGTTTTCCGGATGTTTTCAAGGGTTTTGAATTCGCGGTTGATATGTTCATCAATGATGATCTCTTCCACACCCATGTCTTCATATTGAAGGGCCTTTCTTACGGTATTGACCCGTGCGGTGGTGGAGACTTTGATCTTCAAGCGGGGAAATCGTTTTCTGATGAGGTCGATCAGATAGGGGAGGCCTACCACGACCGAATCTGCACCGGAATGATCCACCCATTCGAGAAGGTCAATGATCTGTCCATAACCTTTTCTTGAATACTGGAGGTTTCCGAGGCACGGTGCATTGAGGAGGTAGCTGAATTCGATTCCTTTTTCGTGACAGGCCTGGATGTATTTCTCGATATAGATTCGGTCGACCTGAGGAAGGACAAAACCTGGTCTGGCTCCTCCCACCACATCAAAGGGAAGTTTGCCAAAGAGGGTATCCACAGATGTCCCCTGAAGAGCATCCAGAAGGTCAAAATCCCAATTCGTTCCCACCCGCAGTTTCATCTTAAACTAAAAATTAACATGAGGGGTTCTTTATTTTCAATATAAATTGGGGTCAGGTCTTGCATTACTACAATTTACGTCAGTTTCCCGCGAATTGCTGGATTGCAAGACCTGACCCCAATTGTTTTGAGGACGAATTGAAGACTCCGGGAACCTTGTAAAACGGTGAAATATTCACCTATCCCTTTTCTTTGCCTTTGCTGAAGACCTTCAGCAAGAGCCCCTTTCATGGTCAGTATTTAAAGAGAGCAGAAACAACAATGATTGCACCGATCAACCCAACCCCCAACCAGAAGATTCCTGAGATGAAAAAAGAGAGGACAATCAGAATGCTCCCCAAGATGTGCATATTCCGATGCATTCCGGACACTGATTCCGATCCGAGGCGGACACCCATTCCGAAGCAAGGCGGACAGTCATTCCGACCCAATCCGGACACCCCAAGGGATTTGATGCGGCGCTGGATAATTGAACCTTCATGCCTTTATCCTTCTGGTAAATATTTCAGGAGGAATTCATGGCAACCAGGAGATTATCCATGCGCAAAATCAAAGAGGTATTACGTCTCCATCACGAGAAGGGGCTTTCAATCCGACCCATTGCCAAAAGTCTCGATATGGGTCGAAGCACTGTCCAAGAATACCTTGAACGTGCTGAGCGGGCAGGATTGAAATGGCCCCTGGTTCCAGAGCTTGATGAGGCTTCGCTGGAACATCAGCTTTTCCCTTCCATTGATGCAGTTTCCCAAGAAAAGCGTCAGATGCCTTCGCCGGAGTATCTTCACCAAGAGTTAAAGAGGAAGGGGGTTACGCTTCAGCTTCTCTGGCATGAGTATAAAGAGAAGAACCCCGATGGCTACCAATACAGTCAGTTTTGTCGAGTTTACCATCAATGGGCTGAGAAGCTTGATCCCTGTCTCCGACAGGTTTACAAGGCCGGAGAAAAGCTTTTCGTGGACTATGCGGGACAGACTATGGAGATCACGGACCCCAAGACCGGAGAGATCCATAAGGCTGAAATCTTTGTGGCCACCTTGGGGGCCAGCAACTATACCTTTTCGGAGGCGACCCTTTCCCAAGATCTCCCTTCCTGGATTCAGTCCCACGTTCATGCCTTCGAATACTTCCAAGGAGTCCCGGAGATTCTCACCCCAGACAATTTGAAGGATGCGGTCACTCGATCCTGCCGCTATGAACCTGATCTCAACGCCACTTACCGGGAGATGGCGGAGCATTATGAAACCGTCATTATTCCTGCCCGGGCCGGGAAGGCTCGGGACAAGGCGAAAGTCGAATCGGGTGTTTTGCAAGTTGAACGCTGGGTCCTGGCTCCTCTGAGACACCATACCTTCTTCAACCTCGCAGATCTCAATGAGGCCATGGCAAAGCAATTGGAGATCTTAAATAACCGCCCCTTTGAAAAACTCGAGGGCACCCGGAAGAACCTTTTTGAAACCTTGGACAAACCCGCCCTCAAACCCTTGCCGGCTCATCGCTTCGTCTTTGCCGAGTGGAGCAAAGCCAAGGTCAATATCGATTATCACATTGAAGTGGATCACCATTACTACAGTGTTCCCTACCCACTGATTCATGAAAGACTGGATATCCGTCTGACCAATGTCACGGTCGAGGTCTTCTTCAAGAGCCGAAGAGTCGCCCTCCATGGTCGCAGTTACATCAAAGGGAAACACACCACCTTGACTGAACACATGCCCAAAGCTCATCAACAACATCTCCAATGGACTCCTTCTCGGATGATCCGCTGGGCAGGACAGATTGGCCCTCAGACGCAGAACCTGGTCAGTTTGATTCTGGAATCCAGACCTCACCCCGAACAGGGTTATCGCTCCTGTCTCGGATTGCTCCGTCTGGAGAAGCGGTATTCGACAGAGCGTTTGGAAGCGGCTTGTGCCCGAGCATTAGCCTTCAAAGCCTACTCTTACAAGAACGTAGAATCTATCCTCAAGAAGGGATTGGATCAACAACCTTTGAGTGCCTCTGCACCCCAAACTCCTCTCCCCCTGCTTGAGCATGAAAATCTCAGAGGAAGAGAATATTACCAGTGAAAGGGTGAGGCTCCGGTATGGACATGGTGGAGAAAATGGATTGTAGAGCAAAGGGTGAGGTGATTTTAGAAGGCAGAAGACCGTCACAGTCCAATTTCTGTGAAAGGCGCTCTCCTTTCATAAGAATCCATTCCCTATGGTACTGCTAACAACTACGAAAGGAAAGACCATGCTGAATGAACAGACTTTTGATAAACTATATGCCATGAAGCTCATCGGGATGGCCGAGGGCTTCAAAGAACAGCTTGAGCAACCTCCCTTCCGAGACCTCTCCTTTGAAGAACGTTTTGGGATGCTGGTCGAACGTCAGTGGAGCTGGAAGGAAAACAAACGTCTCAGCCGCCTCCTCAAAGATGCTAAACTGAAGCTCCAGGCTTGTCTCGAGGACATCGATTACAGGACTCCCCGTGGATTGGAAAAATCGGTGATCTTAAGCCTTGCTTCCTGCAACTGGATCCGTAACCATCAGAACCTTCTCATCTCTGGCCC
>Ga0299915_10002592_pt1 | contig 13143 bp, 10 predicted proteins | sample RVTome_13_FD_200263 | JGI IMG/M metagenome (GOLD analysis project Ga0299915, IMG submission 200263) | Soil microbial communities from uranium-contaminated site in the Upper Colorado River Basin, Wyoming, United States - RVT92D227 (version 2) ...
CAGATAGACGGCCTCGACCTTTTGCGGCTGCCCGTTTTCATAGACCTCGAACTCGTCGATCGAGAGATCGGCGACGAATCGGCCGTCGCTGAAAACCCGAACGGGAACCTCGATGTTGACGACGACGACGACGTGCTGGATCTCCTGGGCGAACGCCGTCGCGGCCAGGAAGAGGACGATCGGCCATCGTCTGCTCAATATTTTCATCATTCCATCACCCCGTCGCAAAATGATAGGCCCGGCCACAAAGGCTGTCAAGGCGGATTCCGGCCTGCCCGGAACGCGCGGCCTCCGAATTCAGCCCGACGGCGGCCGGGAGCCCGCTCGAGCCGGTCCGCACGCCAGACATCCATGCGGGAATGACCCGCGGGACCGGGATATCGACCAAGATACGCCGGGCGGAAATTTCCCCTGGGCCGGTTTAATCGGCTATAATAGCGTTCCTTTCAATCCGTCGAGGAGGTTTGGACCCGCCATGAGAATCATCGCGACCGTCTTCATTCTCATTTCCCTCGGCCTCGCGTCCGGGGTTTCGTCGGCCCCGTCCGTCCGGCCCGGCTCTCCTCAAGCCCCGCCGGCCTCAGACGATAATCCCTTTTTCAAACCCTCCGGGACACCTTTCAACGTCCCGCCTTTCGCGCTCGTCAAGAATGGGCATTTTCTGCCGGCGATCGAAGAAGGGATCAGGCGCGAGCAGGCCGAGGTCGACGCCATCGTCGATCTTCCGGCGCCGCCCTCCTTCGAAAACACGGTCGCCGCTCTCGACCACACCGGCATCTTCCTCTCCGACGTGAACGCCGTTTTCGGCGCCCTCCAGAGCGCTCATACCAACAAGGAACTCCAGGCCCTGGCCCGGAAAACGGCTCCCATGCTGGCCGCCCACCGGGACAATATCGGGCTCAACGAAAAACTCTTCCGGCGCGTCAAGGCGGTCTACGAGGAGCGGAGCAGCCTGAAATTAGACCGGGAAGAGCTCTTCTTGCTGGAGAACACCTATCGCGACTTCGTGCGCGGCGGCGCGCTCCTCGACGAAACGCAAAAAGCCAAGCTGCGGGAACTTAACCAGGAGCTGTCTCTCCTCACCGTGAAGTTCGGGGAAAACGTCCTGGCCGAGACCAACGCTTTCAAGTTGGTCATCGAGGACCGCGCCGACCTGGCCGGGCTTCCGCCGTCCGTCGTGGCGATGGCCGCGGAAACGGCCAAGCAGGCCGGCCTGGAGGGGAAATGGGTTTTCACCATCCAGGTCCCCAGCATGATCCCGTTCCTCCAATATTCCGAAAAACGGGAGCTCCGGGAAAATCTTCACCGGGCCTACTTCATGAAGGGCGACCGCGACAACGACTCCGACAACAAGGAGATCCTCAAGAAGATCGCGACTCTCCGCCGGGAGAAGGCCCGGCTCCTGGGGCATGACAGCCACGCTGCCTTCGTCCTGGAAAACAACATGGCCAAGACGCCGGACCGGGTCGACGCCTTCCTGAAGCAGCTTTGGGAGCCGACCCTGGTCAAGGCCAAGCAGGAAGCGGCTGAGCTCCAAGCCATGATCGACCGCCAGGGCGGCGGGTTCAAGTTGGCCTCCTGGGATTGGTGGTTGTACACCGAGAAGCTGCGGCAGGAGAAATACGCCCTCGACGACACGGCCCTCCGGCCGTACTTCAAGCTGGACAACGTCCGGCAGGGCATCTTCGCCCTGTGCGAAAAACTCTACGGCCTGAAATTCATCGAGCTCCCCGACCTGCCCCGCTACCATCCGGACGTCCAGGCCTATGAGGTCCGGGAGGCCGACGGCCGGCATACGGGCATCCTTTATATGGACTTCCATCCCCGGGAGAGCAAGCGGGGCGGCGCTTGGTCGGGCGGCTTCCGGCGCGCCTACTACGAAAAGGGCACGCGAGTCCCCCCCGTGGCCAACATCGTCTGCAATTTCACCCGGCCCACGGCCGACGCGCCCTCCCTGCTTTCGACCGACGAGGTGGAGACCTTCTTCCACGAATTCGGGCACGCGCTCGCCACGCTTTCCTCCCAGGGCCGTTACCGCGGCCGGACCGTCGCCCGGGATTCGGTGGAGCTTCCCTCGCAGATCATGGAGCACTGGGCCTTTGAGCCGGAGCTCCTGGCGGTCTATGCCAAGCACTACAAGACCGGCGAGGTCATTCCCGCCGGCCTGGTGGAGAAGCTCGGAAAAAGCAGCCTCTTTAACCAGGGCTTCATCACCGGGGAATACCTGGCCGCCTCCATCCTGGATATGGCCTGGCACACCCTGCCGAACCCGGCCGAGGTCGACGTGCGGCAGTTCGAGAACGAGGTCATGGCCGCGATCGGTCTCATCCCCGAGATCGTGCCCCGCTACCGCAGCACCTATTTCACCCATATCTTCAGCGGCGGGTACGCGGCCGGCTACTACGCCTACATTTGGTCGGAAGTCCTGGATTGCGACGCCTACGAAGCCTTCAAGGAAAAGGGGATCTTCGACCGGGCGACGGCCCTCTTGTTCCGCAAGAACGTCCTGGAGCCGTTCGGCACCGAGGACCCCATGGCGCAATATGTGCGCTTCCGCGGGGCCGAGCCCAAGATCGAGCCGCTGCTCCGCAACCGCGGCTTAGAGGTGAAAAAGTAGCGCGTGACCTCTCGCCACAGTCCTGCCGCGGCAGGGACGGCGGCCCGGTCGAGGAGGCGGACCGCGTTCCTGCTGCAGCCCGCGCGACAGACCCCGCAACCGTAGCGGAGCCGTACCCGTGTCAATGAACGGCGGGCCGGGGTGGCCTTTCTTGGAGGAATGGCCTAACATAGGGAGGGATGAGCTCGAAGACGGACTCGGACAAAGCCCTCGGCTGGGCCGTCAATACGGTGTGTGTCGCCTCGGCCGTCTGGCTCCTCTCCCCGTTCCTCACGATCGACGCTTCGGACGCCCGCCATCCCAATGCCTACGTCTACCGTCTCGCGTTGGGGTTGATGATCCTGCTGCTGTACTTGGGGAAGCTGGCCTTCGATGTCCTCGCACCCCAGGGATTGGCCCATCGCGTCTCGAACTTCAAGGCCGCGGCCGTCATCGTGTTCGGCATGCTCATCCTGGGTTTTCTTGTCTACGTCGTTCTTCAGGCCGGCACGCTCTACCTCGAAAACCCTCCCCCCGACCCCGATGTCTTTTTCTGACGCCCGCCTCGCCCGGGGCGAGGTCGTTGACGGGCGGCGGCAGCGCGGACCTCAGATCAAGACCGTTCTTTGACAGGGAGAAACCCGCTGTGCTATAAGATTTTTTTCACGCCGCGGTCAAGGAGCGTCCGATGAAGAAAGGCCTTCTGCAGACCAAACCTCTCGCCCTGCTGATGAAGGAGACGACGGAGGAGGGGCATCGGCTCCGCAAGGCCCTCGGGGTGTGGGACCTCATCGCCATCGGGATCGGCTGCATCATCGGCGTCGGGATCTTCGTCCTCCCCGGCGTGCAGGCGGCCAAGAACGCCGGCCCGGGCATCATCCTGTCCTTCGCCATCGCCGCGGTCGCCTGTGCCTGCAGCGCGTTGTGTTATGCCGAGCTGGCGGCCATGATCCCCGTGGCCGGCAGCGCTTACACCTACGGTTACGCGACTCTGGGCGAGGTCTTTGCCTGGATCATCGGCTGGGACCTCATCCTCGAATATATGGTCGCGGCGGTCCTCGTCTCGACCGGCTGGTCGGCTTACTTCGTCAACCTGGTCAAGAATATCGGCCTCCATATCCCGCAGGCGGTCGCCGCCTCACCCTGGGACAAGAATCCCGGGGTCCTCAACCTGCCGGCCGCCTTCATCGGCCTCTTGCTCACGGCTCTCCTCATCCGCGGCATCAAGGAGAGCGCCAAGGTGAACCTCGGGATCGTCATTCTCAAGGTGTCCGTCATTCTCTTCTTCATCGTCATCACGGTCTGGCATGTCGACCCGTCCAAGTGGCACCCGTTCATGCCGTTCGGCTTCGGCGGCGTCCTCACCTCAGCGGCCATCGTTTTTCTGGCCTTCGTCGGCTTCGACGCTGTCTCGACGACCGCCGAGGAAGCCAAAAACCCGCAGCGGGATATGCCCATCGGCATCATGGGCTCGCTGGCCGTCGCGACGATCCTCTATATGGCTGTGGCCGCGATCATGACGGGGATCGTGCCCTACGCAGAACTGGATGTCGCCGACCCGGTCGCCAAAGTCTTGAACGTCCTCCAGATGCCGTGGGCTTCGGCCATCGTCAGCGTCGGGGCGATCGCCGGGATCACGAGCGTCCTCCTCGTCCTCATCCTCGGCCAACCCCGGATCCTCTTCGCCATGTCCCGCGACGGACTTCTCCCGCCCGCCCTGTCGCAGGTCCACCGGAAGTACCAGACGCCCCACCGGACGACGATCCTGACGGGCGGCATCGTGGCCGTCGCGTCGGCCCTGACGCCGATCGACGTTTCGTCGGAGCTCTGCTCGATCGGCACCCTGTTCGCGTTCATCATCGTCGGCGCGGGGGTCATCGTCCTGCGCTACATCCGCCCGGACCTGCATCGTCCCTTCCGCGCCCCTCTCGCGCCCGTCATCCCGGGCCTGGGCGTGCTCCTCTGCGCCTACCTCATGCTCAACCTGCCCGGCTCGGCCTGGGTCCGTTTTGCCGTTTGGCTCTTCATCGGCTTGTTGATCTATACGTTCTATGGGTATCGCCACAGCCTTATCCGCCGCAACGGCAGCGCCGGCCCGCGCGCGGACTGAGGGGGGAGAATATCCTCCCTGATATCACCCCCAGGGGTGATTGACCGGACACCGCCCGTCCCCCGACAATACGGTCCTCCAGGGAGGAGGCGCGGGTGAGGCCCGTCCCGGCGGGCGTCCTCGGGCTCTCTCCCGGTCGCTGGAGGAGGCGGCCATGGCCAAATACGTGATCCTGAACTTCGACGAAACGGACCGCTTCCGGCTGACGACGGAGCGGCCGGAGCTCAGCCTGGCCTCCTCCACTTTCAATCCGGCCAAACCCGGTGTCTTCTTTCTGCCGGAGGACAGCGAGGCCGTCTTCATCCAGCTCATCGGACTGAACCCGGTGAAAGATCTCGGTCACGACGCCGCGTCCGCGTTGTCCCGGTTCACGGACGCCGGCGGGAAGGTCGTCTGCTTTATCGGGCCGAGCGACCAAGCTGAGCTCGGCAAACTCATCGGTCCGTTCCCCGAGCTTCATTTCCAGCCGAACAGCCTGCCGGAGTCCATCTTTTTCAGTCCCGATGAGCCCTACCAGTCCGTTTTCGAGCAGTTCCAGATGTCGATCTCTCATGCCTATAAACTCCTGCCGGCCGCCATGGCCGGGGACGCCTGGGAGGGAAGTCCGAAGCTCGGCCGCGCGGCCTCGGTCCTCGCGAAAAGCTCCGACGGCTGTCCCGTCGCTCTGCTCCTGCCGCACGGGCGGGGATCCTATGTCCTTCTGCCGTGGTTCGGCACGAACAATATCGACGTCGTCAGCACCCTCCTCAGCGTCCCCAAGAAAAAGTCCGCCCCCGAGCCGGAAATCCCGCCGCCTCCGAGACCCGAACCGGTCGACGAGGAAGTTCCTCCGATCGCTGCGGCGCCGTCCCTCGCCGATGTAGGGTCGCTCATCGCCGGTATTTCCAAACCGGTTCCGGAGCCGGAAATTCTCCCGTATCTGATCCACGAGCCTGCACCAGTTGAAACCTCGGATATTGCCCCCGCGCCGTCGGCCGCCGTTGTGGAGCCGGTCATCGCCGATGTTCCCGGTCCTGCCCCCGGACCGGAAATCCTTGCGCCCCGAAGACCTGAGCCAGTGCACAAGGAAATCCCTCAGATCGCTGCGGAGCCGTCCTTCGCCGATTTGGGGGCGGTCATCGCCGACCTCTCCAAGCCGGTTCCGGAGCCGGAAACTCTGCCGGCCGTGAACTACGAGCCCGCGCCGGACCAAACCCCCGACATTGCCCCGGCGCTGTCTCTCGCCGACGTGGGGCCGGTCATCCCGGATGTCCCCCGTCCCGCTCCCGAGCCGGAAATCCTGGCGCCTCCGAAAAGAGAGCCCGGGCACGAGGAAATCCCTCAGCTAACCGCGATGCCGTCCCTCGCCGAGGTAGAGCCGCTCATGACCGATATTTCCAGACCCGTTCCGGAGCCTGTGATTCTCCCAGCGATGAACCACGAGCCTGGGCCCGCCGAAACCCCCGACATTGCCCAGGCGCCGTTTCTCGCCGACGTGGGGCCGGTCATCTCCGAAATGCCCGCTCCCGCCCCCGAGCCGGGAATCCTCCCGGCTCCAAAACGAGAGCCCGGGCACGAGGAAGTCCCCGAGCCGGCGCCCATTCCTTCCCCGGACGTAGAACCCCAGCCGGATCAGGCGCCGGACAAGATCTCGGTCCCCTCCATCCCGGACCTGGTCGCCGGGCGCGAAGAGACCGCCTGGCTCGAGCAGGAGGAGTACGCCTTTCCCGAGCTTAAGGAGATCTACGCCAAACGCGAAGAGGCGACGCAGCGCTACACCCAAGCCAGGCAAGAGATCGAGCAGCGCCACGCCCAAGCCATGCAGGAGGTCGAGCAGCGGCTCCAAGCGTTCAAAGCCAGCGGACAGGAGGCCTTCCTCAACCTCCTGCGTTCAGAAGGGCAGGAGCTCGTCCAAGCCGCCATTTTCGTCCTGAAGTATCTCGGCTGGAACAGGGTTATCGACGTCCACGATTACTGGAAGAAAGTCATCCGCGCCAAGGAAGAGGAGATCTGGGTCCTGGAGAGCGAAAGCCCGTCCGTCGAGGTCGGCCTGATGCGGGACAAGCTTCTCCTCGTCCTCGTCCGGAGCGGAACGGCCGGGGCAACGGACGACGAGTGCGCGCTCTTGCAGCGCTATAAGGGCCGCCGGATGCAGGAATATAACAACACCCAGATGAAGGCCCTGCTCATCGGCAACTATTTCATGACGACCGAGGGGAAGTCGCGGACGAGTCCATTTTCTCCGCAGCAGGTGGAAGACGCCCAGAAGGACGGCAACGCCCTTCTTTCGACCTACGACCTCTTCCAGGCCATCAAAGCGGAAAAGGAAGGGCGGGTCACCAAGGACGAGCTGCGCCGGGAGCTCGTCGAAAAAAGCGGGCTCATCCACTTCGCCTCCTGAACGGCCTCGCCGCCCTTGACCCGTTCGCCGACGCTAGCCCCGCGGACCCTGGCGGGAATCGCGGGGCCGGATCCCATAGGTGCCAGCCCCGCGGACCCTGGCGGGAATCGCGGGGCCGGATCCCATAGGTGCCGGGCCCCGGCGCTTCGCCTGTACTCACGGCCTCCGTGAGTGCGGCATTCATGCTGGGGAGTCCAGGGGTTGACTCCTCTCGACGCCGCTGGCATAATCCAGGTCGTCGAGGAGGCAGCCATGGCCAACGCCCTGGTCGGATATTATTCCCGCACCGGAAATACGGAAAAAATGGCCGTCAGGATCGCCGATGTCCTACGGGAGGAAGGGCTCGAGGTCGACCTGAAGAAGGTCAAGGACATCGCCCTTCCCGACCTCCTCCACTCCGACTGCCTCGTCTTCGGGTCGCCGACCTACTACGGGTCGATGGCCGCGGACCTCAAGAGGCTTTTGGACGAGAGCGTCAAGCACCACGGCAAGCTCAAGGGCAAGGTCGGCGGGGCCTTCGCCTCCTCGGCTAACGTCGGGGGCGGGAACGAAACGACGATCCTCGACATCCTCAGGGCCCTTCTCATCCACGGTATGGTTCTTCAGGGCGATTTCCGCGGCGACCACTACGGACCCGTGTCGATCGGCCGGCCGGATAAACGGGCCCTGGACTGCTGCCAGAGTTATGCGCGCGTGCTGGCGGCCCTGACCAAGAAATTATTCCCGGCGAAGTGACGGCCGGCCCGCCGTCGGGCCCGCGGCTCGACCGGACGGTCCGGGCCGATGGACGCGCGGCAAAGCGATGAAGACCCGGCTCCGCACTCTCCCGCTGGCCTGGGCCCTCTTGTACGTCTTCCCCACCTGCGGCGGATCCGAGTCGTGGTGGTCCTCCGGACCGCAGGACAAGGACTTCCTGACCCCGCCGGCGATCGAAGAGGGGATCCTCGTATCCCTGAACCGGGAGCGAGAGCGAAACGGCCGGCCGCCGCTGCGGTCACTTCCCGCTTTGGCCGAAGTCGCCAGGGCCCACAGCCGAGAGATGGCCGCCGCCTCGCGTCTCTTCCACGTATCGGAATCGGAGAAACCCCTGAACGACCGCCTCGTCGCGGCCGGCCTGTTCTTCGCCAAGACCGGCGAGAACGTGGCCCGCTCCGACTCCTTCCTCCCCGCCCTGATCCACCAGGAGCTCCTGGAAAGCCCTCCTCATCGGGAGAACATGCTCGACTCGGATTACGATGCGGTCGGGGTCGGCGTCGTGAGCGTCGACAACAGGACTTACTATGTCAGCCAAATCTTCCTCCGGTCGATCCTGACCCTGGACAAGGAGGCGGCCACGGCGGAGCTAAAGCGGCATGCGAACGAGATTCGTCGAGCGGCGGGCGTGCCGCCCCTCGTCTTCTGGGAGGAAGCCGACACGTTCGCCGACGTGATGCTCCTCTCCCGCAGCCACGGCGCCCAGGTGCCCGAGCCTCCCGCGAGATTCGGCGCCGTGAAGGGATTTTTCTCTGAATCCCCCTTTCTCGGCTTCCAAGACAAAGCGGCTTCCGAGATCGTCAAACCGCCTTACACCCATGCGGGCCTCGCCCTCGACTTCAGGAGGACAATCGCCAACCCGGGAGGCGCGTATCTTCTGGCGATGCTGCTGATGTCGGAGAATCAACTGGACCGGCCCGAAGCGGATCTCGTCAGCGCCGTTTTCGATGCTGTCAACGCCCGGCGACACGCCCGGGGTCTCCCTGAACTTGAAATGTCCGCCTCACTCACGGGGGAAGCCCGGAAAGCGGCGTCCGCCTCGGACGCCGGGGGCGGCCGGGGGAGGCCGACATCCCAGCCCGTATCGGGCCATAGGGTCATGACCTATATCACCTTTGACCCCGCCGACCTTCCCGCCGCGGTCGAAAGTCGGGTCCTCGAGGCCGGATGGCGTTTTATCGGCATTCAGGCCGCTTTCCGGAGGACGAAAGAGTACCCCATGGGCGTTATCCGGGTGGCCCTCGTCATCAGCGTTTCGTAACAGGAACCGACCCGCGGAGATATCATCCGGGGGTCTCTCCGCCCGGAAGCCCGGAGGAAGATGCGCGGGCGACGATCGCGGAGCGCGCCCGCCGGCTTGGCTTTTTCCTCGGGATATGCTAATTTGGGGGCTCTTTGGGAGTCAACGCATGAAAAGAGATGAACGACACCACATGAAGGAAGACGGCCTGGCCGTCGGCTTCAACCGGGCGCTCCGCTTCCTCAAGGCCTGGCGGAAACAGCTCCTGATGCTGGCCGGCGTTGCGGGCCTGGCCGTTTTGATCATTGTCGGGATCGGCCTCGTGCGCGGCCGCAGCTTCCGCGCCCAGAGCGAGGTCGCGACCCAGATCCTGCGCCTGCGGGCCGACCTCGACCAGAAGCCGGAGAACCTCGGCCAGCTGGAGAAGCTGGCGGGCCGCGGCCGTTATGCGCGCCTGGCCCATCTCGAACTCGCCACCTATTGGATCGAGAAGGGCGACCTGGACAAAGCGGCGGCCAGTTTGAGAGAGGTTACGGGCCGGCCCAAGGATCTCATCTACTATCAGGCGCAGGACCTGGCCGCCGGGGTCGAGGTGCGGCGCAAGAACTACGACCGGGCCATTGAGATGTACAAGAACCTCGAAGCCGAGAAACCGGCCGTCTACCCGCTGGACGCCATCCTCTTCCACCGGGCCGAGGCCCATGCGCTCAAGGGAGAGAAGAAAGAAGCCCGGGAGCTTTACCAGAGGCTCCAGACCGAGTTCAGCCAGACCTACTTCGGCTACGAGGCCTCCGTCCGGGCCGGAAAACTGGGGACCGGGTGAGGCGGGGGAATTGTAAATTCGCCCCGATGGGGTATAATATGAACTTATTATCGTAAGAGGAGAGTGCTCATGGCCTATCGCATCACCGAAGAATGCATCAACTGCGGCGCCTGTGAACCCGTGTGCCCGAATGTGGCCATCTCCGCGGGAGAGGAACTTTATGTGATCGACCCGGCGAAATGCACGGAGTGCGTCGGACACTACGATAAGTCCCAGTGCGCGGACGTCTGCCCGGTCGACGCCTGCGTGCCCGACCCGGACCACAAGGAAACCAAAGAACAATTGATGGCTAAGTTCCACAAGCTGAAAGGCTGAGACCGTTCTGTCTGAGGAAAAACCAAGAGGAGTGACCCGGTCACTCCTCTTTTTTTATCGGCGGCGGCGGATGGGAAGCCGATGAAACTCGGGCCCTGGGCGAACGCCGTCCTTTTCGTCGCGACGCTCCTGTCGACGTTTCTCGTCGGCCTGACCTGGAGCGCGAGCTATATCACGCTGGGAGTAAAAGGCGGCGATCCACTCGTCAACCTCGAATTGGCCGCCCTAGCCGACTCCCGTGTCCTGGGCCTGGCGGCCGCCTATACGGCCGTCCTCATGGCGATTCTCCTCGCCCATGAGTTCGGCCACTACCTGACCTGCCGCAGGTACGGGATCGCGGCCACGCTGCCTTTTTTCATCCCGGCGCCGACCCTCGTCGGCACCCTGGGGGCCTTCATTCGTATCAAAGCTCCGATCACCCGGAAGAAGGTCCTCTTCGACATCGGCGCCAACGGCCCTCTGGCCGGATTCGTCCTCGCGTTGCCGGCCTTGGTCGTCGGCCTGGCCCTCTCCAAGGTCGTACCGGCCCTGCCCAAGGACCAGACCATCGTTTTCGGCGACCCGCTCCTCCTTAAAATATTCGGTCGCCTGCTCCTGGGCGAAATTCCGGCCGGCTCCGACATCATCATTCACCCCATCGGTTTCGCCGGCTGGGTCGGCTGTCTGGTGACGGCGCTCAATCTCTTTCCCGTCGGCCAACTTGACGGCGGACACCTCGCCTATGCCATCTTCGGCCGCCGCACGCGTGCCGCCGGCCGGGCCTTCATCGGGCTTTTTGTCGTTCTGGCCTTCTTCTTCTGGGCGGGATGGCTCGTCTGGGCCGCCGTCCTGCTCTTCCTAGGACTCAAACATCCGTCCCTCGCCGACGAGGAAGAGCCTCTGGACGGCCGGAGACGCCTCCTGGCGGTCGTTTTGCTGGTCATCTTCATCTTCTCCTTCATCCCCGACCCCGTCAAAGGCTTTAGCGGGATTGGACTTTTGCGTCAGGTTGGGTTATTTACTACGGGGAGCTAGACTTTGCATAATCCTTGCTGCTCCCCGAGTACTAGCCGGGCGATGAGGAAATATGGAGTCGACTATATTTCGCCCGGCTTAGTAATTGAGGCGTGAGAAATATTCACATTTTGTGTGGAAATACTGTGGAAAAGCGCCCACTTCGCCTACAAAAATTTTTTAGATTCCGCAAGATACGACACTTTGCACAACAATTCGTCAGCGGTTTTCCCGCCTCCGGGCCGGTCGATTCGCAAGGATAACGAAACAAGATAATTAAGAGCTGATGATGGCCGATAAGTTCAGGGACGTCGAGGCGGCTTTCGAGGCCCTGCGCGGCCGTCTCCGCCGGGGGGAGATCACCTCCGACGACTACCTCTCCGGCCTGAAGCAGCTCCGTTTCCGCGACGACCAGGGCCGTTTCTGGATGATCGGCCTCCAGAGCGGGCAATGGTATTATTACAACGGCCGGGACTGGGTCCAGGCCCAGCCTCCCTCTTTCGCCGAAAAGAAGGCCATCTGCATCTATTGCGGCTTTGAAAACGACCTCGAGGCTGAAACATGCGGCCGGTGCGGCGGTCCGGCCGGGGGCGAGGAGGAGGACCGCGTCTGCCCGGAATGCGGGACGCGGTTGGACGACCCCTCTGCGCCTTGCCCTGCGTGCGGAGAGAGCGCGGCCCCCCGTCCGGCTCCTGCTGAGGATACGACCTGGCCGACACCGCCGTCCTTGGAGCGTCCGCGCGAGCGGGCCTCCGGCCGAGACGTGGTCGTCCACTCCGTCGGGAGTCTCTCCTTCGTCCTTTTCGGCGGCGCCGTGGGTGTGGCGGCCGGCCTTCTCGCCGGGCTCCTCGTCGGCGTGACGAGCCTATTCCCCGGTTTTGTCCAGGGCCTGCCTTCGTTCTTCATCGAGATCCAGGGAAAACTCTGGGGCGGCCTCATCTTTGCGGCCCTGGGCGCGGTCCTCGGATTCCTGGTCTTCGCCCTGGGCGGACTGGCCGTCGCAGTGCTCATCAACGCGGCGCTGTCGTTTACGGGAGGCCTCCGGGTCCGGCTGAAAGAGGTTCCGGAGGAGAAGGCCGAGGACGACCAAGTGTCCCGTCTCGTAAATCGCTTCTGAAAGTCCTCGGCAGAGACGGGATACTTCCCTCCGCTGACCCCCTGCCCCGCGATGGTGCGTCTGGAAAGATTATCCTGCGGCCAAGTTGGTTGGGAGACGCACCACTAAGCAGACGCTGAACGCCGCCCCCGCTTGAGCCCTCCCAGCGCGTAGGCGATCTGTCCCACAGACAGGGATTCGTCGTTCGGCGAATACCGGACCGGCCTCAGGACACGAAAGCCGCGCCGCTCGAGGAGGGCGGTCGTCCGGACGAGAAGACGGCGGTTCAGGAAAACGCCCCCCGTGAGGACGACGGTCTCGATCCGCCGTTCCCGCCGCGCCTTTTCGGCGACGCGCAGAATGACCCGGGCCAGCGTCTCGTGAAATCGCGCGGCCACGACGGCCGGCGCGGCGCCTCGACCGACGTCGTCGACGACGGCCCGGATGAGGGGCCCGAAGCCGACCTGGCAAGGGCGGGCGCCGTCTCTGATCTCGAAAGGATAACCCGACCCGGCGCGGCCTCCTGCCGCCGATTCAAGGCGCATGGCGGCCTCAGCCTCGAACTCCATTTCCGCGGGCGCTACACCGGCGAGAAAGGAGACCGCGTCAAAGAGACGTCCGCAGCTCGACGTCGGCGGGCTGTTGAGGCCCCGGTTCATCATCTCCAGAACACCCCGGATGCGCCGGCCTCCGATAGCCCGCAACGGTTCGAGGTCGGGGAGGTCCTCGGAGAAGGCAGCGCGCAAGTAGGCGAGCGCCATCCGCCACGGCTGGCGCGCAGCGGCGTCCCCTCCCGGGAGCGGAACATGAGCGAAGTGGGCGTAACGCTCGTAGCCC
>Ga0299915_10002593_pt1 | contig 13140 bp, 20 predicted proteins | sample RVTome_13_FD_200263 | JGI IMG/M metagenome (GOLD analysis project Ga0299915, IMG submission 200263) | Soil microbial communities from uranium-contaminated site in the Upper Colorado River Basin, Wyoming, United States - RVT92D227 (version 2) ...
CGGGTGAGAAAGGGTGACACGATCTACAAGGTAATCGGGTAAGGGGATGCGCCGAGGGATCGTCAACCTCCCCCTCCACTACGGCAAGGCCCCGGTGTGGCTCTTCGAGCGGATGACTGCCCTGGCGCGGGAGATCACCCGCGCCCTGGTCATAGAGTTCAGCCCGGAGGAAGCCCTGCGCCGCCTGGCAGACCCCTTCTGGTTTCAGGCCTTCGGGTGTCTCCTGGGCTTTGACTGGCACAGCAGCGGCATCACCACGACGGTCTGCGGCGCCTTGAAGGAAGGGCTGCGGGGGCTGGAAGGCGAGACAGGGATATTCGTCGCCGGGGGCAAGGGAAAGACCTCGCGCCATACCCCGCAGGAGATCGAGAAGCATTGCGATCGCATTGCGGCTGAGCCCGCCCCCCTGATCTACGCCAGCCGCATGGCGGCCAAGGTGGACAGCAGCGCCCTGCAGGACGGCTATCAGCTCTACCACCATCTCTTTGTCTTTACCGGCAAGGGGGAGTGGTGCGTGATACAGCAGGGGATGAACGCCGCCACCCGCTATGCCAGGAGATACCACTGGCTCAGCGAGGGGGTAACGGACTTTGTCTGTGAGCCCCATGCCGCCATCTGCTGCGACGCCCGTGGCCGGGTACTCAATATGGTTGCCCAGGAGAGCCACGGTGCACGCGCAGGCGTGGCTGTTTTGGCCAGGGAGGAGCCCGGTCGGGTCATTGCCGAGGCGAATCGGATAGCAGAGCTCGAGCTCCCCCAACGCCACCATATCACCCCGGGCGATCTCAATACCCGGTACCTGCACAAGGTCCTGCTCAAGACCTACGAGCAGGGGCCTCAGACATTCGAAGAAGTACTCGGCATCACCGGGGTGGGGCCCAAGACCATCCGGGCCCTGAGCCTGATGGCGGAGTTGATCTATGGGGAAGGGCCGAGCTTTCAGGACCCGGCCAGGTTCAGCTTTGCCCATGGGGGCAAGGACGGCCATCCGTATCCGGTTGATCGCGAGACCTACGATCGCACGATCGACTACCTGAAAAAAGGCTTGTGGGCCGCCAAGGTCGGGCACAGCGAAAAGCTCAAGGCGATGAAACGGTTGAACACCTTTTATGCTTCCTCGCAGGGATAAAAGGCAATCCAGTATGAAGGTGTGTCACCCACGCAAGATGAAACTTTCTTTTCTTTCCCTCTCCCCCCAACAATTGTGGGGAGAGGGTCAGGGTGAGGGGGCACCTGACCAAAATTTTTCTATATCACCCCTCACTGTCGCTTTTCCCGCTTCGGGATCCCGTAATCCTTATCTCTATATTGAAGAGCGGGAGCGACATCTCCCGCTTGCGGGACCCCGCATTCTGCCCAAAGGGGCACCTCCGGCTTGTTCTGTGCTGTGGAGTGGGGCCGCATTCTCTGATTTATGCAAAGCGTCCCGCTCTACTTTGTATAATGATGCTCCTTTAAATCTTTTAAGGACATCATGCCGCAAGGCGGCAAAATCAGAATGATGGGATGTCGCAGTGCGACAGAGCGGGACTTCAGCCGCTCCTCTCAAGGGGAGAGGAATATAGTGAAAGCTTATTTTTTGGGTAAGGCCAGGGAATAAAAAATGGAGCTATTCGTCGAAAAAGCCAAGGAGGTTATGGCCGGCATGGCCCCGCTTGCCGAGAGGATGCGCCCCAGCGATCTCGATGGATTCGTGGGGCAGGAGCACATCCTGGGCAAGGGCCGGGTCCTGCGCAAGGCCATCGAGAAAGGGGAGCTCTTCTCCCTGATCCTCTGGGGCCCGCCCGGCTCAGGCAAGACCACCCTGGCCCGGATCATCGCCACGCGGACCGATGCCCGCTTTGTCTCCTTCAGTGCCGTGCTCTCCGGCGTGAAAGAGATCAGGGAGGTGACCAAGGAGGCGGAAGAGGAACGCACGTTCCGCCAGCGAAGAACCATCCTCTTCGTGGACGAGATCCACCGCTTCAACAAGGCCCAGCAGGACGCCTTCCTCCCCCACGTAGAAAAAGGGACCATCTGCTTGATCGGCGCCACTACTGAGAACCCTTCCTTTGAGATAATTGCGCCGCTCCTTTCCCGCACGCAGGTCTTCACCCTCCAGCAGCTCGGGCCCGAGGAATTGATGGAGATCATGCGCCGCGCCCTCGCCGACAACGAGCACGGGCTCAAGCAATATAAGGTCTCGATAGACCCCTCGGTCTTAAAGCTCCTCGCGGCACTGGCCGACGGCGATGCCAGGGCGGCGCTCAACGCCCTGGAGCTGGCCACGATGACAACCGCGCCGGCTAAGGACGGGACCAGAAAGATCACCCCTGAGGCGGCCCAGGATGCGATGCAAAAGAGGATCCTCTACGACAAGACAGGGGAGGAGCACTACAACATTATCTCGGCCCTGCACAAGAGCATGCGGGGGAGTGACCCCGACGCCTCCCTCTACTGGCTCGCGAGGATGATCGAGGGGGGTGAGGACCCCCTCTACATAGCGCGCCGGGTCGTACGCTTCGCCAGTGAGGACGTGGGCAACGCCGACCCCCAATCGCTGCTCATTGCGGTAGCGGCCATGCAGGCCTTTCACTTCATCGGCCGGCCCGAGGGCGAGCTGGCCCTGGCCCAAGCAGTCGTCCATCTGGCCACGGCCCCGAAGAGCAACGCCCTCTACACCGCCTACAGCGAGGCGCGCAAGGCCGTCAAGGAGACCGGGTCCCTGCCGGTGCCCATGCACCTGCGCAACGCGCCGACCCGTTTGATGGAAGAGATGGGATACAGCAAGGGGTACCGTTACCCCCACAGCTTCCCCGGCGCCTTTGTCGAAGAGGAGTACCTGCCGGAAAAGATAAAGAAACGCCGCTACTATCACCCCACGGACCGGGGGTACGAGCGCGATATCCGCGAGCGGCTCAAGAAATGGTGGAAGGGGAAAAAGGGATGAGAATAAGCAGAAAAAAAGCGATGAACGTCGTTATCCTCCTGGCAGCCGTCGGCTGCTTCTTCCTGTTCAAGCATCTCCTCGTTTCTGATGAAGCCCGGATCAAGCGGGTGATTTATGATGGGAAGGCAGCCGTCGAGAAGGAGGATATCGAGGGGGTGATGGAGCAGGTCTCCCGGGCATACCGGGATGACTACGGCCTCAACAAGCTCGCCATCATGGCCCTGTTTCAGCGGGTATTTCATCAGTTCGACGCAATCGACATCCGCATAGAGGAGATGCAGATAACCATCAGTGAGAACAAGCAAGGCAGGGCCACTATCCTCACCTGGGCCACGGCCCGGGAACAGGATAAAACAGGATACATCGTGGGGAGCGCCGAGCGGCCGTGCCAGATTATCTTCACCCTGGCCAAGGAAGGCGGGAAATGGCGGGTCATCAAGGCCGAGGGGATTGCGCCGGAGGAGATATTCCTGTGACGCGGTTTATCGCCGATCTGCACGTGCACTCCAAGTACAGCCGCGCCACCAGCAAGGAGATGGAGCTCGATAGCATCGCCCGCTGGGGCAAGCTCAAGGGGATCAAGCTCGTGGCAACCGGCGACTTCACCCATCCCCTCTACTTCGCCGAGATCAAGGCCAAGCTCGAACCGGCAGCCGACGGGATCTATCGCCTTAAAGAAGGGGAGCAGGGGACGCACTTTATCCTCGTCACCGAGGTGAGCAACATCTTCGCCCAGGGCAAGCAGACCAACCGCCGCACCCACACCCTGATCTTTGCCCCTAATATTGAGACGGCTGAAAAGATAAACACGGCCCTGGGTCGATTGGGCAAGCTCGGGTCTGACGGACGCCCTATCTTCGGCTTCCCGGCAAAGGATCTCGTCAAGATAATCCTCGACATCTCCCAGGATTGTCTCCTGGTCCCGGCCCATGCCTGGACCCCCTGGTTCTCGGTCTTCGGCGCCAATTCGGGTTTTGATTCGCTCGAGGAATGCTTTGAGGAGCAGGCCAAGAATATCTTCGCCATCGAGACCGGCCTCTCCTCGGACCCGGAGATGAACTGGCGCCTGAGCGCCCTCGATTCCATCACCCTCATCTCCAACTCCGACGCCCACTCCCCCAGCAAGCTCGGCCGTGAGGCCAACGCCTTTGCCTGCCCCATGGAATATAAGGAGATAGCGCGAGTGATCAAAGAAAAGGACCCCGCTGGTCTGCTCTTTACCGTGGAGTTCTTCCCTGAAGAAGGAAAGTACCACTACGACGGCCATCGCCTGTGCAACGTCCTCTATACACCCGAAGAGAGCAAGGCACATAACAATATCTGCCCGGTCTGCAACAGGCAGCTCACCGTGGGGGTGATGCACCGGGTCGAGGAGCTGGCCGACAGGCCCGAGGGCTTCGTCCCTCCCAAGGCCATCCCCACTATCCACCTCATCCCGTTGGAGGAGATTATCGCCGAGGCCCTGGAACAGGGGCCGAACACCAAGGGGGTGCAGCAGGAGTATATGCGGATGGTGGAACAAGGGGGGTCTGAGTTCGCCATCCTCATCGATTTGCCCTCCGAGGAGATAAAAAAGGTCGCCTCTCCAAAAGTATACGAGGGGATTATGCTCGTGCGCCAGGGCAAGCTCAAGATCGTGCCTGGCTACGACGGCGTCTACGGCCGAATCAGCATCTTTCCCAAGGAGGGGGAGGCAGACAAACCCGCCGAAGGCGAGGCACAGATGAAGCTGTTTTGAGGGGATTGCGCTTGCCAATGTGCCCCATATGTGCTACATTAAATGTCATGGGAGGTGCACGATGACTAAAACAGCAACAGTAAGGGCGCGGATAAAGCCTGATCTGAAGGAGAAAGCAGAGCACGTCCTGCGAGATTTGGGCCTGAACCCGACGCAGGCCATTACGCTCTTTTACCGGCAGGTGGAACTCCGCCAGGGTCTCCCCTTTGATGTGGTCGTGCCAACCGAGCAGACCCGGCAAACGTTCACAGATACCGATGCCGGCCGCAACGTGATCGTATGCGAGAACGTCGACGACATGTTTGATAAATTGCGTATCTGATGCTTACCCCTGCGTATACACGGCAGTTCGACAAGGACAGCAAACGCATGAAAAAGCGGGGGAAGAACATGGAGAAGCTTAAGATCATTGTCCGCGCCATCATCGACGAAGAGCCGATCGATCCTATCCACCGGGATCACAAACTCTTAGGCGACTGGCAAGGCAGGCGGGAGTGTCATGTCGAATCCGACTGGATACTGATCTACAAGATCGAAGAAGAGAAGGTCATATTCGAGCGCACCGGAACACACGCCGACCTATTCAGCTGAAATAATCGTTGGATTGAGGTTACAAATGTGGAATCTTAATGAAGTTAAAAAAATTGAATATAAGCGGGATTATATTTACCACATCATCTTTGATGATGATCTGAGCGGCGAGGTGGATTTTGAGCCCTATCTGGAAAAAGGACCTGTTTTTGAGCCTCTGAAAGACCAGGAATTTTTTAAATTGGCGAAGGTGGAGGGGGGCACTATTGCCTGGCCTAATGGCGCAGACATCGCGCCTGAGACCCTCTATGAGAAGATAGAGAGTGCCAAAAATTCTCTCCAGCAGACGGCTAGTAGCCGCCGGTGATTGTTGCCATGGGCAAGAAACAAATTTAACAGGTGGTATCCGTGGAGATAAAATTCTCACGTCATGCTGAAAGACGAGCAAAACTATACAAGATACCTGAATCAATAATAGCGGATATTATAACGAGCATGCATCTGAGTCAAGGCGAGCATGAAATTATAAAAGATGTTGTAGGATTTGAGTATCCACTGAAAATTATTGTCTCTGTCGAGGAGGATACAACAACTGTAATATCAAACTATCCACTGAAGAAAGGAAGGAAAAAATGAGAGTGTATTATGATAATGAGGTTGATGCCATCTATATAAAATTAGGAAATCAAAAACCGGATGGTGCAGTTGAGATTGCTGAAGGGGTTAACGTAGATACAACAGCTAAAAATAAAATAGTCGGCATAGAAATTCTTAACGCTTCAAAACGTATGAACATTAACACGATTCTCTCTTACGAACTTGAGCTTGACAAAAAATTGATCCAAAAAACTGCTTGACAATCGACTGAAGGCAGACCTGAGCAAAAAATGAAACGAAAGAAAATAGCAATGGATAGAAAATTACCTTTCAAGCTGACTATCCGCGAAAGAGACCTCATCCGCGATCACACATTCTACGATTCTAATTTTGCTGAGCTTGCTGTTGTTGATGGCAACAATGTTTGCGTCGATCTTTCATTGAGTGAGATAGAAGATATTCAAGGCTATGCAGCTGCGGAAGCAAATCACACAAAAAGCTCAAAACTTGAAAAGGAACTCGATGAAATTTTTGATAGGTTACAGTTTTATCTTGATACCTACGAGGTAGAGCATGAAGACTGATCCGATCGTGCAGCAGGTCCGTCAAGTACGCAGACAGATCGAGGACGAAAACCAACGAGATCCAGACCTCTATTACCAATACCTGAAGAACTTGCAGAAAGGTTTAACCAATCGCCTTGTCTGCCGCGAGCCGAAACCTCTTGCAACCTCGACAAAGAAAAGGGTTGCATGATAAGAGCGTTTTAGCCTTAGCGATATTTTGTGGCGTTCTACGGCCGGATCAGCATCTTTCCCAAGGAAGGGGAGGCAGAAAAACCCCCAGAAGGCAAAGAACAGATGAGTCTGTTTTAAAAAAATTGCCTCAAGTACCAATGTAGACTCTACATCACGGTAATATACTATGAGTTACGTACAAAGATTTAAATGCAGATATGTAGTGCTCGTATCTCTTGTTTGCTTTGTGATATTGCAAGCCCTTACATCCTTTTGTGAAGAATTTATACACAAAAAATATGTCGATATTAATCAAATAAGAAAAGATCTTTCTACGGCATATATTTGCGAGCACTATGGTATCGAGGCAAATAGTCCCGCAATCATCCCAAAAATTATTGTTGTCCATTGGACAGGACTTGATAGCTTCGAGGGTTCTTATAATTCCCTTAAAAATCCATATTTGTCATCCAACCGAAAAGATATTAGCAGAGGGGGGCCATTAAACGTCTGTGCCCATTTTTTGATCAATCAAGATGGAGCAGTCTATCAATTGTTACCCCCTCTCTATTTTGCGAGACATGTGATAGGATTAAATTATTATGCAATCGGCATCGAGAATGTAGGGGGATTAGAAAAGGCACTCAGCTCCAAGCAATTGCAATCAAATGAAAAATTGATCCGTTATCTTGTTGCCAAATATTCAACCATTGAATATGTGATCGGCCACTACGAGTACAGATTATTTGAAGGCACACCCTTGTTTCTAGAAAAAAACCAAACATACAGAAATAAAAAGCAAGACCCAGGAGAGAATTTTATGCAATCATTAAGAAAAAACCTTGGGGATTTATACAATAAGTCAAGGCTAAAATCAGTAACGTCAATAACTAAAAAGAAAGGAGAATCAAGATGAAGAAGCTTAGGATGCTCATTTTTTTGGTTATTTCTCTTATTGGATGTAGCATAATGTTTTGTCCTTCGGTTTTTGCAAAAATAAACCTGAAGGGTTCGTTAGAACGGTTGGACTCAATCGCTGGAACGCAAAAGAAAAGTGAGATTGATGAAAAACTAATTAAGGCTATAGGTATTATTGATGAAATGGAAGAGGGGAAAAAATGGGAAGAAGTAAGAAGACTTGTCAACATGGACAACTTTAAGTATTCAAAATATTTTGATGAACTATTATATATTTACCTGGCGCATTTGGCCAATGGGAAAAAGCTCAATGAGCTGGAAGGTCTATGGTGGAAGATGGGGGCAATGCAAAATAGCATACATATCTTCCCAGCCATGTTGATTCGACTATTTGCTCAAACAAATCAAGAATCAATGAAGTATAGGACAGAGCTTGAACGCATTGTTGAATATATAGAAATGGTTCCACAACAGACGGCGATTCATGGGCCTATGATAGAAGGCAGTTTTTTATTTGGATATACCGTTCGAGAGGATTACTCAATAGGGCCCTTACCGAAAATGCACACTATGAGGACATATATGGAAAGCCCCACACCCTTAGAAGGTTTTTCAAATGATACTCAATATGTGGGAATTCTCGAAGCCTCGCAAAAAATTTTTGGTGTTCATCCGGCCCGGACAGTGAAGCTTGCGGAATTATATGAAAAAGGTGGAGAAAATAAGAAAGCCGCTGAGACATACTATAGTCTTGCCAAGTATTATTGGGACAAGAAAGAGTATGAGACTGGAGGAAAATATATAAAAAAGTCCTTAAAAAATAATCCGAACTATTCGGAGGCAAAAGCATTAGACAAAGATATTGCACTTGCTTTGGTCCTTAAAACCGAAGGGAAACCAGTATCACCTAAGGAAGAAATTTCTTCACGTGATGACTCGTATCTCATCCCTCCCGGAAAGCGTCTTACGAAGGAAGATTTGAGAGGAAAAAGTAAAGGGATGCTGAGACTCATGCGGAACGAAATATTTGCCCGCTACGGAAGGCCGTTTGCCAGTGAGGACCTCCACCAATATTTTACAAAAAAATCATGGTATAAAGTCAATCCAGATTATAGCGATGAACTCCTTAATGAAGTCGATAGAAAGAATATTTTAATAATTAAGGAAGTAGAGGAAGGCAAATGATTTTAAGCTTATGAGGATATAAGCAGAAGGAGGGTGGCGTTCTCAGTCCTTATCAGCCTACCATTCGAGGAGATAAAAAAGATCGCCTCTCCCAAGGTGTACGAGGGGATCATGCTCGTGCGCCAGGGCAAGCTCAAGATCGTGCCCGGCTACGACGGCGTCTACGGCCAGATCAGCATCTTTCCCAAGGAAGGCTACGCCGAAAAACCCCCAGAAGGCAAAGAACAGATGAGTTTGTTTTGAGGAGTGGTCGTATATTTTCATTCGATTATGAGATAAGGGCAATATATAGAAAATTTTCTGTTCACTAACAAATAACGGTGTAAAAATAAATATGGATAAAAAACTACGAGAATTTATAGACAACCAGAAGGAAATTATAAGGTCTACCTATGAACAAGCGAGAAGTTACAACAATATCATAATCATGGGTGGCTACGCGGGCTTATTTGCAATTTGGAGTTTTACTAAAAGTGATTTAGAGCGATGGCAGTCTATGGCTGTTGGTCTTCTTGCCATATTGTCCGTTTTATCATTTGTATTGTTCGAAATTTATGGGATTTGGCTTCGCTCTACTCAAACGAGCAACTTAATGAAACAGCTCCAGGAAGCAGAAAAGCTCAATAAATTCCCGACCGAATATGGAAAACAGGAGATGAAGCGCTTCGAAAGATTAGCGAAAGTATGGCCTTTCTTCTTTTTTGTCACGCTTGGTTCAGGTGTCTTGGCAGGAGGAATTCTTATTTGGTCTTTTGTTACCAAGCTGATATGTGGTTGAGACGCAAATTGGTAGAGAAAGCGGGTCGAATCTTCATTTGTGACGATGCAGAATGTAAGCAACCTCATCAATTATCACATTGGTTGCGCTAACCAGCACCACCAATCCGGCGTATTAGTAATATGATGGAAATTACACAAGATGAACATAGGTTGTTGAAGCGTGTTAGACCTGATGAGGTTGACTTTCTTTATAAGTACCGCTCTATGAATTCACCGGGTTTAGAGAGGATTTTTTCTAATAATGAAATATTTCTGCCGGACCCGACGTCTTTCAACGATCCATTTGATTGCAAACCATTTCTAATTACGCACTCTAGTGAGTTTAAAAGAAAAGAATTTTATGAATCTTTAGTAAGACATAGATTTCCAAATGCAACAAAAAAAGAAGTTCAGCAAGAAGTTCGTAAAAACCCTCGCTTTAGCAAACTAGAACAACGACAATATTTAGAAGAGTTATATAATAATAGGTTTCCTAAACTCTTCGGCTTATACTGTCTAACAGAGGTTCCAGATGACATTTTAATGTGGTCCCATTACTCAGATTCTCATAGGGGGATATGTTTACAGTTTAGAGCTGATGAGGTACAAACACTATTTTGGGAGGCCTTTAAAGTCACCTATCAGGAAGATTATCCTGTCGTAAATATAATGGAAATGAGTAATTGGGAATATTTTTTTAATGCTTTAGCCACAAAATCAACACATTGGGAATACGAGAAAGAAAGGAGAGTTATAAAAACCGAAGACGAAGGTGGTCCCGGAATCTATAAGTATAGCCCCGAATTATTAACCGGTGTTATTCTCGGAGTTCATCTTTCAGAATCTGATAAAAAAATCATTAACAAATGGATAAACAGTCATGAAACGCCTGTTAAGATATTTCAGGCCAATTTGAATAAAAAAAGTTTTAAGCTTGATATCCCAGGCTTAAGGGACACATAGGGGGTCAAGTCTTGAATCATAACATAGTGTGTAATGGGTTGTTTTTTAACGAAATTATCTCACATAAAAGCGGAAAGCCCCTATACGCAAGTACCTGATAAATAAAGGTTTATGACCGATTTGGCTCTTGTTTCGCAGGTGTCTTATATATGGCAAATATAACAATATTTGGGTTATTATATTATAAGGAACCATATAAACATTGTTAGAGGTGAATGATTGATCTACGCTGGATTCTGGCGACGGGCTCTATCGCTCATTATCGATGCCGTAATCATTATACCCCCCGTCATCGCTATCCACGTATACGTCGTCCCTCTATCCATCAAGGCAGCCTTTCTCGCATATCTCCTCTCTGGCTTGCTTGCTACAGCTTATCCGGTTGTCTTCCATGCCAGATGGGGACAAACAATCGGGAAGATGGTGACAGGAATAAGGGTCATAAGGCTCGATGGTAAACCAATTCATCTCAGAGAAGCGTTTCTAAGGAGCAGCGTAGACATTATCATTTGGCTTTTTTTCATTGCCGGAGTTACATATATGTTTTTAGCATGGGAAGGGCCGCCTCTAAACTCAATGAGTTATAACGATCGGGTCCACCTTTTTTCCCGTTTGAACCCAACCGAAAAAATCTACCGAGTAGCAGCAGACGTGTGGACCTTAAGCGAGATCGTGGTTCTCCTCTTTAATAAAAAGAAAAGAGCAGTTCATGATTTTATTGCTGGTACAGTTGTTATCGTGTGTCAGAGTATAGGAAAAGGGGTCAGGTCTTGAATTTCAACATAGTGAGGAAAAGCAAAGACAGAACTGACGATGCAGCGGCACCCTCGCGCCAAGAGGTTGAGGGATAACCGGAAAAGAAATGCACAGAGTGATATAAACGCAAGGAGGTGCACAATGGGAGATAAAGGCAAGAAGGATAAGGACAAGGGTCGGAAACAGAAGATAGACAAACGGGAACAAAAGGCAAAAGAGAAGATAACAAAGCAAACAAAGGAAAAATGGGTCAAGTCTTGAATTTTAATATAGTAAGGAAAAGGAGTAGTATCATTAGGAATCAACTGGGGTCGAATCTTCATTCTTGACAATTCAATGAGCACATAACACCGTTAGCCAATTTAACTTCTAGGGATTAAGTTATGAACTATAAATTGAGCCCATCAGATTTAACGTTCTTATACGAAGGTTGCAAGCATTGTTTCGTTCTAAAGGTTAAGCATGGTATTCCGCAACCGTCTATCCCTTTGCCCGGTATTTTCAGTATCATCTCCAGTCTTCAGAAAAACCATTATTCCGGAAAACGAACGGAAGAATTTTGCCCGTCACTACCTCCGGGCGTTGTTACCCTTGGTGAAAAGCGAGTTCAATCCGCCCCTATAAAGTTCGATGGTCTGGAAAGCACCTGCTTTATTGCCGGCAGATTTGATGTGGTTGCAGAATTAGATGATGGCTCGTTCGCCGTGATGGACTTCAAGACCGCGAATCACAGCGAGGATAAGGTTGGCATGTACGGGCGGCAACTTCATGCCTATGCAATTGCCCTTGAAAATCCGGCAGCAGGAGCTCTCAAGCTATACCCAATATCGCGTATGGGTCTTCTCTACTACACACCTGATACGTGTGAGTACACCGGTAATGACCGCCAGGTCCTTGCAGGCAGGATGTCATGGCATGAAGTAGAGAGAGACGACACTGCGTTCCACAGGTTTTTGCATGAGGTGATTGCTTTGCTTGACGGCCCCCTGCCAAAGCCTGAGACCGAAACATGCGACTGGTGCTCGTATCGCTCTCAGATTATTGGTGTCTCGGATACGTCAGCAAAAGGCAGCAACGATCCTCAATCTCAAGCTGTTGTTCCAAGCTGCCCCTTGTGTGGGGATCTCATGAAACGGCGAACCGGCAAATTTGGGGACTTTTGGGGCTGCGTGAATTACCCAAACTGCCGAGGAACTAGGCAAACCTGAGGAAATAGATTTACCAGGAGAAGAAATGGAGTCGAATCTTCATTCCTGACAGTTCAGAGAGCGGACAACCTTGTCAACCATAAAGTAGTTAAAACCTCCTATAATGAATGTAGACATCCTAGTTAAACACTATCAGCAAATCTGGCGCAATCTTTATGAAGTCAGAGGATACATATTTGCAGCCATATTAATTTTCGTTGCTGGAAATATCCTGGCCATTTTAATACCATCATTAGGGGAAAGAGTTATTTCCACATTTTTGGAGTACTTTAAAACATTTGAGAATAAAAACGACCTAGAATTACTTATCGCTATTTTTTTGAAAAACGCTTCTAGCGCTCTTTTTGCCATTTTATTTGCCTTTTTGTTTGGATTAGTGCCCCTCTTTGGAGCTGCCTTCAATGGTATTGTAGTGGGTGCCGTGTTAAACTTGAATCCTTTAAATTTCTTTAAGATTATTCCCCACGGCATATTCGAACTACCTGCCAGTTTTATTTCCTGGGGCTTGGGAATTTGGTGTGCAGGGGGGCTTTTCCATTCGCCGCCTATTAGCTTTAGAGTTAAAAGAAGCTTGAATATCTATCTTTCTATCATTGTGCCCTTACTTATTATTGCAGCAATCGTTGAAGTATTTGGCACAAAAATACTTTTTGGCACTTAAGAGGAAGTAGACAGGGGGTCGAATCTTCATTCTTGACAAATCAGAGAGCACACAACCGCATCAACCATCACAGCGGGCGTGGGAAAAGGGAAAGGGGCCAGGTCTTGAATTTAAACATAGTGAGGAAAAGCAAAGACAGAACTGACGAAGCAGCGGCA
>Ga0299915_10002595_pt1 | contig 13137 bp, 11 predicted proteins | sample RVTome_13_FD_200263 | JGI IMG/M metagenome (GOLD analysis project Ga0299915, IMG submission 200263) | Soil microbial communities from uranium-contaminated site in the Upper Colorado River Basin, Wyoming, United States - RVT92D227 (version 2) ...
CAGAATGCTGGATCGATTCATCGGGATCAGCACACGGGTGATGACCCTCCCCAATCCTGCACCACAGCTATGGGCGGCTTCAATGTAACTGTTGTCAATCATCTGAAACCCACCGTGGATGATGAGTGTGGAGAAAGGGATCATTTTCCAGACGAATCCAAAGGTTAAGCCGTAAAAATTGAAGAGTTGGAGTGGATGCTCAAGGTTGATGACGTTCACCTTGGCCAGGGCTAAGTTGAGGATTCCGTGAGGAGCAAGGAAGCTGTTCATCATTTGCGCGACAACCACAAAGGGGATGAAGATGGGTATTTTGTATAGCGTGGCAAAGGCTCGAGAAATCGGATTCTGACGAAGGCGAAGATAGACAGCAAGCAAAATAGCCAGCACTGCAGAAACGGCGGTGCTCAAAACCGTCACTGCCAAGGTGAAGCCGATATCTTTAAGGTAGAGGTCAATCGTCTTGCCATAGTTCTCGAAAGAGAATTCCCCTTGAGGGTTAATGAAACTCCGGAGGATGGAAGAAAGGAAGGGATAACCATACATCAGGACCATAAAGGTTACTGCGGGGAGGATGAGCAGAAGGTAAGGAGGGAGCGAAAGCCCCCTCCTTGCAGTTGACTTAGCCTGCATGGTTACTTGACCCACTTCTCGTAGGACTCCAGCATGGTAGCAAAGTATTGGGCTAGGGGCAGGGACTGCCCTTTCTTGGAGAGGTCGGCGGGTGTCACATCCTTATAGATCTTGTTGAAGGTCTCAGCGGGAATTGCTCCCTTCAGATGGGAGCCATCTATTCCAGGGTACCAGTTGAAACGCGTGACGATTTCCTTGGCCTGAATTTCTGGGCTGGTAACGAACTCGACGAACTTCTTTGCCTCCTTTGCATGTGCGGCCTTCTTGAAGATCACAAAGTACATGGGTTGGCCAGGCATGCCAGGCTCCGGAAGTATCATCCTCGTCTTGGGATCGAGTTTCCCCTCGCTCATGAAGGTGAAGAACATGTCGACCCATACGGGACCCATCCAAATCTCACCCCGGTTCAAGGCATCGAGCGTTCCCACGTTTCCTGCGGTAATGGTCACGAACTTGTTGAACTCTCCCAAATCTTTGTAGGCCTGTTCCCATGTAGCTATCTCTGCCTTGTCAAACGGTCCTGTCACTGCATACTGGTTGTACTTGCCTGTCTTCCAATAGACCCAACCCACGGTGAACGCCACCCCGGACATGCCCCCTTTGATCCCGTTATATCCAAACTTTTGTGGATTCTTTTTCACCCATTCCACGAGTTCGGCATAATTCTTAGGTGGGTCCTTCACGTAATCAGGGTTGTAGGCAAGGGCAGTCTGGCTGTGGAACATAGGCATCACATACCCTTCTGCCGGAACCCCGAGGGAATTCTTGGCAAAAGGGGAGGTAACATATTTCCAAGTGCTGAGCTCCTTGGCGTAGGGCAGGAGCAGGTCTTTTCCTTCAGCCCATTTTAAAAAGATCTGGTGGACCATGGCTACATCAACGTCCCACATTGCCTTCTTGGAATCGGCCTCCGCTGAGAGCTTCTCGAAGATCAATCTCGAGCCTGCGTCACCAGGTCCAGTGTGCACGGTCATTAAGGAGATACCCGGATTCTTCTTGGAGAACGCAGGCCCCAGCACATTCTGTCCCAGGGCGAGCATGTTGACGTCGCCTGCGGTCATGTAGACCAGTCGAATGGGAGCGGCTTCAGATTCTTCTTGGCCAGTCATGACAAGAAGACCGATTACTGCAAAAACCACGAAAGGGACCCAAAAAGATTTTTTAGGACTCATAGCACCCTCCTTTCTAAGAATAGGATATGATTCATGGGAAAATAGCTACTTTACTTCTACTGCACCTGTCAGAATCTGTCAAGTTATTTCAAATGGATGTAAGTATCTTTTCTCCCGTGATAGAAATCCATGGGAATGCCTAATTCAGAGGGGCAGGTGGGCCAGCGGAGAAAGATTTAGAGCGGAAACGCTTAAGGATTGACTCCAGACACTCCAAGACCAATAAAAAACTCGTTTCAATTGACCAAGAAAATTTCTAATAAACTTCTAAAGATCCGCAATTCTAAAGATTTCGGAGTCTGGTACAGCTGCCCCTCTGGAGTCCATTCTGTCATCACGAAATTGGAGATGCTTCCCAAATGAATCATTCGGTAACGGAGGCTCTCAGCATAGGAAAAAGGATATCATCTGATTGTATTCTAAAGAGTTTATGATTGACGGAATGTTGCCCGAAAGATATCCTATGTGGCAATAGAAAATATATATTGCAGGCATGAAGTAAAGAGAAGGGAGGATATACAGCATGTCAACGCGTCTCGTGCCTCTGGGGATAAACGGTTTTATCCCATCGTTTGGCCGTCAAACCATGAGCTTTCTTTTGCTCACTGGAAATGAAGCGCTTCTTCTTGATGCGGGGACAGGGGTAGGTCGTCTCTTGGAACCAACGATAAAAGACCTACTGCAACCCTACGATTGTTTAAATATCATTCTTTCGCATTATCATCTCGACCATGTGATCGGACTTTCGTATCTCCCTGGCACATGGATGCGGGGGAGCATCCGAATATACGCCCCCGGCCGGCCTTTTGTGGAAGCCGAGCCCGATCTGGCATTCGGCCGACTGCTGCAGCCCCCTTTATTTCCCCGAAGGTTTGAGGATTTTCCGACCCCTGTTGAGGTCCTCCCGACAAAAAGCGGATTTTTTAAAATTGGAAATATATCAGTTCAACTCCATGGCCAGAATCATCCCGGAGGTTCGGTGGGGGTTCGGATTGGAGATGGGATCGCCTATGTCACTGACACCCCTGTGGAGAAGGCCACCCAGTCATTTGTGCAAGGCGTCAAGCTTCTTCTGCATGAGGTCTGGTTGACCGATGAGGAAGCAGAGGAGGATGAGGGGGAACGTGAAAAGCATTCCTATCTGAGCGGTGTCGCACGGATTGCAAGGCACGCGAAAGTGGGGAGCCTGATGCCCATTCATCACCATCCTAAACGTTTGGATGCGGACATTCATAAGTTGGTTTGGGAGATGGAGACCTTGGCCGGAATTGAAGTCATCTTTCCTGAAGAAGGGAAAATTTACCCATTAGATTAGTATCTTCCTTTTCTACAAGGAAATGAATTTCCCAGACTTTGTTGACCTTTTCCGTACCGGGAGAAAAAATATCTTGCAGTTTTCTTTTTCCAGGTATATGGTTGACCCCGAAACCAACCTGTCGTCTTGTTAGCTTTGGTTCATGGGTTGTCGCGGCAGTGACGTGCTTCTGCCGAAGGAAGGGCTTATCATGTTTGAATTCAATGAGGAGCAGAGATTGATCAAGAAGAATGTTTATGACTTTGCCAAGAAGGAATTAGCTCCCCAGGCGGCTCATTGGGATACCTCTGGGGAGTTTCCCTGGGAGAGCGTGAAAAAAATGGCTGGGATCGGGCTTACTGGGTTACGTATCCCTGTCATTTATGGCGGCTCAGGTGTGGATTTAGTAACTTGCGGAATAGCTCTGGAAGAAGTAGCACGTTTTGATCATAGCTGTGCCATCATCCTTTGCGGCTGCAATATTACCGGTCGGGTTCTGTTACATGCGTCGGAGCGCATCAGGGAACTATTACGTGAGATTGTGGAAGGCAGAAGCCTCATCGCTTTCGGGGTCACAGAACCGGAAGCTGGTTCAGATGTTAGAGCGATCAAGGCCTCCGCAAAGATACAGGACAACCACTATCTGGTAAACGGCGAAAAAACAATGATCACCTTTGCAAGAGTGGCAAAGGGATTTATCGTCCTCGTTAAAACAGAAGGCGAAGGCCAGGAGGGGATCAGCTGCATTTATATTGAAGGAGATAGACCAGGGATAGATATTCAGAAGCTCGAAGGATTTGGCTGGAAATCTACGCAATGGGGGAGTGCGGCTTTTCATGAGGTTAAGGTTCCGATGGATCATCTTATCGGTGAAAAGCATAATGCCTTATCGATGTTGAAAGAGACAGTTCAGGAGCAGAGGGCTCTTACCGGATTGATCGCCCTGGGTACGGCACGACAAGCCCTCGAAGAGGCCGTAAAGTATGCAAAGATAAGGAAGACCTTTGGAAAGCCTCTGGGGAAATTTGAAGGGATCCAGTTCAGACTCTCAGAGAATTATACTGAGCTTGAAGCAGCCCGGCTTTTGTGCTACCAGGCTCTCTCCCTGATCGAGAAAAGGGCTGATGAATCGTCTGCCTGGGCAGCAATGGCTAATTTGATCGGAGGCGAAACAGCCTACAAAATTGTCAATGATGCCATGGATGTTTTTGGGGGGATGGGATATTCTAAAGACCTTCCCTTGGAGCGCTACCTGAGAGATGTGAAGGCAGTCCAGATCGCCAATGCGACCTTAAAGATCGAAATCGGCCAGAGACTTTTCGGGAAGGAATTCATTCCTTATACATAATTCATGAAAGCCACGGAGGAACATAAGACTTTTCCGATTCCCTATTAAAAGTCGAATAACATTTTCCCCTGGGGCCTATTAAAAACCTATCAAAAAATCCCTTCTAAATACCTCCCTGCCATGGAAAAGTAGAGTCTTGAAATATAAACTCTTCGCTCTAGGTATCATTTTATTTCCTCCTGACATCTGAGAAGATAACCCAAATTATCATAACAGAGGCTAAATCGGAATTTGGGTTTGTATTAGAATTGACAATCTCAAGGCTTTGTGATATTTGACGACTCAAAAGGAATACGAAGGAAATTCCAAAAAACAACGAGGAGATTAGGCCATGAAACTCTATCGAACGCTTACCCTACTCATCAGCCTTTTCATTGCTTTTTCTGTGACCGATGCCTACAGAAGTCAGACCATCGCAGCACCGGCTCCTAAGGGCACTGGAGGTTCAGCCCCTCAGGGCAAGATCATCCTCTACACCTCAGTGCCCCAGAACATCGTGGATCGTCTTCAGACCGACTATAAGGCCAAATTTCCGTCTGTTACGCTTGAGGTCTTCCGTGCAGGGTCCAGTGAAGTGGAAGCAAAAATGGCCGCTGAAAAACAGGCTGGAAATATCCAGGCCGACCTTGTCTGGGTCGCCGAACCTTCTACCTATGAAGATTTTAAGAATCAAGGGATCTTACTGAAGCTCGTCCCCACAGAAGCAAACCTCCTTCCCTCTGAGATGAAGGATAAGGATGGCTACTACTTTGCAGGACGATTGATCAACATGGTCGTTGCGTTCAATATTAAAGCAAACCCTAAGCCTGGTGCCTGGAAGGACCTGCTCAATCCTGTCTATAAAGGAAAGCTTGGATTTCCGACGCCAGTGAGCTCAGGTGCTGCTGAAGCTTCTGTTCGCACGTTGGCCGATACCCCGGGATTCGGCTGGGATTACTTCAAGCAGTTTAGGGCCAATGGGGGCAAGCAGATCAAGAATAACTCTGCTGTTCAAGAGCAGTTATCTACCGGCGAGCTGCTCGTTGGAGTTCTCCTTGACTTCATGATCCGTGATGCCAAGTCCAAAGGCTCTCCTGTAGATTACGTTTGGCCTGCAGAAGGGGCGGTCTTCATCCCGAGCCCGATTGCTGTCATCAAGACGAGCAAAAATCCTGAAGCAGCCAAAGCCTTTGTGGATTACCTTCTCTCCAAGGAAGGTCAGAATAGCATGGTCAAATTGGGCAACTTTATCCCTGTGAGGCCTGATGTGACTGGCCCTGCGGGAACACCCTCCTTGGGACAGATTAAACGTTTAACGACCGACTGGAGGGTCGTCCGGGAGAAACGGCAAGACACCAAAGACCAGTTTGAGGCCATCTTCACCAAATGATATAGGCTCTCAATCGACTCATAGGGTATAGAGACACAGGAAGAAAGGGCCTCTCATATTCCTCTCCAGCTGTTCTGCAGAGCGAACCATGTTGAACCGTATCTCCCTGGCGGTTGTCATTTTAGGTTCATCCGTGTTGCTCTTAGGGATATTTGTTGTTTATCCCATGAGCACAATGATCATTCAGAGCTTTATCTACAATAGCAAATTCTCTCTGCAGAACTACCTCCTGGCGCTTCGCCAACCTGGCAACCTCATCGCCCTCCGTCACACGCTTGAGATCTCTCTCGGATCTGTGGTCGGTTCAACCATTCTTGGGACACTGGCTGCATGGATTGTGGCTCGAACAGATCTCCCGGGCCGTTCCATCCTCCGCACAGCCTTTGTCTTCCCTTTCCTCATCCCTCCTTTTGTCGGCGCGTTGGCATGGCGGCAGCTTTTAGGGCCGGTAGGATACCTCAGCAAGGCCTACCAGGCCTTCATTGGAGTGGACTCCGTCCCATGGAGCATCTACGGGGTAGGCGGCATTATCTTCGTGATGACGATGCACAGCTACCCTCTGGTCTATATTACGGCTCTTGGCGGCCTGGAGCGAATGAATCCTGAATTGGAAGAAGCCGCCCAGTCCTCCGGAGCAAAAATCTTTCGGGTCATGCGGGATGTTACATTACCTCTCATGGCCCCTACCATCCTGGCGGGTGCTGTTCTGGTCTTCACCACAGAGATTGCTAATTTTGGGATCCCAGCTGTTCTGGGTTACTCCGAGAACTACTTTGTCTTGACCACCAAGATTTATCAGGCGGTGGCCAAAAGCTTCGCCTCACCGAATGCCCTGTCGACAGCTGCTGCTCTCTCCATGGTTCTGGCCATCATTGCTGCCGCAGGCATTATTACCCAGAGACTTATTCTTCGGGGACGGGAATATGCCGTCCTTTCCGGAAAGTCGATGCAACCCAACCTTGTGCGCTTAGGCTCTCATAAGTCATGGATTTTACCTTCAGCCTGGGCCCTGGTCTTTATTGCGAGCATTGCCCCAGTCCTATCGATACTGATCACCTCTCTCATTCGAGCTTATGGGTTACCTCCAACCCTCGACAACCTGACCCTTCAAAATTTCGCTCAGGTTCTGTTTATGAACGCTGCGGCACGGCGGGGAATTGTAAACAGCCTTATTTTGGCAGCGACCTCGGCCACATTGATCGCTTTCCTGGGAGCACTGATTGCCTACATTCTGGTTCGAACGAAGCTGCCAGGACGAGACCTCCTCGATTTTTTTGCTGCGATGCCCTATGCTGTGCCGGGTACTGTGGTTGCACTGGCGATGATTCTTGCTTGGCTTAAACCACTCCCTCTCACTCGGATTGTTCTTTATAATACCATTTGGATACTGCTGATCGCTTATGTTGCGCGCTATCTCACCTTTGGTGTTCGGTCCACAACAGGATCCCTGCGCCAGATTCACCCTTCGTTGGAGGAGGCGGCCCGCATTTGTGGCGCCAACTGGCTTCAATCCTTTCGAGATGTTATGCTTCCGCTGATTACGCCCGGACTTTTCGCCGGATGGTTTCTTGTGTTCATGCCTTGCCTGCGTGAACTGACCGTATCGATTTTGCTCTGGTCAGCAGGAAGGGAGACGGTGGGGGTCATGGTATTTAACCTCCAGGAGAGTGGACACATTACCCTTTGTGCCGCGCTTGCCATGATGATGCTTGCTGTTCTCGTCGCAGCCAATATGATTACCCGGCGGATCACAGGAGGAAGGTTAGGATACTAAGTTGAACGTCTTTTAATAAAGGGCAATAGACATTATTCTCCATCGGGAGGAGTCAGACAAACGAATAACCTATGTCAAAAGTCATTTTGAAACATGTAAGTAAGCGCTTCGGGGAAACGCTGGCCGTCATCGATTTCAATGCTGAAATTGCTGACGGGGAATTCGTGTCGTTTTTAGGACCTTCGGGTTGCGGCAAAACGACAACGCTTCGAATGATCGCTGGATTTCTGGAACCGACCGAGGGTGAGATTTATATTGGGCAACGGTTGGTCTCTTCCGCCCATGGGCGGATTGCTGTCCCACCAGAGAAGCGGCATATTGGTATGGTCTTCCAATCCTATGCTGTGTGGCCTCACAAGAATGTGTTTGACAATGTGGGCTACCCATTGCGGATCCAGAAGAAGAAAAAAACAGAGATTGAAGAAAAGGTGCAACGGGTATTAAACCTGGTCAAACTCTCTGGTATGGAAGACCGGTTTCCCCATCAACTTTCGGGCGGACAACAGCAGAGGGTGGCCCTGGGCCGGGCTCTCATCATGGAACCGGATGTCCTCCTGCTTGACGAGCCACTCTCCAATCTTGACGCCAAGCTGCGGGAGGAGATGCGTTTTGAGATCAAAGATCTTCAGTCCCGTATCCGGGTCACGATCATCTATGTTACTCACGATCAGGCAGAGGCCATGGCTATGTCGAATCGTATCTTTATCATGAATGAAGGTCGCACGTTGCAAGTGGATAGTCCTAAGGTCATCTACGAGAAGCCGTCAGACCGTTTTGTCGCTGAATTCATCGGGCTGACCAACCTCGTCCCTTGTGAGGTGATGGGAAGAGACCATGTCCTCCTGCAAGACGGGACTCATGAATCAGTTGTGCCGTGTTTGATCCCTCCGGGGCTAACAGGGGCAGCCCTCATCTCGATCCGGCCCGAGCACATTGAAATAGCAGCGGCCAATGGCGGCCTTCAGGGAGAAGTAACCCGAGCAGTGTACCTTGGCCGTGTGGTGGATTATCGGGTTAAGGTCGGCAAACTGGAGTTACGGGTGGAAGGACAGGCCTCTCTTCCCTATCGCGAGGGAGACAGGATTTCTCTGAAGATCCATCAAGCAATGGTCTTCACCCTCTAATGTCTATCTCTTTGGTAAAAAGGTCTTTCAGGAAGCGTCTAAAAGGTGAGTCCCGGATGAGATTTGGTGCTTCAACTTACTTTTTGAAAGAGCGGTGTATTACAGAAGCTTTGGATATTATTGCCCGTGCAGGCTATGACTCAGCAGAGATCTGGATGGAGCATTACTGGTCTGGGGGCCAAAGAGCAGCAACTATTGCACGCCATGCTCGAACCCTGGGATTATTCCTCACGGTTCATGCAGTCTCTTACGACGTGAACATTACCTCCGCCAATGTGGCCATCCGTCGCGAATCAAGACGACAGGTGCGATCGTCCTTGCGACTGGCTGCTGCGGTGGGAGCAAGTGTTGTCGTGGTTCATCCCGGATCACTCTCTTCCTCAAAGGGAGACCGGACAGAAGCATGGCAAATCCTTGAGGAAACCATGGTCCTTCTGGACGCGTGGGCAGGGGAAGAGGGAGTTGAAGTGGGTTTGGAGAATATGGAAAAACGAGCCAAGGAGATCTTCATTGTTCCGGAAGATCTGGTACGCCTCTTTGGCCATCCGTGGAAACATATCCGGCTCACCCTCGATCTTGCGCACACAGCCACGGTGATGGATCCTTTGTCCTATCTGAACCAAATAAGGGCTGAATGGATCTGCCATGTTCATCTCAGCGACAATGGTCCCTCTGCCACTCATCTCCCCCTTGGGCGAGGTCAATTGCCCGTGGCAGAAATCCTGAAGGCCTTGCGCTGTATTTATGATGGAATTGTCTCAATCGAGGGCTACACCTCCGGAGAAGGGGAAAAACTTCTAACCCATAACATGGCGTACCTGCGTCACCACGGATTTGTTGAACCACCTCGTTAACTTGATATAGAAGTTTACACCATGAATTAAAAGTTGGATCAGGAGGGGATTTATGAAGAAGAGTGCAAAAGGGAAGGGGGCTCACAGGAGGAAACTGGAGGAGATGTTCGAAAAACACGGTTATCAGGATTATCGTTGGATCAATCCGAAGAGTATAGCCGTGGCTCAATGGGCAAGAATGAAGTGCATGTTCGGTTGCAAAAACTATGGCCATTGTGGCACCTGCCCGCCCAATACCCCCTCTGTGCCAGAATGCAGAGAATTTGTTCAAGGATATAGAAGCTGTGTGGTTTTTCATTTTACGGAAAAAGTAAAAAAACCTGAGGATCGTTTCGCCTGGACAAGACAGGTTAATTCGAAGCTTCTCAAACTGGAGAGGGAAGTCTTTCTATCGGGTTATTACAAGGCTTTTCTCTTGTTTATGGATTCCTGTAATCTCTGCCAATCCTGTCCTGGTGTCAGACAGCTATGCAAGAATCCCAAAATGGCTCGGCCCACGCCTGAATCTATGGCAGTTGATGTTTTTGCCACGGTCCGAAAGATCGGTTACCCTATCGAAGTCCTTTATGATTATAAACAAGCAATGAATCGTTACGCTTTCCTTTTTGTCGATTAGAGAGCGACTTCGGTTCCTATCTTAAGAGAGTTTCAGATTGAAACCCTTCATCCTTCTCAAATTAATCCTGATCACCCTCATCCTATTCGTCTTAGGACAGATGCCGGAGTCAACGGCAGGAGAACTGGGTTCTCTTTTCTGGGGAGCCGAGCCACGGACTGGCCAGCCATGGACGAGGGGCCATATCCAGACCCTATTAGTCAGAGAACCTAATCATCTTGTTTCGAAACGTTTGCGTCGGTTTTTCACTCTTGCCAGGGAGGGCATGAACACTAAGATTTCGCCTGTTGAAAAGCTTGAGTTCGAGGGAATCGTTTTCTCTGATCCCAGATATAAAAAATCTTCGGAAGCCGTGAAGGACTTCAGGCTCATTCTTTCATGGGCGGTTTCCGGGGCCTTTGGGGGAGGAGAGCCTGGCAACCCATATACCCAAAGAGCCCAGGAAGGCATACGGGCCTGGGTCCATACCTGTCAGCCGGATGGAAATCCTATCAATCAGAACCATTTCATTCCGCTTTTGTGTGCAATAGACCTTGCCCATTCCACTCTGAATTCAGAAGTTCAGACGAGGACGGGGGAATGGCTGGGAAAGATTTTGTTGCTGGGGGATCAACACTTCGAATCAAAAAAATCGACAGCGACCATTCTGGTTAACAACCACAGAACCTGGCATCTTGCTGTCCGGGGAATAGTTGCCAGGATGATGAAGAATAAGGATGAAATTCAAAAGACAAGAGAACTATTCGATAGTCATGCCATGAAAAACCTAAACGCCGATGGAACCTCATTTGACTTTTTCCAGCGGGACGCCCTCCATTATCATGTCTATAACCTTGAGGCCTACGTCTATTACTTAATATTGACGAAGAAGAATCTCAGTGCTGAAGCGCAGGAACATGTCTTCAGGGCGCTCGGGTTATTAAAATCCTACTTCCTCGGTGAAAAACAACATCTGGAGTTCGTCAAGACCACGGTCAAGTTCGATATCACCCGGAAAGAGGCCAATGATTCTCATTTTCAAAATAAACCATGGGAGCCGCAACGAGCCCGAAAACTTCTCCGGCTCAGCCATCTCCTGTACAAAGAGAAAAGCGATTTTAGCGGGTGGACCCGAAGCGTAATAGACGAGAATTATGACCCATTCATCAAACTTCTTACAGCCTTACATGGTGGAGAATGACATTGTCTCTCTAAAATAGAGTTGTTGATGCCAACCCCTTGGGAAATAGGGTCCTGTAATATAGCCGTTCGAAGAATGGCTTGAAGGTTGTGTTCATGCAAGTCCCTTAGTAATCCAAAACCCTGAAATAAGATTGACAGGCTTCATTTATTGTAATACAATATGTATCACAAATCGTCGAAAAGGGGTGATGAAGAATGCCTCTCAGTGTGCGTCTCGATAAAAAGATCGATTCTTTACTTAAACAGACTGCTTCAACACTTCATACAAGCAAGGCCGAAGTGATTAAACAATCTCTTTTAGATTACTGTGCCCGTGTTCTCGCAGAAAAGCGAAAGAGACCTTATGATCTCATTAAGGACTTGATAGGGAGAGAGGGAAGCGGTAGAGGTGATCTTGCTGGAAGAAGTGAAGAAATTCTGAGGGAAAGGTTCAGGAGGAAAGCTTGATCCTTATTGATACCGGTCCTATGGTGGCTTTCTTCGATAAGGACGATCGCTATCATGACGTCTGCGTTGAAATCCTCAAAGAGATAAGAGAGCCCTTCATTACCACATGGCCTGTCCTTACAGAATGTTTCTACCTGTTGAACTTTTCCTGGGAGGTTCAGAATAGCCTATGGCAATTCATTCAAAGAGGGGGAATCGATATTTATCCCATAGAAAAAGAGTTTTTTATCCGGTGCCATGAGTTAATGAAACAATATCGGGACCTACCCATGGATTTGGCTGACGCAACCTTAGTGGCGCTTGCAGATTTCCTCGATGTCCCCAAAATATTCACCCTCGACCATAAGGATTTTTCAATTTACCGTTTCAAACAAAAAAGGCGATTTACACTGATCCCACCAAAAATATAATCTTCCTTCGACTGCTTACCCTTTACATCTTAAACCTGACGGTTTGCGGCCTTAAAATCATACGGTGCCCCCTGTCCTATGTGGTTTAAGAGCCAGACACGGAATACTGACACGATTGAAAAAGGGAAAATGCTTTATGTTGTTCTCTTTTTGTCTTGACAATCTTTTTGTTTAATAAATAATAGAAACGAATTCTGAGAGTTGAGGAGGATAAAATGGAATACGATTACGCATTTGAGATGGCGACCTCTAACCTCCGTTTTGGACCTGGGGCCACACGGGAGGTTGGAATGGATTTGGAAGAATTAGGGGTCAAGAGGGTGATGGTATTGACTGATCGCCATCTGAAGAACCTTCCTCCGGTAGAAACTGTTTTAGAATCTCTTGAGAAAGAGGAGATTGCCTACACCTTGTTTACTGATGTGAGAATTGAACCAACGGATACATCGGTCAAAAGAGCGATCGAGATAGCCCGGTCCACACCCTTTGATGCCTTTATTGCTATCGGAGGTGGTTCCACCATTGATACGGCCAAAGTGGCGAACCTTTATTCCACCTATCCTCCCAAGGATTTTCTCGATTATGTCAATCAGCCAATTGGTAAAGGGTTGCCTGTGCCCGGGCAGCTTAAGCCGCTTTTCGCTATTCCGACTACTGCGGGAACCGGGAGCGAGACCACAGGGGTGGCGATCTTCGACCTCGAAGAGATGCATGCGAAGACAGGCATCGCACACAGACGTCTGAAACCGACGCTGGGCATCGTGGACCCAGAGAATACAAGAACACTCCCGCCGATGGTTACGGCCAGTACAGGATTGGATGTGCTGACTCATGCCATCGAATCTTATACGGCGATGCCCTATGATAGAAGACCTCGGCCAGAAAAGCCCGTCCTCCGTCCTGCCTATCAGGGCTCG
>Ga0299915_10002596_pt1 | contig 13136 bp, 13 predicted proteins | sample RVTome_13_FD_200263 | JGI IMG/M metagenome (GOLD analysis project Ga0299915, IMG submission 200263) | Soil microbial communities from uranium-contaminated site in the Upper Colorado River Basin, Wyoming, United States - RVT92D227 (version 2) ...
GCCGCGCCACCCCAGCACGGAATTTACGCACTAAGGAAAAAAATTGCAGACCATTTTGAGATGGATAATAAATTAAATGCTAAAATAGAGTGAGTTTGTCACCGGGAGGTTCGGGACTATGGACGATGAAAAACGCAGCCGCTTCTTTGACCCTTATCATCAGCGTAAAGAGCATGCCCCAGGCCGATCGTTCTGGCTCTCTTTCCTTCTCTCTTTGATGGCCGTCTTTGGCCTCAGCTTCAGCCTGACCTGCCTATATCTCGGCATGCGCGGCATCATGCGCCTGGGCGGGTTTGTGGCCGCCGGCGGCCCCTACATGATCGCTCATCCGGCCCCGCGGTATGTCTGGATCTTCCCCGTCTCCATCTGGCTGGGGCTCATCTGTGTGTTCATCCACGGCGTTCAGGTCAGAAAGTTGGGCGGGCTGAACCTCTTGCCTTTGGCCTGGCCGGCGCTCTTTATTTCTCTGGGGTGGAACTTCCTTGAATTCAGTTTTCATCCCCCCGGCGGAGAAAGATTGGTCTGGGGCTGGTTGGTCTGCGGAGTCGTATTCTGGCTTATGGGGTTTATTCCGCTGATTTTGGTCCTCATATACGCTCGACAAAAATATAGGGAGCTGAGGTTCAAAGAGAAACTCAACGAGCCGCCGGCATCCGGCCAGAGCGGCGGGGGTTCGTGGAAGCGGAAGATAATTTTCTTGTTCCAGCTCACAGCTTTGTTTTTAGGGATCTACTGTGGGATGGCCTTAATGAGTCCCCAGACTAAAGCCCAAGGGGCAATTCCGGCCGCGGCCGCCGGGGAGCCGGCCACTGCGACGAGGACAACAACGGCACCCCTGCCCGCTCCAGTTCCCGGGACTTCCGGCAAGGAGGAAGTCGGTAAAGAGTCTCATATTCTATCGCTGGTGTTCAGGGGAATAGCATAAGCATGAAAATACTCCTGGTGACAGCGCCCTACCAATACCCTCACCAAAAAGCTTTGCGTACGGAATCGCTAGGCCAGCTCTATATAGCCGCGACCCTTCGTGAAAGGGGTCTTGAAGTTTCAATTTACGACCCCACCATGGGCCAGCCCCTGAAAACGGCGGATGGTTATTATTATGGGGTCCCTTTTGATAAATTGGCAACGATCTTCCAGGCCGCTGGCCCTGATGTGATTGGCATTACCTGTAATAATGTCTACAGCCTCTCGGGCACTGAGTTTGTTGCCCGCGCGGCAAAATCCTGTTTATCAAAAAATATCATGACCATTGCCGGAGGAGTTTACCCTTCTGTTTACAAAGGCAGGATTTTAGCCGAATGCCCCTCTATCGATTATGCCTTTCAAGGAGAGTCAGAAACAGCTTTAGCAGACTTCTTGTGCGCCGGGAATCTGCGGCCTGGCGACCTGCTTTCTGTTGATGGTTTAATTTTTAGATCAAACGATGAAATTAAGGTGAACGACAAAAGGCATTTCATACATGATCTAGATCAGCTCCCTTACCCTGCGCGAGACTTGGTAAACATCAGAGCCTACATGAATATGAAATCAACCCTCTACGGTTTGGGCACCAAGCCAACTTTGTCAATTCTTACGAGTCGCTCTTGTCCAAATCAATGCCGATTCTGCAACATGTGGTTGATCCATGGCAAAACATGGCGGCCGCGCTCCCCCCAGAATGTCATCGGAGAATTCGAGCTGATGGTAAATAAATATGACGTCCAACACGTATTTGTCATGGATGATAGTTTTAGCCATGACCCGGAGAGAGCAAAAACAATTTGTGCGGAAATCATCAGGAAAAGATTGAGGTTCAAGTGGAACACGCCTCACGGAATCTCGGTTAGAAAGATGGATTTCGAATTAGCAGGATTAATGAAAAAAGCAGGCTGTATAAATGTGTGCGTCGGCATTGAAAGCGGAAGTGAATGGGTAAGAAATGAGCTCATGGGCAAGGGGATATCCAATCAAGAAATAGCACATGCCGTGACGTGCTTTAAAAAAGCCGGTTTGCCCGTCTGTGGCTTGATGCTGTTGGGATATCCTGGAGAAACAGAAGACCATTTTAAAGAATCGGTGGCCTTCATTAACAGCCTTCCGCTAAGCCTTATCACGGCTAGTTTTGTGTTTCCATTTCCAGGCACCCGCTTATACGACCAGTTGTGTGAAGAGGGAATAATCGCCCATAGTTTCAACCCGCCTTTGGACGATTATCTGGAACCGGTTTTTTTGCCACCTGGATTGCAGAGAAATAGACTGAAACAGAGGTATCAGAGGCTCTTAAAGGGATTCTATTTGTCGCATATAGGCCAAATTGCCAAAGAGGTAATTCTGGGAAGGGCGAAATGGATCACGGGCAAAGGGATCCGGCGGCTGCTAGGTTCATAGGAGCAGGAAGGACGAGGCAAAACCAGCGCGGGGATGCTCATTCAGCCAGTGTTGCGGAATTGAGTGGCCTGCCCCTGGATCATCAGGCCTTGGCCGCCGAGAGCTCCGCCTTCAGCCGCTCCGGAGTCAGGGGCAGGCGGGTGAGCCGGGCGCCGCAGGCGTCGAAGACGGCGTTAGCCACCACGGCGCCCATGTTGACGATGGGGGGCTCTCCCCCGCCCTGGGCCGCCAGGCCGGGATTGTCGATGAGGACCGTCTCGATCTCGGGCAGCCAGGAAAAGCGCGCGATTTCGTAGGTGTCGAAATTGAGGTCGAGGATTTTTCCTCCCTGGAAATGCACTTCCTCGGAAAGAACATAGCCCAGCCCCATGGTCAGGCAGCCTTCGATCTGGGCGCGCGCCCCGTCGGGATTGATGACCTGTCCCATGTCCTGGGCGCAGACCAGGCGCTCGACGCGGACCCTTCCATTTTTTTTGTCCACCTGGACCTGGGCCATGGCGGCCACATAAGTCCCCAGATAGTTGACCAGCGAAACACCCTGGCCCCGGCCGCTGGGCGCCGGAGAGGGCTTCCAGCCGAACTTCTCCGCAACGGTCCGAAGGGCCCTAATCATGCGCTCATCCTTCAGGTTCAGCAGGCGGAATTCGACCGGGTCCAATCCAGCCTTGGCGGCCATGACGTCCATGTGCGATTCGCGGGCAAAGGTATTCGTGTTGCTGCCCGGCGCCCGCCAGGCTCCCACGGCAAAGGGGTGGGCCCCTTCGGCCGTCCTGGTCCATCCGCCCCGCGACAGAATCTTGTAATGAGGGATGTCGTAAAAAGGCTGCGAGGTCCGCTCTCCGCCGAAAAAGACCGAATAATCCCAGAGCGCTATCCGGTTCGAGCCGTCCAGGCCGGAGACGATCTTGACCACAGCGGCAGGCTGGAAAGAATCGTAAAAAAATTCCTCTTCCCTGCTCCAGGCCACCTGAACGGGCCGGCCGGCAAGCTTTGACAAGCGAGCGGCTTCAACGGCCTGCAGGTTTCTGTTCTTCCCCCCGAAGCCTCCGCCGACAAAGGGCGTGATGACCCTGACCTTCTGGAGCGGGATCCCCAAGGCCCGGGCGACCTCCTCTTGAACGCCGAAGGGACGCTGGGTCGAAGCCCAGACGGTGGCCGTGTCCCCTTCCACCCTGGCCGTGGCGGCATGCGGTTCAAGCGGAGAGTGGGCCACATAGGGCGTCCGGTAGGTTCCCTCAAAAAGCGAGGCCGAAAGCTTTCTCCCTTCTTCCAGGCTTCCCTTCTCCTCGACGACATCGCCGGGAGGAGCCACTTGGACGAGATGGTCGTAGATATTCTCGCCATTCAGAATAGCCTGAGGAACATCAAATTCAGCCTTGACCTTGGACAGAGCTTCCTGCGCGCCGTCAAATGATTCGTGAAGAACGGCGATGAGGTCCCGGTCCTGGATAACCGTCACCTCTTTCATCTTCTCGACCTCCGCCAGATCCACGCTCTTCAACGAAGCGCCGTGGCTGGGGGGCCGGAGAATGCGGGCCCAGAGCATCCCGGGCAGCCGGATGTCGCCCGCGTATTGGGCCCTGCCCGTGACCTTAAGCGCGGCATCCTTGCGGCCGGCCGGCCGGCCTGCAATCTTGTAGTCCGAATACGGCTTGACGGGCGGCTTGAAGGCCAGCGCCCGTTCAACCCTCTTCCCCTGGGTCAGGCTGCCGAAGGTCACTGTGTTGTCCGGCCGGGCGACCTCATAGACCGCCCCGTCCTTGACCCCGAGCTCGGCGGGTGTCTTTCCCAACCTTTCCGCCGCCAGCTCCAGGAGCACCGCTCTGGCTTCGGCGGCCGCCTGGCGCAAGGGCGGCCCGAAATATTTGATGGAGCGCGAGCCGAAAGTGCCCATGTCATAGGGGCAGAGGGCCGTATCTCCGGCTACGACGTCCACCGAACCGAGGGGCAGGTCGAGCTCTTCGGCCACAATCTGGGCCAAGGACGTGTTGATGCCCTGTCCCAGCTCTGCTTTTCCGGTCAGGCAACTCACCCGGCCGTCCTCATCTATACGGACAAAAGCGTTGAAGTCGGTGGGCAGCTCGCGGCCGGCCGCCTGGCGGGGAGGTTCCTGGAACCAGCCCTCGGCGGCCGAAGCCGTCACCATGACGATGATCCCGCCGCCGCTGAGCTTGAGAAATTCGCGGCGGCCGAGAGTCATGGACGAGAGCCCTAGCTCTTCGCGGAAATCCGATTGTTTTCTTTCGCTCATTTCCGTCCTCCTGTCATTCTCCCGGCGGCCGTTTCGACGGCCCGGAGGACGCGCCGGTGAGAGCCGCACCGGCAGAAGTTGTCGTCCAGGGCTTCGACAATCTCCGCCCGGTTGGGCTTCGGATTCTTGAGCAGCAGGCCGTAAGCCGTCAGGATCAGGCCCGAAGTGCAGAACCCGCACTGCATGGCGTTGTGCTCGACGAACGCTTCTTGGAGCGGATGAAGCCGCCCGTCCGCGGCCAAGCCTTCTATGGTCAGGACTGCCTTGTTCCGGACCTCCTTCATGGGCAGCTGGCAGGACCTCTCCGCCCGTCCATCGACGAGGACCGTGCAGGAACCGCACAGGCCTTCCCCGCAGCCGAATTTGGCCCCGGTGAGGCCCAGGTCGGTCCGGAGCACCCAGAGAAGCATCCGGCCTGGGTCGGTTGAGACGCGGGTCGGCTTGCCGTTGAGTTTGAAATCGATAATTTCCTTCATACGACCATCCTTGATATATCTAGTTCGCGCAGGGGTGGCGCGGCGAAGGGGCTCCCCGCCCGCGCGCAGCGGCCTAGCCGCGAGCACGGCCGGGGAAGAGCCGCGACAGGACCCCACGTTGATCTATGATATCACGCGGACCTATTTGGGCTGCTCCCGGCCAACCACTCCCCTCTCGCTCACTAGATAAACCGCGAAAGAAGCGAGCCAGTGGCCGCCCTCATAGTGCTCTCCGGTCACCGAGCGCAAGCCCGAGGCCGCATGGGCCCGGGCCGCGGCAAGAAGTGAGGGAAGCCGAGGGTCGTTCTGCGGCAGGCCGGAGGCTATGCCCTCCAGCATCCAGGCTCGGCTCAGGTTCAGGCCGTCGAGATGGACCAGTTTGCCGTCAGTGGGGTCGGTGACCACCGCGGGCACAAGCCATCCGGCCGAACCGTCCCGGGGAATTTCCGGCAGGAAGGCGCTCAGCCAATCGCCATATTCCGAGGGCGAAAGAATCCTCCTGACCAGGTCGGCCTCAGCCAGGCAGGGCGATAGAAAATCCTCGCCCGAAGGTTCGTAGTTCAAGGGGCACTTTTTGTCAGCGAGGTACATCTGGCGAATGCGAGAATCAAGGAGTCCTAGAAATTCCGCATTCCCGGCCCGGCGCGCCCAGTCAACCACCAAGCCCAGGGCAAAGGCGGTCTGGCTGTGCTCTCCGGAGCGGACCGGATGCGAGAGCTTGGGCAACCAGACCTTCAACCTGGCCAGGGCCGCTTCCTCCAGGGGTTTGACGGCCTGAGCCCATTCTCTGGCCTGCGAGTCGTCCCATTCGCGAAGCTCGGCGGCCAGTTGCAGCAGCCAGGCCAAGCCGTAGGGTCTCTCGAAAGAGGCCCGGCCCTCTCCGGCCAGATAAGCGGCTTCGGCGGCCGTATTCTCCGGAGTCAGGCTCCTGGCCAAGGCTTTTCTGGCCTCGGCGGCAAAACCGGCCTTTGGAAAAAGGCGGGCCAGCCGGGCCAGGAGCCAGTGGCCGTGGACAGCCGAATGCCAGTCAAAGCAGCCGTAGAAAGCCGGCGTCAGCAGACGAGGGGGATGCACGTCCTTATCGCTGTTGAGCACATGAGCAATTTTATTGGGATATTCCTGGTGCACACAAGCCAGGGCCATGCCGGCAAACTTGGCCGCCGTGGCTTCATCCAGTCTTCGGGAAGCGTCAACAGCGGCCTGCAACAGAGCAGTGAGCGTCAAAAGAAAAATGATGAAAACGGCCGCGGCCGTGTCCAGAATCTTAATTATTTTCATAATCTATCCCCTCTTTCCCTTCGCCTCGGCCATTTTAGCCTCTCCCGGCCATAGTATTCCACGGCCAAAATAAAAGTCAATAAATGGCCGGACTTTCCTGCGATCAAAGACATGGTTCGAGCTAGATATTGAAGCATCTTCGGATACTCGATATAATAAACTCCAAAAAAATGAGATTTTTAACAAATGCGCTAAGGATCCTGGGGGCCTGTTCTATTCTTTTAAATTCGGCCATTGAAGCCAAACCATTGAATGCTCAGCCTGGCCGCCAGGCCTTTTTGTCGTCCCTTCTGAATGTCGACCCAATTCCGCCGCGAGACAAAATTAAAAGGACAGCGATTCTGAATACGCTAATAGAAAAGTTCAACTATCAATCTTACCTGGAAATTGGCCAGGGCTGGAAGCAAGACAATTTCGACTGGATCCAGTGCAAGACTAAAACCGGCGTTGATCCGGATACATCGCTGAAGGCGGCCTATCCCCTGACCTCCGACGAATTCTTCGCCATCAACAAAAATTCTTTTGATTTAATCTTCATTGACGGGCTTCATCATGCCGACCAGGTGGAGAGAGATATCTTAAACGCGCTCAAGGTTTTGAACAACAAGGGGACTATTGTTGTTCACGACTGCAATCCCAAGACCGAGAAAATGCAACTCGTGCCGCAACAGCAACCTTTCTGGACCGGAGATGTATGGAAAACGTGGGTGAAATTAAGGGCGACGCGCCCCGACCTAAAAATGTACGTGATTGATGTTGACTTCGGCTGCGGAATCATACAGAAGCTGGATAGGAAGCTGGAACCGATTAGAGTCAACAGACAAATGTCCTATAGCGTTTTTGCCATGAACAGGAAAAAACTGCTGAACTTGATTGATGTGGCCGACTTCCTGAGAAGTCTCAAGAATTAAGCCTCAAAAAATTCCATTGGTATTGTGTCCCCAAAACAATTGTGCTAATCATAAGGCGCTATGGCGGCTGGACGCACATCCACAATCGACCTTTCGGTCATTCTGCCCACCTACAACGAAAAGGACAACATCGAGCCGCTCATCCGGTCTGTCCTTAAAAACACACCCCACCGTACCGAGGTCATTGTCGTGGACGACGACTCGCCCGACGGCACCTGGCGCCTGGTGGAACGTCTGGCCAAAAAAGCCAAAAACATCCGCCTCCTGCGCCGCACCAAAGAGAGAGGCTTGACCTCGGCTTTGCGCGACGGGATCCGCCTCAGCCGCGGCCGAATCTGCGTCTGGATGGATTGCGACCTGTCTATGCCTCCCGAAAAAATCCCAGAGCTCCTGGCCAAGGTCAGACAGGGCAATGACATTGCTGTGGGCAGCCGCTACATTCGGGGCGGTGGCGTGGAAATCATCAGCGGAGGGCCCGACTCGCTGGCAACCCTCCTGTTCAGCATGTTTCTCAACCGGTACCTGCGGTTTATGCTGGGCTCTTGGTTCACCGATTGGACCAGCGGCTTCATCGCCGTGCGGCGCGAGGTCCTGGAGCGTATCCCCCTAAGCGGCGGGTACGGCGACTATTTCATCGACCTTGTCTTTCGGGCGCGGAAGATGGGCTATCGCCTTTCGGAAATCCCTTATCTTTGCCGGGCGCGCCGGGCGGGGAAGGGCAAGACCTTCGTCAACTCCTTCGATTTCTTGAAAAAGGGCTGGAGATATATTATCCTTCCTCTCCGCCTGCGTTTATCCAAGATCAAGAAGGCAACCTAGACCATGGAAGGTTTGAAAGAAATCATCAAGGACGGCCAGATTTACGCCATCATTCTTAAAAAGGAATGCAATCAGCCGGGCGTAAGCTTTCTCACGCCGGGCGAGTTTTCCCAGCAGTTGGGGCTGCTGCAGCACGACCGGGGGAAGATTGTGGAGAGGCACCGGCACAAGCTGGTGAAAAGGGAGATTTTCCGCACTCAGGAAGTGCTTGTTTTTCTCTCGGGACGGGTTCGCATAGAACTTTATGACGACGAAACTCAGCTCCTGGAGACCGTCATCCTGGAAGGGGGCGATGCAATCCTCCTGGCCCGCGGCGGCCACCGCCTGGAAGTCCTGGAGCCGGCCAAAATCATAGAGGTCAAACAGGGGCCCTACGCCGGCTTCGACGACAAGGAGTTTTTCTGAGGGGGCATGATCCCGGTCAATGAGCCGCAGCTGGCGGCCAACACCCTGGCCTATGTGGCCGACTGCATCAAAACCGGCTGGATTTCTTCGGCCGGAAGCTATATCCGGCGTTTCGAGGAATCCTTCGCCGCCTTCGTCGGCGTCAAGCAGGCCATCACCACCACCAGCGGCACGACCGCCCTGCACCTGGCCCTGGCCGGTTTGGGCATCGGCCCCGGCCAGGAGGTCCTCGTCCCCGACTTGACCATGATCGCCGTGCCCTACGCCGTGCTGTATACCGGCGCCCGGGCAGCGCTGCTTGACGTTGAGCCGGAAACTTACAATCTGGACCCCGACAGTATGCGTAGCTTCATCCGCAAGCATTGCCGTTTGGACGCCGGCCGGAAGGCGCTCGTCGATAAGCGCACGGGCCTCATCGTCAAGGCCGTCATCCCCGTCCACCTCTACGGCCATCCCTGTCGCATGGACGAAATCCTGGCCCTGGCCCGGGAAAACAACCTGCTGGTTATTGAAGACGCGGCCGAGGCCCACGGCGGCTTCTATCTCTCCCCCGATCGGGGCAAGCCCCGGCAGGCCGGGTCGATGGGCGAGGCCGGTTGTTTCAGCTTTTACGCCAACAAGATCATCACCACCGGCGAGGGCGGAATGGTCGTCACCGACTCGGAAGAAACCGCCCTGCGCTGCCGCCGGCTCAAGGACCTAGCCCATTCGCCCGAGCGCCGCTTCCTTCACACCGAGCTGGCCTATAATTATCGAATGACCAATGTCCAGGCCGCCATCGGCCTGGCCCAACTCGAGGAAGTGGAACGCTTCATCGACCTCAAGCAGAAGATGGCCCAGGCCTACGGCCAGCGCCTGTCGGCTGTTAAAGGACTCACCCTGCCGCGCCAGATGCCCTGGGCCCGGAGCGTCTATTGGATGTACGCCGTTCTGGTGGAGAAGGAGTTTGGTCTGTCCCGCGAGCAACTGATGGCCGAGCTCAAGACGCGGGGCGTGGACACCCGGACCTTCTTCATCCCCGTGCACGAACAGCCCCTATTCCAAAAAGAAGCCGCGGCCGCCGGCGAGTCTTTTCCCGTCTCCACCGAGCTTTCCCGCAAAGGATTCTACCTCCCCTCGGGCCTGGCCCTCACCCTGGATCAGATCGACAATGTCTGCCGGGCCGTGGAGGCCGCGCAGCAAGGCCGGCCTTAGCCCCGCCGAAGCTGGACCGCGAAAAAAGCCGAATACCCCTTGACAGTTCGCTGCGCTGCTAATAGAATACAATCGAAGCAAATTGAAGGATATCGAATCATGAGCAAAACCGTGACCCTTCGGGTATCCGAAGATCACTACCATCGCCTCAAGGCTTATGCCAAGGCCGAGAACCGGAAACTTTCCAACGCCGTCGAAACCCTGGCCCTGAAGCAACTCGATGAGGAATTGTTCGTTGAACCGCTGGAAATGCAGGGGATTCTATCGGATGAAGAGCTCCTCGGACGTCTTAAGACCGGGCATGGCCAAGCCAAAAAGCTCAAAGGCCGCTTTGTTGAATGATTATCGGATTTTCGAGACCGAACAATTTCAATCCGATCTGAGGTCAAACCTCGGCCGCCATGGGGAGAAGATAATCGCCAAGCTGCAAAATGATGTCTATCCACAACTCCGCCAACAGCTTTTTTTCGGCCACAATATCAAGAAACTCAAGGGCTATCGGCCCGATACCTGGCGCTACCGGATCGGCATGTATCGCTTTTTCTATGAAATCGATGACTGCCGCAAGATCATCTTCATGCTTGCCGCCGCAACACGACAAAACAGCTATTGAACCTTCCTTGACATCTTTGAAGATCGTGACTTATCATCCGTGCCGGTCTCAACCCATCTAAATCTGAGTCATGGAAAAAGACGAATATCGCAAGCACTTCGAACTGGAAGAGAGCTACTGGTGGTTCATTGGCCGGCGCTTGGGCATGGCCGAGGTGCTCAAGCCCCTGGAGCAATCCGACAACCGCCTGAAGATCCTGGATGTCGGCTGCGGCACGGGCATCAACCTCGTGTTCCTGGGGAGCTACGGCGAGCCCTTCGGCTGCGACCTCTTTCCGGAAGCCATTGACTTCAGCCGACGGCGGGGATTAAGAAACCTGGCCCGAGCCAGGATCCAGCAGCTCCCCTACCACGACGGGACGTTCGACCTGGTTACTACCCTGGACGTCATCTCCCACAAAGGCGTGCCCAGCGAGACGGAAGCCCTGCGGGAGGCGGCCCGCGTCCTTAAAAAAGGCGGGCACCTTCTCATCCTTGATTCGGCTTTTCACTTTATTCACGGCCGGCACGACCTGGCCTGCCACATCATGCGGCGGTACGTGCGGAGGACTCTCGACAGGTTATGCCGCTCCGCCGGCCTGGAGCCCGTCCGGAGGGGTTATTTCAATTTCTTTCTTTTTCCGGCGGTGGCCGCCGTCCGTCTTCTTCAGAAAATCCGGAAGCCGAAATCAACCCAATACGTTTCCAACTTGCGGCCGATCAACGCCGGCCTCAACGCCATCCTGGAAAAGATCATGAGGGTGGAAGCCCGGCTGACCCGCTCCCTCAACCTGCCTTTCGGCAGCACGGTCTTCTGCCTGGCGCGGAAAACGAGCGCAGGGACTTCTCTCTGTTTCCAAGCAGGCCAAATAAAATCTAGTTAAGGGCTCTCCGGATCTTATTGAGCCCGGCCTCCCGGATTCCAGAGCCCTGCGCCCAAGCTGATCAAGAAACCGGTCGAATCGATACGTTGTCCAAGATCGTTGGCCGCCAGAGGATTTAGAGGTATCCGCCAGAGGACGGACAGATGCCAGAGAATTCTTCCCTCATGGAAATCGATTCCAACCCCAACCAGGAATCCGGCGTTGAATCGATGGAGTTCATCTTCAATATTTTCGGTGTGGCTAGCACCTTGATAGTCCAAACGGTCTTGGCCATGAACATTCACTGCGCCGTAGGCGCCTAATTGGACATTGGGCCGGATTATGCTCCAATCAAACGGATACACGTGTAGCATCAGGGGCAGCTCCACACTCTGGATCGTCTTGCCGAGCTTCACATCTTGTCTATAGGAGAAATACCGGATCGGGATGACGGCCTCGGAGCGTGCGGACGAGAAACGCAGTTCGGCCTGCAGCCGAAGAGCACGGGTCCAACGGAGGTTAGCGAAGGCGCCGACTGAATACCCCAGGTCATACGTCCAGGACAAACCCGGCGAAGAGAACCGGCTGCAGGTAAAGCCGCCCAGCACTCCCACCTCGGCTCCAAGGCCCGGCTGGAATGCAAAAACGAGCAGGGCTGCCAAAGACGCGGCTCCCAGGAAAAAGTGCGGATATTTCATTTATCGACTCCGTCTTTTCGTGCAGGATTGATCCATCGAACCGGGATGAGTTTCTCGGCCCCAAGGGGAGGGAGAAACAAGCCGTCGGTCTGGAGGATGGGAATAAGGGTCTCCAGCGGAGTGTTCATAGGCCGCGACATCCGATAGGCGTTCAGAAAATCGAACCAGCCTGAGTCCTGGGCAAAGGAAATGCCTAACTTGCCATACCCTGTACTGAATCCGACGTTCGGGGGGGGCGGGAAGTAGACGTTCAGGCCGTTGGAGCCCGGCAATTCCGCTCCATAGAACTTAGCCATAATAGCTCCCCGGACAGCGTCGGCGGCCGATTGAAAAGAACTTCGCAGAAAGGGGTTTTGACATCGTTTCATCGCCTCTTCGAATAGATCAATGATATCGGCATAATAGGTGGAATAAATTCTAATATCCCCCAAGGCTTGATCGAGCAGTGAAAAGCTCTCGTCCTGGCTGCCCAGAATGGCCGCCGTCAATTCCCTGATGGAGGAGATGGCATTGTCCAGATCATCGCAACGAACCGCCGACAGAGTAAAATATTTCTCAAACCCGGCCGGGTCGTATTGCCGATAATCGGCCGCCGAATTGGCCACAACAGCTTGAGCCAGCTCGTTAGCGTCGATATCGGGATGATTCTTCAACGTGTCGCAGATAAAGCGAATCGTCCCAAACCAGATGACATAACCGCTCGTGTTTTCGCTGCCCACATAGGCTTCGGTCTGGCGACGAAGCTCATAGGCGGCTTCCAGGCTGCCCATGTTGCAGGGCGCTGTGAAACAGATCAAGTCGACGGGCTTGGTTTTTTCTAGTGCCTGGCGCATCCCGGACAGGCTGAGTATGGAGGGACCGGTCGGATCCATCGTGGTGTTGGTTTCGTCGATACAGGCTCCCCAACAGCCGGCCCCATGGTCATAGAAACAGAGGATCGTCCGGCGGTCCGGATACCGGCTATGAGCGTATTTCAGGAAATACTCCAGGCTGAGGGGGGAAGCCATATTGATTTCCCCTAAGTACTTTCGGGGGATCAGTTGGTGAGAAGACCCGATTTGCCAAATCATAGCCGGAGACGTGAAATTATCCTGCAGCACGAGGACGTCGAGGTAGGTGTGGGCATAGGCCTCACTGGCGAAAGCATACAGGGCGTCAAAACCGTTGTCGAAGTCGCCGTCATCGTACAATAGAAGCAGCCAGCGATTTGGGGCTTCGGCCTGGGGGCTGTTGCCGCCGGAGTTGATCCCGGAGGCGCTCATCCCCGCCATGACCAGACAAAG
>Ga0299915_10002597_pt1 | contig 13136 bp, 9 predicted proteins | sample RVTome_13_FD_200263 | JGI IMG/M metagenome (GOLD analysis project Ga0299915, IMG submission 200263) | Soil microbial communities from uranium-contaminated site in the Upper Colorado River Basin, Wyoming, United States - RVT92D227 (version 2) ...
TAGCCAACGAAGACTCTGTGGTTGATGCGCGCAGGGATGTAGCTACCTGTGCCGTAGGCAGCTAGAACGGTGTCGGTGGGCGCGGTCTCCTCCGCCAGCCAGTTGATGGCCTCATTCTCTTCCCGCTCGTGGAAGAAAGGGTACGGGTGCTGAACGGCAGTGGCAGCGAGGCTGGCTACGATATAGAGGTTGGAGGGCACGGTGGACACGAGCACCAGGAAAACGACGAAGTTGCTGAACTTTCGCCGGGAGAAGGTTTGCCCTCTGAGGGTGACCAGCTTCCTTACCCTTCTTGATTGCTCCAATCGGGGCAGATAGTAGGAGTACAGGCCGACCGTGGCCATGATGCTGAGGGGGACGTGAACGCCTTCCACCATCCTCCGCTGCTGCTTCAGCGGAGCATAGAGCAAGAGAGCTACTACCAGCACCCAGAGTAGGGGCAGCATGGCGTCGGCTTCTGCTTTTCTGGCTTGCTCCAGCATGGCGGGCAGGGCCAGAATAAGAAATGGGCCGTAGCTGATCAGATAGTGAACGGGGTGAGGCGAAGGGCTGCCGGACTGGGCGGCCCAGGCGCCGAAGATCGGGTTGGTGGCGAATACGTGCTCGTAGTAGATGAAAACGGGCAGGGCCATGACGCCAATGATCACTATACCGACCAGTTCGCGGAAGGGCAGACGTCGTTCCCCCCGGATGATGACCAGGAGCCAGATGCCCAGCGTCCCGGCGACGATGAGGAGGTTGTAAGGGTGTACAACGGCGAGGATCAGGCTGGCCAGGCCGGCCAGGCCCGCGTATCTCCACCGCTGGGTTCTGTGCAGGAGCAGACACAGCATGAATATGAGCAGCAACAAAGTGGCGCCTGCCGCGAAGTGTGGGAAGGTAAGCAGGGTGAAGAAAATGTGCGCTTCAGGCATCTTGAAGTCTATAAGATCGAATCCCAAGATGGAGAAGCGGCCTGTGAGGAGGACGACCCAGCCGAGCCCGGACGAGAAGCAAACCAGGAGATAGGCCACGAGACGCCGCCTGCGGTCTTCGAGAAAGAAGGCGATGAACACGTAGGCGGATAGCAGGAGGAGGAACCCGAAGACAACTCGGGACAGGTGCCAGACCCACATCACCGGCAAGCCAGTGACGGTGCACAGCCAGCCCAGGGCCAGAAAGAAGCCACCCACGAAGGCACCATCGTGATCCTCTGAGGTGAAGGGTATCTGGTACAGAAGTCTGCCTTCTGCCCCCTGGCGCATCTTGGCCAGGTACCCGTGGGCGTCCTCGAAGTTCATCACCACCCCGCCAAACTCCCAACCCGGCGCGCCCCGCAGGTATCCAGTGGCATAGGGGAGAAAAGCGACGGCGACGGTAATAACACTGATGAGGGTGGCGAGTCTTAGTTCGTTGCTGCTGATGTGCGGCATCGCTTGCTCTTCAGACATAGGGCTGGATGTCATCCTATGGAGTGAGGCGGTTGCCTCTGCGCCTCAGGACGAACCGGCTGGTGGTGGATACCAAGTACGAATAGTGCCACACACGGGCTTGCGGGGCAAGCCGGACGGAAGCGGGCGCACTCTTATGCTTCTCCAAGGGGACTCTCCTGGTCGAGTGATTCCCACAAGGCGGCAGCCGTTGCCACCCAAAGCAAGATCAATCCATAGAACGGCAATCCCATGGACACCGGATTGCGCAACAGGGATTCGTGTCTGGCCACCAGGTTAGTGAAGAGATCCTGCAAGCGGGGAAAACTGACGCAGGCGGCGCTGATGATGCTGGACACCATCCAGCGCATCCTCATCTGCCCCTGCAAAGCGTATTTGAGCAGTACCGCATAGGGGAAGACCAGCAAGACGAACAAGTCGACCCAGCCAATGTTGGCGACGAGGGGGAGGGTAACGACGATGAGAGCGAACTCCAAGTCAGTCCTGGAGGCGCGCGCCCTGCCATGCCAGAGCACGAGGATCACTCCTGACACCAGCAGGGCCGACGCCGAGAGAGTCAACGCCCTCCAGAGCGCTGGATTGTGAGCGAGAGGGTCAGCATAGGGGTTCTCTACGAGCAAAAGGCTCAGGAAACCACCGAGAGACTGGTTGGCAGGATTTGGCCTTGGTTGCGCCAGGGAGGGTAGCACCGACGCCAGGTACGTTCGGTGAGGACCCGCTCCTACGCTCACCAGCCCGAGGATGGCCACGATGGAGATTGTGCCTGCCGCCGTCAGACCGAGAGCGTACCTTCTCCTCCAGAAGGCATAAGGTAGCAAGAGCACGGGGATGATCTTGATCATGGTGGCGACGCCGAGGGCCAAGCCTGCCAGTACCTGGCGATCCCTGGCGCACAGCCAGTAGGTGACTGCCAACAGCAGCAGGATGACGATGTTCACCTGCCCCTTGTACAGGGTGAACAGGGCGGGCGGGAAGAGGAAGGCCAGTATCCACAGCAAGGGTAGTATCCCGCTGTGGCGGCTCAGATTCAGGGCTCGTGAGATGATGACTAGACACAGTCCGTACAGCGCCATGTTGAGAAAGAACCAAACTTGCGCCGCCTGCTGCATGGGCAATGCTGTGAGGGGCACAAAGACGATGGCTAGCAGCGGGGGATAGATGTAGTAGCTCTCGTTGAGGGGCAACCCGCGTGCCTGGACCTCTTCCGCTTGCTGGCGGACATCGTAGAAGTCCTGTCCCGAGCGAAGCATGTCGGCAGCGATGTAGTAGGCCTTGAAGTCTATGCCGCCCACTGTCCCCGTACCACGTGCATGGTCCAACGAGTCGTTGAGTCCTCTGATGGCATAAAGGGGCAGCACCAGGATGACGAAGATAACGATCAGGCTCACAGTCAGCAGCTTCCGGGGGGTCATACTCCGCATGGTCCGCTCTCCCCTAGGCTACCCAGCCCCACATGGCGAACTGGCCGCACAGATAGAGGAGCAGAGCAACGGAGGGATAGACGATGAGCCTCTGCACCCGCGGGTTTCTGCCCCACCGGCCCCACAGCATGAACGCTGGGAAGAGGACCAAGACATAGCGAGACATGCTTACCAGCGGCTGTACGGTGGTCCTTCTCAGCATCAGGGCCCATAGGGTGACCCCCATGTAGATCCCATACTCGCGCGGCAGTCCCCGAAACGAGAGGACGGTCATAGCGAGGAAGACACCAGCCATGCTCAGGTTGAGAACGTCGATGAAGCTGCCCTCTGGGGACAGGATCTTCTGACAGGTAGCGATGATGTTGTCCCAGGGCCAGACGAACTGGCCATAGAGCTGGGTCTGGTAGGTACTCATCAGCGGTGCGGAGCCTACCACCAGGTACTGGTAGGCCATGAAGAGGACAGCTCCCAGCGGTATGATGAGAGGCCCCAGCACGTCCGGCCTGAGTCGAGAAGGGTGCAAGCTTCTGTCCCGGAGGTACATGTACAGCAGCGGGACCACGAGCACGATTCCCTGTAGCCTGGTAAGCGACGCGAGGAACCCCAGGGTCCCGGCCAGCCACCAGCGCTTCTCGTGTGCGCTTAGAAAAGCAGCAAGAGTCAGAAGCAAGAAAAGAGGCTCAGTGTAAGGGGCCAGGAAGAAGAACGCTGTGGGGAAGATAGCCAGGTAGAGGGTGCTCCGGCGGGCACCCGTTCCACCAAACTGGCGCTCGGTGAGTCTGTACAGGCAGAACAGAACCCCGACGAAGGCCACGTTAGAGATAACCAGGGCCGCCAGCAGGTAGTTGCCAGCGAAGACCGTTCCCAGGAGTTTGATAAGCATCGGGTATAGAGGGAAGTAGACCGTGCTTCCGTCATGGGGGGCATATCCCTGAGCGGCGATGCGGAGGTACCACAGCGTGTCAAAGCGCTGCCACACACCCAGGAGCAACTCGGCCACGCCTCCGGTAATCGGTTCGACGCCCTGATATGGCCGGAGCACGTCGTCGAGACTGGTGGGGGCCTGCGTGACCGCGAGCACCAGCGCGGCCCATAGAGATATGACAACGCGCAGGACCACGAAGAGTGACAGGGCGGATCTGAAGGCTGGATCTGACCCGAGTCCTTGAAGCCGTTGTCCGATCGGTCTACTCCTATCGGAGGTGTCCCTAGTCATAAGATACCAGTCTGATGCAATGTATTCCGCTGCGTCACGCAACCCAAAACCATTGCACGAACATGCCCGTCAGCAGAATCAAGAGTGACGTCGATGCATAGACAATGCAGCGGTGTACGTTCGGCCTGCTCCCCAACGTGGCCATGAAGATGAAGGTTGGGAAGAGCAGCAGGATATGGCGGGGCAGGTTCATGAGTGGCAACGGAGGATAGACAACACTGAGGATGACGAGCATGGTGGCCGCTGTGTACAATGCATAGGAGCGGCGCATTCTTCGAAAGGCTGCGAGGGTGAATAGCAGAAAGGGGATGGTGATCAGGGCGTCCAGGGCATCGTTGGCGGAGAGGGTTTGCGAGGACAGGCGCCCCGCCAGGTTCGCAAAGTTGTGCCAGGGTGCTCCGATAGTTGTGTGCCAGTAGGCGGCCAGCACTGACGCAAGGGGTGGATAGCCCGCGAGATGTCTGGACAGGACGAAGGCAGCCGATGGCAGAACAACTGGAAGAATCAGCAGAGCGAGCGATCCTACTCGCCTCAAGTCGAATCCAGTGTATCGAAGCCACTCGTAGCTCAGGGGCACGATCAAGACCAAACCCTGTATCCGTGTGAAGGAGGCAAGCCCAGCGGCCACACTGGCCACAGCCCAGCGGCGCTTCTGTGTAGCATAGAAGAAGAGCATCAGCAGGAGGAAGAACAGAGACTCACTGTAAGGAACGCCAAAGAAGAAGGCCGTTGGAAAAACGGAGAGGTAGAGCGTTGCCCTCTGGGCTGCCCTATCACCGTGGTCCAGTTGTGTCAGCTTGTAGAAGATGACGAGAGCAAGGAAGAAGGAAAGGTTGGAGACCACCAGGGCAGCGAGCAAGTAGTTCGCACCCAATGCTATACCGAGTAACCTTGTGAGTGCGGGTAACAAGGGCGGAAACACACTGCTTACGTTATCTGTGTAGCCTTGAGCGGCAATCCTCTGGTAGTGTAGGACGTCCCAGCGCTGCCAGACCTCCAGGAAGAGCTGCTCAACACGACTCGAGACCGGAGAAAGCGCGAGGGACGAAAGGTATTCTTCGTGATCTCCTTCGGGCAGCGGACGCAGCGAGATCAGTATCATCGCCAAGGCCGACAAGGATACTCGCCATGTCACGAAGAGGCCAAATGACCAACGTACCGCTCTGTCGTCTGTGGCACTCTTGAGCCATTCTCTGAGAGGTCGGATTGCTGACCTCATGCGGGCCTCTCCCAGTTCACGCCACTGCCCAGTTCTGTAGGGGCCATGTCAGACGAGTTGTGACGTTCGCAGAGGATGCAGTATCTGCAGCCATTGCACACCCCTTGCTACATAGTGGCCATGTGGCCGTGGCCGCCGTGCAGCCCGTCGCAAACCCATCCAGCTCAGTGCCCGGGGCCGCTGAGAGGTAACCCAACACATAGGGCAGCGATAATGTCTCCGCCCCGACAGCAATCATGCCGATGGCTCCCAGAGTCTCTCGTCTTGTGACGTCAGGCATGTCCCCGAGTCACGACCGTTCATAGAGGCAGATCGTCAGGTCGCGGTACGTGGTGGTGTCCGTCAGACGGTAGTGTGCATCAAGCCAGGCCTTGCTAGGGTTCTCCGTCCCCAGTTCTGCCGCCTCGTCGAGGGCGCGCTGGAAGACTACGAACCACACTCTCTGTGAGTCATCCACAGCCTGCTGCACGTCAGTTTGCGCGAGCAGACCCAGGACCTCCTGCGTGGGGAGCGCCAAGGTGTCGGTAGACGATCCGGGCACATCTCCTACGTATTCCTGGGCCAGTGTCCGGTCGTAGTAGTGGCTGGGAAAGAAAGAGAGTTTGTTGTCGTGGACGATGGCGTCCCCTGCCTGGTAGTGATCACGCAGGTAGGTGTTTGCCTGTCGGAAAGGCGAGCGGGGGAAACCTGCGTAGTTGTACTGGTACCATAGCGACGTGACGAGAAGCAGCGGCACCGGAACGACCGACAGAATGACCAAACGAGGCAGCCTGCTTTGGAGCATCCCCCGAGCCACAGTGATGTAGTACAGCAGGGCGCTGGAGAGCACCGCACGCTCGATGTACACTGCCTTGACCTGGGAGATGGCAAACATCGTGAGCATAGGGATGAAAGAGAGACCCAGGCTCAAGTCGATGCCCCAGGCACTTCGATCTTTGGTCAAGACAGTGAGGCGGAGCGCGCGGTAGGCAGTTAGAGCCAGCAAGAGCAGGCTGAAGAACAGGGCGAGAGGCAAGAGCCCGTCTGGCACCGGAAGGTTGAAGGTGAATACGATCAAAGTGCGCACCAGTTCAGTGAGCCCGGGCTTGGGTACCCAATACGCCTGTTGCACCTTGGCGAATTGCCCCGGCACCAGCAACAGCCAGGGTAAGAACATCAGTAGACTCAGGACGTGCGCCACCAGTAATCGTCCTATGAGGTTCCATCTCCGGTGCAGCAGAATGAGTAGATCAAGGGTGACCGGCACTAAGAAGGCCAGGTTGTGGGCATAGAGGGACAGGCCGGTGGAGACACCGAAGCCCATCCAGTGTAGCCATTTCCCATCTTTGCAGGCTTTGATGAACAAGTAGATGGACAGGAGACTGAGCAGACAGAGGAGGCCGTACATCCTCGCCTCTTGTGAGTACCAGATGTGAAAGGGGGACATGGCTGCTAGCGCCACGGCCAACAGCCCGACCTGCGCGTCGAACAACTCGCGGGCAATGCGGAACACCAGGCACAAGCTGAGAAGTCCGAAGACCACTGACGAAAAGCGGACGACGAAGGGGCTCTGTCCCAGCCCCATCCACCCGTGCAGGAAGAAGTAGTAGAGCAGCGGGTGGATGTCGGCAGCTGCGCCCTCAACGGGCGTCACGGTGCCATAGACTATGGATGCCGGGTCCTTCTCTGCATAGAGGACAGCGAAGGCTTCGTCGTACCACATCTCCCTTTCTCCCAGGCGGAAGAGGCGGAGGGCGAAGGCTAGAAGCAATATGAAGACCAGAAGATAGCGCTTGTCAGCTAAGCTGGACATTACTGGATTCCTTGACGGTGGGGCAGCGAGACGAATATCGTCGGAAGCAGCGCGCAACTTGAATGGGCTTTCATCTCGGCTTTCACTTCCATCGCTCCATCTGGCTATCCTCGGACAGATAGCCTAGAGCGAGAGCATTCACTGCTATCCCCAGGTAGCTATCATTGATGAAGCGGGAGAAGAAGCTGAAGCTCAAGAATAGCAGACCATATCCCAGCCAACACCGCTTCACTGTGTTGTCAAACAACTGTCTTTTCAGGAGGAACAGCAATAGAGGTAGGCAGAAAACGGCTTGGAAGACTATGAAGGGGAAGTAGACGGTCCTGTCTTTTATGAACCCCAAAGCCAGAAGCAGACCACCAAGGCCGAAACCTCCAATCGGGAAGCTCGATGCCGCCTGACCGGATAGGTACAAATAGGTATCTTCGATGAAGGCGCCCGCGTCCCATAGGAGAAAAGGAATGATCACCAGCAGCGGCACCACCAAAACTGGATACGCTTTTCGGAGGAAAACACACTTTCCTGGAGAGGGAGCTTTGATCCATAGGTATGCAAGGAAGAAGGGGACAAACAGCCAGGCTGTCTGTTTGCTGGCGCAGGCTAGGCCCAGGCTCAGAGCGGAGAGAGTTATCTTGTCCCTTTGCAGCAGGTACGTGCTCATGATCAGCCAAAACCACACGAAGCTGTCGTTCCCTCCTCTGACCGTGTGAGGCGCGGAAAGGAAGTTTAGGCCGAAAACGATCGCCAGGCCTAGCTTCCTACTTGGTGTCGCCGCGTGCTGCATCAAGGGCCACAAAGTGCAGACTAATAGGAGCAGATAGACTAGGCGTTGGTCGTACCATCCTGTCACGTGTTTGATGGCTACGTAGAAAGGCGTGCAGAAGAGGTAGATGAAGGGGAGATAAGCGTTGTGATAGAGAGCGGGGTTTTCTTCCACCCCTTCTATGGGATGAAGCCATTCGGCCAGAGGGGTTCCCAGATAGTCCTCAGCGTAGGGGTTTTTGCCTTGTAACAGGTACTTGATAGACTCCTCAGTTTGTATGGCTCCATCATCGATATGTTGCCAGGGTGCGGTAGCTTGTCTCATCACCATCCAGGATATTGTGGGAAGAACGACGACTAGGAATATGGTCAGCATGACCAGTGCGAGCTTCAGGTTGAAAAGCCTGTCCAGCGATGTCTTGAGGACTTTGGAACGGGACAGCCCGTCGACGAGGATATAGGAGGCTACTGGCAGCATTAGCAGGGCGCCCAGAGCTTCGTTGACGCCCGCCACGTAGACGGTGCCGAGGACAAGCATCAAGATCGAGTCTATAGGCAGGCTCTCTGTTTGGCTCATTCCACTCTCCAGCGGGGAAGGCGGTCGAAGCAGAGGCCGTGGCTGAGCACGCTGAAGAAGACAACCAGAACGTCGAACCATTCTCTCCGAGAGAAGATGGGGGCCAGCACGGCCGCCAGCAAGCCGACCTTTGGTTCGAACAACCCTCGACCCAGGCGGGCCAGCAGAGCGATAGCCAGCACTCCAATGACGACCGAGGGGAAGCGCACGACTAGGGGGCTCTGTCCGATACGCATCCACCCGTGCAGGAACAAGTAGTAGAGAAGCGGGTGTATGTCAGCCGCGGCGCCCTCGACGGGTGTGACTGTGCCATAGATGATAGATACTGGCTCTTTCTCCGCATAGAGGACCGCGAAGGCCTCGTCGTACCACATCTCCTTTTCCGCAAGGCGATAGAGACGGAGGGGGAATGAGAGCAGCAGGATCAAGACTATTACCCAGCCTCTGGTCATCGTGCGCAGGGCGACAGGAGAACTGAGCACCGAAGAGCCCCCTTCGTTGGCCTGGACATGCGTTTGCCCTATGTGCAACAGGTGGCGAGCGCCGCTGTGCCGGTTATCCGGGTGATAACACGCCCACCCGGAGTGAGGGCCGCCCGAACAGTGGCGTCGTGGGATCTCTTGCACACAACTCGCATACATTGACGGCACGTGTCGGCTTCAGTGCGCGGCCCGTCCGAGCGGGCTCAATTCCGCTCTAGTCTAGCACACAGGCAGGGCGAAATCAACTTCAGTTTCAGCAGATGGGTGTTGGAGCACTGGCCCGACCCGCCGATGCGGTGTGGGACAGACCGGCAGAGCAAGCCTACTACTGAGCGCATCGTAGAGAGTGTCCTTCCGGCTCGGGCCGAAGTCTGGTGGCCTCCTTTCGCGCGCCCTGACGCCTACTACCCGGCGTGTCTGGTACGACACTCCCTCGCGAACTGATGACCTTGGGGTTGTGGCTGAAGGATGTTAGAATAGCGTGAGAGGCAGCAGGTGGTTTTCGAGGCGCACAAGGGAAGAAGCCAGATGACCAGAAGGTTGGCCAAAGGACTCATTCTGGCGGTGGCGCTGGCCTGTCTTTGGGCCCTCAACTCTCAATTGGAACCCCACTTCGATTTCAACTCGTTCTGGGGCGCGGGCAGAGCGCTGCTCGAGGGCAAGAACCCTTACGACTACGCCGTCATTCAGGATATCCTGTATCCCAGAAGCACCGCCAACTTCAACTACCCTCTCTTCATCGCGGTGCTGGTGCTTCCCCTGGGACTCTTTGATCTCGAGACAGCCAAGAACATCTGGCTGACACTCTCGGAGGTCCTGTTCGTTGTCTCCATCTACCTGCTTGGCGGGCGGAGGCTCAGAGCAAGGGAGTTCATGCTCACCGCTCTGGCGTGCGCAGCGTACGTTCCCACCCTTCTGGCGTTTTTCGATCAGCAAACGTCCATGGTGTCTCTCTTCCTACTGTCCCTGGTACACGTGGGCCTCACCAGACGTAGATACATGCTGGCTGGGACAGGCCTTGCCATGAGCTTGATCAAGCCGCAGACGATGGCGCTGCTCCTCCTCGTCACCATTTTCCGCCTACGACGGCGGGGGCTTGTCGCCTTCGGGGTGACACTCGGTGCGATGCTGGTCATCGCTTTTGGACTGATGCCGGATTGGCCGATCCACTGGTGGGCCAGTGCCAGTTGGATCACGCAAGAAGCAGGTCGGGCTGTACCGACAGTCTGGGGATTGTCCTGGTTCCTCGCCTCACAGTACTGGCCTGGCGTCGTGCTCTCCCTGGTTCTCTTGGCGACTGTGTTGGTCAATAGTGAGTTCTCGTACGTGCTCACAGTTGGCCTCTTCCTGCCAGTCTACATGAAGCCGTATGACCTAGTGCTGTTGTTGATCCCCGCTCTGTCGCGCCGGGCAGGGAAGCTGCTGGGAGCGCTTGTGGTGACCTCGTACCTCTTGCTGGTCTACGCCGCTGTCTCGGGCAGGGGAGGTGACATTTTCATCGCGTTGACCTTGCTGGCTTTCGCATGTCTCCTGCGCCAGGACGGGAGTGAAATGCTTCGGCGACTGCGTGGTTACCGCAGCCGGCTCGGAGCCATGGTCTCCTGAACCCGGGACGACCGCATCCCGGCACAGACGCTCACGGCGCAGTGCTCCCAAAACACGCGCCCCGGCGTATGATGGGCATGGTTCGCGGGCGAGGCTCTCTGTCGTGAAAACGCTTGTAGTTCGGTGAAGCCGGCTTTCGCCAGCGAGAGTCTGTTCAGTGTCTCGACGCCGGGTCAGGTGTGGAAGGCCAGCAGCACCGCGAAAACCGACTGTCTGCCGCGTTGTCGCGCCATCCAGTGGCGGGCGCAACTGCGAGGATCGGTCTCCGCCACCCTCTCGAAGATGCACTATCTGCTCGCATAGTGCCGTAGTGTGATGCCATCAATGCTGCGACTGTCAATCAAGCGAGAATGGTGGTCAATCCAGTCGGCCAGTTCTGTCTGAAACTCTATGCTATTGTCCAAGGCGATCAATACCCAGAATCCGCGCTGAGGCAGCCCTTCCTTGGCAATGACCTGGCCCCCCAAGCGTTGGAACGTCTGGACAGGTAGCTGGGGCGCTGGATCCCCCTCTACGAGGAAGTGCTCGCACTCCGGGGCATAGTGCATCAGGAGCACGAAGGCGCCGTCACTGGTGTGGACGACGGGCTCCTTCCCACAGGCTACCATCTGCAAGAGCTCAGCTACTGCGCGGAAGGGCGGTTTGCCGAAGGCGGGGTCGAGGTACCAGTTGGCGAGCCCATTGATGGTGAAGATCACCAGCAGAAACAGCAGGACGAGGTTGGCGAGCCTCTCCCTCGTGCGCACGGCTCCCCAGGCCAATAGCAGGTATAGCGCGGGCGTGGCTACGATCAGAGACCTCTCCAGATACACGGAACGCCACTGGGAAATGAGAAAGGTCAGTAGTACTGGGCACCAGAAGGCGCTCAGGAGGAGCACTAGTCCTTCCCTATCCCGCGGCTGACCGGCCAACTGACGCGCTACCTGGAGATGGGTCACTACGAAGAGGAAGAGCACGGTGGCGAATGCCATAGGCACAAGTTTCTCGCTGGTCATCGTGCTCAGTGTGAAACCATAGGGGGCGGAGAGAAGGCGCGCCAGCCCCGGCGTCTCAGGCCAGAATCCGGCTCTGGTTATCGTGAGAGCCCGACTGAGGAAGATGGCAACCCAAGGCAAGAACGCCGCAGCAACGAGGAGATCTGCCAAGAGCATTCTCGTCCACAGCCGCCTCTTGCCCGAGAAACACGCCAGGTGGACGTGGACGGCCAGCAGGATGAAAGCTATCCAATACTGTACGTACAGTCCCCAGACCGCGCAGCACGCGTAGGCCAGCCACCATCGGCGAGACTCCGACGATGCTGCCTGGCGATAGGTGATGAGCAGCAGCGTTGCCGCAAGGAACAGCGTACTGTAAAGGCGCACCTCCTGGGAGTAGTAAACCTGATAGGGCAGAATGGCTGACAAGCCAGCTGCTGTCAGACCCACCCTGGCGTCCCAGATCAGTTTTCCCAAGCTGTAGATGGCAGCTATGCCGAGTGTACCGGCCATCACTGAGAGGAACCTCAGCAGGAAGTCATTCCTCCCGATGTAGCCCCAGTAGTGCAGAGCCAAGGAGTGAAAAGGCGGATGGTTGTCGCCGAAATCCCCGGCGAAGATCTGAGAAGTCGGCTTCTCCGCGACCTCTGCGCTGTAGGCTTCATCGTACCAGAAGCTTTGTGCGTCCAGGCGGTAGAGCCGCAGACCAAAGCCCAGGGCGACGATCACCAAAGCCACTGTAGTCGGTCCCGTCAAACCCCTCATTGTTCCACCGGCTTTACTAGCCAGGCGAGAGCTCCAATCACTCCCTCGAAGACGTTGAACACCAGAAGGATGGGTATGGATAGAGAATGGCTGCTGCCAGCAGAAACTGGGTACGGACCGTTCGGAGCATCTCCCCCGTACGGCCGCGGTCGATCGCGGACAGGATCAGGAGAAACAGCAGAGGTCCTGCCAGGCGGATGGTCCTGCCGACCGGCCCCGCTAGTCTACTCACGCCTGGCTCCGGCGGCCGATGCTCGGCCGCGTCGAGACAGAAAGGCCAGCCATGAATCGGGCATTCGCCGGACGACTCGCCGCACTGCAGAGGTGCTCAAGATGAGGATTGCCGCCAGCAGCAGCGACTGCTGGATCCAGCGCTTGACGCCCACCTGTGGTCGCGGCAATCTGTAGTCCAGCGGCACGCGCAGCCACCATTGCCGCACAAAGTATCCTTCCTTCTTGTAGGCGAAAAGATGACCGTGTGAATGCATCAATGCCGCTCGGTCGATCTCCACCAATCTCAGCGCTCCTGCCTGCACAGCCTCTTCCAGAAGCTGTTCTCCCTGCGCGGTGCGGCAGATCACCGTAGACCATCCGCCTTCATATTCCTGGAGCCAGGTGTCTCCCACCGAGAGGTCGGCGAGTTCGTTTGTCAGATCCGGGCAGACGAGGCAACGGCGGGGTACGTGCATTAGGTTGACATAAGCATAGGAGTCCTTGGGCGCGAAGTATCGTTGGCCGTCATGGCCGTCAATGGCCAGGCTCCCAGGCCAGGGGCCACCTCTGTACTGAAGCCGGGCGACCTGCTGGGGGGCGAAACCTGCCTTGGCCACTAGATAGTCGGTGGCGGCAGGCTCAAGGTTGAAGCCGCAAAACAGCCCAATTGTCAGGGGGAA
>Ga0299915_10002599_pt1 | contig 13130 bp, 13 predicted proteins | sample RVTome_13_FD_200263 | JGI IMG/M metagenome (GOLD analysis project Ga0299915, IMG submission 200263) | Soil microbial communities from uranium-contaminated site in the Upper Colorado River Basin, Wyoming, United States - RVT92D227 (version 2) ...
CAGAGTCTCTTATATTAGAGTAACTATTTGCAGGAAGCGTGGCACGGGCTTCCAGCCCGTGAAAACTGGCTTCATGGGCAAGATGCCCATGCCACTTCCTGTTACCATAATATACGAGTCTCTGTAATGCCAACTATAGATATTATGCCGCAATTTGGGGTGAAATTCGTCAGGTGTGGTGACACTTGTCAAGATTTGCGTTGATTGGAAACCGCCGCGGCAAGGGCTTCCCACTTCTCTTGACACCTCCAGAGAGGCAATCTATGATGATGCAAAAGGGCGTTTCGGTTCCCCGAATGACCATTGGAGCCGCGGACTCCGCGAACCCGCAAAAGGAAAACGCGGCGAAAGGCTTGCGATGCGGACGATAGGGCCACAAGTTGACAATGAATTGATGCGGCGGGTGCGGCGGGAATTGAACCGCCGCTACTCTGTGGACTGCAGCCGGGTTCAGGTGCGGGTCTCCTACGGAGTGGTCTATCTCACCGGAGAGATCCGGGGCACCCGCGGCATGGAAGGTTCGGTGAAGGAAGAACTGGAGACGATCCGCAATATTTTGCTGCACATCAGCGGCGTAAGAGAAATCGTGGATAACCAGTTGCACGTGCTGTAGCGGCCGCTTCGGATGGTCTTGCGAAATTTGTGAAGAGGAGAGGGATTTGCCTGGGGGCGAAGGATTGGGAGAGATACGGGGATTGCTGATTGTTCTTTCCGGACCTTCGGGGGTCGGGAAAGGAACTATCCTGGAAAGGGCGTCGCAGCGCCTCCCCAACCTCTGCCATTCCATTTCCGCCACGACTCGCCCGCCCCGTCCGACCGAAGAGGAGGGAAGGAACTACTTCTTCCGCTCCCCGGAGCAGTTCGAGCAGATGCGGCAGAGCGGAGAATTCCTGGAATGGGCGCGCTACCTGGATTACTGCTACGGCACCCCGCGGGCCCGGGTGTTGGAGAGACTGCGGGAGGGAAGAGATGTGACCCTGGAGATTGACGTCCAGGGAGGAAAGCAGGTGTGCGCGCAGTTTCCCGATGCCGTGCTGATTTTTGTTCTGCCCCCGAGTGAGGAGGCGCTTCGCGACCGCCTGTTGGCGCGCAACACCGAGTCCGAGGAGGCTCTCGACCGCCGGCTGCGAGCGCATCGAGAAGAATGCAAACATCTCGCTGACTACGATTACGCAATAATCAATGATCGGCTGGAAGACGCGGTGGAACTCTTCTGCTGCATTGTGCGCGCGGAAAAAGCGCGGGTCCGTCGGCTGGTGCGAAATGAATAGCCCGCTTTCCGGAAAAAAGATAGTCTTGGGAGTGACCGGCAGCATTGCCGCCTACAAGGCGGCGGATTTGATTCGCCGCCTGCAGGAAGCGGGGGCCGAAATCCAGGTGGTGATGACCGAGGCGGCCAACCGCTTCATTACCGAAGATACTCTTCGCACCCTTTCGGGCCGGCCGGTGCTGAGTGATCTCTTTGCCGAGCCTCTGCACTGGCAAGTTGAGCACGTCTCCCTGGCGGACTGGGCGGAGTTGGTGATAATCGCTCCGGCAACCGCGCACACGCTGGCCTCTCTTGCCTGCGGCCAGGCGGACAATCTGCTCTGCTGTCTCGCCCTTTCCACGCGCGCGCCCATTGCGGTCGCGCCGGCCATGGATGAAGGAATGCTCCTCCACCCCGCCACCCAGGCGAATCTTGCCCGCCTTGCGGAATGGGGCTATAGGATTATTGAACCCGAGGCAGGTCCTCTTGCCTCCGGCAAGATTGGCAAGGGAAGGCTGGCCGCGATCGAAAGGATTGTGGCCGAGGCGGAGCGGCTGCTGTCTCTGCAAGATTTCGCCGGCCTGAGGGTAGTGGTGACCGCGGGGCCGACGCGGGAGCCGATTGATGCGGTGCGCTTCATTTCAAATCGCTCCAGTGGAAAGATGGGATTCGCCCTTGCCGCGGCGGCGAAGAGGAGAGGCGCGCAAGTAACTCTTATCAGCGGCCCTGCCTCCGCGGCTGCTCCCTTCGGAATTGGGGTCTGCGAGGTTGAATCAGCCGCGCAGATGTATGACCGAGTCTTGAGCGAGGCGAAAGGCGCGGACCTCTTCATCGGAGCGGCAGCGGTGGGGGATTTTGCTCCGGAAGAGAGTGCTGTCGGCAAGATAAAACGAAACGCCGCCTTCTCCCTCAAGTTGCTTCCCACGGAGGACATCATCGCGGCCGTGGGAAAGCTGGGGAGGGAGAGGCCGAGATTCATAGTGGGATTTGCCGCAGAGAGCGAGAACCTGGATGAGAATGCCAGGAGGAAACTGACAGACAAGGGAATTGACTTGATTGTGGCGAATGAAGTTTCACAGCCGGAGGGAGGCTTCGGCTCCGATTTCAACCAGGCCACGCTCATACTGGCGGAGGGAACGACGCGCGCTCTGCCGCGCCTCGCCAAGTCGGAATTGGCGGAAGAGATTCTCAACGAAGTGAAAGCGCAATTGGAGAAAGGGTGAAAATATGCCGTCGGGCCGCTATCTTTTTACCTCTGAATCTGTAACCGAAGGGCATCCTGATAAGATGGCCGACCAGATTTCGGACGCGGTTCTGGACTCCCTGCTGAGGGAGGATCCGCTCAGTCGGGTGGCGGTGGAATGTCTGGTAACCACGGGGTTGGTCATCGTGGCCGGGGAGGTAACCTGCGACGGGTATGTGGAGATCCCCCTGGTGGTGAGAGAAACCATTGAGGGCATCGGCTATACGCGGGTGAAATACGGCTTCGATTTTGAGACCGCGGGAGTGCTGACCGCCATTCAGCCGCAGTCGCCTGACATCGCCCGGGGAGTGAACGTCGGAGGCGCGGGGGATCAAGGGATGATGTTCGGGTATGCCTGTGATGAGACTCCGGAGTTGATGCCCATGCCCATCATGCTGGCCCACAAACTCGCCCGGCAGTTGGCCAAGGTGCGCAAGATGGGTGAAATCACCTACTTGAATCCGGACGGCAAAACCCAGGTGACGATTGAATATGAAGACTGGCGGCCGGTGAGGATAGACAAGGTCGTGGTCTCCGCCCATCACCGCGCGGACGCAAATATGAGGACCCTGTCGGAAGAGATTACGGAAAAGGTTATTAAAGTGATTCTGCCGCCGGAGATGCTCGATGAGAAGACCCGCATCTTCATCAATCCCACGGGTTCCTTCAGCAAAGGCGGTCCCCAGGCCGATACGGGCCTGACGGGGCGGAAGATTATTGTGGATACCTACGGCGGGATGGCGCGCCACGGCGGAGGCTGCTTCTCCGGCAAGGATCCGACGAAGGTGGACCGCTCCGGCTCTTACATGATGCGCTACGTGGCCAAAAACCTGGTGGCGGCAGGCCTGGCGAAGAGGGCGGAAGTCTCCATCGCCTATGCCATTGGCGAGGCGCATCCGCTGGCCATAGCGGTGGATTCCTTCGGCACCGGGAAGATTCCCGATGAGCAACTCTGCGAACTGGTCAGACGCCACTTCGACCTGACGCCCGGGGGGATAATCGAACAGCTTGATTTGCGCAAACCGCAGTTTCTGCAGGTGGCCGCCTACGGCCACTTCGGCCGCACCGACCTGGACGTCGCCTGGGAGAAGACCGATGCCGCCGAGGCCCTTCGCGAAGATGCAGGCCTCCGCTAACGAAGTTGTAGGGCGGGGGCTCCGTCCCCCGCCGAATGAGTTTCCCGGTCAAGCGACTTCCACAAGGAGGCGAAAAGATGACGACCACACGCGTAATAGGATTTTTTTGGGTTAGCTTTTTGGCAGTAGGCATTGCATTCATCGGCGGATGCGCCAGGAAGTCACCTCAAGTGCTCCTCGGACCAAAGCCAGCCATGTATGCAAGCGAACGGGACGCCTGGGAAAATCAGGCGGTGGATAACATGCGCTTATGGCTTGAGACGCTCAGCCCTCAGGATGCTGCAACTTTGCTGCAAAACGGGGAGGTCTCCTTCTCCTACGAAACCCTCAAAGCATCGGATCCTGCTCACGCGAGTATGGTAGAGAACCATGTCAGCCAGATGCGAGCGAGAATAGAAGAAGGAGCCAAAGCCAAGGGGCTGCTGCCCCCCATCCTGACCCCCGAGAAGATTACCTTTCTTCGCGCAGTGCACGATGCCCAAGGTAAAGCGATACAGGGAGCATACGAACTGGTCATAGAGTTCGCAGACGGAAGCTTCAGCAACCTGCCGCTTTCGGAACCGCTGTAGAAGTGTGTTATCGCCTTTTTCCGGAGCAAGAGCGCCGCGTTTTCCGGCCAAGATGACGGAGGAGCGCCACACGGCACCTCCCCCTTGATGGGGGAGGATCAAGGTGGGGGTGATCAACGCAGAGCATGATGTTCCGCTTCTCTCTTTTTGCCCATTCCAGCCTTTTGTCAGGAAATGGGATTTGCCATGAATAGTTTTGCCGATGTCCTGCCGGTAGTGGGGCGCTCGTTTCCGCTGCTTCTCACCTATGCGGTTCCCCGGGAGATGGCGGGACGGCTGGAGGCCGGCTCACAGGTCTTGGTTCCCCTGGGCGCTCGCACCGCCGCCGGATATGTGGTTGCTCTCCACGACCGCGCCCCCGAAATTGAAAATATTCGCCCCATCGAATCTCTCCTCGACGCTCCTCTCGCCTTCACGCAGCGTGAACTCGAACTGGCTCGCTGGATGGCGGAGCATTACTGCTGCTCGTTGGCGCAGGCCTTGAGGCCCTTCCTCTCCGAGGCCGGAGCGGTGCGCCTCCGCCGCCTTCTCAGCCTCACCCCGGCGGGAAGGGAAAGATTGAAAGAGGGCCCTGAAGAGGCGCGGGGAGAGATTGCCGCCGCCCTTCGCTTCTTCGAGATTCGCGGGGGCCGGGTCAGCCGGCGCGCGCTGGCCGCAGTCGTCGGCGCCAAACGCCTTTCCGCGGCGCTGCGCGCTCTCAAGGAAGCGGGCCTGGTGGAGGAGACCGCGGCTCTGCTTTCATCTGCTACTGGAAGAATCGAAGAACTTGTCTCTCTGGCAATCGAGCAAGAGCAGGCAGGAGAAGCCGCGGAGAAACTCTCTTCTCGCGCCCCCAAGCAGGCGGGGATATTGCGCTATCTTGCTCGCGAGGAGGGGGCGCGAGAAGTTGCTCTTTCGGAGCTGCCTGAGGCCGCAAAGAGCGCAGCCGCAGTGCGGGCGCTGGTCCGCAAGGGGCTTGTGAAGATACGCCATCTTCCTCGCTGGCGCATTCCCTGGCCTGACGCCCCGATTGACCAGGAGCCCTTGCCTGAACTCAACCCCCAGCAGCGGGCGGCGATAGAGAAGATACTTCAAGCAGTGAGAGGAGAGCGCCCCCAGGTCTTTTTGCTCTTCGGGGTAACCGGCTCCGGCAAGACGGAGATATTTCTGCTTGCTGTGGCGGAGGCGCTGGCGCGGGGAAAGCAGGCGCTCTTGTTGGTGCCGGAAATCTCCCTCACCGCGCAGGTGGTGGGGCTGCTCCGCTCTCGTTTCGGGAACCATGTGGCCCTCATTCATTCCGCTCTTTCCGCGGGAGAGAAGAGAGACGAAAAAGAGCGCCTCCGGCTGGGAGAGGCGCGAGTGGCGGTAGGGCCGCGCTCCGCCCTTTTCTCGCCTTTTCGCGATTTGGGAATCATAGTAGTGGATGAAGAGCATGACACCTCCTACAAACAGGAGCAGGAGCCCCGCTATCACGCCCGGGATGCGGCCCTCAAACTGGCGGAGCAATTCGGCTGCCCCTGCGTGCTGGCGAGCGCCACTCCTTCGCTGGAATCATTCTCTCTCGCCGGAAAGGGAGTCTATGAACTTCTCCGCCTGGAAGAGAGGCCGGCGGGCCGGCCTCTGCCGCAGGTGCATCTTCTCGATTTGAGGGGCAGGAGCCGGCGGCCCCAGATCATCCTGCCCGAATTGCAGCAGGCCCTGGGGGCCTGTCTGGAGGCCGAGGGTCAGGCGATTCTCTTCTTGAACCGCAGGGGCCATTCCACCTTTCTCTTCTGTCCCCTCTGCGGAGATGCCTTTCGCTGTCCCCACTGCCAGGTCTCCCTGATTTACCATACCCAGGGGAGGCTTTTGCGCTGCCACCATTGTGATTACACCGTTCCTGCGCCGACTTTGTGCCCCAACTGCATGGGCTCGACTCTGCGCTTTGCCGGCTTCGGCACCCAGAGGCTGGCGCAGGAACTGGAAGAACTCTTTCCTTCCGCCCGGGTCAGCCGCATGGACAAGGACACTACTTCTGGAAAAGGCGCCCATTTGCGCATTATCAGCGACTTTCGCGCGGCGGCCGCCGATTTGCTCGTCGGCACGCAGATGGTAAGCAAAGGGCTGCATTTTCCGGGGGTTACGGTGGTGGGAGTGGTGGCGGCTGACATCTCCCTGAACACTCCGGATTTCCGCGCCGCGGAGCGCACTTTCCAGCTGCTCACCCAGGTGGCGGGAAGGGCGGGGCGCGGGAGCGAATCCGGCGAGGTCTTCATCCAAACCTATCATCCTGAGCATTATGCCATTCAGGCGGCGAGCAATCACGACTATGAAGGCTTTTATGCCCAAGAGGTGAGCATTCGGCAGGAGACAAGTTTCCCGCCTTTTTCACACCTGGCGAACATTTTGGTATCTGCGCCGAGCGCGGAGGCGGCGCAGGAGCACTGCGCGCATTTGGCGCAGAAGGTTCGGGGGAGGCTGAAGGAGAATGAAGCCGAGATCCTGGGGCCTGCGCCTGCGCCGCTCACGAAGTTGAAGGACCGCTATCGCTATCACTTCCTCTTGCGGGCGATGGAGGCGGGAGTTTTGCAGCAAGTCCTGGGACCCTTGCAGGAGGATTTGGCTTCACGCGGGAATATTCACGTTGTCGTGGACGTGGATCCGGTTTCACTGATGTAAGCCATGGAAGAGAAAGCAAAGGCACAAGTTCCGGCTGATTTGCGGATTCTGCACTATGGGGCGGCGGCTTTGCGCCGTCCGGCGGCGCGGATCAAGAGGCTGACCGCGAATCTGAGGGCCCTCGCAGAGCAGATGGAAGCCCTCATGAAGAAGGCGGACGGATTAGGCCTGGCCGCGCCGCAAGTGGGAGTGGAGCGACAACTTGCTGTTGTGGACCTGGGAGAGGGCCCCATTGTCCTTGTGAATCCGCGCCTCCTGAAGAAAGAGGGCGAAGAAGTCATGGTGGAAGGCTGCCTCAGTCTTCCCGGCCTTTTCGGAGAAGTGAAACGGGCGGCGAAAGTGCTTGTGAGCGCAACCGATCTCTCCGGCAAGGCGGTGCGGATAGAAGCCGAAGGGCTGCCGGCCCGCGTCCTCCAGCACGAGATTGACCACCTCCAGGGGCGGCTCTTCATTGACCGCGTGGAGGAATCAACCCTGCATTGGCTGATTCACGCGCCGGCGAGGGAGGCGACTGCGCCGAAGGAGGCAAAGCCTGAACCCCTCGCCCAGCCGACAACTCTGCAGGACGCCCTGCGGGTCTTCCTCTCTCGACCTTCTTCGTAATAAAAGAGGTTGACGCAAGAAGCGCTTGCCGGTATAATGTGAAGCACAATTGAAAAGCGCGACAGGCAGGTGTTGGGGAAGACGGTTAAAAGCCGTCGCTGACGCGCAACTGTAACCGCTGACGAAACCTGCACTGAAGCCACTGTCCCGAGCCAAGCGAAGGATGGGAAGGCGCAGGGAGTAGGATGAGGCGGGAGCCAGGAGACCGACCTGCCTGTGTAAGCCAATTACCGCCTCGCGGGAAGGGGTTAGGCAAGAGTGGTTTCTCTCCTCAATTGCCCTGGCTACCGTTCCGGCGGCCGGGGTTCTCTTTTGGCCGCCTCGCCGCCGACGCTCTCTCCCCGACGAGCAACACAAGGAGCGCGGGATGCGTAACAAGAGGGGTTTCACACTCATCGAACTGCTTGTTGTCATCGGGATTCTGGCGGTGCTGGCGGCGATTCTCCTTCCGGCCTTCGGCCGCGCGCGAGAGAAGGCGCGGCAGACCTCTTGTCTCTCCAACATCAGGCACCTGGCGATGGCCCTTATTCTCTATTCCGGGGATTATGACGACTACTTTGTGCCCGCCATGAGCGAAGACAACCTCACCCGTTGGCATGGCGCAAGGAGCGATCTTTCCGAACCCTTCGATTACACCCGCGGGCCGATTTACCCGTATTTGGGGGGCGGTCAGATAAAGCAATGCCCCAGTTTCGCCGCCACGGCGGCCGGGGGATTTGAGGAAGGCACCGGCGGTTACGGCTATAACGCGCAATATGTGGGCGGTTCTCCCCTGCCCGGTTGGCCGGATCTTCTGAAGCCCGCGAATGCGGTGCAGATTCGCGAACCGGACGCGACCATAATGCTTGCGGATGCGGCCTTCCTGGACGCCGGCGGCCATCTCATCGAATATTCTTTCTGCGAAGCCCCTTACTGGGAGGCGTGGGGCACCAGGGCCGATCCCTCAATCCATTTCCGCCACAACGGCCTGGCGAATGTCGCCTTTTGCGACGGCCACGCCAAGGCCATGGCCCGGGGCCTGGTTCATGCCAGCGGCTGGTGGCTGAGCGAGGAGGCTTACAGAGAGAATGATCTCGGCTTTGTCGGCAATGATAATTCTCTTTATGACCGAAGATGACGCGAATGATTGAAAACCGGAAGAAGCAGTTGATTCTGATTTTGGGCGGAGCGCGCAGCGGGAAGAGCAGATTCGCCCAGGAACTTGCCCGAACTATGGGGCGGCGAGTCATCTTCCTTGCCACCGCAGAGGCCGAAGATGAGGAGATGCGCCGGCGCATTGAGGAACATCGCAAGTCAAGGCCCCAGGGCTGGCGCACGATTGAGGCGCCGACAAAGGCCGCGCAGGTTGTCGGCAAGGAAAGCCGCCGGGCGGACCTTATTCTGCTCGACTGCCTGGCTCTGCTCATGAGCAACCTGCTGCTCGCGGAAGGCGAAGAAATTGAAGAACAAGCCGCGGAGGCTCGGGTGCTGCCTGAAATCGAAGGACTGCTGCGCGCCTTTGCCACTGGGAGGGCGAGCCTGATCGTCGTTTCCAACGAGGTGGGAATGGGAGTGGTGCCGCCTTATCCGCTCGGGCGCGCGTATCGTGACCTCTTGGGAAAAGCGAATCAATCGCTCGCCCAGGCGGCCGACCAGGTTTATTGGATGATTGCCGGGTTGCCGGTGGAAATCAAGGCCTCCGGTTTGTCGAAGGTTATCAAGCAATCAAGCAAGGGCGATTCCGATGGGCAAGATTGAGGAGACCCGAAGCCGCGTGGGCGGCCTCGATGCCGCCGCCATGGAGGCGGCGAGAGCGCGGCAAGAGAGGCTTACCAAGCCGCCGGGCAGCCTGGGAAGACTGGAGGAGATTTCCATTTTGCTGGCCGGGATGCAGGGTGCGCCGCGGCCGGAGGTCTCCGCCAAGGCCATCTTCGTCATGGCGGGAGATCATGGAGTTGTGGCCGAGGGTGTCAGCGCCTATCCGCAAGAAGTCACCCCGCAGATGGTCGCTAACTTCCTCCGCGGGGGCGCGGCGATAAACGTGCTCGCCCGCCAGGTCGGCGCCCGGGTGGTGGTGGCGGACCTGGGAGTCGCCTCTGACCTGGAGCCACATCCGGCCCTGCTGGTCAGGAAGATCGGCCGCGGCACGAGAAACTTCGCTTCCGGCCCCGCCATGACCAGGGAGGAGGCGATCCGCTCCATTGAAGCGGGAATCGAGATTCTTGAAGAAGAGCGCGCGAAGGGCCTGCAGATGGCGGGCGTCGGAGAGATGGGAATCGGCAACACCACTCCCTCGGCGGCCATCGCGGCGGCCTTTACGGGCCTTGCGGCCGAGGCTGTAACCGGGCGCGGCACGGGGGTTGACGATGCGCGTTTTGCCGCCAAGGTCAAGGCTGTGGCGCGCGGGCTGACGGTCAATCGTCCTGATCCCAAAGATGCAATTGATGTGCTGGCCAAGGTGGGCGGCTTCGAGATCGGCGGGCTCGCCGGGGTAATCCTGGCGGCGGCGGCGCGGCGCGTGCCGGTGGTGATTGATGGTTTCATCTCGGCCGCGGCCGCCCTTGTCGCGGCCGAACTGGAGCCCAGGGTCAAGAGTTTTCTGATCGCCGGCCACCTTTCCGTGGAACCGGGGCATCAGGCAATCCTGGAGCGGCTTGGGCTCAGGCCCTTGCTTGATCTCAAGATGCGCCTCGGGGAGGGAACCGGCGCCGCCCTGGCGATGGGAGTCATCGAAGGCGCGGTGAAGATATTGAACGAGATGGCCACCTTTGATGAGGCCGGCGTCTCGGAAGCGCTCTAGAGGAAACGACCTTCTTTTCGGAGTGAGCGAGAGGAGCAAGATGGTGCGCGCCCTTTCCGCGGCATTGCGATTCCTCACCAGGTTGCCCATTCCCGGGCGAGAAACGTTCGCCAGGGAATTGGGGAAGGCCACCATTTTCTTCCCGTTTGTCGGCGGCCTGATTGGGCTGCTGCTGGCGGGCGTGAATCTCTGCGCCGGACGACTTTGGCAGAATGAGGTCATTTCCAATGCAATTGTGATTGTAACTCTGGTTCTGGTGACCGGCGGGCTGCATCTGGACGGCCTGATGGATATCTGCGACGGGGTCTTCGGCGGGCGTTCGCCTGGACACGCGCTGGAGATAATGAAGGACAGCCGCGCCGGAGCCTTTGGAGTATTGGGGGCGATTTCCGTGCTACTCCTCAAATTTTCTTTCCTCTTTGCCCTGTCTTCCGACCTCAAGTGGAGGGCTCTCATCTTCGTGCCGGTAGCGGGCCGCTGGGCCCTCGTCTATGCCATCTCCGGCTTTCCTTATCTCCGTCAGGAGGGAACCGGCCGGGCCTTCAAGGAGCAGGTGAACGGCTGGCATCTCTTTGGGGCGAGCCTGCTAGCGGCTGGAATAGGAGGCTTGCTTTTCCGTCTTTGGTTTCCGGCGCTCGCGGTCATCGTCTGGCTTGCAGTCTATCTTCAGGCTCGCTATTTGATGAAGAAACTGGGGGGTTTGACCGGCGATGCTTATGGCGCTATCGCCGAGGTCGTCGAGGTTGCAGTCTTGGCGTCAATTCCACTGTTGGCGCAGATACCCTGGGCATGGGGGACTCCCCCTGCGTAGTAACCGCTTGGCTTTCCCCCTCCGGAACCGGTATAATTCCTGCGTCCAGCGTTCAGGGTTCAACGTTGTGAGTTCTGAGTTGTGAGTTGTGAAAGGAAATGCAACCATGAGCGAGAGATTTGTTCGTGCCGCGGTGGCGCGGCTGAGGCCCTATATTCCGGGGAAGCCCATTGACGAGGTGAAACGGGAGTTAGGCCTGCAAGATATCATCAAACTCGCCTCCAATGAGAACCCCTTGGGGCCTTCGCCACTGGCTTTGCGGGCAATGCGAAACTGCTTGAAAGATGTGCGGCTCTATCCTGATAACGAGTGCTATCTTCTCAAGCGCAAACTCTCCGAGCGCCTGGGCTTTCCGCCGGAGCAGATTCACGTGGGCCGGGGATCGGATGAAGTGATACATGAAATCGGCCTCGCCTTCCTGGAAAAAGGAGACGAGGTGCTGATTCCCAGCAATCCCTTTGTGCTCTATGAGTTCACCGGCACGATGATGGAGGCGGAGTTGGTGCGGGTTCCGCTGCGGGATTATCGCTATGATTTGGAGGCGATGGCCGAGCGCATCAGCGCCAGAACGAAGTTGGCCTTTGTCGCCAATCCCAATAACCCGACCGGCACCATCGTCACTCACGATGAAGTGGTGAAGTTTCTCGACCGCCTGGGGAACCAGGGAATCCTGGTGTTGGACGAGGCTTATTATGAATATGCCGAAGACCCGAAATACCCGCGTTCTCTGGAGTTGGTGAAAGAGGGACGAAATGTGATAGTCCTGCGAACCTTCTCCAAGATATATGCGCTCGCCGGTCTGCGAATCGGCTGCGGAGTGGCAAACCCCGAACTGTCCGCGGCCCTGGCGAAGGTGAGAGAGCCTTTCAATGTTTCCAATGTCGCCCAGGCGGCGGCGCTTGCCAGCCTGGATGATGACTACCAGGTGCGGCGCAGCCTGAGAGTGAATCGCCAGGGGAAGAAATATCTCTATCGGGAACTGAAGCGCATGAAGTTGAAGTATGTCCCCACCGAGGCGAATTTCATCTTCGTGGACACCGGCCGTGACGCCAAGGCGGTTGCCTGGGAACTATTGAAGCGCGGCGTCATCGTCCGCTATGATCCCGCCTTCGCCTATGACACCCACTTCCGCGTCACCATCGGCACGCCCGCGCAGAACAAGCGCTTCGTCGCCGCGCTGAAGGAAGTGCTGGCGAAGTAGGCTCAAGGCGAGGGCAGGTCGCCGAGGCGGCCTGCCCAACGGGCCGCACAAGACCGCTCTTGACTTGCTCAGGCGGCCTCATAGATCACTCGCCCATATTTATTGGCCGGGTATGCAATTCCGCCAACAACATTCCTGCTTTCCTCAAACCGCTCTGTGCTCATTACAATGATATCGAAAGGATAGCCCATGCCACGCAGCGACTGCCTGATGCGCGCACAGAGGTCACGCGCATTCTGGGGCGCGGTTTCCAGGATGAGGAGATCAATATCGCTATCGCGTGTCATTTTCCCCTCCGCGGCGGAACCAAACAGGATGACGCGCTGCGGCCGGGTGATGGCGAGGATGCGCTGGACGATGGTGTCTATTAACTTGTCTTCGAATGAGGCTGCCATTTTGGGAAACACCACCTGTTTCGGAGCACCTGATTCATCATATCATGAATAATCGGTTCTTTACAGGCTGCGCCCCCTGTTGGGCAGGTTGCCAGGGCGACCTGCCACCCAATCCCTAGCCCTCGCCGAGCAAACGCTTAAGGACATCCTGAACTTTCTGCGGGTTGGCCCGGCCGCGGGAGGCTTTCATTACCTGGCCGAGGAGGAAGGCGAGAACTTTTTCGTTTCCGGCGCGGTATTTGGCGACGGCATCGGGATTCTGCTCTATTACTTCCTTCGCCGCCGCCGCAATCGTCTCTTCATCGCCGATTTGGGCGAGCCCCTTCGCTTCCACGATTTCCGAGGGTCGTTTGCCGCTGGCGAAGGCTTCGTCAAAGATCTCTCTTGCGCCGGTGGCGCTGATGGTCCCCTTGTCTATCAGGCCCAATAATTCGGCTAGATGGGCCGGCGGAATTGGAATCTGCGCGGCTTCGAGATTGCTCTCTTTCAAGCGCCGGGCAAGGCGGC
>Ga0299915_10002600_pt1 | contig 13129 bp, 13 predicted proteins | sample RVTome_13_FD_200263 | JGI IMG/M metagenome (GOLD analysis project Ga0299915, IMG submission 200263) | Soil microbial communities from uranium-contaminated site in the Upper Colorado River Basin, Wyoming, United States - RVT92D227 (version 2) ...
TTGACCGAAAGCCCCCGCTCGACCGTGAGGTGATCGAGGAACCTCTGGATCTGCAACGCGACGACATCAGCCAACTGCGGCCGTCCTCCTCCGATCGATACCTCAGGCCGCGCCGTCGACGAGGTCGGAGAGCGGAGTGAACGTCAGACCGTGAGCCTGAGCGACCCCTCCGCTCGTCACTCGACCGGCGTACACGTTCACCCCGAGCGCGAGAGACCTGTCGTGGCGCACGGCCTCCTCCAACCCGGCCGAGGCGATCGCCAGCACGTACGGGAGTGTGACGTTCGTGAGCGCATAGGTCGACGTGCGAGGCACGGCTCCCGGCATGTTCCCGACGCAGTAGTGAACGACGTCGTGGTCGACGTAGGTCGGATTCGAGTGGGTGGTCACGTGCGCGGTCTCGACGCAGCCGCCCTGGTCGATCGAGATGTCGACGATGACCGAACCCGGGCGCATCGACGCCACCATCTCCTCCGTGACGAGCCTCGGGGCTCGGGCACCGGGAATGAGCACGGCCCCAATCAGCAGATCGGCGTCGCGAACGAGCCGCTCGATCGCGAGGGCGCTGCTCATGATCGTCTGGACGCGCCCGCGCTGGATCTGATCAACATAGCGAAGACGCTCCACGTCCTTGTCGAGAACGACGACCTCCGCCTCCATCCCGGCCGCGATCCAGGCGGCGTTCCGCCCGGCGGTGCCGGCACCCAGGACCACCACGCGTGCCGGCGCCACCCCCGCGGCGCCGCCCATCAGGATCCCGCGACCGCCGAGGGGCCGCTCCAGGTACTTCGCTCCCTCCTGCGGAGCCATCCGCCCGGCGATCTCGCTCATCGGGGCAAGAAGCGTCAGCGCTCCGTCCTGTTGCTGGACCGTCTCGTAGCCGACGGCGGCTATCCTGCGTTCCATCAGCAACTCCGTGAGCTGCCGGTCGGCTGCAAGGTGCAGGTAAGCGAAGAGCAGCTGCCCTTCGCGGAGGCGCGCGTACTCCTCGGGCTGAGGCTCCTTGACCTTGAGGATCAGGTCGGCTGCATCGAACACGGCGTCGGCATCGGGCAGCACTCTGGCGCCCGCGGACTCGAACTCCTCATCGAGGAGGGCCGAGCCCACGCCTGCGCCGGACTCGACCACGACTTCGTGCCCGGCCTTCGTGAGCTCACGGGTCCCCTCAGGAGTGGCAGCGACGCGATACTCGTTGTCCTTGATCTCTCTCGGGATCCCGACGATCACCAGCGGTCCCCTCTCACCAGGAGCGAGCCCGCCTCAAGCCTACTTGACGCGGTGACCCCGAAGGTGAAGTTGCGGGCCGTACGCGGCGGCGTCGGGGCCGCGACCCGAATCCCCGCATCAACTCCGGGATCAGGCCCTCGAATGGCCCCGACGATCAGCCCTGTGGCCCCTTGGCTCCCGCGATGAGAAGCGCGACCGCGGTCTTCGCATCGCGGACGCGCCCTGCTCGGGCGGCCCGGACCATCTCGTCGAAAGGCGCGCGCACGAGCTCGATGCCCTCCTCGGGCGGGCCGGCGGGCTCCAACTCCGTTGCGGCCACGAACAGCTGCACGTACTCATCCGTGAACCCGGGCGACGAGTAGTAGCCGCCGAGCAGCTCGATCGCCAGGTGCCGGAAGCCGGTCTCCTCGCGCAGCTCACGAGCCGCGCATGCTCGCGCGTCCTCGCCGACGCGATCCACGATGCCCGCGGGAATCTCCGTCAGCTCGCGCCCGATCGAAGGGCGGAACTGCCTGACCAACAGGACGTCACCTTCCGGCGTGACCGGAAGCACGCCCACAGCCTGCATGCGACGAACCGTTTCCCACTCCCCTCCCCGCCAGGGTTGCACGTCGACGCGAACGTACCGCCCCGCGAAGACCTGACGAGACGGTCCGGTGTCCACGGCGCCGCCGTCAGCCCGGAACGACCACGGGGCGCTCATGGCCTGCCGTGCGCCTGGCGTGGGCCGCGGCCACGAACTCGCGGAAGAGCGGGTGGGGGTGCGTGGGTCGCGAGCGCAGCTCGGGATGGAATTGACTCGCCACGAAGAAGGGGTGGTCGGCCACCTCGATGATCTCGACCAGACGGGCGTCGGGCGAGAGGCCGGAGAAAACCAGCCCTCCTCCACGAAGGACCTCGTGGTAGGCGGGGTTCACCTCGTAGCGATGGCGATGGCGTTCGTAGACGACTTGCGCGTCGTAGGCAGCCGCGGCTCGGGTTCCCGGCGTGAGGTGGCAGGGCTGGGCGCCCAGTCGCATCGAGCCCCCCAGGTCGGTGACGTTCTTCTGCTCCGGGAGCAGGTCTATGACGGGATGCGGTGTGGCCGTATCGAACTCGGACGAGTTGGCGCCCTCGAGGCCGCAGACGTTGCGAGCGAACTCGATCACGGCGCACTGGAGCCCCAGGCACAGCCCTAGGAACGGCACGCCCTTCTCGCGCGCGTGGCGGATAGCCTCGAGCTTGCCTTCGACACCCCGCCAGCCGAAGCCGCCCGGTACGACGATGCCGTCGACGTCGGCAAGCACCTCGGCCACATTGTCCTGGTCCAGGTCGTCTGAGGACACCCAGCTGATGTCCACACGGGCGCCACGAATGAATCCACCGTGCCGGAGCGCTTCGATCACCGACAGATAGGCATCGCGCAGGTTCACGTACTTGCCGACGATCGCGACGTTCACAGGGTCGATGGCCGAATGGATCCGATCCACCAGGGTCCTCCACTCGGACAGATCTGGCTGCGTCTCGATCCGAAGGTGCGATGCCAACTCGCGGTCGAGCCCTTCATCGTGGAGAAGGAGTGGAACCTCGTAGATCGACTCCGCGTCCGGCGCCGAGATCACTCCGGACATCGGCACGTCGCACAGCAGCGAGATCTTCTCCTTGAGATGACGCCCGATCGGGCGGTCCGACCGGCACACGATGACGTCGGGCTGCAGACCCAGCGAGCGCAGCTCCTTCACCGAGTGCTGCGTGGGCTTGGTCTTCAGCTCGCCAGTGGGTCCGATGAACGGCATCAAGGAGACATGAACGAATGCGCAGTGGTCGCGACCGACCTGGTTGCGCAGCTGACGGATCGCCTCCAGGAACGGGAGCGACTCGATGTCGCCCACGGTTCCCCCGACCTCGACGATCAGCAGGTCGGCCCCCTCCGTCTCGACGTGGGAGCGGATGCGTTCCTTGATCTCGTCGGTGATGTGCGGGATGACCTGAACGGTCTTGCCGAGGTAGTCGCCCCGCCGTTCCTTCTGGATCACGGCCGAATACACGGCCCCGGTCGTGAGGTTCGATCCGCGACGCAGGTTCTCGTCGGTGAAGCGCTCGTAGTGCCCCAGATCGAGGTCCGTCTCGGCGCCGTCATCCAGGACGTAGACCTCACCGTGTTCGAACGGGTTCAGCGTGCCAGGGTCCACGTTGACGTAGGGGTCGAGCTTCTGGAACGCGAGCTTCAGACCGCGGGACTTGAAGAGACGACCGAGGGAGGCGGTGGTGATGCCCTTGCCGAGGCCCGAGGCGACCCCACCGGTCACGAATATGAACTTCGGCTCGTTTCCCACCTCGGGATTGCATCCTAGCAGAGCGAACCGCCTTCGCTCCCCGGGTTCGACCACGAAGAGCGGTCGCGCAGGAGGATCAACCGGGTCGATCGAGCCTGCCGAGGGAGTCGACCCACCTGAGCGGCGGAAACGCCTGGATGAGACGCGACAGCGTGACGGTGTCGGCGAGCACGTTCAGCCCGACGGCAACTACGGCCGACCACACGACGCCCCAGTCGGGCAGGACGGCGTAGAGCCCGGCGCCCGCGGCGAACCCGAGCAGGTTCGAACCGCCGTCTCCCAGCATGGCGCGTTCCCGCACGTCGAAAGGAAGGGCGACGGCAGCTCCCACAGCGAGTCCCGGCATGAACGGCAGGCGCACAATGGGCGGCCACACCAGCAGCACCACGGCGGCCACGGGCAGGAAGGCCTTCAACGCGCGTCCCGGCGCGACGTCCAGCCCATTCCACAGATTCGTCGACGCCGCGATGAGGACGACTCCCGCGAACTCGAACGCCACACCCCGCCGCGGCTGGAGCGCGACGAGGGCTGCCGAGGCCCCCACCGCGACGAGAAGCTTGAGCACCCCGGTGGACACGTGCCCAGCAAGCAGATATCGCAGATGGTTCCGAAGCCCTCGAGGGCCGACGGGGAACAGATCGTCCACGAGGCCGGCCGCCCCGACGAGCAGCACGGCACCGAGCGTCCCCCATCCTTCGGCCCCGACACGCTGGACACCGGCGACCACGATCGTTGAGGCGGCGGCGCAGGCTGCAAGCCAGAGCCCGAGTCCTCTAGGCACGAGGGCGCCGCGGTAGTTCTCCGCGGCAAGGCGTCCCCATCTCATCGCAGACCCAGCGCCCGCGGCAGGACCGCCAGCAGGATCTCCAGCCCCTGCCGCCCCCTGTGCCTGAACCCGCGCAGGCCCCGGCCGGTGGGCCGGTGGGTGAGCTCGGCCGCGACCTCGGTGACGCGGAACCCCGCCCGCACGGCGTCGATCGTCATGGCCGTCTCGACGCCGAACCCCCGCGCGAGCGGCCGGCACTCCTCCAGGGCTGACCCCCTGATCGCACGCTGGCCCGAGAGCGGCTCTGCCGCGCGGAATCCGCAGAGCACCCTGATGGCAGCGCGAGCGGCCCGCTTCACGATGCCGAACCCGCCGCCCGGCGCGGGTGGGAACGTCGCGATCGCCACGTCGGTGCGACCCTCGAGCACCTCGATTACCACCCGGCCCAGCTCCGAGGCGCTCTCCCCAAGGTCGCCGTCGGCGAGCAACCACACCTCGGCGGGCGGCAGTCGGCGCAGGGCCCCTTCGAGCGCTCTGCCCTTGCCGGCCCTTCTCGGGACCCGAAGGACGCCCGCCCCGGCCGCAAGGGCCGCGGAAGCCGTCCCGTCGTCCGAACCGTCGTCCACGACGACCACGCTCCCCACGGACTCGACGGTCCGGAGGGCGGAGACCGTCGCCGCGACCCGATCCGCCTCGTTGCGGGCGGGGACCAGAGCGACCACGCGACTCGTCACGTCAGCGGTGGGATCGGGCGAACGTCGCCCTTGATCCCGTAGTCGCCGCCCTCCCCGAGGAGCAGCAGGCGTTCCAGCCCCAGCGCGAGGGCAGCGCCGCCGGTGGAGAGATCGACGTCGTCAACCGTGACCATCGGGGTCACGACGGCCCGACCGACCAGCCTCAAGGTCGGGACGAACGCGTAGTCGGTCGACGAGCTCTCGCAGGCCGCCACATTGCTCCCGAGCCGAACGAGCTCGTTCACGAACGGGATCATGAAGCTCGCCACATCCGGGGTCGGCTCGACCTCTCCGCCGTCGAGCACCACCACCACGAGGTCCCTGCCCCCGAATTGGGGAAGCGCCTCCTCGGAGATCTTCGGAAGACGAGGCGGAAACCGCACGAACTGGCCTCGGAGAAGCTGTTCGAGCGGATCGGACCCCGGCGCGGCCTCCGCTGGCACCGTCGCCCCGTTGGCCAGGCGCTGCGCCAGCAACGCCGCGGCCGCCTTCTCGAGCAGGGCGGGGTCGCTCTCGGCCGACAAGCCAACGATCTGGGCGAGATCCTGCCTCGCGAGGCTGTCCGTCCCCCCCATCCGTTCGGTGACCGACAGGACCGCGACGACCTCCGCCTGCGCCGTGTCCAGGGACTCCCGCGCCTGCGTGAGCATCCGATCGTCGGCTCCGTCCTGCGTCACGATCGCGACCTGCACTCCCGCCAGACCGCCCTCGTCGAGCTCGGACAGGATGTCGCCGGCTTGCTGGAGCTGGGATTCCCGTGTCTCAAGATCGCCAACCTGGGCACGAAGCTCCGACATGTCTCCCCTCAGTGCCTCCGTCTGACTCCGCAGGTTGTTCACCAAGCCCGGCTGAACGTAGATGTTGCCCACGACGATCCCCAAGGCGATTGCCAGGAAGATCGCCGCGATCGTGAAGATGTGGTATCGGAACGAGATCAAGACAGCTCCTTCAGGTGGAACAGCCATTGGCGGAATTGCTCGAACAACTGGATGACGAACAGGCGCAGCGCGGGCGACGAGACCGCGATCACCACGGCCGCAGCGACGAGCGCCGCGGCGACCATAAGAAGGATGTCACCCCTACGCAAGCGCGGCGTGTAGACCCGAGAGACGCCCTTCGCGTCCATGAGGATCTCTCCGACCCGCAGGCGCACGAGGAACGTGCTGGCCATCCCGGGTCGCCCCTTGTCCAGGAACTCGCGGAGGTTGCCATGGCTTCCAACCGCCACGATCAGCTCGGCCCCCTTCTCGTGCGCCAGTAGGAAGGCCACGTCCTCGCTGGTGCCGGTCGCCTCGACGATCTTGTAGGGGACCCGAAGCGCGTCCAAGCGCGCCTTGCCGGGGGCAGTCCCGTCCTGGTACGCGTGGAGCACGATCTCCGCCTGACGTCTGGCCCGCAGCCTTCTCCTGGTGGATGTGGTCGTGCGAAGCGCATCGTCGGAAACACTGTCCATGTCGCCGACGATCAGGTCGGGCACGTAGCCGGCCTCGATCAGCGCATCGGCCCCTCCGTCGACGCCCACAAGCACCGGCCGCACGTCACGGATGAACGGACGCAGGACGGCTAGATCCTCCTTGTAGCCGTATCCGCGCACGACGACGAGCACGGGCCGACCGGCAAGGTCATGATCGAGCTCCGGGAGCCCGGCCCCGCCGAAGAGCAGGTCTCGCTCGCGTTGCATGTACTCCACGGTGTTTCGCGCGAAGCTCTCGAATCGCTCGGCAAGCTCCACTCCTGCATCGTCCATCGCCAGCCGAACCGACTCCTCGCTCTGAAGCGTGCCTACCCCCACGAGCCGCTCGCCCACGTACACGCGGCCGCCGTCCACGCGCACCGGGTCCCCTTCGTGCACCTTGTGAAGGAGAACGGGGCCCACTCCGTCGACGAGGGTGACACCGGCCGCAAGGAGGATCAGCGGCCCCAGGTTCGGATACCGACCTGTCGTCGAGCGCGCCGCGTTCACCACCGCGGCCACGCCAGCTCCGACGAGTCCTTCCGCCGCCACGCGGTCGAGGTCCTCGTGATCGATGAAGGCGATATCCCCCGGACGTGCCCTCGGGACGAGCCGTTTCGTCCGCGAGTCGACCCGAGCCGTCCCCTCCTGAGCCCTCCGTCGCCGAAGGGGACGCCTGAGCACGCCTCTGGATCTCCATGTGCGCGTTTCGATCGCCTCCCGGTCCCTCCGACCCTCACGCGGCGCGGGCGATCCCGAACGGCCGGGGACAGGGTATCCGAAGGCGCCCGGGGCCTGCCTGCGCCCCTACCTAGCCGGCGCCACCACCCGTGCCGCCGCCTCCGCCTCCGCCTCCGCCGGAGAAGCCGCCTCCGGAGAAGCCGTGGCTCGAGCTAGAGGAGCCGAAGCCGCCGCTGCGCGAGCCGCTGGTCGCGCTCGCCATCGAGTGCATCACGAGCGTCGGCGCGGCGGCGTTCATCGCGTGGAACGCGCTCAGTCCCTGTAGTCCGGTGGGGCCGCCGGGGACGGGCGAGCGCAGCTGTTCCACGGGGATCAGCGCACGTACCTGCTTCTCGACCTCGTCGGCCACACCAAGCGCGACCGCCCACTCCAGGTACTGATCCCAGATAACGACGGCGAGGGCCGGTGCGTTCGGCAGGTCCGAGAAGTGCTGGAGGTACCGGCGGAACGCCGTCAGCCTCGCCATCCGCTCGCGCAATGGGCGGTCGACGCGTGCGGGGATCGCGATCAGCGCCGGCACGAGGCAGGCGACCGCGGCCGGCACGAGCCACCACCCGATCTTGCCGCCGAGGCCCCACACCGCCGTCCAGATCCCGTAGCCGGCCGCCCCACCGGCGAGGACGAACGCGGTCGTGGACTCGATTCGGGCGTCCCCCTTCCGGATCCGGGTGAGCGCGTCGCCCGCGCGCGCCCTAGCCCCGTCCCACCAGGCTCGGTAGCGGGTGTACGACTGCCCGCCGGCCGACTGCGGCTTCGGCTTCAGGATCGAGATCTCGTCGACCGCGTGCTCGCCGGTGCCGAACAGCAGCATCTGGAAGTCCTGGTCCGCCTTGGTCGGAAGATCGAGCGCCTCCATCCGCTTGTGCAGCGTGATGTCCTTCGGGTCCGTGACCATGCCCTCGGCCCGCATCTCGATCGCGCCGATGCGCACGAGGCGGAGCACCTGCGCCCGGTAGGCATTCTGCGGCGAGAGGTGGCCGCGCCAGGCCGACCACAGGAGCGACCCCTGCACCGCGTCGGGCTCGGGTGGCTGCTCGAGGAACTTCGGCACCTCGGGGATCCGATCCCGCGCCTTTGCGAGCAGCGCGAGGAGCACCATCGCGATCGGCAGCGCGAGGAGCAGGATGAACACCCACCGGCGCTGGGACTCGTGCTGGTCGCGGATCGCGTTCGCCTGCTCGGCCCAGCTCCGCTCCTGCGCGAGGATGAAGTCCAGACGCGGCCGGTCCACCTGGCGCGCGGTCGGCACAGCCTCGGTCGGGAAGACGATCGAGCCTTCCACGTATGAGGCGGGCGGCACATCGTGGACCTCGTAGTGGATCGTCTGCGGATCGACTATGGTCACCCGGCCGTTCAGCGGCCCGTGACCCCACGCGCGCACCTCGGTCCGATCGAGCGGGATCGGTTCGAGATCGCCGAGCCGCGGCGACTCGGCATCCGGATCGCACGTCGTGGGTCGCGGCGCTTGGGTCGGGAACGACCCGGGGAGATGGACGGTGATCGATGCGTGGCTCGTCGGCTTGTCCCACCCGGTGCCGATGAACTGCCAGTTCAGGTGCGCGGTATCCGACCACACGTCCACCGCGCACGCGACCCGGTACCGGAACACCCACGTGCGCTCCTCGTCGTTCGCGACGTAGCTCCACTGCGACTGGAACCCGTCGATCGTGATCGTGTGGAAGGCATAGTCGGGCTCGACCGGTACCTCACGCCCGTCGACGATCTCGTGGATCGAGAAGTCGCGCACGTGGTCCTGCGGATCGTCGACCTGGTAGTACGCATAGGTGAAGTCCCCGTTGCGGAAGTCGAACGTCCTGCGCTCCTCGAGCACGAGGTCCCCGTTCGGCTCCACCGTGGCGTCGATCGCGACCTCGGGGAAGTGGTAGTCCTTCACGGTCGCATGAATGATGATCGGCGGGAGCCACAGGCCGATCGTGATAACCGCCAGGAAGAGGGCGAGGAAGAAGAGGGCGACCAGCCACCCGACCCACTTCGGGACCCGCTTGCGTGCCGGCACGCTGGCTCCTAGGCCCCTGAGGAGGGATCCTCGCCCGGCAGGTCGAACTTCTCGCGCACCAGGGCGTGAAACGCGGGAGCGCCGTCTCGGCGCACCAGCAGAGCCGGGTTCGGAGCCGCGGCGATCCGAACCCTTGCCCCAACCGGTAGCTCCACGCTCGCCCGGCCGTCGGCGGAGAGCAGCCCCTGTTCGTCGCCGACCACCTCCAGCATCACGATCTCGTCCGGAGCCAGCACGAGCGAGCGGTCGAAGACCATGTGGGCCGCTACGGGGGTCACGAGCAGACAGGCGATCGTCGGCGTCACGATGGGGCCGCCCGCAGAGAACGAGTAGGCCGTCGAGCCCGTCGGCGTGGCGACGATGACCCCGTCGGCCGAGAACGTCGTGACGTACGCCTGATCGACGTAAAGAGCCAGGCGAACGAGCCGATGGCGCGCGCTCTTCTCCACCATGATCTCGTTCAGCGCCCACTCTGGCTCGAACCGCGAGTCTTCCGGCTCCGCGGTCACCGCGAGACGCGCTTCGATCCGAACCGTCCCGGCCATCGCGCGCTCGAGCAGCGCCGGAGCGTCCTCGGGCTCGACCTCGGTCAGGAATCCCACGCGCCCGACCTTCACGCCGAGTATCGGGCACCCGACGAGGGACGCCACGCTGGCGGCGTGCAGGAACGTCCCGTCCCCGCCCACCGACACGATCAGCTCCAGCCCTTTCGCAAAGGTGGCCGCCGCCTCCGGGTCCCCGTCCGCGTCATCGTGGAACCAGCGTGCCTCGACCTCCCGTTCCTCGAGCCAGGCAGCAAGACAACGCCCTGCTTCGATTGCCTCCTCCCGGTACGGATGGACGACGAAGCCGACGCGCCTCACGTGAGCCCTCCGATCCGAACCCCTTCGCCGATAGCGTCGTCGAGCTCGAGGGGCCGGGTGGACCCTTCCTTGACGCAGTGGAGGTGGAACTCCACGTTCCCAGCCGGTCCGGTCAGCGGCGACGCCATCACTCCTTGCGGGGCAAGCCCCGCGGACGAGCACGCGGTGGCCACCTCCGAGATCACACGACGCCACACGCCGGAGTCCCGGACGACCCCTCCCCTCCCCACGTCCGCACGCCCGGCCTCGAACTGCGGCTTCACCAGCAGCACCGCTTCTCCTCCGGCGGCAATCACTCCCGCAAGCTGCCGAGCCACGAGCCGCAGGGAGATGAACGAGAGGTCGGCCACGACCACGCTGGGGACGAACGGCAGGTCGGACGGCACGAGCGTTCGAACGTTCGTCCGCTCCAGGACGACCACGCGTGGGTCCCTCCGGAGCGACCAGGCGAGCTGTCCGTAGCCAACGTCGAGGGCGACCACGCGGGCCGCCCCGTGCTGAAGCAGACAGTCCGTGAACCCCCCGGTCGAAGCACCAGCGTCCAGACAATCGCGCCCGGACACGTCGACCGCGAACCGAGACAGGGCGGCGTCGAGCTTCTCCCCGCCGCGCGAGACGAAATGCCGCGGAGCTCCCATGAGCTCGACGGCCTCGCTCGCTGCCACGAGAGTCGAGGGCTTCTCCGCCGGTCGTCCCCCCACCACGACCAGACCACCGAGGACAGCGGCCTGCGCCTCCGTCCTCGTCCGCGCCAGCCCTCGTCGGACCAGCTCGGCGTCGAGCCGCCGGCGAGCCACGGTGCTCGGGCTCAGCCGGACTCCCCGGAAGCCGCGCGTCTGGCCGAAGCGGACCGTTTGGCCGCAGAGGACTTCGCGGCCGGCTTCGCCGCGGCGGGTTTTGAGGGCGCTGTCTTGGCCGCCGCGCGCTTCTTCGCGGTGGCGGCTTGTGGCGCGGCGCTACGCTCCAGCTCGCGGACGCGCTTCTTGAGTGCCTCGAGCTCCTCGCGGCCCGGCACGCCCATGAGCTTCAGCTGGGCCCTCACTTCGCGCCGGACGAACTCCGCCATCCGCTCGCGATTCCTGTTCGACCAGTCCATGAGATCCTTCGCGAACTTCTGGACCTGCTCCTTGCCCTGACCCTGCACGAACGAGCGGGCGATCTCCTGCGCCCTGGCGGGCGTCAGCTTCTCCAGCGCCGCCTCGATGAACTTGCGAGCATCGCTTGCGATCATGGGCGCCTCCCGATGCGGTCCGCCCCAAGGATACCCCTCGGCCTGCGGGCGAGCGCCCTCGTGCCGGTTCTCCCCGGCCTGTTAGGCTCGCGCGGCGTGGGTTCGGCGAGGAGCCTGGCGTGATCCCCATCCGTGACATGAACCCGACCCGGCGCTTCGCATGGGTCACGGTCGGCATCATCGCCGCGAATGTCGCGATCTTCCTGCTCTGGCAGCCGACCTTTCAGAGCGAGGACAAGCAGCAGACGTTCTTCTTCTGCCGCGCGGAGATTCCCTATGAGATAACCCACCAGACAAGCCTTGCCCGCGGGGGGCTCGGCGCGCGCGAGGCGATCGAGACCGACTTCAGTGCGAGTCCGCAAGAGGCGGCCGCCCTCCAGCGGTTCCTCCGAGGGCAATGTGCGAACAAGAGCTGGTGGGGATCGGTCTTCGTCGCGATGTTCCTCCATGGCGGATGGCTGCACATAGCCGGGAACATGCTGTTCCTCTGGATCTTCGGGAACAACATCGAGGACCGCTTGGGCCGGGTCTCGTTTCTCGTCTTCTACGTGCTGGGTGGCCTTGCCGCGGCCGCGCTCCAGCTCGCCTTCGGCCCGAGCTCGGCCGTGCCGAACCTCGGCGCGTCGGGCGCCATCGCCGCGGTCCTCGGTGCCTACCTGGTCCTCTTCCCAAGGGCTCGCGTCTACACGCTGGTCTTCTTCTTCTTCATCACGGCCATCGAGCTGCCGGCGCTGGTCGTCCTCGGAGCGTGGTTCGTTCTGCAGCTGTTCAGCGGCGTCGGCGGCCTGGGGACGCAGGTGAACGGCGGTGTGGCCTACTGGGCGCACGTCGGTGGGTTCCTCTTCGGGATGACCGGCGCCTGGCTGTTCTTCCGAGGGCGCGGGGAACAGCACCGCATCGAGGAGGTCCCGCCCCGGCCGGACTTCTTCTAGGAACCGCTACCGGCCACCGGTACCGGTTCCGGCTCCTCGAACAGCGCCGACAGGTCTCGAGCGACGTAGCTGGGACGCACGCCAGAGGCGGCAAGGTCCGAGGCGCCCGTGACGCCGGTGAGCACGAGGAGCGAGTCCCATCCGAGCGCCGACGCGCCGGCCACATCCGTCTCGATTCGGTCTCCCACCACTAGCGGCCTGCCGCCTCCCGCTCTCCGCAGCGCCGCCTCGAACAGAGGAGGGTTCGGCTTCCCGACGACCTCCGCACTCACGCCGGTCGTTGCTGTGACGACCCCGAGGATGGCGCCGGCGCCGGGCCACAGCAATCCGCCGGCCGCGGGGTAGGTGAGATCGGCATTCGTGGCGACCAGACCGGCGCCACGCTGAACGAGGACGGACGCCGTACGGAGCTTCGCGTAGTCGACCGCACGATCCCACCCGACGACGACGTTATCGACGCGTTCGGGCTCCCCGTCCTCGATCGTGATCCCAGCTCTTGACAGGGCCGTTCGGATGCCGTCCTCTCCGATCACGAACGCCGTTCCGCCGCCGCGACCCGCCAACAGCTGCGCCGTGACCTCGGCCGAAGTCTCGACCTCCGACGGGGAAGCGGGGATGCCAACGCGGACGAGCTTGTCCGCAACCTGCTCGGGCGTGAGGCTGGAGTTGTTCGTCATGAACACGAGATGTCGCCCGGCCGTGCGGAGCGCGGTGATCGCCTCCGGGGCCTGAGGGACGGGACGGTCACCCCGGTAGACGACACCGTCCAAGTCGAACAGGAAGCAGTCATACCGCTCCGCCAGGCTCATGGGCCGCCCATCCTATGCAGCGCGTGCTCGTAGTGGGATTC
>Ga0299915_10002601_pt1 | contig 13128 bp, 10 predicted proteins | sample RVTome_13_FD_200263 | JGI IMG/M metagenome (GOLD analysis project Ga0299915, IMG submission 200263) | Soil microbial communities from uranium-contaminated site in the Upper Colorado River Basin, Wyoming, United States - RVT92D227 (version 2) ...
GGAATTTGCTCTTCTACTACATTCTCTTTTCTTTCTCCAATGATAGATTTCACAAAATCTATAAATGTCTCGTCTTTTTCTATGATCTCAATACCCATTCCGTTTTTCATCGTGGAGATAGGAGTCCTCACAGTTCTTTTTACAATGCCTTTGAGAAAAGAAACCCTATTGCCCGGTAGTGATAGTTCAATATCAATAAGAGTGTTAACATTACAACCTCGATTCGTTCTTATAAAGAGACCACTTTCGGACAGGTCACTCGATATGCTTGAAAATTTTATATGATCGATAACAATTCTTGTTTCAAGCCTTTTAATAAATCGTGGATGCTTTCTTCTTTCCATCTTATTTAATCCAGTTCTTTCAACTGTTTCCTTAAATTTTCCTCTTACTTACATTATCTTTTGAAGTAACCAGACAGTCAATCCTACTTGAGTAGGAGATAGTTATTTTTTTACATTCTATATGCTCCCTCAAATGTATTATTGATTACCGTTCGTAGTATAGCGGTGATAGGAAAGATTTGGGGGTCACGATTACAGGAAGTTATCGAGCTATAGAGGTATCAGATTTTCTGTAAAAATCGACTTTGTGGTTTCATATATAAGGTTACACTCTGAACAACATCAAACATTTAAAGATTATCGACAGGGGTATACCAAATAAAAGAGATCGAGGATTCCTATTCAACATGAGTATAGTTAAAAAACTTCTATTCTGTTACGACCCTTAGCCTTTGCTTCATAAAGTGCACTATCAGATGCATCAATTAATTTTTCTGAATTATCGATAGATGGCTCGGGTATAGTCGCAAGGCCGATACTTACTGTAATCTGTTTAGGGCATGATGATAATTTGCAGGTTGAAACAGAGGTCAAAATTCTTGATGCAGCCTTAAATACACCTTCCTTGCTCGTTTCAGGAAATAGAACAACAAATTCTTCACCACCCCACCGTGCCAAAGTATCTATATTTCTAAGACAATTTTTCATTACTATTGCTATCTCCTTGAGGACCTGATCGCCAGCACTATGACCATATTCATCGTTAATCTTTTTAAATTTGTCTATATCTATCATTAAACATGAAGTATGGTGTCCGTATCTGTTGGTCCTGTTAAATTCCTTTTCTATGACAGATTCAAAATATCTCCGATTAAAAAGTCCTGTTAACGAATCAGTAATTGCAAGAGTTTCAAGTTTTAAAAGAAGTTCCTCTAATCTACGGTTTTTTTCTCTTAATTCATCCTGTAATATCTTTGTTCTTAAACAGGCATATGCCCTTGCTTTGAGTTCAGATTCATCGTATGGCTTTGGAAGATAATCATCTGCACCTGCTTCCAGCCCCAAAACTTTTTCCTTCGTTGAAATCTTGGTGCTAAGAATAATGATAGGTATTCCCTTAGTATCTTCATTGCTTTTTAACCACCGACATACCTCGTTACCATCGATATCTGGTAAAACAACGTCAAGCACTATAAGATCAACCAATTCGGTTTTTGCTGTCTTGATCGCCGACTTGCCATTTTCAACACAGATAACCTCATACCCAGTCTTCTCTAAATAATCTTTTGTAGTCTTTGCCTGAATTTTATCGTCTTCTACAAGAAGAATTTTTGACATTTTTTCCCCTACTACAAAATATATAAAAAAAGCTTTTTTAATGCAATTATTTACATCTTTCCAATTGTACTCTTCAAAATTATATCATGCACAAAGGGTATTTACTACAGGAATAAACCGGAAACCCTACTTTCTGTAATGAAGGATTCTCGTATTCTCAGCAAAATTACTGATTACAACTTGGAATCCATATCATGAAATTCAATTTTTTTTAATATAATTAAAATACCTTGGGTGTTGAGTACCCACGGAGTTTTCCACTCCGGTGATCCCCCACATCAACACCCAAGGCACCCTATTTTCTCTGTGATTGATCAGGATGGTGGTTTGGAGGGAATACTTCATATCCAATAAAGTTTTCCTCTTCACCCTGTTGATTCTTCTTCTGTTTTCTATACAACTTCTTCATTAATCCGATCGTATGCTCTAAAATATGGCGTATTCTTCCGATTGTAGCCCTTTTAAACATATCATTATTTTTAGCACGTACTATGCCAAAAATCTCGTTTGTAACATATTGATAAATAATAGAAAATTTATTTTCAATTCAAGCAGAATAAAAAAGCGACAAATTATGTCAATTGGGAGGTCTTTTTCCCTATAATGAATTCTTAATAATTTTAATAATTAAAGAAGATATCGTTGTGAAGTTCTTCCTCTGAAAGTGTGATTGTAACTTATGTTCAGCAAAACGATCTTTCTAACAAAAATCAATAAGAAAGGTCGAGATAACCTGACTTACTGCAATAAAAATATTCCCCCCTACACAGGTAGGATTACTTTCTTGATATAAATTACTATGATAAGAGTCAAGAGGAGGTAAAAGTATGCTTATAACGGTTATGTATCAAAACAATGAAATTGAGATGGTAGAAGCTTCTCAGTTAGATACGCTTATTTCTTCAAACAAAATAAAGAAATTTCTACGTTCTGAAGGTTGGGTAACCGTAGGTATTGACCCGATAATAAAAGAGAGAAAAGTTAATTACAAGGGATCAGAAAGACGTCAAGCCGTCAAGAAAGCTGCCAACGGTTAGAGAATAAATATGTTTTTAAAAGGTACATTCTGATGGATAAACGAAAAGATATGAGACTTTCTATGAAGTTGTATACCAAACTTACTGCTGATTCATTCGTTTCCTGGGGTTTATTAAGTGATGTTTCTGAAAATGGTCTCTTCATAAAAAGTAATCGTGATTTCACAATGGGTGAGGCAATCGATATTGAACTATTCATGCCTGACAATAATAATTCTCTTCTTAAGGGAGTTATAAGAAGGAAGATTGAACTGCCTGATTCTCATAGAAAGTATGGGTTAGGAATAGAACTCATAGAAAAAGATATTGTCTACCGGTACTTCCTGAAAAGCTTAAAGGGGCAAACAAAAACACCCCTGCAGACGCCATCAGAAATCGGCAATAAACAGGAGATGTTTTAATGGTAATGAAACAGTGCAATTACAGGGTAATATTCCAGCAACAGGATACGAGAATAACAGGATTACAAAAAATCGCTCTTATCTGCTTGCTAAGTCTTGTTTTTTCTTTCTTATTCCCCGTATCAATCACAAGAGCTTCAATAGATTTGGCTGAAACAATGATTGAAGTGAAGGAAATTTCTTTTCCTTTGCTGTTCGTAAGCCTTATTATTCTTCTCTACAGCATAATTCGTTTATTAAAATATCGTAGAGTCATTGAAAAAAAGACTGAAGACCTCAGAGAAAGCGAAGAGCGGTATGCCCTTGCTGCACGGGGTGCAAACGACGGGCTTTGGGACTGGAATCTGAAAACCAATGAAATATATTTCTCTCTTCGTTGGAAATCAATGATTGGATACAATGACAAAGAAATAGGTAATAATCCCGATGATTGGTTTACCCTTGTACATCCCGATGATGTTGAAAACTTAAAAAACGCCATTGCAGCCCACTTGAGAGAACCAAATGCCCACATGGAAAACGAGTATCGCATAAAGCACAAAGACGGAACCTACCTCTGGATGCTCTGCCGCGGATTAGCTGTAAGAGACGGGGAGGGAAAGGTTATTCGGATGGCAGGCTCACAGACTGATATAACTACCCGAAAACAGATGGAAGAACAACTAATATACGATGCTTTTCATGATGGCTTAACAGGCTTGCCAAACCGTGCTTTATTTATGGATCGCCTTAATGTTTCTTTTGCGCGTAAGAAACGCCGTAAAGATTATCAATTTGCTGTTTTATTTATGGACCTTGATCGATTCAAGAATATCAATGATAGCTTCGGTCACTTGTTCGGTAATCAATTGCTTACAGAAGTCGCAAAGAGACTGAACAACAATCTGCGATTAGGTGATACATTTGCTCGTTTTGGGGGCGATGAGTTTGCAATTCTCCTTGATGATATTGCAAGTCCCGGCTATGCAAAACTTGTTGCTGAAAGAATTCACAGAGACCTGTCACTGCCTTTCGATTTTAATGAAAAACAGGTGTTTATCACTGCAAGTATAGGTATTGCAGCAAGTGAAGGGTATAATCGTTCGGAAGACGTTGTGCGTGATGCTGATATTGCAATGTATAAAGCCAAGTTTAATGGCAGAGGATGTCATATGATATTTGACGAAGCTATGCGTAAAGATGTGTTAAGTTATCTTCAACTTGAAACTGACTTGCGTCATGCCATCAATAATCGAGATTTCATTATCTACTATCAGCCAATTGTATCTCTGGAAACTAATAGAATATTTGGGTTTGAGGCTCTCTTACGTTGGCATCACGAAAAGCGCGGTTTTATCCCACCTGCAGATTTTATTCCTTTGGCAGAAGAAACAGGGTTAATTGTCCCCATTGGTAATTGGGTGCTTCAGGAAGCCTGCCAGCAACTATGTCTGTGGCAGGAACAGTTTCCTTCAGATCCACCGTTGACCATTAGTATTAATGTGTCAAGCAAACAGTTTTCTCATCCGGATTTCATTCGGCAGATAAAGCACATCCTTCAAAAGACAAATCTCAACCCTCAAAGTTTAAAGCTTGAAATTACAGAAAGTTTTTTGATGGACGACATAAAAATAGAAACAGTGCTTTTACAACTGAAAGAAATGGCTATCCAGATTCACATCGATGATTTTGGCACTGGCTACTCATCTCTAAGCTATATACAACAGTTTCCTGTGAGTGCATTGAAGATTGACCGCTCCTTCATTAACAAGATGGGACTTGAGGGTGAAGATTCTGAGATTGTAAGGGCAATAGTGAATCTGGCTCATAACCTGAAGATGGACGTGATAGCTGAGGGAGTGGAAAAAGGAGAACATCTTTCTATATTGAAGGCGCTGAATTGTAAATATGTGCAGGGATATTTTTTCTCCCACCCGCTAAATAGTCAAGAGGCAGAGAAATTACTAAATGCAAATAGTATATCGGTTTAAAGATAACTTAGCCTCATGTAAGTGTGGGGAAAAAGTCAGATAAAATGGAAAAACGAAAGCATCCAAGATTCAATAAGAACCTTGTGGCACAAGTTGTTGCTGATGACGTCAGCTTGTTTGTGATCACGAGTGATCTTTCGGAAAATGGTCTTTTTATTAGATCAAAGCGATGTTTTGCACCTGACACCGTTGTCGGCATAGAAATAGCAACTTCTGACAACATGGCCTCTCTTCTCAAAGGTGTTGTACGGCGAACTGTAGACACCTCTGACTCGATAAACAATGGAATGGGGGTTGAAATCGTAGAAAAAGATGAAACCTATATTCATTTTTTGAAATCTCTCATTGGAGAGACGGAAACAAATGCAGTGGAAGAGTCGGCTGTGCTATGCTCCGAAATAAGTGCTTCTTCAACCGATCAAGGAGTAAATAAGGACTTAATGGATAAAAAATGTGATAAGCGACAGTGGCAACGATACATAGTAGATGACGGAGAAATGGCAGTCATGATAGGATCATCTGACGAGGTAAAAGCTGTTGATATAAGTACTGGAGGTATTTCATTTAAAACGGAGGAAAGACTTGATCATAATAAACAATATGTAATTAAATTAAATAGAAAAGATAGTGTTCTTACTCTCCACGGTGTTATCAAATGGGTTGCAGTAAATGAATATACAAAGCTTTATTCCCAAAGTAAACTTATTCCGAAATATACCATAGGCATGCAGTTCACAAATCTTTTAGGCAATACATCAGATGAGTTCATACAATTTTTAGATGCTCTCCCGAAAAGAGATGCTGTTTATCACCAGAATGAGCCTGTCGATTTATCAGAGTTCATTTTATCGGAGTGTATTGAACCTTTAGAAGCGCCTGGAGAGACAGCGTATCAAAAGAATAAATCTTCTCAGGATAAAAGGAATAAAAGTATCGGAGAAAAGCGCAAATCAGCATTTTTTTGCGGGAGCAAAGAACGATCTAATCTTCTCAGAGACCCCAATAAAGAAATCGTTCTTTCCGTATTAGAAAACCCAAAAATCACCGAAATGGAAATTGAAAAGTTTGCAAAGTTGCATACAATACCGGAAGAAGCAATTAAAAAAATAATTCATAATAAAGCATGGATGAACCATTATGGAATTGTGTTGGCCCTTGTGAATAATCCTAAAGCTCCACCTTTTATTGCTACCACTCTAGCAAAGAAACTAAAGAAAAAAGATCTTAAAAAAGTCGAAAGAAATAGAGGGGTTTCTGAAGTAGTCCGAAGTGCTGCTAAGAAACTTTTATCTCATGACGTATAGATATGGAGCATTACAGCATTATTGGGTATTCGTGTAGTTCTCGTCGAATTCAATGCCCTGCCATTTTTTGACAATGTTGCTTTGACATGGAAAAAACGCCTCTGATCTGCTCCTTTTTGGTTGCTTCAAAGGGAAATGAACATATATCGAAAATTGATGCTTTTGCGCATAACTGTGAGCAGATGTTACAGATTCTCTCATCACTTAACTCATCAGGGTCAGGTCTTTATTCTTGCAGTCAGCTTATAGTTCGCGCCTCTGCCTTTGTAACAATTGCCGCTTGTACTCCGCAGGATGATCAGGATGCTCGGCAGTGCGACTTTCTGTGAGTACTCGTCGGTAATCAAAAACTTCACAATGTAATCATTTCTATGTGAAAGAAACATTTTACAGCATTAAAAAATGAAATAAAAAAGATGTCCGAAATAGATCTGAATAAGTGATCGGAAGCCTCCGGAATAATCGTCCAAAATCATCGTGATGAGAGCAAGAGGGGTAATCGGGCGGAGATGCTCAATATCATAATCGCAGAAAATGCCTTTATGAGCGCTATGAGCAGAAGGGTATTCGGAACTCCGAACAGTGGTATGATGACCAGCGAAGGTATCAAGGCACCAAGGAAAGATCCGGCAAGGTCCAGTGCATACAACTTACCGCCGGCTTCTGAATCACCCAGCGAGAGATTTGCCGTGCTGAACTGTCCACCGGTTATTGTCCCGGACAGAAAGACCAGCAGGTAAAAGAAAAGTTCTTCTCTGAAAAACAGAGGGGAGATTATAGCCAGGACTATTGTCGCCAGTTCTAAACAGAACAATGCCCTTAATGCTTTTTGCATATGTCTTGTTATAACAGTACCTGTCCAGAGTCCGACCATGAACATTGCTGAAAGGATGCCGATCATTTCGTACACGAACCCGTAGATCGCCTCATAGGCGAGGACAACGCCCAGCACAAAAGACATGCCTGAAAAACCTGTGGTAAAAATGGAAAAATAAATTACCCGATTCTTTTTTCTGTATGTTACGAGCGAGATACATACCAGGATGATCGCAGACAACAGAAAGATATTCCATCCATGTACTTGAAGCAGGGAATAGAGTATGCTGCCGCCGTGCTTCTCCGCCCACAGCATCAGGTTATAAAGATAAGCAGAAGGCCTGAGGTCGGTGTTGATAAGTTTTATTTCACCAATCCTTTGCCTGACATAATCTACATTAAAAGGGGAGAAAGCATCCCGGAATATATACTGGTTAAAATATCTGGTTTTTATTCCCCTCTGGACAAATCTGTTTTCGAGGATATCAGTATCTGCGCTAATCTCCGAGTCTGAGGCGAAAAGGCCTCCGTATTCCTGAGCTGTCACTTCTACATAACTGAAAACAGACTTGAGGGAGTTGTATATGGAGCCGCTCGCTGTCTGCATCCTTTTGCCGATATAACCTGTTGATTGCGGCATGGAGAGGACGAGGATGCCATCTCTTTTCAGGGTACTCTTTGCTTCATTAAAAAAATTTACCGTATAAAACCTGTTGATACTTGCTGTTGAAGGCTGTGACAGATTCAGGACAATAAGATCGTACTGTTCATGCAATCCTTTGATGTATCTCCGGCCATCTTCAACAACTACTCTGACCCTCGGGTCTTTCACCGCTTCCCAGTCCTCCTGCGTGTTAAGGAGATGTAACGAAACTTCAACTATTTTCGGATCAAGTTCAATAAAATCAATATGTTTAATAGGATATTTCAAGTATTCCTTTAATATTCCTGCCGAGCCTCCGATGATCAGTATTCTCGATGGAGAAGGGTGAAGAGCCATAGGCAGGTGTGCATTCATCTCCTCAGTCGGACCATCCGGATAGGTGAAAAGGAGATGACCATTCGCATAGATACTCGATTGATCTCTGACTCGGATAACGGAAATCTCACCATATCTGGATTCTGTAGTTTGAGAAATCTCGATGCCGTACCAGGGAAGGGCAGCAGCAATTGTATGAAGACTGAAATAGAAAATCAAAGGGATAACGAATAACAAAACGATAATTTTTTTTCTCGACACATATAGTGCCATCATGATGTTTATTAATGAGATCAGAACGCATAACTCAAAAGCGGCTATCCTTGATGAAATAACAAAGGTAAACAGTACGCCGCCTATGAATGCGCCGAGTGCCTCGAGTCCATATACCCTGCCTGCCGCGTTGCCGCCACCTGAGTATGAGACAGCCAAAGGAAACTGGAGACCGATAACGAAGCAGAGGGGGAAAAGCGTCAATGCTGTTGACAGGACAGTAGACCAGAGCGAAATAATTTCACCAAGCTCCAGGGAGAGGGCAGGTCTTATTACCTTTATGGCAAGGGCGGTCGGCTGGGAAAAGAGGGCGATTACAATAAAGGAAAATACAAATGCATTCCTGAACCTGATTCTCTGTCCGATATAACTTCCCAACCCAACATACATAAGCCAAAAAGATAACGTTATCCCGATATCGAGTTCATTCCCCGAGAATGTTGAAAGCAGAAGGCGCAGGACAGTGATTTGAAGGAGCATTGAGGAAAAGCCCATGACGATGAAAGGTATCAATGAATTTGGATTGCCCATTTGTTAATCCTTTTATTAACTATACAATCTCTTAACGTAAAAAATAAGAGGCAACTCGCCCATGAAATTCTATGCAAAATTTTGCATAACGTTGAAAGTATGATAGAATTTTATAAAACGATCTTCCGATATTGAAGATAATGCTGACATGAAAGACGAATTAAAGACAAAAAAACAGCTTATCGATGAATTGTTACGATTGCAGGAACAAATCGCTGAGTTGAAAGAAAAGGGCAAGGGCGCACAGGAACGGAAAAAGGAAGCGAAAACAGAAGAGCCCAGTGAAGTAGGTAAAGATAAGAAACTCCGCATCCTGATGCTTGAAGATGTTGCTGTTGATGCAGAATTAGTAGAACACCAGTTGCAGAGTGAAGGCATTCTCTTTTCCTCGAAGCGGGTTTATACAAAAGAAGGTTTCCTGAAAGAACTCCGTGACTTTTCTCCTGATCTTATCCTTGCGGATTATTCCTTGCCCCAGTTTGACGGTCTGTCAGCTCTGGCAATAGCACAGGAACAGAGTCCTGAAGTGCCGTTCATATTAATAACAGGCACCATGGGAGAAGAATTTGCAATAGAGACACTCAAGAAGGGAGCAACAGATTACGTTCTGAAGCAGCGCTTGTCACGCCTTGTGCCTTCAGTGAAGAGGGCATTACGTGAGGTTCAGGAAAAGATTGAGCTGAAACGGGCTGAGGAGGCGCTGAGAGATTCAGAAGAAAAATACCGGGTCGTTTTTGAAAATACCGGGACAGCTACAATAATCTTCGAGGAAGATATGACCATTTCCCTCGCAAACAGGGAAACTGAAAAACTCTCCGGGTACTCCAAAGAGGAAATCGAGGGGAAAAAGAGATGGACAGAATTTGTCTCAAAAGACGATCTTGAGAAAATGAGGGGGTATCATATTATGAGAAGAGTTGATCCGAGTTCTGTCCCCAAGAATTATGAATTCCGGATGATTGACAGGCAAGGAAATGTAAAAAATATCTTCCTGACGATAGATATGATTCCCGGAACAAAAAAAAGCATTGCCTCCCTCCTGGACATTACTGAACGGAGGAAGTCACGTGAGGCGCTTGAGAGAGCACGAAGGGAGTGGGAGGAGATCTTTCAGGCGATCGGACAACCGACAATTATCCTTGATCCAAAACATAATGTAATAATGGCGAACCGTGCTGTGGTAAAGGCTACGGGAAAGACCGAAGAGGAACTAAGTGGCAGGAAATGCTATGAAATATTCCACAATTCAGACAGGCCACCTGAGAGCTGTCCTCTGGAGAAGATGCTCGTTTCCGGAAACCTTGAGGTAACGGAAATGGAGATGGAAGCGCTCGACGGTGTATACCTTGTCTCCTGTACGCCGGTTCTCGACGAAAAAGGGCATCTCCATAAAGTTATCCATATCGCAACTGATATCACAGATCGAAAAAAGACTGAAGAAAGGTTGCGGCTACTTACATCTGTTGTGGAACAAGCCAGTGAGGGGGTAGCCGTTGTCGACCTCGAAGGGAACCTCTTGTTTCTGAACGACGCATTTGCAGTCATGCACGGTTATACTCCTGATGAACTCATCGGCAAACACCTTTCAATCTTCCATATCCCTGAGCAGATGCCTGCGGTAGAAGCTGCAAACAGGGAAATTCTGGAGAAGGGCAAATTCAGCGGAAAGATATGGCATGTGAGGCGCGACGGTACAGTCTTTCCATCCTTAATGCACAATTCGGTCCTTCGTGATGATGCAGGCGATCTGATTGGCATGATCGGTACGCTCCGGGACATCACGGATATTGAAGAAACCGAGGATGCCCTGAATAAAAGCAAGGAAGAGCTGAACAAGAGGATCAGGGAGCTCGAAGATTTCTATAATTTAGCGGTTGGAAGAGAGTTGAGAATGATAGAGTTGAAAAAAGAAATAGAGAGCCTTAAGGAAGAATTGCAAAAATACAAAAAACAGTAATAAAGAGAGCCGGTACTCACCTGTAAGGTTACATATCGGCCCTCTTTTTGATTATTCAGCCTTTACAGTGATCTTCTTTGTCTCTTTTATTGCCTGTGCAGTCTTTGGAACAGTAACCATCAGAACTCCTTTCCTGAAATCGGCTTTCACCTTATCCATGTCAACCCCGGCAGGAAGAGGGATGGTTCGACTGAACGAACCGTATGAACGTTCCATACGGTAATAATCCTTGCCCTTGTCCTCCTTTTCCTCTTTCTTTTCGCCTTTGATGGTAAGAGAGTCCCTGTTTAGTGATACCTCGATGTCTTTGTCATCCATACCCGGGAGTTCTGCAGAAACCCTGATTTCCTTATCGCTCTCTTTTACATCAACGCTGGGGCTGAATGCACCGAGACGGCCCATAAACGGTTCCATCTCGAAACCGCGGAAAAAATTATCGAAAAGCTTGTCCATTTCCTGGCGAAACAATGCAAAGGGGGTGTATTCTTCCCGCTTTACCGGTACACTCTTCTTTTCAGAAGGTACTACATTCTTTTTAAGCATAACGATGCCTCCTCTCCTAAGCCTCTGCTTTTACCGTAATTTTCTTTGTTTTAATAGCTTCTGCCTTAGGCAGAACGACCCTTAGCACGCCGTTTTTTACCGATGCCTGGATCTTTTCCCTGTCTACCTCATCGGTAAGGGTGAATGCCCTCTGATAATCCCCGATACCGTATTCTGAAATATACAGGTTATGTTTTTCGGGAATCACAGCTTCAACCTTACCATAAATAGTCAAAACATTTTTCTCTAGCATTATGTCAACCGATTTTTCATCAACACCAGGCATATCAGCTGTCACGATAATATCATCTTTTCTCTCTATAATATCTACAGATGGGGCGTAAACCCTGCTTGCCCGTGTTAGCTCTCCCTTTTCAGGGGCATCGGCCTCCTTTTTCTGTACTTCTTTTGTTGCATCTGGCATATTCGTTCACCTCCTTTGTAAACTTAAGCTGATTTAACAGCGATCTTTCTTGGTTTATCCGCCTCCGCGCGGGGGAGGTTAATATGGAGTACGCCCTTGATGAATTTCGCTTCCACTTTGGTTGTATCGATAGTGAAAGGCAATTCAATCGTCTTGGTGAACTGACCGGACCACCGTTCTCTTCTGTGGTATGACTCGCCTTCCTTTAACACTTCCGGTTCCCGCGCTCCACGGATGGTGAGAGACTTGCCGACAACGGAGATGTCAATGGTATTTGGATCAACACCGGGAAGCTCCGTGGTGACTACAGCGTTGTCTCCTGAAACCCAGACATTCAAAGCCGGAAACTCAATACTCAACGCTGATGCCCTCCCTGATAATACACGGTGCATGCGTTCAAAATCTCGCCACGGTTCCAAAAACCTTCCTAATCTTTCGAAATCTGACCATAACATAACATTTCACCTCCTCTGGAAAAATTTGTTTAAAGGTACAAAATAGAAACTATTTTTTTGAAATTAGCACTCTCATGGTGAGAGTGCTAATTCATTTTTATATAACAAAATATTGGAGAATGTCAATAGGAAATTTGAGAGATTATATATGGAAATAAAATAGATGCTTTATGAAATCATGAGCAGTTACTGTGTATCAACTGTCAAGAATTCTAAGTTGAAGAGGGTAGTATGAATATGTTATTTTAAGAACACTTGGGGCTGTAGCTCAGTTGGGAGAGCGCTTGAATGGCATTCAAGAGGTCGTCGGTTCGATCCCGATCAGCTCCACCAGTAAAATCAAGCACTTAGAAGTTCTGATAGGGAACGCTAGATAAACCGCATCAACAAAATCATTCCTTACTGTGAGAAGTTCGAATTGAATAACTATACAAATGGTAAGTGAGCAACGGGTCATTCAGTCAGTAGCAATCGATTATTATTGTCTTGGCCGACAATTCAGCTGTTTATGTAAGAACTTTATTGTTTAAAACTTTATTGTCTAAGTAAAGACTTAATTGTTCGCGGATCCCTATTTATTCTATTTATTTACTCACCTATTTATTTACGATGAAACAGTGGAAACCTTTTAATAGTTACGGTATACTTCATTTTTACGGCTATACTGACAGCAAAGGGGTAGTACATCTGCACTAACAGGTTATGACAAAAAATATCTATACCTTTTACATGCCGGGTGAAGAGCGTATCTTCTTTAATTATTTTCACGGGATTACATTCGCATTCCTGCTGTTGTTTAGCTTACTCGGGGTTTTT
>Ga0299915_10002603_pt1 | contig 13124 bp, 15 predicted proteins | sample RVTome_13_FD_200263 | JGI IMG/M metagenome (GOLD analysis project Ga0299915, IMG submission 200263) | Soil microbial communities from uranium-contaminated site in the Upper Colorado River Basin, Wyoming, United States - RVT92D227 (version 2) ...
GACTTTATTATTGGATGAACATAAACTTTGAATTCCATAATTATTCCTTCTTTGATCTTCCTTCTTTGATCTTCCTTCTTTGATATTGAATCATCTCCCTTTCTTCGCAATTACTATCGCTGCAATCATTGCCGCGAGTAACAGTATGCTGATCACCTCAAACGGAAGAGCATAACCATTTTTGCCGGTATCCATCAACTGTAGACCAATTAATCGCATATCCGCAATAACCGGCAGTGATCCGGTTGCCCTGAAGGGGTATTTCAGCAAGGCATAAATCGTTATACCTGCACCTGTAACCGCTACCATCAGCCCCAAAAACAGGTTCAGCAAAGGCGGCCGTTCAAACCGGTGACTGATATGATGGGTAAGCAGAATGGAAAAAATGATCAGTACAACAATGCCACCTGCATAAAGAGCGAGCTGCACACCTGCCAGAAACTGATATTGCAACATAAAATAGAAGCCTGACGTACTCACCAGGGCAAAAAGCAGAAAAACCGCAGCTCTTAAGATCCGGCGGCTGGTTACGGCCAATACCGAAAAGAACAGGATAGTGGCAGAAAAAAGATAGAACATCAGGACATTGGTACCCATTACTTCACTTCTTTAATAATTGATGATCCCGGCTTATTCAGTATTTTGGTGAGTTTCGACTTATCAAAAACCGCGTTTTCAAAATCATGACCAAAAGCGAGTGCATTGGAAGGGCAGGTTTTCACGCACAAAGCGCAGAAAGTGCACCTGTCAAGATGATATATATGCTTGTCAATAACTCTCATTTCCTTGCCTTCGGATGTTAACTCTTTGCGCGTCAGAACTTCGATTGTGCCGTTGGGACAGTTTATCTGACAGATACCACAACCTGTGCAACGATGTTGATTATTTTCGTCGTGTGGCATAATCACCTCTCCCCTGTACCGGTCAAACATCTGCAGGTGATCACGGTTTTCAGGATATTTTTGGGTCACAATCTCACGGGGACTAATGAAATACCCGCCGGTGATCCGCATACCTGCCCACAGTGTTCTTATTCCGAAGAATATGTCCTTGAAATAGTTAATTAATGCGCTCATGATTTTAGAAATGCCATCCCATCAGGGTTAAAAATGCAACCAGTGTAATATTAAATAGATTTATGGGCAGCAGGTATTTCCATTCAAGTGTTAACAACTGGTCGATCCGTAAACGAGGGAAGGTCCATTTAAACCACATCATGATATAAATGACAATACCTGTTTTTACAAAGAACCAGACGACCGGAGGAATAAAGTCCATGATGCGGTTAAAAACACCGCCTGTTCCAAAATGAAGGGGCATCCAGCCGCCAAGAAAAACAGTAGTCGCCAGGGAAGCAACTATAAACATGTTCATGAATTCGGCCAGAAAGAAAAAAGCGAATCTGATACCCGAATACTCAGTATGAAAACCTGCTGTAAGTTCCGATTCTGCTTCTGCCAGATCGAAAGGTCCACGGTTGGTCTCGGCCGTGCTGGCTATAAGAAAAACGATGAAGGCTGTCAGTGCCGGGACATGTCCCTTGAAAATCCACCAGCCGTTGGCCTGGCTTTCAATTATTTCTGATAGCTGCATGGTTCCAGCAAAAACCACAACCGTAAGCAATGAAAGTCCTACGGAAAGTTCGTAACTGATGACCTGGGCACCACTTCGCATGGCCCCGATAAGAGAATACTTACTGTTGCTTGACCATCCGGCCAGCAGAATTCCAACCACACCCAGCGAGGAGACCGCTACAATATAGAAAACACCTATGTTGAAATCAAGGGCCTGCAATCCCCTGGCAAACGGGATTGAGGCAATTGCCATGAAGGAAGCGATAATGACAATGAATGGAGCTATATTGAACAATAATTTATCCGCATTTTTTATGGGTACCAATTCCTTCATCAACAACTTAATTAAATCGGCAATGGTTTGAAATATTCCCAATGGTCCCACCCGATTAGGTCCCAGGCGGTTCTGGATAAAGGCGCATACTTTTCGCTCAGCATATACCAGGAAAAGACCCAGAATCGCATAAAAAATCAGGAAGATCAAGCCGATTATCACATACTCAGCAAACGTGGCCCAGCCAGGTGACATAACAGCCTTCAGACTCTTATCAATTGCCTGTGTCAATCCGGAGAAGTCGTAAACATCGATAACCAAAATCATTGTATAATCATTAATATTTTTATGCGGTTGAATGCTTTTGCTTATCTGTCGATATCAGGTATTACCAGATCAAGCGATCCACTGATTGCAATAAGGTCGGCAATCTTATAGCCCACCGCCAGCTTACTGATCACAAAAAGATTGGAAAAATTGGGAGCGCGGAATTTTATCCGGTAAGGTGTTTTATTTCCGTCACTCACGATGTACACGCCCAGTTCACCCCTGGCAGTTTCAACCCGTTGGTAAAACTCGCCGGCCGGAAGTCTTATCACGGCTTTCATCTTGGCAGTATAATCGCCCAAAGGAATATTATCCGTTAATTGTTCAAGGATTTTCATCGATTCATACATCTCCTCAATTCTCACCTTGTACCGGGCAAGTGTATCACCTTCGGTACGAAGAACTTCCTTGAAACTTACCCTGGGATAAGCACCATATGGCGCTATTTTCCGGATATCGCATGACAAACCTGAAGCCCGTCCACTCGGTCCGGTAACACCATATTGAACAGCATCTTCGCGAGTCATTATGGCTATTCCCTCCGTACGTTCCCTGAAGATCACATTACCGGTTAGAAGTTGATCGTACTCGGGAAGCTTCTTGCGGAAATACTTTATAAATTCTGTGATCCGTTTCTGAAATCCCGGGTGTATATCCTGCATTAATCCACCTGGAGTATTAACACTTTGAATGAGCCTTGTACCGAAAGATTCTTCGAAAATATCGAGGATTTTCTCCCGGTCGCGCAGTCCATAGAAGAATGTTGTGAGTGCACCCAGGTCCATACCCATGGCACACCACCATAGCTGATGAGAGGCAATCCTGTTCAGCTCGTTCAGTATTGTACGAATATATAAGACCCTTTCGGGCACCTCAACCTCCAGCGCCTTTTCCACGCAAAGGCATACGGCTTCATTGTTCATATGAGCCGAAAGGTAGTCCATCCGGTCAGTCAGATGAATAATCTGAGGATAGGTAAGCCTTTCAGACATTTTTTCTATGCCCCGATGGATGTACCCGCAATGTGGTATAACTTTTTTAATGGTTTCGCCCTGCAAAGAGACTTCAAACCGCAATACGCCGTGAGTAGACGGATGCTGAGGACCAACATTTATGATATAATTGTCATCCTCACCCAGGATAATATTTTTAACAACCTCGTCCTGCATAAGCTATTTCACTATCATTCTCGACTCATCGGTAAAATCTTTGCGCAAGGGAAATCCATAATCATCCTCCAGGAAAAGACGCTTCATATCAGGATGGTTGATGAACGAAATACCAAAAAGGTCATATACTTCACGTTCATGAAACTCAGCTGTTTTCCAAATGTCCGATAAGGTATCCACTGCCGGGTTTTCCCGATTCCCTATCCGGGTTTTAACAACGACAGTATGATGATAAATGGTTGAGCTAAGATGGTAAACCACCATAAAATGATCATTCCAGTCCACAGCCGTGAGACACATCAGATAATCAAAAAGCAGTTCCTGTGAATTTTTCAGATGATCACAAAAGGCACGCAGTTTATCAACAGGGACAATGACTTCAGGATACTGCTTGTTCTCCGGGAACGTCAATCCGGGAAGTATTTCCTCAAAATGTTGTTTTAACGCTGCTTGATCCATTCTGTTCAGGAGGTATTTTCTAAGACTTACACGGGTAATTTGGGTGATTTCGACAGGTTGTGTTCACTTTTGATTTTCCTTTGCAGCTGTAAAATCCCGTATATAAGCGCTTCAGGTCGGGGAGGACAGCCGGGAATAAAAACATCAACAGGTATAATCTGATCAACCCCGCGTACTACGGAATAGGAATTGTAATAAAACGGGCCACCGCTTATGGCACAGGCTCCCATGGCAATTACATATTTGGGATCAGGCATCTGATCATACAAGCGTTTTAATACCGGGGCCATTTTATATACAATTGTGCCGGCAACAACTATTACATCGGCCTGGCGGGGTGATGCCCTGTAAACCTCCACCCCAAATCGGGCGAAATCATGACGGGGCGCTCCGGCAGCCATCATCTCAATTCCACAGCAGCTAGTGGCAAAGGTTAAAGGCCATATTGAATTTGACCGTCCCCAGTTTATGATATTGTCAATTGTACTTAACAGAATATTGCCACCCGATTTCTTCAGGAGTTCAAGGGTTTCATTGTCCTTGAAATCCTCATAATCCATTGATTTTATCTTTATACCCATCTTAATGCGTCTTTACGCCAGGCATATAACAATCCCAATCCCAGTATCAGAAAGAATATCAGAATTTCCACAAATGCCCTCAGCCCGACCTCACGCATCACAACTCCCCAGGGAAAGATAAAAACGGTTTCCACATCAAATAGAAGATAGAGGATGGCAAAGAGATAGTAACCAACATTAAACTGAATCCAGGCGGGACTCTGTACGGGTATTCCGCATTCGTAGGGCTCTGATTTGGCAGGGTTAACCGAAGAAGGAGCCACGTAATGCGCGAATAAAACCGCACCACCCACCAGAATGATCCCGATCACAAAAAAAAGCACAAGCGACTCACTGCTCATTCTGCTATAGATATTTTTTCAAAAGAAGTGCCAAATATACAAAAAATTAAATATGTAGTTATCCTAAACTGAAATTTAAAGAAAGTCCTGAAATTCAACATTAAGCTGTGGTTGACTAATGATTATCGTTTTCGTTTACTGTTTCAGGATACTTTTCTGTACCTCCATGTTGCCAAAGATAAAAGCGTAAGGGCCATTATAAAAATTGCGATAAAGTCCTTAAGAATATCTCTGAATTCAGAACCTTTAAGCAAAATCATCCGGATCACCCTCATGAAATACGCCAGTGGATTTATGAAATTCAGGTTCTGGGCCCAATGTGGCATGCTCTCGGCGGGCGTGAAAATACCGCTCATGATCACGAAAGTAATTAACACAAAAAAATTGAGAAACTGCGCCTGTTGCTGGGTATGCGACATGGTGGAGATAAGAAGTCCCAAACCCAAAACTGCAGCCAGATAAAGTGAAGCATAGGCAAATAGCAGTAAAAGGTTTCCAACCATGGGAATGTTAAAAAGTACCTTCCCAAGTCCCAGACCGAATGCCAGTTCAAACATGGCAATTATCCAGAATGGCACGAGTTTGCCTACAATAAACTCATATTTCCGGACAGGGGTAACATTGATTTGTTCAATAGTGCCTTGTTCCTTTTCACGCACCAGGTTAAGCGATGCCAGAAACATGCCGATGATGGTTAACAGGATGGTAAGTATACCGGGCACCATATAATACTTAAATTTTAGCTCACTGTTATACCAGAAGCTATAATGAATATTGATATTTTTCGGATTCAGATTAAGCAGGGTATTTTTGCCTGTTTCAGATATAAGTTCCATATTGAAGGAATTGATGATCTGTGAGGCATAGCCGTTAATCAATCCTGCTGTCATCCCATTTATAGCATCCACCTGAATCTGTAAACCTGACTTACCCTCCCGGTATAACCGCTGTTCAAAACCTTCGGGGATGACAAGTATCATATCTGTAGCATTCACCAGCATTTCATTTTCAGCCTCTTCAACGGAGAAGCCCGATTTCACAAGCAAGAAGAACGGGGATTGGGAAAATTTGTCATTTAGTCTGCGCGACAGAGCCGACAGGTCATGGTCGATGATGATCATCTCAATATTTCTCATGTCCATTGTTGCTGCATTCACCAGTATGAGCAATTGCACAAACGGTAAAACGAAGATCAGCGGAATCATGGTCTTGTTCCTGAAAATCTGGCGAAATTCCTTCTGAATAATATATCTTATATTTCTCATAGAATACCGGTTATTGTAAGCGAACCTTAAAGCGTACGGCGCTAAGGCTTAAAAACACAATAAGCATACCTGCGAGGATTACGGTTTCTTTCCAGATTTCAGTAATACCGGTACCTTTTAACATTACATTCCGGATGATGGTTATGAAGTATTTTGGTGGCATAATATGGCACAGCCACTGCAATACCTTTGGCATATTCTCAACCGGGAAAATAAAGCCTGACAGGAGCATGGTTGGCAGCATAAGTGCAAATGCCGAAATAAACATGGCGACAAGCTGACTGTTACTTGCCGTGGATATCAGTATTCCCAGTGAAAGAGCCAGGGATATGAACAGGATTGTTTCAACAAACAATAACAAGATGCTTCCATGAATCGGAAGTTGGAAAACAAAATATCCCAGAAGAATAATTACAACTGCATTTATACAGGAAAGCAGTATATATGGCATTACCTTTCCGGCAATGATTTGCAAGGGTTTAAGCGGCGATACCAGCAATGCCTCCATGGTCCCGGATTCCTTTTCACGGGTGATGGAAATGGAGGTCATCATTGCCGATACCAGGGTTAAAACCAGAGCCATGGTGCCGGGAACAAACATGAATGCACTTTTAAGATCCGCATTATACATCATTCTTACGCTGGGCTCTATTACAAGTGGCAGCTGAACATTGCCATATAAATCCTTCATATAAGTGGCAACTATACCCTGCGTGTAGTTAACTATCATTCTGGCGGAGTTCGGATCGGAAGCATCAGCCAGTAATTGCAGGTCAGCTATGCCTTCGCGTTGCAGCTTTTCAGCAAAATGGTCCTCAAATATCACTACCTCTCTTATGCGGCCTGTTCTGAATATTTGCTCCACTTCACTTTCGGAGACCAGTTGCTTATCAAGTCTGAAGAATCCTGAAGCCAGCAGTCTACTGGTGATCTGTATGGTCACAGGGTCTCTGGATTTATCCAGAATGGCTATCCTTACATCCTGAATCTCATTTCTGATCACAAAACCGAAAACTAAAATCAGGGATACGGGCAATCCAAATAATACGACCAGCGTCCTCACATCGCGGAAGATATGGATAAACTCCTTCTTTACAAATCCCAAAAATTCCTTCATCGTTTCTATTTTCTGGCAATCTTTAAAAACACTTCATCCATGGTTTTCACCCCATAGGCCGACTTTAGATTTTCAGGTGAATCCAATGCTTCAATACGGCCATCCGCCATAATGGAGACACGCTCACAGTACTCTGCCTCATCCATATAATGGGTTGTGACAAAAACGGTGATTCCTTTGGCAGCCGCACGGTAGATATGCTCCCAGAATTGCCTGCGGGTCAAAGGATCAACTCCGCCGGTAGGTTCGTCGAGGAATACAATTCTGGGATCATGAAAAATGGCAACAGAAAAAGCTACTTTCTGGCGCCATCCAAGTGGTATGTCTTTTACCAGGGTAGTAGCTATGGATGAAAGTCCCAGTTCATCAATCAGCTCTTCGGTTTTTCTTTTTATTGCTACCGAAGACATGCCATAAATACCACCGTAAAACCGTATGTTTTCGCGGATATTGAGATCCTCATAAAGTGAGAATTTCTGGCTCATATAACCGATATTCCGCTTTATTTTCTCGCGCTGGGTATAAACATCGAATCCAGAAATCCGTAGTTTGCCGGATGTCGGATATGATAAACCGCAAAGGATCCTGATGGTTGTTGTTTTGCCGGCACCATTTGCACCCAGAAAGCCAAAGATCTCACCTTCATAAACATCGAAAGAAAGATTATCATTGGCGACAAAATCCCCGAATTTCTTCACCAGGTTTCTGACAGTAATAATGGCGGATCGGTTAATCATGGGCACCACTCCGTAAATTAATATTCTCAACAGCATCAATGAAACAGTCTTCAAAACCGGCCTGTACCGCAATAACCGCTGCATCGGAGATGCCCTCTTCTGCAAGCTTGGCAAGTAACCATTTGTCGTTATGGCTGGAAGAGTCCGCGGCAATGTGTATATATTGACCAAAAAGGTAGGCACGCTTTACCCCTTTTAAAGTGCGGAGAAATTGCAGGGCAAACAACCGATCAGACACTCTGATCTCAAACAGTGGTGTTGTATATCCCGACAGAATGGCTGACGGTGTATTCTGATCCATTATTTTTCCGTATTGCATCATGGCGATTCTGTCGCATTTTGCAGCCTCATCCATATAGGGCGTGGATACCAGGATTGTCATACCTGAATCTCTTAACAGGTAAAGGGCCTCCCAAAATTCCTTTCTTGAAACGGCATCAACTCCTGTAGTGGGCTCATCGAGCACGAGAAATTTAGGATTATGGATCAGGGCGCAACTCAAAGCGAGCTTTTGTTTCATCCCTCCCGATAAGTTCCTGGCCAGCCGGTCGTGAAACGGTTCAAGCATGGAATAAACCGGTTTAATCAGATGAAGGTGTTCTTTGATGGAAGTCCCGAAAATAGTTGCATAGAAATTTAAATTCTCCTCTACGGTGAGATCGGGATACAAAGAAAACCGTCCGGGCATATAACCCGTGAACAAGCGGATCTTCCGGTAATCCCTCACAGTATCATAGCCAAAAACCGAAATTGTGCCACTGTCTGGTATCAGTAACGTTGTTATCAGTCTGAATAAAGTTGTTTTACCTGCGCCGTCGGGTCCGATCAGTCCAAAAAGGCAACCTTCTTGAATATCAACTGACACGTCACAAACCGCATGAATCTCAGCATAAGATTTATTTACATCCTTTATAATGATGGAAACCATAATGTACTGATTAGCGTTTTCTGAAAACTACTTCCCCCGGCATTCCTATTTTCATCCGGCCGTCATTTCTGATCATGATTTTGACTGCATATACCAGGTTAACTCTTTCTTCCTTCGTCTGGATGATTTTAGGGGTAAACTCCACCTGGGATGAAATCCAGCTTACTATTCCTCTAACCGATTGTATCGACTCATCCGCACTGTCGAAAAATACTTCAACGGAATCACCAATAGCTATAGACGAAAGCTGTGAACCACTTACATATACCTTGAGTTCCATTTCTTCAATATCGGCTATTTTTACCAATGCCTTGCCAGGTGTGACCAGTTCACCGGTTTCAACATATTGCTCCAGTACAATTCCACTGATAGGACTTATTATGCGGCATTTTTCAAGAGCATTCCTGACTTCAGTTAATTGGGCATTTAAAACAGCTTGTTCTCCATAAATGATGTTTTTTTGACTTCCGATTGCTTCGGTTTGTGAATCCAGTACCTTCAGCTTACCTGTAATATCGTCATATTGCTGTTGCGTGGCAGCATTTTCCTTTAACAGCTTTTCCATCCTTTCCACTTCCCTTAACAGGTTAATTCTTTGTTCCTCCTGCACCTTAAGCTGGGCATCCAGATTATGTAACCGGGCATTGATAACGGTATGCTGAGCCATAAGTTGCTTCTGTTTTATCGCAGGTACCGTTGTGTCAATCTTGCCTATCAGCTGATCCTTTTCTACCCTGCTGCCTTCTTTGACCTCTAGCGCAAGGACTTCTCCCTGGGACTGGGCAGAGATTATAATCTCATCTGCTTCGAAATTGCCATAGGCATCAGCTTCGTTATTGTGGTCACCACAAGCAATGGCTATGGTTAGTACTATCACCAGAAAGATTGAGAAACCTGATGTTTGCATTGCAAGATTCTTCATAATAATTAGAGTTAGTGTAATTTCTCGTCATGATCAATTTATAACCTGCCCTGCAGCAGTCTGTAATTATAGGCAGCCTGCAGTTTAAGCAATCTGTGGTTTTCATATACAAGTTTTGCCAGGATTTCAGCATTCAAATCGGTAAGGTAATCAGAAGATGTAATGATGCCGTTGTTCAATTTGGCAAGACTTGCTGATGCAATGACCTTACGGAGTTTCATGATTTGCTCATCCTGACTGAGAAGTTTTTCATATTTTTCCAGATTGCTCCTTTCTGTTTGCAGCTGAATGTTTAGCTGATCATCAAATGTTTCGCGCTTCACATCAACAATATCTTTCTGCAGGTCCAGTATTTTTTTCTGTCTCCTGCTATCTCCATAGTTCAGAAAGTTCCACTTCATTCCCAAACCAACAGAATAAAAGGTATGGAAATCCCGGCTTATTATATTATAGCCAGGACGACCATATGCAGCCTGTGAGAAAGCAAAGAGCCTGGGCAAATCCGAAGCTGCAATGAGTCTTTGATTGGCACTGAGGAATTCCCGTTGGTGATCAAAAAGCAAAAACTCGGGCCGTTTAAGTGTCTCCTCCAGGTTCGAGTAATCTACTGGTTCTGTCAATACCTGATTATCAGCCAATGAAGAATCAAGAAGGATGGAAAGGATCTCAAACAGCTGTTCACGGGTATAATTCAATTCCGTAAGTTTTTGTTTGAATTTCATTTCTTCAGCCTCCAGGGCAAGCATATTCTCCGGAAGTACTGCTCCATGATCAACAGCTGATTGAATAACTTTTTTCCGTTCACCCAGATCGTCCAGTGAAACCTGCAGAATTGTTGAATTTTTCTGCGTCAGCAGCATGGAAAAATAGGTATGACTTACTTGTTGTCTCAGACTCAGCAATTGCGACTCAATCTGCTGAATGTCTGCCTCATAATTTGCCTTCTCCATGGCTTTCTGTGCCCTGACCGTACCTCCATCAAATAACTGTTGGTTGATGTCAGCCCAAATCTTATACTGGTCGAGTGGCAGAGAAGGAATCGAAACAGGAAGATCTTCCATAAGATCAGAAAAATCCACTGTTTCGGAATTATAAATGGCCTGTGCATTGAATCCGATTGTCGGGTACCAGTTTGTTGTCAGATTTTTAATCTTGTATTGCACTGACTGCCCGGCAGAAAGCTTTTGTTTGTTAAGTGGACTTCTCTCATTGGCAATTCGAATACAAGCTTCTAATGTGAGGGTGTCCGACTGCCGGCTGAACACTTGTGCAGCCTGCAAAAATGCGGTTAGCAGAAGTGAAAGCTTTATCATATTAGTTTTTTATGGATTGGATTATAAAATCAGCAACTACTCTTTTTCTTTCTTCGAGGAAATGATCATATGTCATATCGTTGTTCTCAAAGAAAACACGCTGTATTAACGGCCTTGCGGCTATCGGAAATATGCACAATGACAGGATATTGATGATCAGTTGCCGGGGATCTGTCCGACGTATGTTTCCCTTCTTTATTTCCTCTACAAACTGTGCAACGAAAATTCCCGGATTGATACCCGAATTTTTAAAATTCTGAAATATTCTGTCAGGATTTCTGTTCAGTTCATGCAATACAAAGGCCGGTATAAACTTGTTTTCCATAAGCATTTTCATATATTCCCCAACCAGCCGTTCAATTTTCACAAAAATGTGTTCATCCGAATTCATAATGCCTTCGAGCCGGGGAAAAACATGTTGAATGGCATAACCAAAAACTGCATCAAACAGTTTGTCTTTTGAACGAAAATAATAATGCAGCAATGACTTATTAATGCCTGCTTCATCGGCGATCTGCTGCATAGAAGTGCCTTCCATTCCGTTTTGAATAAAAACCTTCTTAGCAGCCTCCAGAACTTTTTGTTCTGTAGAGTGAATATGGGACACAGTAGTATTAACCATTTAATTAAATCATTTGGTTTAACCGATTGGTCAAATTTAATTTATTTTTTTCAATCAGCAAAAAGTGTATCAACAATTATTTTTCCGATATATTAGGACTCATCATGTACTTCCTGTGCGGTCCCGGCAGCGAATCAGGCATTGTTGCAGGCAGTTCCTATACAAGATGCTGCTTCATGGCATTGAAAAAGAAATCCTTTTTCGCACGCGAAACCGGAATGAATGAAGAATCGGTCATTTCAACATAACCTCCGTCTCTGCGGGTATAGGATTTTACGTGTTTCATGTTTATCAGGTGTGAATTGTGAACCTTGAAAAAACCATTGTTTCCGAGAAGCTGATAAAAATCGTTCATACATTTTGAGACGAGGTACTTCCTTTTCTGGGTCAGGTAAAAGCAGCAATAACTACGATCAGCCTCAATTCTGATTATGTCATCTATAAGCACATATTCATATCCTGTTATAGTAGGGAGTGAAAGTTTCCGGGGGGATTCCGACCTGAGGTTATCCAGCAATGTATTTACAGAACTCTGTTTATGCCGGATGAAGGACTTGTTTACTTTACCAACCGCAGCTACCAATTCACAAATATCTACGGGTTTCAGAAGATAGTCCATTGCGCTGTACCGAAATGCCTGGATGGCATGTTCATTATAGGCAGTCACAAAAACCACTTCAAAATTGCGGTCGGGAATCCGGTTTAGCAATTCAAAACCACTTCCGGAAGGCATGGCAATATCGAGAAATACAACATCAGGATTCTTGGTCAGAATTTCCCTCAATCCATCATAAATATTGGTTGCATAGCCAACGACCTTGGTATCCGGGCAATACTGTTCGATTGCGCCGCAAAGGAAATCAATGGCATCCTGTTCATCGTCTATTACAATTGTTCTGATCATCTGAGTGGGTACTAGTTCAGAATGGGCAAAAACAGTTCCACGCGCGTACCTGCAGGCATGTTGTGGTTATCCTTCAGATCAATATATTTTATACCCAGCTTACTGCCGTATAACGATTTAAGCAATTTCATCCGGGTTTGTGTAATAGAGGAACCCAGTGAAATATGATCGGCCATCCGGCTGCGCTTAATTTTTTCCGCATTCTCCCTTCCTATGCCGTTGTCTTCAATGGCGCAGAAAATCGACTTGTCCTTCAGGCTGAAAGAGACCTGAATTTTACCTTTTCCTTCCAGGTTTTGAATGCCATGCCACAGGGAATTCTCCACAAAGGGCTGAATCAGTAATGAAGGTATTTTAAACAGGTACGGATCTATTTTATCATCAACAACGATATTATAATCAAATTTTCCCTTAAACCGGATCGATTCCAGTTTAAGGTACAGTGCCATAATTTCGATTTCATCATGAACCGACATGTATTGATTTTGTGAACTTTCCAGTATTTTTCGCATCAGTTTGGAAAATTTCGACAGGTAATCCAGCGATTTTTCGGAATCATTATGAAATATATATGACTGTATCGAAGTCAGA
>Ga0299915_10002604_pt1 | contig 13122 bp, 10 predicted proteins | sample RVTome_13_FD_200263 | JGI IMG/M metagenome (GOLD analysis project Ga0299915, IMG submission 200263) | Soil microbial communities from uranium-contaminated site in the Upper Colorado River Basin, Wyoming, United States - RVT92D227 (version 2) ...
CTGCCTCCGCGCTCCGAAGCAAGGTGCCGAAGTTCTGGGGATCTTGCAGGGCATCCAGGATCAGGATGAAGGGCGGGTCACCGGTGAGCCGGGCGTGATCGAGGATCTCGCCGACGTCCACATACGGATAGGGGCCGACGACGACGGCCGCGCCGTGATGGCTGTCGCTTGCACGGTCGAGCTCGGCTCGCGGGACGCGCACGATCGGGATCTGGCGCGCCTCGGCCGCCTCGACCGCCTCCTGCAGACGTCCCTTGGGGGCCGTGCCTTCGGCCAGGATCAGACGGTGGACGCGCCGGCGGCCGGCCCGGATCACCTCAAAGGCCGCATTGCGCCCGTAGATCGTTTCGCGGGGGCCCGACGGCATGGCGGCGGCTCCCCTCCGCTCAGCGGGCCTTCCAGGTGGTGCCGGACTTCCCATCTTCGAGCGTTACGCCGAGGTCCTGCAGGGCGATCCGAATCCGGTCGGCAAGCGCCCACTGCTTGGCCCTGCGCAACTCCTCACGTGTTTCCACCAGGAGCTGGATAAACGGCCCTGCTTCCTTCTGGCGTTGGTCGCTCTCCTCCAACCGCAGGCCAAGGACGCCCGCCAGCTCGCCCAACACTTCCTGTGCGGCACCCAGGGCCTCCGGGCTCGCTCCCGCGTCGCGCGCCTGGTTGATCGAGCGCACCAGTTCGAAGAGATGGGCCAGAGCGCCCGGGGTGTTGAAGTCGTCATCCATCGCCTGGAGGAAGCCGGCTTTCGCCGCCGCCCCTTGGCCCTTGATCGCCGCCTCGATCTCTTCGGCCGGCTCCGCCCCCGGGCTGGCCGGTCGAAGCCCGGTCTTCAGCCTATCGAGCGCGTTCTCGGCCTGCTCCACCACTTCGTCGGTGTAGGTGAGCGGGTTGCGGTATGAGGAGTTCAAGATGAGCATCCTCAGCACATCGCCGTTGTGCTGGCTCAGGAATTCCTCGACCGTCACCAGATTGCCCAGCGACTTCGACATCTTCTCCCCGCCGAGCTGAAGCATCCCGTTGTGGACCCAGTAGCGGACAAAGGGTCTGCCGGTGAGGCTCTCCGTTTGGGCGATTTCGTTCTCGTGGTGCGGGAAGACGAGGTCGTTCCCGCCTCCATGGATATCGATCTGTTCCCCCAGGTGGCCCAGGATCATGGCCGAGCACTCGATGTGCCATCCCGGCCGGCCCTTTCCCCACGGGCTGTCCCAGGCCGGCTCGCCCGGCTTCGCCGACTTCCACAGCGCAAAGTCGGCGGGGTCTTCCTTGCGCGCGTCGGCCTCGAAGCGAAAGCCGGCCCGCATGTCTTCAAGCCTCCGCCCGGAAAGCTTGCCGTAGTCTGGATCGCGCGCCACCCGGTAGTACACATCGCCGTCGAGCGCGTAGGCGAAGCCCTTCTCGATCAGCTTCTGCACCATCTGAAGGATGGCGCCGATCTCCTCCGAGGCGCGCGGCGTGACCGTCGCCGGCAGCACGTTCAGCTCGCGAAGCTGGCGGCCGTACTCCGAGATCAGGCCCTCGGCGAGCGGCATCGGATCGACGCCCATCGCCTTCGCCCGCTGGATGATCTTGTCTTCGACGTCGGTGTAGTTCATCACGTGCCTTACCTGGTAGCCCCGGTATTCCAGGTAGCGGCGGATGATGTCGAACACCAGCGACGACATGGCGTGGCCGACATGAGCCCGGTCGTACACCGTCGGGCCGCAGACGTACATCCGCACCTTCCCCGGCTCGATCGTCTCGAAGGGCTCTTTCTTGCGCGTCAGTGTGTTGTAGAGCCTTTGGGTCATCCCGGTTCTCTCCGTCGCTTGCCCCGGGCCGAGCCCGGCCAGGAGGGCGAGTTGGGCGATCCACTGGGTGCGCCCTCTCGGCCTCGCGCCGTAGGTTCCATCGTTGTGAGGAGGAGAGGGCGATCTTCAGGCCGGGGTCTGTGGCCGTACCGCCGCAGACCCCCGGCGACACAAGCAGCGTGCCGCCTCCCGGCCGTTGCCGAGGAAAGGTTCAAGGGTGAGCCGAATGGCAACCGGCACCGGTCCTCCCCCAGGCTCAGCCCGACGGCTCGCGCGGTCGGGCGAAGATCATCCGGCCGGCAGCCGTCTGCAGGACCTTCGTCACCACCACCCCGATCGTCCGGTCGATGTGGCCCTTGCCTTCCTCCACCACGACCATCGTCCCGTCGTCGAGGTAGCCCACCCCCTGGCCCGGTTCCTTGCCCTCCTGGATCACCTGAACCTCCAGCGTCTCGCCGGGGAGATAGACGGCCTTCACCGCATTGGCGAGCTCGTTGATGTTGAGCACCGTCACCCCCTGGAGCTCGGCGACGCGGTTGAGGTTGTAATCGTTGGTCAGGATCGGGCAGCGCAGCTGGCGGGCGAGGATGACGAGCTTGTCGTCGACGTCTCGCACCCCCTCCACATCCAGATCGGTGACCCGAAAGGAGATCGCCGGCTCTTTCTGCAATCGATTGAGGATATCCAGGCCGCGCCGGCCGCGCTGCCGCCGCAAGCCGTCGGAGGAATCGGCGATGTGTTGGAGCTCGGTGAGCACAAAGGCCGGGACGAGCATCGGCCCCGGGATGAACCCTGTGCGCGCGATATCGGCGATACGCCCGTCGACGATCACGCTCGTGTCGAGGAGCACGCTCCGCCCGCCCGTGCTGCCCGAGCCGCCATCGTCTGGGCCGGAAGCGAGCCGGGCGCGGAGCAGACCCAGGATGTCGTTCTGGCGGGCAACGAAGACGACCACCCCTAAGTAGGAAAACACGACCGCGCCGACGAACGGGAGCAGTTGGCTGAAAGGCTCCGGCAGGAGCGAGAGGGGGAAAGAGACCAGCGCGGCCACGACCAGCCCGACGATCAGCCCCAGCATCCCCGAGATCATCGACTGGGCTGATACCTGAGTCATCAAGCGGCGGAAGGCGCGAATGGGACGGGTGGTGATAAACGGCGTGGTCACCAATCCGATCAGAGCCCCGACGAGCGCGAAGACACTCGCCCACAGCTCCGCCGGACCTCCAGCAAGGCGACTGAGGTAGACTCCCAGGTAGGTTCCGCCGACGGAGAGCACGATCATACCAATCAAGCGGGCGACAAACTCTGAGCTCATGGGCCTCCCTCGGCAAATGATAACGGGGCGGAACGCCCGGTTTCGGCGTTCGCCCCGTTGAGAGCGACATTCCCTTTCGGCTTGCCGGCCCCTGCAACGTACCCGTTCCTATCGGCCGGCCGCTTTCTCAGATGATGAAAGGAATGAAACCGGGCCTGGCGACGGGGAATGAAGGGGTCCCGCCGTTCCTGCCGTCTTCATGATATCACGCCACCGCTGGGCGAGTCAAACGCCGCCTCGCAGAGCCCATTTCGACACCGCCAGGGTCCGTCGTCGCAGGTGCGGCGAGCGTTGTCGGGCCCCTCTGCGTCGCCCTCGCCTTCCCCCACCCGCGCGCCCGCGCCGCACCCCACATTCATCTCCGATCCGCGCCCACGGCTCATCCCGGCCGGACCCCTGCCTTGCGGTCGGCCCCGTCCCCGCCCTTCACCTTGGAAGGTGTGAGCGAGGGGTGCAGGTGTCCTGAACGACGAAGGGCCTTAAGAGGATTGCGCCGCAGCGGCACGGCTCTTAGCGCGGGCGTTCTTTGCTTGAGGATCCACCTCCACTCACTCTCCCCCTTGCAGCGGGAGCGTGGTCGCATGCGAACGCGCGGGTGAGCGCAAGAATTGGTGGCGCAACGGGGGAGGGCGAGGAGCATTGTTGTCGGGAAGCCGCCGGCTAGTCGGCGGCTTCCCACGGAGGAGTGCCTGCGCCGGAGCCGGCCAGGGCGAGGCGGATCGGCTCGCCGAGGTCGGGCAGCAGCTCGGCCGTCGCCGCCAGGAGCCCGAAGCACCCGGCGATCATCATGTCGCCGTAAGGGACGGCAAAGTAGGGGCGCAGGCGTGAGCCGGCAAGCATCGCCCGGCGCGGGCCGGTGACCGCCACACCCCACTCGCCCTCGTCGAGGGGCAGCGGGCGATCGTCGAAAAGCAATGCGCCGTGACCCATGTCGGCAAAGACGGCCTCGCGGCTGAGCGTCCCGGCGGCGAGGCCTTCGAGGAGGCCTTCCAGCTTCGGCTGATCGACGAGCCCAGTGTGGTGTTCGAAGAGGCCTTCGATCCCGGTGGGCCCGAGGCGGAAGGCGAGAGTGTGGAAGTTGCCGACGTTGGCCACCAGGCAGCGCCGGCGTTCGCCGACGCGGGGGTCGAGCGTGGCGCCGAGCACGGCCGCGGGCGCGGTGTCCATCACGACGAGCGGGCAGCCGAGCCCGCCCGCCGACTGCCCCACGGCGCGCATCCGCGTCATCGCCGGCGGGATCTGGTCGGAGAGGAAGGCGAAGCCCGGCAGGCGGCTCGCCCGGCTGAGGCGCTCGAGGAGGAAGTCAAAGCGAAACTTGCGGTCGGAGATGTCGGGCGGCGCCGCTCCGTGGTCGAAGACGGCCACGGCGACGGCCTCGGGGGCCAGATCGACACCGAAGGCGTCGAAGGCGGCGGCGATGGCCTCGTAGTCGAAATCGCGCAGGCCGATCCCCACGACGTCGCGCAGGCGGCGGGCCTCTTCTTCGCTCACAACGACGACCCCCATCTCGCGGCGCACCCAATCCAGATCGTCGTTGAAGGACCGGGCAGCGTCGGGGGTGGCGAAGAGCTTGCGCCCGGCGCGCAGGTGGTCCTCGGCCCCCCAGGCGCTCGGCCCGCCGCCCATCGTCACCCCGGTGAGGAGCACATCCTCGCCCCGGGCCGTCGCCTCGCGGATCCGCCGCCGGGCCCGCATCGTCGGCGACGGCATCACCATCTTGAATCCGTTCTCCAGGCCGAGCCCGGAGCGGAACAAGTAGATATCTTGGGTGCCCGTCCCCACATCGACGGCCAATACCTGCATCGTTCAATTCCCTCAGGGAAGGGACTAGGGCTCCGAGCGCGTGATCGATCCGACGCCTGGCTCTCCCACGAGCTGCTGCCAGTCGGGCTCCTGGTCCCGCGCCGGGTTGGAGGTGAGATTCAGCTGGTCGGCGCCGCTGGCCGCCATCAGGTAGATCTCGGGGTTTTGGTCCCGGGTCGAGGTGAAGGCGATATAGATGCCGTCGGGGGAGAAGGCCGGATGGCGATTGCCGAGGGTGTCGGTGAGGCGGATGCGGGAGTTGGGGTTGTCGAGCGAGACGACGTAGATCTCGTTCCAGGTTCGCTGGAACCAGGTGAAGGCCAAAACCAGCCCGTCGGGCGACCAGGCGAGGTGGTCGGCGCCGATAATCGTGTCGCTGCGGTCAAACCAGGTGGGCTCCCCGTCGCCCGCGGTCCGCAGGAAGATGCGGCCCAGGGCGTTGTTGATCGAGGCGGCGACCGCCAGCCGCGTTCCGTCGGGCGACCAGGTTGGCGAATATTCCTCGGCGAAGCCGTCGGTGATGTTGTGGGCGCCGCTCGTCGTGCACGAGCCCGGGGGAGGATCGCAGGCGACGTTCATTAGATAGGTCTGGCGCACGCCGGTGTTGCGATCCGTAGCGAAGGCGATGCGCGTGCCGTCCGGCGACCAGGCCGGGTCGGTGTCGTCGCTGGGGAATTCGGTGAGGTTTGCCAGCCCGGTGCCGTCGGCGTTGATCACCCACAAGTCGAGCCCGGTCGAGTCGGATGGGCCCACGAAGAGGATGCGGCTTCCATCGGGGGACCAGCGGGGCCGCGACTTGTTGCCAGGCCCGAACGTGACCTGGCGCGGATCGCTCCCGTCGGGATACATCGTCCACACCTGGAGGATCCCGCCCTCGCGATCGCTGATGAAGGCGATCCGGCCTCCGCCTCCGATGAGCGGCCGTTCCGGCGTGGCCGTGAATGTCGGGGCTGGAGTGGCGGTGGGAGTGAGAGTGAGAGTGGGAGTGGGCGCCTCCGTCGGCGGCACGGGAGTCGGGCTATCGCTCTGCAGTTCGCCGCCCCCGGCTACGAGGCTGGGCTGTGTCGGCGTGGCGCGGTCCCCGGCAACGAGCCCGGCGACGAGAGCGATCGCCCCGGCGCCGCCGCCGAGCAGGAGGATCGCGCCTCCCACCGCGGCCAGGCCGAGCCACGGCCTCAGCCGACGCGGCGGGGCGGCGGCCCGCACGGTGGGCGTGCTGGTCGGTTTGGGCGCGGCCACGGTCGAGGCCGGCACTGCACCGCGCAAGACCTCGCGAAAAGTGGCGATATCCGGGAAGCGCGCCTCCTGCTCGAGAGCCAGCGCCCGCTGCAAGGCCTCCTCGACGTGAACCGGGACGGAGGGATTGAGCGATCGCACCGGGATGAGGTGTTCCTTGTTGAGCATTCGCTCGATGCTGTCGGCGGGGGCCCGGCCGGTGAGCAGGGTATAGACCGTCGCCGCCAGGGCATACTGATCGCTTCGGGCATCGGTGCGGGTGCCGCCGTATTGCTCCGGCGGGGAGAAGCCGGGGGTGAGGCCGCGCGCTCCGGTGCTCGTCTGACCCTGACTGGCCTCCTTGGCGATCCCGAAGTCCACCAGAACGACCGAGCCCTCCGGGTGCAGTTTGAGGTTCGAGGGCTTGACATCGCGGTGGATGATCGGAGGCTGGCGTGAGTGCAGGTATTCAAGGGCGTCACAGACCGCCACCGCCCAGGAAACCGCCTCGGGGGCGGTCGGCGGTCGGCGCGAGGCCACCGTATGCAGGTCCTCCCCCTCGACGTAGTCCATCACCAGGTATTGATTGCTTTCCAGCACGAAGTAGTCGGTGACGCGAGGGAGGTTGGGATGTCGCAACGTTGCGAGGAGCCGGGCCTCGCGCAGAAACTGACGTTCCGATTCGGGGCTCAGGTTGAGGTTCTGCTTGACGGCGACGTTGAGGTGGAGCGTCTCGTCAAAAGCCAGAAAGACGGCGCCCATCCCGCCTTTGCCGAGCTGGCCCTGAATGCGATAACGGTTGTTGAGGACCGAGCCGGGCTGAAGGGGCATGCCGTCGATTCTAAGCCTGTGCTCCGGGCGGGTCAATCAGGCGAGCGTACCCCATGCGCGCTGTGTTCTCCCGGAAAGCGCCCTGGCATGCTTTATACTTCTGGGCGAGGCTTGGCTGTCCCAGCCCCAGCCAGGTCACCCTACCGTGCTCCCCGAGGACCGGCTCGTTGACATCTGACCGGTTTTGTCGGAAATAGGGGGAGACAAACGCCAGGCCCCGTTGTCCGCCTGGAGCGAGAAGGCAGGTTTGGGCTGTGGGCCCGACGGTCAGGAGAGGCTGGAGAGAGAGCCAGGATGAGCGAGAGCACCGCAGTGGAGCTTGCCCCTCTGCGCCCGATCGTGAGGCGCTTCGCCCCGGATGGTCGCCGGCAGCTCATCCCGGCGCTTTTCGAGGCACAGGCAATCTATGGCTACCTGCCGGAGACCGTTGTGGAGGCGATCGCCGAAGGGCTCAAGATCCCTGCGGCCGAGATCCACGGCGTGATCGAGTTCTACACCATGCTCTATTCCCGCCCGACAGGTCGTAAGATCGTCCGCGTGTGCACCAGCCCGATCTGCGCGCAGGCCGGCGGCCAGGCGGCCCTCGAGTCGGCCTGCCGCCACCTCGGCCTGAAGCCGGACGAGGTGTCAAACGATGGGATGTGGCAGATCGAGAGGGCGCCGTGCCTCGGGCTCTGTGACGTGGCGCCGGCGGCGCTCGTCGGCGAGACACCGGTGGCGCAGATCGACGCGGCCGCGGCGCCGAAGTGGCTTCGCCGGCCGGCTGAAGCGCCTCTGGGGATCGTCGGCGGCCGACCGCGCTGGTTGAGCGGCCGCTGCGGCCGAATCCCGCCCAACGACCTGGAGGCCTTTGTGGCTCAGGGCGGGTTCGCCGGCCTGGCGCGTGCACTGAGCGCGCGAACGCCGGGCGAGGTGATCGCCGAGATCAAGGCCTCCGGCCTCGTCGGCCGAGGAGGAGCCGCGTTCCCCACGGGCGCCAAGTGGGAGATGACCGCCGCCGCCCAGGCCGACGAACGCTACATCGTCTGCAACGCCGATGAATCCGAGCCCGGGACGTTCAAGGACCGCCTCCTGATGGAGGGCGATCCCTTCTTTGTGCTGGAGGGAATGCTGCTCGCCGGGTATGCCGTCGGCGCTCGGCGCGGCTATCTCTACGTCCGCGGCGAATATCCTCGGGCTCAGCGCATTCTCGCCGAGGCGATCAGGATTGCCCGCGGCGCGCACTTCCTGGGCGAGAGCATCCTCGGCACGGCCTTCGCGTTCGATATCGAGCTTCGTTCTGGCGCCGGCGCCTATATCTGCGGCGAGGAGACGGCGCTCTTTGAATCGATCGAGGGCAAGCGCGGCTTTCCGCGCGCCAAACCGCCCTTTCCGACCACCCACGGGCTCTTCGGAAGGCCGACGGTGATCAACAACGTTGAGACCTTCTGCACCGCGGCCTGGATCATCGCCCGCGGGGCGGAGGCCTACCGCGCGCAGGGCACCGCCGAATCCCCCGGAACCAAGCTCTTCTGTCTCTCGGGCGACGTCGCCGTACCCGGAGTATATGAAGTGCCGTTCGGCACATCCCTGCGAGACTTGCTCGCCCTGGCCGGCGGCGTGCGCGGCGAGCTGCAGGCGGTTCTTCTCGGAGGGGCGGCGGGCGCGTTCGCCACCCCGGATCAGCTCGACCTGCCGATGTCGTTCGAGGGGCTGCGCCAGGCCGGCCTCCCGCTGGGGTCGGGCGTGGTGATGGCGATCAATCGTGAACGAGACCTGCGTCAGACACTGCTCTCCCTGGCCCACTTCTTCGCCCACGAATCATGCGGCAAGTGTTTCCCCTGCCAGCTCGGGACTCAACGTCAACTCGAGATCGTCGAGAAGGTGGCCCGCGGCTCGGCCTCGAAGGCCGATATCGCCGCCCTGGAAGACGTGGGCTTTGCCATGACGGCGGCCTCGTTCTGCGGGCTGGGAGTGACCGCCGGGACGGCGATCCTCTCGGCCCTCGAGAAGTGGCCGGCCCTCTTCATCGACGGCCGGCGCGGATCTGGGTGAGGTGTGACCATGCGGTCGGATGCGGGCGCGGTGCCGGTGCGGTGGCAAGAGTATCGTGAGGGGCGGGACGATTGGGAGCGAGTCGAATCGGAGGTGATCGAGGAGGCGCTTGTTACGATCTTCGTCAACGGCCAGGAGCTGGCCTCGATCCTGTGTACGCCGCGCGATCAAGACGTCCTGGCGCTCGGGCTGCTCCATACCGAGGGCATCCTTACCCGGCTGGATGAAGTGGAGCACGTTGATCTGGGGCGCGATGGGTGTTGCGTCGACGTCTGGCTCACGCACGGCTTCAAGAGGCCGGAGCGGCGCATTCTCACCTCCGGCTGCGGGGGCGGGATCACCTTCGACGACCCGTCGCTCGGCATCCGGCCCCTCAACACCGGCCTGAGGCTCGAACCCAGCAGCCTCTTTCCCCTCTTCACCCGGTTGAGCGCCCCCGACAGCCTCTACGCCCGCGCCCGCGGCGTGCACACCGCGGCCCTCTCCGACGGGAAGGATCTCCTGGTCATGGCTGAAGATATCGGCCGACACAACACCCTCGACCGGCTCCAGGGCCTGTGCCTGATCGCGGGGATCGAGACGAAGGGCCGAATCCTGCTCGCCACCGGCCGGGTCTCCTCGGAGATGCTTCGCAAGGGAGCCCGAATGGGCTGCCCGATCATCGCCTCGCGCAATTCGCCCACTTCGATGTCGGTGGCCTTGGCCGAGGCCTGGAACATCACCCTGATTGGCTATGTGCGCCAGCGCACGATGCGCATCTACACCCATCCCTACCGTTTGCTCCCGGCCGAGCCCGAGAAGCATCCCGCCAAGGCCGGCGCCGCCGCTTGAGGCAGAAGGCATCCTGAGATGAGCGACTCTCTCCAGCTGACGATCGACGGGGTTTCCCTCACCGTGCCGCCGGGCACCACCATCCTGGCAGCCGCGCAGCAGGCAGGTATCGAGATCCCGGTGCTGTGCTATTTCGCCCACACCACCGCCAACGGGCTCTGCCGGCTGTGCGTGGTTGAGGTGGAAGGAGTCCGGTTGCTCCAGGCGGCCTGCATCACCGCACCCCGCAGCGGTTCGGTGATCCATACCCGTTCCCCCAAGGTGAGGCGGGCCCGGCGCACGATCCTGGAAATGCTCGCCTCGGCCGTCGATCTCTCCGAAGCCCCCGAGGTGGGAGCGATGCTCACGGACTACGAGTGCCGGCCGGAGCGATTCGCCGGGGGAGCCTTGCGCCAGCCCCCACGCATCGACGACAACCCGGTCTACCTGCGCGACTACTCCAAGTGCGTCCTGTGCTGGCGCTGCGTTCAGGTGTGCGCCGAAGACGCCCAATACACTTACGCCCTCACCTTTGGCGGACGAGGTTTCAATACCTCGATCGCCACCTTCTTCAACCGGCCGATGCCCGAGACCTCCTGCGTCTTTTGCGGCCAGTGCGTCGGGGTTTGCCCCACCGGGGCCCTCAAAGCCAAGCGCGAAGACCTGCTCGAGCAGGGCATTTCCCCGGAGCAAGTCTTCACCCTGACGCGCATGCAGGGCCGCGGCAAACAATCCCGCCGCGGCCCGCGCCTTCCCGAGGGAGGCTGAGATGCTCACCGCCGAAACCGTCGTCCCCTCCACCTGCCCCTACTGTGGGGTGGGATGTCAGATCGACCTCCACGTCCGCGGCGGGCTGATTTTCCGCGTCACCGGACGCTTCGACAACCAGGTGAATTTCGGGAATTTATGCGTCAAGGGACGTTTTGGGTACGACTACATCCATGCGCCCGACCGCCTTACCCGCCCGCTCGTTCGCCTCGACCGAACCGCGGCCCTCGCCCCCACCGATTGGGACAGCGCCCTCGGCGCCGTCGCCGGGCGCATCCGGGAGACCTCCCAGCGCTACGGCCCCGACAGCGTTGCCTTCCTCGTATCGGCCAAGTGCACCAACGAGGAGAACTACCTCCTCCAGAAGATCGCCCGAGGCCTGGTAGGGACGAACAACGTCGATCACTGCGCCCGCCTTTGACACGCAAGCAGCGTGGCCGGTCTGGCCGCTACCCTCGGCTCGGGCGCGATGACGAACTCGATTGCCGATATCCCTCAGGCGGACGTCCTGCTTGTCATCGGGAGCAACACCACCGAGGCTCACCCGGTGATCGCCCTGCAGATGAAGAAGGCCGTTCGCAAGCATGGGGCAAAGCTGATCCTGATCGACCCCCGGCGCATCGAGCTGGCGCAATTCGCCGCCCTACACCTGCGCCAGCATCCGGGCAGCGACGTGGCCCTGATCAATGCGATGGCCCATGTCATCCTCGCCGAGGGCCTGGAGAACCGGGCCTTTATTGCCGAGCGCACCGAGGGGATCGCCGCCTTCGAAGAGGCCGTGCGGGATTGGACGCCGGAACGGGCGGCGGAGATCTGCGGCGTCCCAGGGGGCGAGATCGCCGAGGCCGCCCGCCTCTATGCCCAAGCCCCGGCTGCGGCCATCTTCTGGGCAATGGGAATCACCCAGCACACCCACGGCACCGACAACGTCAAGGCCCTATCCAACCTCGCCCTCCTCTGCGGGCAGATCGGCCGCCCGGGGACCGGGCTCAATCCCTTGCGCGGGCAGAACAACGTCCAGGGCGCGTGCGACATGGGCGGTCTGCCCAATGTCTATCCGGGCTATCAACCGGTGACGGGTGAAGACGTCCGACGCAGGTTCGCCGATGGGTGGAACGTGCCTTACGACCGGCTCAGCCCCAGGGTGGGGCTCACGGTCACCGAGGTGATGGACGGTGCGCTCGAGGGCCGGGTACGTGCCCTCTTCGTCCTCGGCGAGAACCCGATGCTCTCCGACCCGAACCTGCACCACGTCGAGGAAGCGCTGCGGCGGATTGATTTCCTCGCCGTGCAGGATCTCTTTCTGAACGAGACGGCCGCCATGGCCGACGTCGTGCTCCCGGGCGCCGGTTTCGCCGAGAAATCCGGGACCTACACCAATACCGAGCGGCGGGTCCAGCTTGTGCGGCCGGCGTTCGCGCCGCCCAGCGAGGCCCGACAGGATTGGGAAATCCTCGCCGAGCTCGCTCACAGGCTGGGGGCGCCGTGGTCCTACGCGGGCCCATCGGAGATCTTCGACGAGATGGCGCGCCTGACCGCCTCCTACTCAGGGATGTCGCACGCCCGACTGGAGAAGGCGAGCCTGCAGTGGCCGTGCCCGGCTCCGGACCACCCTGGCACACCGATCCTGCACACACAGAAGTTCACCCGCGGCCTGGGGCTGTTCGCGCCGGTGAGCTACATCCCCCCGGCCGAGATCCCCGACGACGAGTTCCCGCTGATTCTCTCTACGGGCCGGGTTCTATTCCATTGGCACGGCGGCACGCTCTCCCGCCGCTCCCCGGGTCTCGACAGCCTCGCGCCGGTGTCGGAGGTCGAGATCCATCCTGACGATGCGGCGGATTTCGGCATCACCGACGGGCGGCGGGTGCGGGTACGCTCGCGGCGCGGCGAGGTGGTGGCAAGGGCAAGGATCACCCGGCGCTCGCCGCCGGGGACGATCTTCATGACCTTCCACTATGCCGAGGCGGCCGTAAACCTGCTGACCGCCGACGCCGTCGATCCGGTCGCCAAGATCCCGGAATACAAGGTCGCCGCGGTAAGTGTGGAGCCGGTGGAGGAACTTGCGGAGGCTTAGGGGCTTGGAGGCGAGGCGCTACGGAGACGATTCATTGCCCGGGCATGGCAAGAGGGGCTGGTCCTATGACTGATCCCGAAATCCGCGCTCGCAAGAACGGCCCCTACTTGATCACCGGACCTGCGACGCTGCACGAAGAGGGAGGCAGAGAGGTCATGCTCGATCAGCCCACGATCGCCCTTTGCCGTTGCGGCGGGTCGCAGGGGAAACCCCTATGCGACGGGACGCACCGGAAGATCGCCTTCGAGGCCGCCGAGATCGAACTGCACCGGACGTGATGTCGGAAACGGAGGACCGGCGTCTCGGAGGGTTCGGCGTCTTCTCTGGGGTCTCTCCGGCCTTGCCGCTTCTTCCCTCTCAAAGCCTTCCCTAGGCTATGCTCCTTCCTCACCCCCCTCAACCTCAGGCGGGAAACCCAGGTCGAGCTGTTCTTCCATCCGGATCTGACCCCGCAGGAACGCGCCTTCCTCGGTGGAGAACGACGT
>Ga0299915_10002605_pt1 | contig 13119 bp, 11 predicted proteins | sample RVTome_13_FD_200263 | JGI IMG/M metagenome (GOLD analysis project Ga0299915, IMG submission 200263) | Soil microbial communities from uranium-contaminated site in the Upper Colorado River Basin, Wyoming, United States - RVT92D227 (version 2) ...
GCTTCCTATCGGAATGATCACCGATCGCGACATCGTCGTGCGAGCCGTCGCCGACGGGCTCGATCCCGCCGAGCTGACCGCGCGGGACTGCATGACGATCCCGGCGGTGACGATCACCGAGGACACGTCGGTCGACGACTGCATCGAGCTCCTCGAGCAGCGTCAGATCCGGCGCGTGATCGTGGTCGCTCGAAGCGGTGCGGTCAGCGGCATCGTCGCGCAGGCAGATGTCGCGACGCACGTCTCGCAGCGGAGGGCAGGGGAGCTGCTGCAGCAGGTCTCGCAGCCGGCCCCTCCCGGCCTGTCCTTCATGCAGCCCTGACTCAGGGATCTGGCGGCTCGATGGTCTGGCCTCGGCCGGGGGGCTGGTTCCGGCTCGGCGATCATGCGGCCTCGGTCGATCCGAGTGCACGCGCGATGCCGCGATCGTCGTGGATGTCTCGAGCCCCCGCGAGCCTTGGCAAGGAAACGCTGACGGCGATCCTCGCGGCACAGTAGAGGTTGCGACCGCACGGCATCAGCCCTGCACCCGTCGACGATGTGTCTGATGTGTCCGGATCACCGTCGACAGTCGCGCCGACCACGTTCTCGCTGATCGCGGGTGGCCCGACGTACAGACTCGCACGAGCACTTCACCTCGTGCGGGACGATGCCTCGGGCGGGCGACTCGCCCTGGTACTCGTGATCGTGACGTGGCTTCCGCTCGCCGTCGTTGGATTCTTGACGAGGACCGAGGGCCTGATCCGCGACTATGGAGTCCACGCTCGTCTCCTGGTCGCGATCCCGCTGCTGATCGCCGCCGAGCGCTCGCTCCACGTGCGAACCGCACGGTGCATCGAGCGCTTCACCAGCGGACAATGGGTGAAGGGTGAAACCGCGGCGGTCGCGCGGATCACCGCCGCGGCGATACGACGCCGCGACATGGTCGTCCCGGAGCTCGTGCTCCTCGTGCTCGCCCTGATCGGAAGTCAGCTCGTGGCGCGTGGAGGCGCCGAGTCCCTCGGCATCGTTCGCGGACGACACCAGGAGACCTGGTCCCCCGCGGTCGCCTGGATCGTCCGTGCGCCGACGCGCCGTCGTGGCTATTCCGGGCCAGCAGGATCGCAGACGCCCCACAGCGCCTCCACCGCGCGCTGATCGGCCTCGTTCGGTGGCGTCGTCAGGTTGCCGGGCTCCATCAGCGATGTGCGCTCGGTGACGTGCACGAGCCCGAACGCATGGCCGAGCTCGTGTGCGATCACGATCGAGAGCCGGCTCGGATCGGTGAGCTGGCGATTGATGTAGATGATCCCGTCCTCGTCGTCGTACAGCCCGCGAAATGCCCCAGAGGCTTCTTCGAACCGGACTTCGATCGTGGCACCCGACGCTCGCCCGAGCACCACGCCGTGCCCCGTCCACAGTGCGATCGCATCGTCGATGCCGGTGGTCTGCGTCGCCGTCGGCTCGTGCGTCACCAGCGAGACTCCGCTGCAGGCGTCGTGGGTGATGTCGATCGTGGCGTCGGGGGTGCCACATGCCACGAGTGAGAAGAAGAGGAGGTTGCGCAAGACGACGACGGTATCAACCGTCGACGGCCGTGCTCAACGACGAAACTCGATTCCTCGTCCGAGTTTCTCGCACTCACCATTCGTAGCCGAGGCTGGCATTGATGCCCCAGCGATGCATCGCGGCCGCATCGTTGCGGTCTTCCGTGATCGCCGCCGGAACCATGTCCTCGCTGGTGGCGCCGCGGAACTCCGCTCGTGCATCGAGCAGGAAGCCGGCCCCTCTCCAGGCAACCCCGAACCCCATCGGGAGCTCGAGCACGTCGTCCTCGTCCTGGATGTCCGACGTGTTGAAGTCGGCGTTCATCACGTCGTACCGGCGCCACGCCACGCCGGCGTACAGGAACGGCTGCACGTCGATGTCGACGGTCGCGTTCAAGCGCACGTCGGCCTGGATCCCGTTGCTGATGAGCACGGCAGCGTTGTCGAGCCCGAACGTGTCGATCTCCTGTGCCGATCCGAGGTACGAGCCCTCCACCGCCACGAACGACCGTGTCCCGAACGTTGCTCGGATGTCCCAGCTCCCGCCGTCGTCCGTCGTGTCACGCATCGTGTCGCCGGTGAATCCCGAGACCCCACCCCCGATGGTCAAACCGAATCCATAGCGATCGAGGAACGTCACCGGTTCGGGCACCGAGTAGTCACCGGGTTCTTGCGCACTCGCGGTACTCGCACCGGCGATCATCGCGAGTGCGGCACATAGAGCTTGTTCGAGAGTCATAGGCTTCTCCTGGCACCTCACACAGCATCCGGTGTGCCATGGGTGCCCGCGCCGAACGTACCAACGGCGCACCGCGGTGTTACCGTGGTGCGCCCGAGACGCGCATCGGATCTCGATTCCGTTCAGAACTCGTAGCCGATGTTCGCGTTGATGCTGTAGCGATGCATGGCTGCGGCATCATTGGGATCATCCAGCTCGGCGAACGTGGGGATCATGTCCTCGTAGAACGCCGCCCGGTACTCGCCACGCGCATCGAGCAGCAGGCCGCGGTACTTGAACGCGACCCCGACGCCGATCGGCAGCTCCAGGACATCATCCGAGCTGGCGACATCGGACACGTTGAAGTCCTCACCGGTCAGGTCATAGCGACGCCACGCGACGCCACCGTAGAGGAACGGTTGAATGTCCGTGTCCTTGGTCGCGTTGAGGCGAAGGTTGGCCTGCAGACCGTTACCGACGAGCGTAGCGTCGGTGTCGAGCCCGATCGCATCGATCGACTGCGCCGATCCGATATACGAACCCTCGACCCCGACGAACTGTCGCGTCCCGATCATGGCGCGGACGTCCCAGTTGCCACCATCGCCGGTGGAGTCCCGGATCGTCGAGTCCGTGAACCCGGAGACACCGCCACCGAGGGTCATCGCGAATCCGAGGGCCTCGAGCGACCACGGATCGGGCTCGATCTCGACCGGCGTTGGCTCGACATACACCGGTTGAGGCGGTGGCGGTGGGGGGACCGACTGCGCCACCGGCGCCGGCGCCGGCGTCGGCTGGGGGCAGTCCGCGTCCGGTTGATCCTCGTTTGGACAGGATGGACCTGCCGGTGGCTGGTCCGGGGCTTGCGCGCTCGCCGTCGCTGCCGCGAGGGTGACGAGCGCTGCACAAGTTGCTCTAAGAGTCCTCATCGAAATATCCTCCTGCCCTCACCCACAGCATCGGATATGCCACACCAACACGAGCGCATTAGTTTGTGTCGACGACGACACCGCGATCGCTTTCGAGCGAGTCTTCCCGTCGTGCACATCGGGTTGCCAGTGGCGCACTGGCGACGGCGCACGTGAGGACCACCTTGCCGTCGCCACCGCGGCGCTCGACGTGCCGGGGCGCTCGACCACCAGCGTCCGCGACGCAACGCACGGCTCGCTCAGATTGCGATTGGCACTCGAACTAGAGGATATGAACTTCGACATATGTTCTTCGTCTGCCTGTTCGACAGGCTCACAACGCGACTCGAACTTACATCCGTCGCGTCATCGACGTGCAGTCCCAGCGAGACGCACGTGCGCTGATCGGTGACGCGCGATGCGGTCGTGGAGCCGCCGGGCGCAGCCGATCGACACCGCGACCTGGCATCTCGGCTTTCGCTGCATCGTTCGCGATCCACAACCCGAGGACAGGTTCGCGCGACCCTCGTTGCGTCGTCGGGACTCGGAGCTCGCTCACGAGCATCAGCCGGGTCCGGACCGTCGATCGCCGAGCTCATGTGTGCGCCCGCGAGGCATGTGGATTGCTTTCGAGTCAGATCGATCTCGCAGAAAGCGAAGGACAACATCATGAAGTACCCAACTCTCGCCGCTGCCCTGTCGTTAGTGCTTGGCAGTGGAGTCGCAATCGCAGATACCCAAACCTCGCAGACCGCTCCGGCCACGAGTACGGCCCAACCGGTCGAGCTGTTCTTTGATACGGCTTCGGCGGAGCTGGAATCCGATGCCGATGTCGAGCTCAAGGAGATCGCCAAGTGGTCTCGCTGCAATCCCAAGGGTGCGATCATCCTGGAGGGCCACGCCGATCCTCGCGGCGAGGACAACGACAATGTCGTGCTGTCTGCGAGGCGAGCCGCGGCGGTGCAGGCGAAGCTGATCTCGATGGGGGTCCGCCCCAACAAGATCGTCCTCACGCTCTACGGAGAGGCCGGACCTCGGCGTGACAACTTCGCCGAGGATCGTCGCGTCACCGCGAGGGCCACGACCGATCCGAGGCAGGAGGCTTCCCTGTTGCCGATGGAGAAGGACGCCGGCTAGCACGCCGGCCAAGACCGTGAGCGCGGCGACCCACACGGTGCGCCCCCGGTATGCCGCTTGCTCTGATCCAGGACGTGGCCGGCGATCCTCCGCAGAACCTTGCCGTCCCGTCCTGGGCGTGGATCGTCCTCGGCGTCGTGATGATCTCGATGATCACGATCGATCTCGTGGCTCACCGAGGCGATCGTGTCGGCACACGGCGAGGCGCGTTGATCTGGAGCGCGATCTGGATCGGCGCCGCGATGATGTTCAATCTGCTGGTGGCGCTGTGGTTCGGGAACGAGCCGGCGCAGCAGTTTCTCGGCGCGTACCTGCTCGAGAAGAGCCTCAGCGTCGACAACCTGTTCCTGTTCCTCGTCATCTTCGGTGCGCTCGGGATCCCTCCGACCGAACAGCGGCGCGTGCTGACGTGGGGGATCCTCGGAGCGCTGATCACGCGCTTGCTCTTCATCGTCGCGGGCGCGGCCATGCTCGAGCGCTGGCACTTCGTCAGCTACCTCTTCGGTGGATTGCTGGTCGTGACGGCGATCAAGCTATTACTGCCACCCGAGGCCGAGCCGAAGCGCCGCCTCCTGTGCTGGCTCGAGCGTCACATGCGGTGGACGCGCGAGCTGCACGGCCACAGGTTCTTCATTCGCTTGCGCGGGCGCCTGGTCGCGACGCCGCTCCTGCTCGCGCTGATCGCCATCGAGCTCACCGACATCGTGTTCGCGGTGGACTCGGTGCCGGCGGCGTTCGCGGTGACCACCGAGCCGTTCATCGTCTACAGCTCGAACGTGTTCGCGATCCTCGGCCTACGCGCGCTCTACAACGTCCTCGCCCACACGCTCACGACGATCCAGTACTTGCGATTCGGGCTCGCTGCCGTGCTCGTCTTCGCGGGTGCCAAGCTGCTCCTCGCGAAGTGGATCTCGGTGCCTCCGTTGATCGCGGTCGCGATCATCATCACGTGCATCGCGGCCGCGGCCATCGCGAGCGTGGTCGCGAGGCAGCGCCGGCTTGCCCGGCAGTGATCGGGCATGCCGACTGCAACCGGTCCGAGCATGAGCACCCCAGGCAGCGAATGGGAATGCGTCGAGCCGCCGAGCCTCGAGGGCTCGAGTCCAGCGAACGACAAGGATCCGCCGGTGTGCCCGATCGGGACCGTTCCGACCGCGTCGCCCAAGATGAGCCTCGCGAAGCGGCTGCGGCTCGGGATGCAGGCGATCGCGGCGCTCGTGGCCTATGTCGAGGGACTGCGACGGGTCCGCAATGCTTCGGTGGTTCACTGATCGGAGTCGCCGCTGCGCGCCGGAGTATTCAAGAGCGCCTGGCGAACGAGCTCGAGTGCCGCCGGCGGCAGCTGTGCGTAGACGACGCGCGCGCCGCGGAATCGGCGTAGCTCCTCGATGACGGCCATCCCGGCGATGTCGCTCACGAGCAGGGCGAGCACTGTCTGGCCAGGTCGCGTGAGCTCCTGCAATTCGCCGATGACGCGATCGGGAATGCCGATATCGACCAGCTTGGCGACGATCGCCCCGCCCCCGCCGGCGAGCACGCCTCCGATCAGGAATCCGAGTGGTCCGGCGACCAGCGTTCCGACGAGCGCTCCGAACAGCGACGACGGCACCGCCGCGGCGACCGGCGTGGGATCGGTGGTCTCGGTGACCTGGATCCGGCCCTCCTCGGAGCGCGTCACGAAGACCGCATCGTGAATCGTGATCAGATCCTGGTCCTGGAGCCGGAGCGCGGCGAGCATCGCCTCCTGCGCCTTGAGCGACGATTCGAAGGCGAGCGCCACGATCCGACGCACGGACTCGCGAGCCGCATCGGATGCGTGAATCGTTGCAGCCGTCGGCATGCACCATGACGGCAGCACGTTACATGCCACCCCAAGCCGCCGAGAATCCGCCGGGTAACGTGCGCGCGAGTCGCGCCGAGCGCCGCAGCGCACACCGACGGTCAGTAGCGCTTCCGCCACAGGAGATCGACGCCGTTGTATCCGCGGTCGCCGACCTTTCCCTCGACGACGAGGCGGCGTGACAGCCAGTACTCGATCGCGCCTTCGCCCGAATTCTCGTCGAACCGCGCGTCGAGGTGCTGCCGGTACGCGATGAACAAGTTGCGCGTGATCCAGGAGCCCAACGTGAGCGCGGCGCTGGTTGTCGCCGTGGAGTGCTCGTAGCGCAGCACGTCGAGATCGATCGGGAGCGCCTTCTCCAGATAGCCGGTGAGCTTGTTCGCGACGAGCGACGCACCGGTCGCGGTCGCGCGATCGGCGACCTCTCCAGCCTCGCCGTGCGGCTCGCCACCCAGCAGGAACCCGAGCAACTGGCCCTGCGAGTAGGTTCCCGGATTCGACGACATGATGAGCTCCGGCTTGCTCAGCCGACCCCGGACATGCGTGATCGTGGTGACGTCGGGGAAGTCGTGCGTGATCTTCATGTCGATGATCGGATCGAGGCTGCCGTCGAACCGGATCGAGGCCCGGTCGACCTGATAGCGACGCCCGAACAGCTCGAGATCGCCGCGATCGGCGTCGATGCTGCCGACGAGCCCGATGGACTCGCCGTCCGCCGTGACGGTGACCTTGCCCGAGACGACGCCGCGCACCTCGTCGGAGCGGAGCTGCATCGGCTCGAGCGTGATGTGCCCGACGATGATCGGGTAGCTCGGCAACACCCTCTTCAGCGGTCTCGCCGGGATCCGATCGCCGGTGATGAACACCATGTCGGCCGGCGCACCGGGCGGCTTGAGTGGTTCGCGGCGCTCGTCGGGTACGACGACGTTGCCGTTGCGCACGATGACGTCGGCGATCCAGCGATCGTTCTCGTTCCGGACCTTCATCGTCACGTCGGCATCGATGTCCGGCTCGACCACGCCGATCGGTGACACCTTGCGGAGCATGATCGTCAGGTCGCCGGCGGTCGGAGCTGCGCCGGCGAGCATGACCGTGCCGGCGGCCTTCACGCTCCCGCCGCCGAGCCGACCCTCGAGCTTCACCTTGGCCTGTCGTCCGTCGACGACGACGTCGAGCTTCGCGCGCCGCAGGGTTCCGACCGCCGGTGCGATCGGGATGCGCGCGCGTTCGAGATGCAGCTCGCCGGCGAGCCTCGCGGTCCGCGGCTCGAGCCCTCGCAGCGTGAGATCTGCATCGAGCTGACCGGTGGCGCCGCCGGCCGGACCCGGGACGAACGCGAGCAGCGACGCGAGCTCGAACCGCGTCGCCTTCAGGGTGACCGTCGCGTCGGCGAGCGCCTCGGGGCTGCCCTGCGCCGTGATGCGGAGCATCCCGCCGTCCTGCGTACCGTCGACGACGAGCTTGCCACCCCTGCCGTCCCACGACGCCTCGACGACGAGCCGCTTCACGGGCTTCACCGGCCGACGGCCCGGTGGCACCTGGAGATTCGTGGCGACGAGCTTCGCGAGCGCCGTCGGGCTGCCGAGCGTCCCGCCGATCTCGATCGTGCCGTCGATCTCACCACCGGTCACCTCGCTGCGGCCGAACACCGCGAGCAGGTGCTTGGCCGGGACGTTCGCCAGCTTCGCCGTGAGCTGCAGCGGCCTGGCGAGCGCAGCGCGCGGGTTCGCGAGCTCGCGGATCGTCAGCGGGATCGACCCGACGACCTCGAGGAGCCTGACCTCGGGCCCGACGGGGACCTCCTGCTTGCCCTGCCTGCGATGCGCTCGCGTCTTGACGACGAGGTTGGTGGTGGTGCCCTTGTCGTCGATCGTCGCGAGCAGGTCGGCTTCGATCGGCTGCGCGATCGGCGAACCGCGAAGTGTCCGCAGCGCGACGGTGAGCTTCGCGCCGGCGGCGGCCGACGAGACCTCCGCGACCACGGTCATCCTGCCGCGAGCATGGGTGGTGATGCCGAACCGATCGAGCTGGGCCGGATCGAGCTCGATCGTTGCGGTGCGCAGGGATCCGCCACGGAACGCGCCGCGCCCGAGCTGCTGCCACGCGGCGGGATCGAACAGGTGATCCGGCATGCCGAGCCGCGCACGCGCTTCGAGCTCACCGAGGCCATCGACTCGCGCCGTGAGCGTCGAGGTCAGCTCGTCGGGCGCCGACTGCGTGACGTGGAGGTCGGCGGTGATGCGACCCGCGCCACGCAGCGCCGGCGCCTTCAGATCGCGCACCTTCACGAGGCCCCCGATCGTGGTCGGGGAGAGGCGGAGGTCGCCGTCGATGCGGCCGCCGTACCCCTCGATGCCGGCGAGCTCGGCGACCTTGCCGAGCTCGAGGCCCTCGAGCGCGAGCCGGCCGTCACGGATCGCGTCGCGTCCGAGCCGCTTCCACGCGCGAAGATCGGTGACATCTGCGGGCGCCGCGACGTCGAGCGCGAGCCTCGCAGTGCCGAGGACCGGACTTGCCGCGCTCGCGTCGACCCCGAACCTGCCGGCGGTCGCGCGGACCTTCGCGTCGACGTCGATCGTCGGGATCTCCGGGCGGAGGGTGAGCCCTCTTCCCGTGACCAGGGCGGTGCCGCCGAGCCGGCCGTCACGACGCTCGATGTCGACGTGGGCGTCGAGCGTACCGGCGGATCCCGCGCGGACGTGGTCGAGCGAGAGTGCGGTTACATCGAGCTTCGCGGTGAGATCGCCGGCGTGACGGCCCGCGTGATGGAACACCCCTGCGAGCGCGAGCGAGCCGTCGCGGCTCGTGCTCTTCAGCTCGCGCAGCTCGATGCGCGTTCGCGCGAACGTGACGCGCCCGGTGGTGCCGGTCCAGTCGGCGCCGTTGCCCCCGTACACGTGGTGCCGCTGGAGCTCGACCGTGACGATCTTCCCCGGGGTCACGACCGCGTCGGCCTCGAACAACCACGGGTGCTGCTTGCCAGGACGCTGCTTGCCAGGAGTCGACCGCATCGAGACCTGGATCTTGCCGTCTGCGCGATCGGCGGCCGTGATCTTCAGCGCGCGCAGGACCAGGTCGCCGTACTGGACGTCCGCTACCTCGAGGACGGCGCTGCCGACCGGACGCGCCGGGATCCGCCGCGCATCGATCGCGAGCTTCAGCGACCCGACGCGGACATCGCTCAGGCGCAGCTGCGTGCCCTCGATCCGCCCGGCGACCGCGAGCGACGGATCCGGCGACAGCCTGCCGCTCGCCGTGAGGTCGACGCGCAGCACGCCACGTACAGGGGCCCTGCCGCCGGTCGCGCGCCGCGGATCGAGCGAGCTCGCGACGATCGAGGCGCGCTCGAGCGTGATCGCGTCACCGAGCTTGCGAAGCTCTCCCTCGAGCGACGCCGTGAGCCCCGGGTTCGTGGCGCCGATCCTCGTCGAGACTCGCTCGCCGTCCGACGCCAGTGACATCGTCACTCCGAGCTCCGGCAGATCGCGATACACGCCCGCCGCGTGGATCATCGCGTGACCGATCGGAAGCTTGCCGGGCGCCCCCTGCATGACGTCGAACACGACGAACCCGCCGCCTCGCACCACGAGCTTGCCGCGCGACAGCTTCGTGACGTCGAGCGCGGGCGCCGAGATCACCCCGGCGGCGCTCCGCTTCGAGAGGTTCGCGTGAAACAGCGCGCGGACCGGCTCGCCGGCGAGGGTCCCGGCGAGCTCGAAGTGCGTCGAGTCGTCCTGCGGGACCGGCGTGGCCTCGAGCTCGAGCTCGAGATCACCGGGTAGATCGAGCTCCGGCACGAGCTGCGCGACGCCGGCGCGCGGTGCCCGCACGACGAGCGACCCGCCGAACATCGGCGAATTCGACGTCACGATGCGAAGGTCGGTGCCGTCGACGTGGACCTCGCCGACACGCGCCGCGAGCCTGGGGATCGTCATCAGCTCGGGATCCATCCGCACCGCGATCTCGACGGCGACCGGCACCGCTCGCTCGCGCCAGCTCCCGTGCAGCTCCATGCTGGCCACGACTGGCTTCGCGTACGGGAGCTGCGCTGCGCCGGTGAGGTCCAGATCGTCGAGGTGCATGACCTCGGTCCCGCTGTCGTACGCGATCCGAGCGCGCCGGACCGCGAGGTCCGCGAGATCGATGCTCCAGCGTGACTTCGGAGCCGGCTTGAGCAGCCGCTCGATCATGAGCTGGCCGGCCTGGTCACGGCGCAGATCGACCTCGACGTCCTCGACGACGAGCCCCGAGATCCGCGCCTCGGACGAGACGAGCGGCAACAGCTCGAGCTCGAACGACAGGCGCTTGATCGCGAGCATCGGCTTGCGATCCGGACCGTTGATCACGACGTCGTGGACGACGAGCGTGCCAAACGGGCTGCCCTCGAGCTTGCCGATCGACGCACCGCCCGTGAACGCCGCGTTCATCCGACCCTCGACCTGCTGGCGGATGACTCCGCGGCCGAAGTCGGTGTGCGCGAAGATCGTCACGCCCGCGACCGTCACGATGACGAACGCGACCAGCCCGAGCAGGATGCGTCTCGTCCACCGCCATGCGCGACTCGCCATCAGAATGCCTCCCCGAGGGTCAGGTGAAGTGCGAATCGCGAACCCGGGGACGGGTCGAGGTCGCCGGTGCGGTTGAGGCGATACCCGAGATCCAGGCGGACCGGCCCGACGATCGTGAGGAGCCGGAGCCCGACGCCGAGCGCCCAGTGCAGCTTCATCAGATCGATCTCCGCCGGCTCCTCGGTGACGTCGCCGCCGTCGAGGAACACCACCGTCCCGATCCCGATCTTGCGCCACTTCGTGATCGGCACGCGGGCCTCGATGCCGGTCTCGAGCATCGCCGCCCCCCCGTACGGCACGTACCTGGTGTCGCCGTCGACCACGCCGGTGACGAACGGTGAGAGGTTGCGCTCGCCGAACCCGCGGTGAGCCGAGGCACCGCCCGAGAAGAACCGCTCGGTGGCCGGTACGTCGCCGTAGATCGCACCTGCCCGCGCGCGCGCCGCGACCACCACGCGTCCGATCGGCAGGTAGCCGCGGAGCTCGGGGACGACCTGCAGGTAGTCGAACCCACCACCTGCGTACCGGGTGCCCTCGGCCACGCGAAGCTCTGCGAACACCCCGAGCCGCGTCTCGATCGGGTGATCGCGCAGGTCGATGCTCATCTCCTGCGTGTACGCGCCGACGCGCTGAGAATCGTCGATCCCGAGCTGCATCTGCAGCGCGGGATCGATCAGCGGCGAGATGTTCCGGAAGTCGAGCCGTTCGATGCCCCAGCCGACCCGCAGCTGTACTCGTTGCGTGCCAAGGGGCGTGAGGAATCCGAGCCGCGCGCGCGGTCCATAGCTCGTGTACGCCTCGACGGCGAGGTACTTGTAGCCGCCCTCGACCTCGCCCTGCGAGTCCGTCCAGAACAGATCCTGGCGCTCGAGCCTCGCGAGCATGCGGATGCGTGGCTGATGGCCGCCACCGTCGCGCAGGATCGCGTACGCGGGACGCGCGTCGAGCGTCACCGTGTCCATGGCGAACGGCCAACCCGCGACGGTGTAGCCCGCACGCCCGCGCACCTCGTACGCGGTCGGATCGATGCCGAAGCCGCCTCCGAGCTTCACCTCGTGACGCGCGCTCTCGACCACCGAGACCTTCACTCCGACGATCGCGTCCTCGGTCGCGTCGGGTCGGACCTGGACCATCGAGAATCGGGCGAGGCTGTAGAGCGCGCGCTGCGTCGCGAGGATCGCGCTCCTCGAGTACGGATCGCCGGCCTTGAACTGCAGGCGGCCTCGGACCGCGTCGGCGAGCGCACCCTCGACGCCCGTGATCTCGACCGTCCCGAACGTGCACTTCGGTCCGGGCGCGAAGTCGAGCTGGACGATCGCCTCGCGGTTCGCGCGGTCGGCATTGACCGTCGCGTCGAGCTTGGCGTGGGCGTAGCCCGCGTCTTCGACGACGCGGATCAGCGGCTCCTTCGCCTGCTCGTAGACCGCGTAGTCGAAGGGTTTGCCCTCGCGCAACGGTAGCTGCTCGCGGACCTTGGTGATCGGCAGCCGGGGATCGTCGGGGAGGCCGCGGATCACGACGCGAGTCGTCGCTCGTTCACCTTCCTCGACGGTGTACGTCACGGTCGCCGCGTCACCTTGGCGCTCGACCCGCGATCGCACGTCGACCGAGAAGAACCCCTTGCGCAGGTACTCGCCACGGATCCGATCGGCGTCGACCGCCACGAGATAGGGATCCGGGGACCGGCCGCGCTGCTGGGTTCGACGCAGTGCGAGCCCGGCGACCAGCGTCTTGCTCTTAAGCTTCTGGTTGCCCTCGACGTGGATCGCCTTGAGGTACTCGTCACCGGGCGTCCGCGTCGCTCCACGACGATCGCACGCGACGATCCCCAGACCGATCGTCACCGCGATGAGCGCTCGCAACATGGCTGAGGCTCTCCGCAAGATCGGGACCGTTCCGAGGCGCTGGCTCCAGATGTGCGCCAGCGCCCGCCGGTGCCGCGCGTGACCGGCAGTCAGCGGGTCACCGAGACGGATGCTTGTGGTCGCGCTCGCGGTCGGCCTTGCGGCCGAGGGTCCCGACGAGCACCGGGATCGCCGTCAGCCCCAGCAAGATCGCGGCGACCTTGGTGATCGTTCCGCCGCTGATGAACATGAACCCGACGAGGATCGCGAGGAGCGCCGAGAACAGCGCGGTCAGTCCGACGACCTTGTGCGGCACGCCGTCTGGCTGTCGATCGAGATCTTCGGTCGGCGCGAGCTTGGAATCATCGCGCACCGGATTGTGCGGCTCGTGGCCGACCTCCGGTCGAATGAGGGGCTGGTGGGTCGCCACGCGTCACCTCGCCAACATCTTGCGGCCGACCACCAGGCGATAGATCCCCAGCAAGATCACGGCGCCGATCACCGAGGCGATGATCCCCGGACCCTCCCCGACCGAGTACCAGCCGAGGGCCTGACCCAGCATGCCGGCGATGAACGCGCCC
>Ga0299915_10002607_pt1 | contig 13112 bp, 10 predicted proteins | sample RVTome_13_FD_200263 | JGI IMG/M metagenome (GOLD analysis project Ga0299915, IMG submission 200263) | Soil microbial communities from uranium-contaminated site in the Upper Colorado River Basin, Wyoming, United States - RVT92D227 (version 2) ...
CCGTCAGCCGGCGCTCCTCGTCGGTGAGCACGAGACTCTTCCGCTCGACGCCGAGCATCACCTTGTCCTTGGCCTCCTCGAAGTCGGCCATATCCACGTGCGCCTTGTTCCGGCGCGCGGCGAGCAGGGCGGCCTCGTTCACGAGGTTCGCGAGGTCGGCGCCCGAGAGCCCGGGCGTGCCCTTCGCGACCCGGCCGAGGTTCACGTCGGGGGCGAGCGGGATCTTCCGGGTGTGCACGCGGAGAATGTTCTCGCGGCCCTTCACGTCCGGCATGTCCACGACGATCTGCCGGTCGAAGCGGCCCGGTCGCAGCAGCGCCGGGTCGAGCACGTCGGGCCGGTTGGTCGCGGCGAGCAGGATGACGCCGTCGTTCGACTCGAAGCCGTCCATCTCCACCAGCAGCTGGTTCAGCGTCTGCTCGCGCTCGTCGTGCCCGCCGCCCAGGCCCGCACCGCGGTGGCGACCCACCGCGTCGATCTCGTCGATGAAGATGATGCACGGTGCGTGCGCCTTGCCCTGCTCGAACAGGTCGCGCACCCGCGACGCGCCGACGCCGACGAACATCTCGACGAAGTCGGACCCCGACATCGAGAAGAACGGCCGGGCCGCCTCGCCCGCGACCGCCTTGGCGAGCAGCGTCTTGCCGGTCCCCGGCGGCCCGACGAGCAGCGCGCCCTTGGGGAGCCGCCCGCCCAGCCGCGTGAACTTCTGCGGGTCCTTCAGGAACTCGATGATCTCCTGGAGCTCGACCTTGGCCTCGTCGGCACCCGCCACGTCGACGAAGGTGATCTTCGGCGTGTCACCCGTCAGGATCTTGGCCTTCGACTTGCCGAAGGCGAACGCGCGTGAGCCGCCGGCCTGCATCTGCCTGAACAGGAAGATCCAGAAGCCGATCAGCACCAGCCACGGCAGCATCGTGACGAAGATGCCGAGCAGCCCCTGCCGCGGCTTCTTGGCGCTGATCGGCACGCCCTGCTCGCGCAGCTTTTGCGCAAACGCCTCGGATGCCTGGAACGGCAGCTGCACCGTGAAGCGCAGCACGTCGCGCTCGGCGATGCGCTCGGGCGCCTTGAACTCGCCGCGCACGTCCTGCAGCTCGATGATCTCCACTGTCCGAACGTTGCCGCGCTCGAGCGCGGCGACGAAGTCGGAGTACCGGATCTCCGGAGCCTCGCCGCCCTTGGTCTTCGTCAGCTGGAACAGGACCACCGGCACCAGGATGACGATGAGCCAGAAGGCCAGCGTCTTGGAGAAGCGGGCCCAGCTCGGCTTCGGCGGCGGAGGCAAACGGTCAGCCATCTACTAGGTCTTAGGTCTTAGGTCTTAGGTCTTAGGTCTTAGGTCTTAGGTCTTAGGTCTTAGGTCTTAGGTCTTAGGTCTTAGGTCTTAGGTCGTTGGGCACCGGGCTACTCCGCCAGGCTTGCGACGAAGGGCAGGTGCCGGAAATCTTCGGCGTGGTCAAGGCCGTAGCCGACGAGGAACTCGTGCGGCGCATCGAAGCCCACGAACCGCGCCTTCTTCTTAAGGACGCCCTCGGCCAGGTGCTTGTCGAGGAGCGCGCAGATCTCGAGGCTCTTCGGGCTGCGCACCCCCAGCAGGTCGACCAGCCGGTTCAGCGTCCTGCCGGTGTCAATAATATCCTCGACCAGCAGGATATGTTTCCCCGCGAGGCGGGTTTCGGGGTCGTACACGAGCCGCACGTTGCCGCTCGAGACCGTGCCCTCCCCGTACGAGGTAGCCACGAGGAAATCCACCTGGAGCGGCCGCGGGATCTCCCGCACCAGGTCGCCCAGGAAGATGAAGCTCCCCTTGAGCAGCCCGAGGACCAGCAGCTCGCCGTCCGGATAGGCGCGACCGATCTCCCCGCCGAGCTCCTTGACCCGCTGCTGGATCTGCTCGGGCTCGAAAACGATGCGGGCGACCTTGCGGCCCCCCATCCGGTCCGCGACGCTAGCCGTCTCCAACATCCACCCTCACCGATTGAGTCCCGGGCTCGGGCACCGCGGCCGCTCCGCGACACACCCCGGGAATCCACAGCGGCTCGCCGCCGCGCACGATCACGGGCCACCGAGCCCGGTCGCCCCGCGGCACCTGCGCCTCCATCAGCAACCGCGCGACCTTCCGGCGCCCGGCGCCGCCGAGCGGCACCAGGCGGTCGCCGCTCGTCGGCGTGCGCAGCGCGAGCGCGCCAGCACCGAACCAGGAGGTCCACCCCTCCCGCGGTACGCGCTCGGGAGCGGGCTCGGTTCGCCACCGCACCGTGTGGCGGCCGAACGTCGCTTCGCCCGTCTCCCCGGCGAGCACGCACGCGTCCGGAACCAAGGCCACGCGGGTGATCACCAGGCGATCGAACGCCGTCTCCGCGACCAGCCCCTCGCCGAGCGGAAGCCGCCGCCCGCTTGCGGCCCCCGCGGCGAACCGCGCCAGCCGCAGCGCCGCGCCGGGCGGCAGGTGCAGCTCCGCACGCCGGCACGCGGCCCGCAAAATGCGACCCGTCAATGTGTTATGATAGCCGGACAGGACGCCCCGGGCAACTTCGACACGCCCGAATTCCGCCGCGAGGTCCAGGCCGGGAAGCGCCTCGAGCACCGCGTCCCACGCCACGACTTCCTCGGCAGCGTGGCGGGCCACCGAGAGCAGTGCCCGCGCCGCCTCAGCGCCGAGCCGCTCCTCGATGGCGGGGAGGAGCCGGCGGCGCACCCACGAGCGCGTGTGCCGCAGGTCGGCGTTGGCCGGATCCTCGAACGCGGGAATCCCGAGCGCCGCCACATGCGCCCCGAGCTCGGCGCGGCGGAACGGCAGGACCGGGCGCACCAGGCCACGCGGCCCGCGCGCGGGAATACCCGCCAGGCCGGTGGGCGCACTGCCGCGCAGCAGCCTCAGCAGCACGGTCTCGACCTGATCGTCCGCGTGGTGCGCCGTGGCGACGTAGCGCGCGCCGCGCTCGGCCTGGACGCGACGCAGAAACCGATAGCGCGCGATCCGCGCGCGAGTCTCGCCGGCGCCGGGGCCGAGCGCGAGCGCGTCCACGACCGTCTCGAGGTTGTAGCGCTCCCGCGCCACGCGCCGCACCCGCTCGGCGATCTCGGCGCTCTGCGGCAGGATGCCGTGGTCCGCGTGCGCGACCGCCAGCGACAGGCCGAACTCCGGCGCGAGCGACGCGAGCAGGTCGAGCAGCGCGAGCGAGTCCGCGCCTCCGGAGACCGCGACGAGCGCGAGCCCGCCCTGGGCAAAGAGACGCGTGGCCCGCAGGTGCTCGCGCAGCCGCTCGGTGAGCGAAGGTTCCGCCACGCCCCAAAGCTCGCTTTCCGCACGCGGGCCAGCAACATTCTCCCGCCGTATGGGCTTCCTCCGAACCGGCGTAGGCATCGCGCTCGCGGCCGTCGCGACGGCCTGCGGGGGGCGGGAGCGTCCCGCGGCACAGCGGGCGGGGCGCGACTCGGCCGGCGGCGTGAGCGTGGATCCCGCGACCGTCCCCGGCGCCATCGCGCTCGAGCTCTGGCAGCTGCGCGAAGGGATCACCCTCGCCGACTGGATGAGCGCGCGCGTCGAGGAGCACCTCGAGCGCCGCGACACCGCCACGGCGTACGACTTCGCCGGCGCGTGGTGCGCACGCGCCGAGCGGCGGACCCCGGTTGCGGGGCACACGCTCGAGCGCTCGGCGTTCTTCTTCCCGCCGCAGCCCCCGACCGGGCTCGAGCTGCCGCCCGACTCGCAGCCGGAGCAACTGGTGGCCGCCTGCACGTTGGGCCTGGTCTGGACGCGCGCCCCGGAGCTGGACTCGGCGGACGGTGCGGGACTCGCCGATTCCGTGCGCGCGGCCCTCACGCGCGCGTACGGCGGCACCGGTCGCGACACGGCCATGAGCTTCTGGGGCTCGGCGTTCTGGATCCACCGGGGGCGGTTCCGGCGCGGGATGGTCACGGCCGTCTCCGCGCTGGACGCCATGCCGCGCCCGGCGCAGGACTCCGGGCGGCCGCCGCGGGCGGTGCTGGCCTTCGCGTTCCTCCCGGGATCGGAGATCTCGGTGGATTCCGGCCCGGGGTTCGAGTGGCGGACCAGATGGACGCCGGACACGCTCCCGCTGGAGCGCGCCGTCGCGGTCGCGGGGCTCGACACCACCATCTGGCTGCCGCTCCGCCGCCTGCTGGCCGAGGCCGAAGCGCCGGGCGCCGCCCGCAGGAGCCTCGAACCCGCGGCGCTCAGCGGCGCGCTCGGCCGCTGGCTCGGCACCGCGGCAGCCCTGCCCCCACCGCGCCGTGCCGCCGCGCTGTTCGTCGCCGACCAGGTCCTGGCGCGGGCGGGCTGCGCGTACGTCCTCTGCGGCGCGCGCGACGGCGCGCAGTTGGCGCCGCTGCGGGCCCTCGGCGCGCAGTTCACCTACAGCGAGCTCGGCGCCGCCTGGGTGTACACCCGCACCTGGCTGAGCCAGGCACGCGTCCTCGACCGCGACAGCCCAGTCGGCCAGGCCGTCCTGCTCATCCAGCTCGACCAGGGCTTCGACTTCTCGGGCACGTGCGCCGCGGGCGCCGAGGGGTTCCGGCGCGTGATCGACAACGGCGAGCGCTACCTCGCGCGCGTCCCGCTGAGCCCGATCGCCGCCGAAGTGCACTTCCTCGTCGGCGAGGCGTACCGCGACGTCGTCGCGCTCGCGCACGGCGCCGGGCTCGAGTACGCGGACTCGAGCGCCTATACCGCCGCGGAACCGGAGGCGCGGCGCCGCGCGCTCGAGCACTACCGGGCGGCGATCGCCGGCGCCCCCGACCGGCAGGTCGCGCGAGCGGCGTGGCGCCGGGCGTGGTGGCTGCTCGCCGGGCTGCCTCCGCGCTCGGTGCGCTACCTCTGCATCTACGACTGACGCGTCAGCGCGACGCGCCCGCTCCCGCCGCGGCACGCGCCGCCGGCGGCGTGGTCCCCGTCCCGATCCAGTGGGCGAACCAGGTCCGGATCCGCTCCAGCCGATCCACCAGCAGCCACGGCGGCCCGGTGCGCGACAGGCCGTGCGAGCTCCTTGGATAGCGCACCAGCTCGACCGGGACTCGCCGCTTCCGCAGCGCCATGAACAGCTGCTCCCCGTCCGTGATCGGCACGCGATAGTCCTCCTCGCTGTGCACGATGAGCAGCGGTGTGGCCATGTTGCGCACGTGGCGGATCGGTGAGCGCACCCAGTACAGCGAGTCCTGCTCCCACGGCGGACCGAAGAACTCGTACTCCGTCAGCCCCTGCGCGTCGGACGACCCGTACCATGAGAACCAGTTGGAGATCGACCGGTCGGTCTCGGCGACGGCGAAGCGCCGCGTGTGACCGATGATCCAGTTGGTCATGAACCCGCCGTAGGAGCCGCCCAGAACCGCCATCCGCGTCGTGTCCACCTGCCCCGTGCGGCGGATCACCTCGTCCACGCCGGTCATCAGATCCTGGTAGTCCTCGTCGCCCCAGCGGCCGCGTGTGGCGTAGGTGAAGGCGTGCCCGTAGCCGGTGGAGCCGCGGGGGTTCGTGAACAGCACCCAGTAGCCCTGCCCTGCCAGCAGCTGGAATTCGTGGAAGTACACGTTGCCGTACTGGCCGTGCGGGCCGCCGTGGATCGAGAGGACCAGCGGGTAGCGCCGGCCTTGCTCCAAGCCGTGCGGCTTCATGAGCCAGCCCTCGATCTCGAGGCCGCCGGCGCTGCGATACCAGATCGTGTCGAACGGCACGAGCGCGACGGAGGCCAGGAACGCGTCGTTGAGGAAAGTGAGACGCCGCTCGCCCGCGCCGTCGGCGCCGGCGACGTACAGCTCCACGGGATGGGTGATGTCGCTCGCGGTGTAGGCCATCAGCGAGTCGTTCGCGCTCCAGGTGAAGCCGCGCAGCTGACGCAGCCCCTGCGTCACCTGGCGCACCGGCCCGCCGCGCGCCTCGACACGAAACAGGTGGACGTTGCCCTGAGTCTCGGCGTCGAACAGCAGCGCGCGGCCGTCCGGCGTCCAGCGCGGCTCGGCCGGAACCAGGTCCCACCGCGCGGTGAGGTTGCGCGGCTCACCGCCGTCCACACCGACCACGCAGACGTCGGTAGGCTGACCGCGTCCCGCCGAGCAGAGGAACGCCACCGAGCGGCCGTCGGCCGAGAAGGCCGGGTTGCGCTCGTAACCCCGCGAGGCGGCGAGCCGCCGGACGGCGCCGGTCGCCACCTCTACCAGGTAGATGTCGGGGTTGGCGTCCTCGCGTAGCTCGTCGGCATCGGTCGAGTCCTCGACGTAGGTGATCCAGCGCCCGTCGGGCGACCAGGCGACATCGCCTTGGCTGAGCGCGCCCGCCGTGAGCGCGCGCGGCGCGCCGCCTGCGGCGCTCACCACGTAGACATGGCGCGGGGGCACCGTGGCGGGGTCGGGCAGGAAGCCGCGCCCGTCGGCCTTGTAGCGGACCGACGTGATGACCCGCCCGTCGAACCGCCGGGCGTCCGGGCCGCGCGTGATCGCGGTGGGCGACACCCAGCCGCGGCGCCGGTCGCGCATGACGCTGTCGGGCTGCGGGCCACCCCACAGGTAGGCAATCCACCGCCCGTCCGGGGACCACACCGGCGCTCCGTTCACGCCGGGAACCTGGAACGCCTCGCCGCCCTGCGCGCCCATGCGCAGGAACCAGATCTGCGGATCGTCGTCGGCCGACCCCTGCGCGGTATCCCGCCGGCTGCCAAAGGCAAGCAGCGCGCCGTCGGGCGACCACACCGGATCTGCGGCTTCGGTGGTCGGTCTGGTGAGCCGGTAGGGGGCCGCCGCGCCATCGGTGGCGGCGAGCCAGATCTCGTTGTGCCGGCGGTCCCGCTGCTCCAGCACCGTGGTGACCTGGAACGCCACCTGCCGGCCGGAGGGCGCCATCGCCGGGCTGCCGACCGAGACCAAGCGATAGTAGTCCGTGGCGGTCACGGGCCGCTGCTGCGCGGCGAGCGGCACAGCGGCAACGACGACCGGAAGCAGGGCGATCGGGAAACGCGTCATGCGAACCTCGCTCGACGTGGAGCGCGCCGCCTTCCCAGAGACCGGCGCACGGCCTAACATGTAGGTCGACCCACCGACCCGCCAGGATGCCATGGCCCAGCCGATCACCGTGGTGGACGCCTTCACCGACACGGCCTTCAGCGGCAACCCCGCCGCCGTATGCGTGCTGACCGAGGAGCGCGACAAGCGGTGGATGCAGCTCGTCGCCCGCGAGATGAACCACGCGGAGACGGCGTTCCTGCTGCGGCGCGCTGACGCGTGGGCGCTGCGCTGGTTCACCCCGATGGTCGAGGTGGACCTCTGCGGGCACGCCACGCTGGCGAGCGCGCACGTGCTGTGGGAACAGGGGCTCGCCGCGCCGGGCGAGACGATCCGGTTCCGCTCGAAGAGCGGTGACCTCAGCGCCGCGCGCCGCGGCGAGTGGATCGAGCTCGACTTCCCCGCAGTGCCGAGCGAGTGGGCCGATGCGCCACCCGGCCTCGCGGAGGCGCTGGGCGCCAGGCCGAAGTTCGTGGCGAAGGGCCGGCTCGACTACCTGGTGGAGCTGGAGTCCGAGGCGGCGGTGCGCGACCTGCAGCCCAACCTGGCGATGCTGGCGGAGCTGCCCGCGCGCGGGATCATCGTGACGGCCGCGGCGACGACCCCCGGCTTCGACTTCGTGTCACGCTTCTTCGCGCCGCAGGTCGGGGTCGGAGAAGACCCGGTGACCGGCTCGGCGCACTGCTGCCTCGCGCCCTACTGGGCGGAACGGTTCGGCAGGACGACGTTCCTGGCCTACCAGGCGTCGCCGCGCGGCGGAGTGCTGGAGGTGGAGTTCAAGGGCGACCGCGTGCTGCTCAGGGGGCGCGCGGTCACGGTGCTGCGGGGTGAGCTGCACGCCTGAGGGTGTCGCGGGTACAGACGGCCTCGAGGCAGCCGGCGCAGTCGCCCGTCCCGCTTGACTCCGGCTTGACCCCCGCGCGACACCGTTGGCGCAACTCCAACCGGGGGAGCGCCATGTCCACCGCCGCACGCGAGCTCCAGTTCCTGCTGGCCGAGCCGGAGCGGCGCCTGCTGCGCCGGCTCGCGGCCAGCCTGCCGGACCGGGTCACGTCCGACCTGCTCACGCTCATTGGCGTGGCCGGCGCGGCCGGGGCGGGCGCCGCCTACGCGCTGTCCACCTACAGCCCGTGGTGGCTCGCGGCCGCGAGCCTGATGCTCGCGGTGAACTGGTTCGGCGACAGCCTCGACGGCACGCTCGCGCGGGTGCGCCGCGCCGAGCGCCCGCGCTACGGCTACTACCTCGACCACATGGTGGACGCCTTCGCCACCGCGGCCATCGGCCTGGGGATCGGCCTCTCCCCGTACGTGGAACTCGAGGTGGCGCTGCTGCTCGTGGTCGGTTACCTCGCCCTCTCGATCAACGTGTACCTCGAGTCGGCGGTGTTCGAGGTCTTCCGACTGGCGTACGGCCGCATCGGCCCGACCGAGGCGCGCATCCTGCTCGTGCTCGGCAACGTGGCGCTGCTCGTCGTCTCGCTCGCCCTGCCGGGTGCGCGCTGGGTGATTCCCGTGACGAATGGCGCCGCGCTCGGCGCAGTGGCGGGGATGCTCGGGATCCTCCTCGTACGCTGCGCCGCCAACCTGCACCGGCTAGCGCGGCTCGAGCCTCTGCGGCCAGCGGTCTCCGCGGCTACCAGGGCGGGGTAGTCGCGCTCAACCCCGCGCCCTCGCGCGCGGCCGGCGCGCCACCACCCACGCGGCGAACGCGAGGGTGATGGCGGCCGCGACGGCGACGATCTGGCCCGTGGTCAGCGGGATCACGGTGGCCAGCGCCGCGTAGCACAGCAGGCGCGGGAAACGCCCGACGGCGGTCGCGGCCACGAAGCGCCGTTCCGGGTAGTGCAGCAGCGCCCCGGCAACGCGGGCGATCCAGAACGGGACGGGCGCCGCCGCGCACAGCGCGACCGTCGCGAAGGGCCGCGTCGCGAACCGCTGGGCCACGCGGCGCGCGAGGCCGGAGCTTCGGGCGCGCGCCGCGAGGTCCGAGTGCACGGCCGCGCTGAACAGCCGGTAGTTCACGATCTCGACGGCCGTGGCCCCGAGCGTGCCAAGGGCGGCGACCAGCAGCGGCGGGTGGAGCCGCGCGAACAGCATGACGACGGGCTCGTACGCGACCGGCAGCAAGGCTGCATAGGGGCCGTTCGCGAGGAGGGTGAGCGACAGGAAGACGGACAGCTCGCTCAGCGCGGGGACGTACGCGGACCCCGCGATCCCGGCGAGCGCGACGACGCCGCTGACCCGGAGCAGTACGTCCCAGCGCGGATCCCCGACCGGACGGAACAGCCACATTGTCGGCCCCTTCGGCAGGTTCGCGCCGAAGCTGGCCTGGGGCGGTCAAGCGGCTATCAAGAGACCTACCTGAGGGCCTGCACGACCGGCAGCTTCGCGGCCCGCCGCGCGGGGAAGAACCCGCCGAGCACGCCCATCACCACGGCGAAGACGAGCCCGGACAGCAGCAACCCTGGGGTCACGCGGAACGCGAACGCCACCTCGGTGAAGGAGTTCCAGTTCGTCGTGCTGGTGACGATCCCGTTGATCGGCAGCGCCAGCAGGCACCCGATGACGCCGCCCGCCAGCGCGATCACGGCCGACTCGGCCAGGAACGACGCCAGCACGCTGCGCGGCTTGAAGCCGAGGGTGAGGAGCACCGCGATCTCCGGAGTGCGGGCCCCGACCGCCGCGTACATCGTGTTCACGGCCCCGAAGACCGCGCCCACGGCCATGATGCTCGTGATGACAAACGCCAGGAACTCGAGGATGCGCGTCAGCAGCTCGGACTGGCTGGCGTAGAACTCGGTCTCGCGGTGCGCGTCAACCGTCATCCGCTGGTCGCCCTCGAGCGCGCGCTTCGCCTCCTCGAAGGCGGCCGGCTCCCGGAGCCGGAACGACACCGACTGGAACACCTCGCCGCGAAACACCGGCATGAATTGCTCGTTCTCGCCCCAGATCTCCGACTCGAACGACGATCCCCCCGCCGTGAAGTGGCCCACGACCACCCAGTCGCGCCCGGCGAACCGCATCGTGTCGCCCACGGCAGAGTGCCCGACGCGTCCCACGAGCTTCTGGCCGACGATGATCTCGCTCCGGCCCGAGTTGAAGCGCCGGCCCGCGGCGATCCGGATGTTGCGGCGAACCGTGAAGGCCGCCTCGCTCACGCCGCGGGCCACGACGTTCGCCATGGAGGCGGTGTCGCCCAGGCGGTGAATGTTGATCGCGACGAAGACCTCGGGGCTGGCCAACGGCCGGCCGTCGGGACCGAGGGCGACGTGCGGCGAGGTCGCGATGATGCGCGCCGTCTCCCGCGAGATCCCGCTCGACAGCTCGGCGTCGGCGCCGCGGCGCAGCACCAGCACATTGTCGGGAGAGCCGGTCTGCACCAGCGCGGCCCCGAACCCGCGCGCCAGCGCGAGCATCGCGATGAACACCGCCACGACGATGCCGATGCCGAGCGCCGTCATGGCCGTCGAGACCGGGCGCTGGAGCACGCTCCGGACGTTGTAGACGAGCGGGATCCTCACTCAACCTTCCGGAGCGCCTGCACCACCGGGAGCCGCGCGGCCCGCATGGCCGGCACGACCCCGCTCGCCACCGTGAGGGCCAGCGCCAGCCCCGCTCCGATCCCCAGCGTGCCCGGTGTGACGTCGAAGCCCGGCAGAAAGCCCACGAAGTTGAAGTCGCCCGTGCCGTAGAGGAGCTTCGCCCCGCCCAGGCCGAGCAGCGCGCCCGCGCAGGCGATGCAGCCCGCCTCAACCATCACGAGCAGGAACAGCGTCCGGTCCGTGAAGCCGATCGTCTTGAGGACCGCAACCTCGGACGTGCGCTCGCGCGCCGACATCATCATCGCGTTCGCCGTCACCAGCAGGATCGCGAACACGACGGCCATCCCGATCGAGTTCATCAGGAACCTCACGTTCCCCCACATCGTCACGAAGCCAGCCTGGAACGCCTGCTCCGTGCCGGTCTTGGTCGCGGAGCTCGAGTTCCTGAACTCATCGTCGATGCGCCGGGCGACCTGCGGGGCGAGCGCCGGGTCCGCGATCCGCAGGACGTACCAGCCGGGGCTCATCCGCCGGTCGAGACGCTCGTCGAGGTAGTCGTAGTGGAACATCAGCGCGTCGTCGCTGATGATCTTGTTCGACGGCGTGTACACCGCGCGGATCGTGAACGTCCACGGGCCCGGGAAGATCGTGCCCTGGAGCGTCACGTCCTGCCCGACCCGCCAGCCGAAGACCTCGAGCAGCCGCCGGCCGACGAGGGCCGCGCTGCGCTCGCGGAGGAATGCCTGCTTCTGGTCCTCGGGGATCACGAACTCGGGGTACATGGCGAGGTAGGACGAGGGGTCCACGGCGAAGTTCGCGAAGAACCGCTTCCCGTCGCCGTAGCGCCCGCCAAACCAGTTCGCCCAGCTCACCGCAGTCACGCCGGGCGTCGCCTGGAGCCGCGCGGCGTAGCTCATCGGCAGCGGAAAGACGATCCCGGTGGCGTTCTGCACGATCATCCGGTCGGCGCCGCCGAACCGGCTCGAGGCGTCGAGCGTCGTCACGACCGAGCGCAGCGACGCGAACAGGAACAGCGCCAGCGCGACGCTCACGATGGTCAGCACGGTGCGCCGCTTGTGGCGACCGAGGTTCGCCAGGACGAGCGGCAGGTACTTCACGCCGGCGTCCCCTGCCGCTCCACCAGCACGCCCTTCTCGAGGTGGAGCACGGCCTTGGCCTGCTCGGCGGCGTGCGCGTCGTGCGTCACGATGATGATCGTCTTCCTGAATTCGTCGTTCAGGCGCCGGAGGAGCTTGAGCACCTCCTGCGAGCTCTTCGCGTCGAGCTGCCCCGTCGGCTCGTCGAGCAGGATGAGCGTCGGGTCCGCGACGATGGCGCGCGCGATCGCGGTGCGCTGCTCCTGGCCGCCCGAGAGCTGGCGTGGGTAGTGGTCCATCCGGTCCTCGAGCCCCACGACGCCGAGCGCGACGGTGACGCGCTCGCGGCGCTCCTTCTTCGAGAGCGGCGCCAGCAGCAGCGGCAGCTCGACGTTCTGATACGCCGTGAGCACCGGCAGGAGGTTGTAGGATTGGAAGACGAAGCCGATGTGCCGCGCGCGCCACACGGCGAGCTGCGCGGCGTTCAGTGCGCTGACCTCGGCGCCGGCCACGCGGACCGCCCCGCTCGTGGGCCGGTCGAGCCCGGCGATCAGGTTGAGCAGCGTGGACTTGCCGCTGCCCGACGGCCCCATCAGGGCGGTGAAGCTGCCATCCTCGAAGTCTACGTCGAGCCCCACATAGACCTCGACCGTCTGGGTGTCGCGCTGAAAGGACTTGTGAACGTCGCGGATTTCGACTAGGGCCATGGGTCCTGAGGGGTCCTGGGTCTTAGGTCTTAGGTCTTAGGGCGCCAACTTGACCCGCTGTCCTTCCCTGGGGTTCTCCAGGCCGCTGACGAGTAGCACCTCGCCGCCCGCGAGGCCGGAGCGGATCTCGCGCCTCCCGCCGCTGACCGGTCCCGCCCCCACTTCGCGGCGGGCGAGTCGGTTCTGGCGCACGAGCCAGACGACCGAGCGGCCGGCCTCGGTGCGCACGGCGGCCGCGGGCACCGTGAACCGTAGCGGCGCGCCGGGCCCGGGCGCCGCGGTGCGCTCGAGCGGCTCGAGGAAGTCCACCTTCGCTCCCATCTCAGGGAGGATGCGCGGGTCGTGGTCGCGGATCGCCACCTTGACCTGCACCGTGGCGCGCTGCCGGTCGGCCGTCGGCACCACCTGGCGCACGGCGCCGCGGAACGTGGTGTCGGGGTAGGCGTCGAGCGTGATCCGTCCCGCCATGCCGCGGCTGATCCGCGCGATGTACGCCTCGTTGACGTCCACCTCGACCTCGAGCGAGCCGAGGTCCGCCATCGTGACGACGGCCCCGCGCGTGAGGCCGCCGCCGACCGACGGCGCCACCACCTCGCCCACCTCGGCCTCCTTGCGGAGCACCGTGCCGGTGAACGGCGCGCGGATGAACGTGTTCTCGAAGTTCGCCTGGGCGAGCCTGAGTCCCGCGTCGGCCGACTCGACGCGCGCCTGCGCCGCCTGCGCGCGTGCCTCGGCCTGGGCGGCGCGGC
>Ga0299915_10002608_pt1 | contig 13111 bp, 12 predicted proteins | sample RVTome_13_FD_200263 | JGI IMG/M metagenome (GOLD analysis project Ga0299915, IMG submission 200263) | Soil microbial communities from uranium-contaminated site in the Upper Colorado River Basin, Wyoming, United States - RVT92D227 (version 2) ...
ACCCGTTCCTGAAGGATGTCGATGTGTCGTCTGTCCCAGGAAATGCCAGCCAGGCAAGACAGAACATCAAGACCGGACCTATCGCCCAGTTGAGGATGAGCGAGGTGCTCAGCATCTTCTTGGCGCCCCTCAGCTTCCCCAACTCGTCGTAGTGCACCTTCGCCAGGGGCGGGTACATCATAACGAGGAGGCCTATCGCGATCGGAAGGGAGACGTTGAACACCTTGACTGAATCCAGGATGTCGGCGAGCTCTGGAAAGACATAACCGAGCCCCAACCCTGCGATCATCGCGAGGAATATCCAAAGAGTGAGAAACTCGTCCAGAAATGACAACCCCTTCCTGGCCGAATCGCTGGGTTGAGGAGCTGCGCACTCGGACATGATATCACTCGGTGAGCAGACCGTATTTCTTTCTCAAACTCTTCATGACATCCCTGAGCTCGATTAGGGAGGGAAATGATATCGCTCCCTCCTGGCACGAGCCCTTGCACCCAGTGCAGCTCACGACGCATCTGTACGGATTGGTCACGCGAGGTTTCTCATTGAACGTATAGACCCCCCTCTTGCAGAACTTGAAGCAGGCACCGCAGTCCGTGCAAAGCTCGTAGTCAATCTTCGGGAACCATTGGATCTCCTCGCGAGGAATCCCATGGTACTTCTCCTCCAGCTGCCCGAGTTTCTTCGCCCTGATCTGCTTGAACTCAGCCCACACCGCATCCAGATAGTCCTTCTCGACCGACTCTGGCACATAGTTCTGTACCTTGAGCTCTTTGAGAATGACATCTCGCTGGATCTTGTCTGCGTCGTCGAGGTGCTCCAACCCTTTGGCCATGATCTCGTCGAAGCCCGCGATCCCGACCTCCTGATCGCCTATCTTCAGGCGTTTTGTGTTCGGCTTTCCGGGACAACAGGGACCGCACATGATGACCACTTCAGGATCCGCTATTCTCTGACGCTGTATTTCTCTCTCAACTTCTTCAGGTTTTCTCTCAACTCTGCGGCGGAAGGGAACGAGATGGCCTGCTCGGGGCAGAAGCTTCGGCAACTCGACCGGCTGACGATGCAGTTGAGCGGCCTTACCACATGCGACTTGCTCTCGGCGAAGAAGAAGACACCCTGGGCGCAGAACTCGACGCATGAAGTGCAGCCCGAGCACTTGCTAGGATCCACCTTGGGGAACCATGGTATCTCCTCTCGCGGAATCCCCATGTAGCTCTCCTCGCGCTCCTCCCTTTTGTGCTGCCTGAATTTCCTGTACTCGGCCCACACGGCGCGCATGTACTCTCCTTGGACCGAGTCAGGAACATAATTCCTGGCCTTGAACTCGGCCAGAAGCACCTCTCTCTGCTTGTCGTCCGAGTCGTCGATGTGCTGAAGGCTTTTCTCAATCACATCGGGCAGGCCGGAGATTCCGACCTCCTGCCCTCCGACCTTCAAAGAGGTGCTCGGTGGTCTCCTATAGCAGCCGCTGCCTTCGATCAGGTTACTATCACCCCGGGATCTTTCCGACGCCTGAGATGTCTATGAACGAATATGAAAAGACGATGATTGTGCGATGAGGAGTGCACCGCGGATTCTATGATACCCGAAAGCGACGCGAAGATCCCCCTCCGTGACCGAAAGACTGCGTGAGCTCTTGTGGCTTTCGGCGTGTGATTGCGTCTTTGGGCGATTTCCGCGAATGGCAGGCCAGCGAAACTACATAAGCCGTCCAATGAATGACGTCTCGGGATTGGCTGAGCGATGAGAGCCATGAGATTCGATGGCAAACTAGCAGAAAGGGTGGCGTCGAAGAAGGCTCCGAGGAATCTTCGGAGAACCTATGCGAGCATGGCGAGCATCGTCTTCATAGTCCTGACGCTGACCTCCAGCACAACGGCTGTCCCGCAATCAATCATCCACGTCGGAACCAATGACTCGGTGGCAAAGTACCTCGGGCCTTTTGAGGGCAAGTCCAACGTGATCATGGTCGGCGTGTCCTCCATTGACGATTGGGTCTGCATCAAGGTGCCCTTCAAGGGAAGAATCTCGGACCTCAAATCAATAAGCTTCTCAGATTCCATCGCGCAATCGGGAGGAGCCCAGTTTGAACCCTACGTGGTGCTCAAACTGCCGGAGGGCAAGAGCCTCGTATGCTACCCCGAGAGTTCGTACGCAAGCGGCGTATGGAGTTTCCAGATCATGACTTGGCAGTCGCGCGATGCCGTGAACCAGGGGAAATGGGTCGTGGCGCCTGTGGAAACGGAATCAATGCTCGCACCGCTGACGATGTGGATAACGATGATCGGGGACAAGAGCGTGATCAGTGTCTCGATCTATGTTGGCGGGTGGGACATCTCCGGACAGTACCAGTGCTATCTAGGCGACTTCTCGATCAACGGGATCATGATCGATTTTGCCAATATGGCGCGGAAGGCAGGAACGATATAGGAGCGACCAATCCAGCTCCAGTCAGCGCCTACTCACAAGAGCTCGCAGTCGTTCGATGCCCTGCTTGAACCCTCGTCCGTTCTGTTCATGGCCTTTCCATATCTCAACGAGAACGGGCATCTTCACATCGCGAAGGAACGTGAAGTCGATCTCACCTTCGCCGATCTCAAGGCCTTCTCTGTCGGGCGCCTTCGCGTCCGAGACGTGAAGATGATGCGTCTTGGCTCCAAACGCTGCCAGGAATTCAGAGCAGTATGTGGAATCTCCGCTAGGCCTGGAGAGATATCCGTGGCACACATCTAGCGTGAACCCTTCGACCATCCGTTCGAATCTCTTCATGTCGTCTATGGAAACGCATATATTGGAAACCATCCGCTCGGATTTCCTGTGCCAATAGAACCACGGCATGTTCTCAAGCAACAGCCTTGAGAGACCGAGATCCGAAAGCGACATTTCCAAGGAGGACAAAGACTTCTCGCGGTCGAAGATTCGAGTGCGGATCCCGCCCGGGTGGATGACAACCTGGAGGTTACCCAGAGAGGTTGCCAAATCCCTGGCGAACCTGACGACCTCCATGCTCCTATTCCTCAAATCCTCATCCTCAGCAGAGAGATCGAGAAGCACAAGGCGGCCTTTGTATGTGATGAACTCCGGCACATGGACGAACCTGACTGAAGGTGCGGCCTGGCGAAGCACTTCTTCTGCAAGGTCTGGAACGAACCTCTCTTCGTCTCCATCGAAAAGCAGGAGCTCGGTGAAATCCGCTCCCGGGATAGAGATGGTCATGAAATCCTTCAGACTGACCATGTACCCGAGTTCCATAACCATTGTGCTCCTGCCAGGCTATGTCGCGCCCTAGGAAAAAGACTTCGCATCGCACGATCCACAACGAAAACGATTAATAGCATTCCACTCGGTTGGGTTGAACACAATGACGGAATATGTCATAGAAGTCAAGGACCTCGTCAAGAAGTACAACGGGAGGAAGGCCGTGCTCGACGGAATCTCGTTTTCGGTGGACGAGAGCGAGTTCGTCATGATCTACGGCAAATCTGGCTGCGGAAAGACGACCTTGCTCAACATACTGGGCGGTCTGGACAGACCAACTTCAGGATCCGTGGTCATAGACGGCGAGAGCATATCGGCACTCTCCGAGGACGAGCTCGCGAAGATGAGACTCGAGAAGATAGGGTTCGTATTCCAGGATTTCAACCTCCTAATGGACTTGACCGTGAGAGAGAACATCGCTCTCCCGTTGAGGTTCTCCGGAAAGGAGGACGGTGGACGAATAGACACGATGATGGAGAAATTCGACATCAAGCCTCTCGCGAACGAGACGGCAAACAAGATCAGCGGGGGGGAGGCGCAAAGAGTAGCCATAGCGAGGGCACTCGTGAACGAACCGAAGATGATTCTTGCCGATGAGCCGACGGGGAATCTGGATGCGGAGAACACCGCAAACGTCATGAAGATGTTCGGTCTCGTTCGAGAGGACTTCGGCACGACGATTGTCCTCGCAACTCATGACAAGGAACTCGCAGACCATGCGACGGCGAGAGTCTTCTTGGAAAATGGCAAAGTAGCGATTGAGCAGTGAATGGGCCGACTCGAAAGCGATCGGGGGGACGTTCGAGATTCCAGCTCCGTGCATTGTACACATGTGAACGTACCCCCTGCAAAGCTAATAATAACCCTCCTCAATGCCCGCCGGGGGACTCATCGCGAGCAATGGCATCGAGTTCGCAGCAGGTTTCTTCGTGGCTATGGGGGTGACGTTCGTGGTCATCCCGTGGCTCATACCTCGGCTGAAGGATAGAGGAGTGGTTGGCAAAGATCTAAACAAGCCTTCGAAGCCCGACATAGCTGAGATGGGCGGAATCGCCGTCGTCGTGGGGTTCTTCACTGGTGTGAGCGTACTAGTTGCGTTGAATGGCATCACGAATATCGATCTGCTCAACGTGTCGCTCTCTGCTGCCCTCGGAGCAGCCTTCGTCGGGATGATGGACGATCTCTTCGATTTGAGGCAAAGACACAAGTCATTACTCCCTTTTGTGATCGCACTTCCATTCGCCGCAGCTGTCGACCAACATATGGTGATTCCACATGTCATCGAAATCAATTTCGGGCCTTGGATGCTCCTGATCGCAGCGTTCGCCGTCACCTGCGCGGCCAACGCTGCGAATATGCTGGAAGGGTTCAACGGTCTAGGAACAGGCATGGGCATAATCATGAGTCTTGCGCTGATAGTTCTCGGCGTGATCCACAATCGGATGGATGGGGTGTACATCCTGGTTCCGCTCCTCGGTTCTCTGATTGCGTTCCTGTGGTTCAACAAGTGTCCAGCGCAGGTATTCCCCGGAGACACGATGATGTTGTTCATGGGCGCTACTCTTGCCATTTCGGGAATACTCTCGAACCTGCAGGTTCAGACGGTCTTCATATTCATCCCGATGATCATTGAGTTCTTCCTCAAGATGAGAGGCCAGTTCAAGGCCGAGAACTACTGCTCAGAGGCGGGCAGCGGGTATCTGGAGTACCACGGAAAGATCGAATCCTTGACTCATGTATTCATGAAGCATCTGAAGGTCAATGAGCAGGAACTCGTCGCCCTCATATGGGGAATTGAGATAGCCATGTGTGCAATCGTGATCTCCGTAGACCTCTTGCTTTGAGAATTCATATTCCCCCTCAACCGGCGAATCCTAGAACATGCAGCGTCGTCCAGGTGTTCGATGCGGCCACAACTCCTCGTGGAGTTGTGTCGACTTGAAGCAGGCTCAGTTCACTGAAGGGTTGATATTGGCCAACACGCATAGCGAGGAGCAAAGGAGCCCTGATTTCAACATGAGGATTGCAGTAGTGAACCTACTGATGAGGACTGTCACGTCGAGGCATTTCCTACCGCAACTAGATCCTGACATGCCCGTGGGGGGCGTGCGTGCGGAATCTCCCATGGCGGTGCTCCTTGCCGACGAATTGGCGTCAATGGGTCACGAAGTTGATGTGTTCGCTGGCTCTATGTTCGATGTAGTGCGAGAGACAGAGCGCGCGACAGAAAAGCGCGCGTCGCTCACTTATGTCAAGGAGACCGTGAAATGTATATTCCCTCCCTCCTACTACCCGCTCGCCCCTTCCGTTGCCACACAACTAGGAAAGAAGAATTATGACGTGATTCTCACAAGCGAACTCACTCAACCTTCGACTCTCTTGACCCTTTCGATGGCGCAAGGCGGGACCCGAATCTTCGTCTGGCAGGAACTCGCCTCCCACCCAAGATTCCCCGCACGTCTCCTCTCTAAGTTCGTTTTCTCGCTTCTCAGGATTGGCAAGTTCAGTAGGATCGAGAAGATCGTCCCGCGATCCGGGAGAGCAATGCAATTCCTGATTGCGGAAGGAGTCCCTAAGGACAAGATATCGCGCGTGATTCCAAACTGTGTAGACTGCAGAACCTTCACTCCCCATCATTCCTCTGACTACTTCGAGAGAGCCGGTTTGGGATTGCCGCCTCGTCCAAGAACTATCATGGTAGCCCGAATCGACAGGAGGAAGGGAATCGAGACATATCTGGAATCCATCAGAATCGCTGTCGACAAGGGATATGCAGGGAGCTTCGTACTCAAGGTTACGGGGCAGGGCGTCAAGGATCTGCCGAGCCTTGTAGACAAACTCCGCGTGGGTGACAGAGTGACAATCATCGACAGATACCTGCCCAGAAAGGACCTCGCGAACTTGATGGCCTCGTGTGACATATGCGCAGCTCCAAGCTCTGGTGACCTGCTGTTCTTCGTCCCTCTGGAGGCGATGGCATCTGGCCTGGCAGTGATAACAACAGCCATGACTCACTACGCAGCCACGTTCTCAGACGGGAAGGCCGGGGTTCTTGTTCCACACGACGACCCAGCAGCCTTGGCAGAGGCTATCGTGGATTTGGGTAAGGATCTCACGAGATTGAAGAAGATGCGCGTCGCTGCCCGCGAACTTGCAGTCCGGGATTTCTCCACGGGGAGTGTTGCGAGCTATTTCATTGAGGAGTTCCGCGGATCAATCGCATGAGAAAGGAATGTAGCCTCGCTAGATACCACCGAGGGTTGCAATGTGTGACCACGCGATCGACCATGGAGTCAACTGTTTGACGTATGAATTTTAGCACGAATCCGAAATCGTAAGGAAGGCTCGCTCAGATGTCTTATCTATGCTCAACAAGATGGCACTAACGAAACGCACTGGCGAGTTCGTCAAAGAGATCTCCTCGACCAAGGGTGACCGAAGAACTAGACCGTTTTCAGGATTATGGCCATGTACCGCGCGATGTGGGTCTCAGGACTGAACCTCGTCTCATAGGCGTATCTGGCCTTTCGGCTCATCGCGTCTAGATCCTTGTCTCCTTCCCACATTGACACAAGTGCGTCTCCGAGCGCAACCACATCTCTCTGCTTGAATGTTGTAGATCCGGACTCGGTGCCCAGGATCTCTGGTAGGCTGCCGTTGTCAGAACCGAGAACAGGCACGCCGAGAGAGAACGCCTCGAGCACAGTCAATGGGGCATTCTCAGGCCATTCCGAGGGCACGACGAGGAATGCGGCGCCCGAGAGTATGTGGTTCACATCCTCTCGCGGAATGAAACCCGGAATGTCGACTCTATCGCTCAGCCCTAGTTGCTTGACCCTCTCAATGAGACTCTTTCTCAGCGAACCTTCGCCAATCATGTGCAGCTTGAAGTGCTGTCTGTGTCGGGTGTTGGCGAAAGCCTCAAGCAAGGATCGCGGACCCTTGTGCGGCTCGAGCATTCCGACATAGGCGATGGAATCGCGTCCTGGTCTCGTGCCGGAAGAGACGCCTCCCATGTCTGGGACGAAATTCCTCAATATGTGATCGACTTTGATTCCATCTGTTCGCAGCCTGTCTGCTAGAAACTCACTTGGAGCGAGAACTGTCATGCCAGCGTCCGGACGGACTACCCTGTTGTTGCCCTCTCTCCAAACCTGTGGTGGCTTTCCCCACCTCAGGGTGCAGAACATACACGCCTTAGGCTTACGGCAGAAGGACATATCTGGCCTAATGAGGTTCGATCTCGGACAGACAAGGTAGTAGTCGTGCGCTGTGTAAAGAGTGACGGCGCCTGGAACCACGAACGGCCGTCCGATGAACCCTTTTGTGTTGTGCCAATGTACGACATCAGACTTCAGTCTCCTAGCAAGATCAATCGTCTCCTTCCTCGACTTTGCGGAGAAGTCGAAGGCGAGCGTCATAAGCAACTGAAGACTTCCTCCTCGGACAGAAGGTGTGTGCACAAAAGGGTCCCCTTCTTTCTTCGCTGTATTGTTCGACATTCCTCTTCCGCGAAGTGATTCGTAGACCGACGGACTACAGAGCACATGAACTTCGTGTCCTCTTCTTGCAAGCTCCCTTGACAGATAGTCCACCATAACGGCGTCCCCTCCGAGGTGGTACGGAGGGTAGTGCGTCGAGACCATCAGAAATCGTAACGTCTCCATATCGTGTCAGACTCTTCGAGAAAGCAATGCTGAGAGCGCATATCATTCTTTTTATGGCCCACCCTACCAAGTTGTGTCCACGCGGTAGATTGCAGATCGATCGGCACATCACATCTCGATTTCGCCCGCGAACCTAGCCAGATTCCGTGAAGGGCTGGGCAATCTCGACATAACCAATGTACGAGGTGGCGTAGATGATGAGGCGATTCTCAAATGGACCGCCAATATAGAGTACGTTGGAGTGCTCCATCACTCTCATGTAGTCTGACTTAGAAACGACCACTAGTCCTTCGGGATAGTTGTTGACCCCGGCGCTCAGCCATTCGTACTCAAGTACACCTATCCAGAAGGGCGGGAGAGTGTAATTCATCGCGAAGTCCGTTGGCAGATCGTTGTCCTTGGGAATATCCGCCATTGCCCCGCCGATGTATGACAAACGTTCATCAGAAACCATGTGCGGATGGGACTGGGCGTTAGCGATCCATCTAATTCCGTCGACCTCGTACGCCTGAGTGTCATGCCTGACACCCGACAGCGTCTGTGTGTCGTATGCGAACGGGAAAGATACAGCAAGGGAGACGACTACAAGACCTGCGACGATTGGATATGCTTGCCTCCGATTGGAGAAGAGCCAGCACACAGCCGCTCCGCCTCCAATGAAGATGAACAAGTCCGCGAAATCAAATGACCGGTAGATGATCTGGTGTGACGATGAAGAGAATCCTCCTAGGAAACCATATCCCATGACGGCGAGAGGGGCGAGCAGAAGGCCAAGGTGAACAGCGCTGTACCGCGGCCTTCGCTCAAGAATAACCTCGCTTCCATACCACGCAATCGAGAATATGACACCAAACGCAACCACGAGAACCAGGTAGTGCTCCGGAGCACTGGGAGCATACGAGTAGAGATATCCATAGTAGTCCAATACGAGCAGAATCACGATTCCTGTGCCCAGCAACGGGGCGTAAGTCCACTTCGAGTGAGTCTTCATCGACAGGACAGCTATTGCGACTACGCAGAGAGCAAGGAATCCTCCAATGAGCAACCCGACTTTGCTGAAGGATGACAACGCCTGGAACCGGTCGAACGAAACAAGCGAGTAGTATGCAATCGTCCATGCCGTGGGCACTGCAATCATGATCAAATCGGCCAGGTTTCTCCTCTGAGCCGAACGCGTCGTTACCGCAAGGAACCAGCTCCACACGAGTGGGAACGCTACTACGAGCAGAGCTATGGTAGCGACCAGATGGTGCACTAGCGGCATGACCATAAGAAGGAGACCGCAAACAGCCCGGAACCTCAGCTCATTCCTCCTGACGAGGCTCACAATGATCATAACCAGTAGGGCAATCCCAAGAGACCCTTTCCACACAGAGCCAGTAGTGAATACGAAAGTCCCCATCATGACTGCCATCAAGCCTGCAGTAACTCCACCCACAATCCCGCCTGAAAAATCTCTGGCAATCATGTAGATCCCACCTATCGTGGCCAGAGCGACCGTCGCGACGAGTACCTGGGAACACTCGAACGGAGAGACGCCAAGCATGCTGGACATGTATGCGATTAGGACGTTCATCGCTGGCGTTGCTAGGCTGTGGGTTGTTCCATTGACTGCATCTGGGAGTACGCGCAGGTGACCGGAGTCCAATATGCTCGATGCAATTCCGCACTCTGTCAGGCCATCATTGTTGAATGGATACTGACTGATGGACAACGGGAGCAGCCTGGTCAGAAACCCGGCGACCAAAAGAATGAAGAACGCCGCGGTCTCCCAACGGATATACCCACCGACCGACTTGCTCTCAATCAAGGGTGAAGGCTTCGCGTTCATGAGTGTCATTCCCGATACTATCCTGGATAAATAACCATTGCCTCAGGGGTTTGATATGCTGGCATACCACCTCATCTGGGAGACCATCATCTCCTTCCGACGAGAAGATACGCTCTAGTGAGCAGTATCTCCCTCGGAATGGGAGAAAGCCTGTTTTCGAGATCCGGCGTGAGCAGCTCTTCTCCCTCGTATGAGAACGCACTATCAATGCCCTTCTTTCTGTGGTCCTTATCAACCTGGAGAACCGATACAGAATGGAAGCCGTTCGAGAGAATCTTCACGATATCACTCGGCAGCATCTTGTTCAGATAGGTTCCTGAGAGTTCGAGGTGGAGCGCCACATCTGGATCGCCAAGTAGATGGCTCCAAGGTCGCTCAAATGCAAGACGGTCGCTCACATGTCCCCCTGAAAACGAGTAGTAGTTGTGCCAAAGATGGTAGCTGATGCCACCCTCCTTCGTCACGCGACGCATCTCGCGTGTGAGCGTCGCAAGATCGGAAACGTGTTCCAGGACGGCGTTCGAGCAAATTACGTCGAACGATCCGTCAGCGAAGGGGAGACTCATTCCGTCGTAAGATATGAGATCCTGATGGACGAAGTCCAAATCGGTTCCAGAAAGCTCTCTCAGGCGACGGTAGTATGCATGATACCCTCGCCGTCTGTAGATGGACTCTCCCATGGACCGAAAGCGCCCACGGCCATCATGTCTGAGACATTCGTACAGGTGGCCGAGACCGTTCCGCCAGAACACATGCCTGACATCAACGCCTACGACATCGTCCACAACCGTGGACCACAGCGCGACGTCTGGATAGTTGTATCCACATCCGAGGACCATGACACGAAGGTTACCGAGCTCTCGCCCGAGCAGTTCCGAGATATCATGCCGGCCCTTCTGGAAGACGTTCTTGAAGTCGTGCTCTGGATCCTTCGACCGGCTTGGCTTCATGAACTCCTTGGCCAAGGTTCGCATCTGCCCGAGATTCGTCTTCTTGGACCCAGCAACACTCGTCATGTCCCCTCCACATGTCAGAGTCTCGGATTTGTTCGCAAACGACCCGCGTCCAGATTGCGCTCCATCTGCAGTCTACCTCAAGTAAGATGGGAAGGACTCTTTCAAGTAGACCTCGAGCGCATCCCTCCACTGCGGCATCTCGTTCATGCCTCTCAAATCAAGAACGAAGTTCCTCATCTCTTCGGATTTCGGTCTGGGAGCGAAGTACTCTTTCTCGAAGTACGCCGAAGTAACGGCTTCTAGCTCCACGTCCCTCCTTCCAAGAGTCTTCAAAATGTGCGCTGCCACGTCGTATCGAGTGGCGCTCCCATTGCATGCGAGGTGGTATGTTCCATAGTACTTCGTCTTGATTATCTTCTCGAACGCCTTCGAAAAAGCGGGGGCGTAAGTCGGTGTCCCCCTCCTGTCATTCACTGCGCGAATCTTCTTCGTCCCGCGATCCAGTTGCACGAGCACTTTCGAGACGAATTTCTTGTCTCGTTCTCCGCCTCCAATCATCCATCCGGCCCTGACTATGAAGTGCCTCGGCATGGTCTGGCGGATTATTCTCTCCCCCTGGAATTTCGATGCGCCATAAACGTTGATTGGATTCGGTGCATCGAATTCAGTGTATGGCGCCGATTTCCTGCCATCGAACACGCCAGCCGTGCTGATATACGCGATTGGTATGTCTAGGTCGCGGCACACTGCACATGCGTTTTGTGTACCAATGAAGTTATCCTCGTAGGCGTAGTCAATATCGGATTCACATTTCTCCAAGTCCGTCTCTGCCGCAAGATGAAGTAGCATATCGGGGCGGAACTTGCGAGCGAGGTTCATCATGGCTTGGCAATGCCTCACATCTAGTTTCTTCATATCGCGCCCTATGAATCGGATGTCAGTTGCGAGCACCGAGTGGTCGCGATCTCTGAGCAGGGGAACCAGTGAACTGCCCAGCATTCCGGCAGCTCCAGTAAGAAACAGCTTCATCGCATCATCCGCTGAAGAACTTCAACTGGAGGCAAGTATATAATTCCTCTCCGTCATGTTGCACTCATCAACTGGCACTCATGCTGACAGGATGGCGACCAATTGAGAATCGCGATTCTAGGAACTCATGGAATTCCCGCTCGATACGGCGGATTCGAGACATGCGTCGAGGAGGTTGCGGTACGCCTTGTGGAACGCGGACACCAGGTCACCGTCTACTCGAAGACAGAGGGGGACGGAGCGAAGCGTTCAATCTACAAGGGGGTTGAGGTGGTTCGTTTCCCGAAGTTTCGGAGACAGGCCCTGGACTATGGATTTCAGGGAGTGATAACTACCGCCCATGCATCGACATCGAACGCGGACGTCCTGCACTTCTTTGGCTGCGATCACGTTCCATTCGCTCTTCTTGGGAGGCTCGCAGGGAAGGGTGTTGTCCTCACCGTCGACGGCCTAGAATGGAATAGAAAGGGATACCCCCTATCATACAGGTTGTACCTGAGGTCGTTTGCAGAGCTGGCGATGGTTCTTCCAGATGTGACAGTAGCGGACTCCAAGTCGAGCCAGAAATGGTATTACGAGCGGACCGGCAAGAACCCCACATACATTCCGTACGGAACGACGATATCAAATGGAGTTGATCTGAGAATTCTTGAAGAATTCGGACTCGAAGTCGGGAAGTATGTTCTTTTCGTTGGCCGCCTCGTCTACGAGAAGGGAGCACATACTCTGATCGAAGCCTTCAAATCGGTCAAGACCGACCTGAAGCTCGTCATAATCGGAGACGTTCTGAGTCCTGGAGACTACGTGAGAAGACTCAGAGAAGCTGCAGACGAGCGAACCATCTTCCTTGGCTATGTCCATGGCGCAGCCTTCGAAACCATCAGAAATGCGGCACTTGTCTACGTGCATCCCTCGCTTTTCGATGGAACATCGATCTCTCTTCTTGGCGCGTTGGGCGCGGGAAAGAGTATCGTATCGAGCGATCTCCAGGAGAACATCGACGTGGCACAAGATGCCGTTGTCTATTTTCAGAAGGAGAACGCTTCAGACTTGAGTCACAAACTTCAGGAACTTCTGGACAACCCGAAGCGAATTGAGGAGTTGGGTCAAGAGGCGGTTGTACGAGCAAGAGACCTCTTCGACTGGGAGAGAATCACAGATGCCTACGAAGGAGTCTACCGAAGTGTTCACCGAATTGTGAAGAAGAGCTGAATTGCATCATTTCGTAGGATCCAAAGTCCGATTCGCATGTTCGACTCCCGTCACGAGTATGCCATGGCAATTGCGAAATACGGGCTAGGTCAATAGCCCGCATGATGAAGTCACGAACAAAGAAGACCCGCGAAAGGCGGATTCTGGTTGTCTTCGA
>Ga0299915_10002610_pt1 | contig 13109 bp, 9 predicted proteins | sample RVTome_13_FD_200263 | JGI IMG/M metagenome (GOLD analysis project Ga0299915, IMG submission 200263) | Soil microbial communities from uranium-contaminated site in the Upper Colorado River Basin, Wyoming, United States - RVT92D227 (version 2) ...
CTATTGTCCATCTCGACCTGGAAGCCGAGAAAATGCTTGGTGTAGGGCAATCTCTGTCCAAAGGTAAACAGGTCGGCTCGAATATTCCTATTCTTGATCTCTTCGAGGATGATATGGGGGGCATCGATATCGACGTCCCATTCGTTCTTTGCTCGGATGGTCTTGAAGACCCCCCCCGTCACCACGAATTCCTGGTCATGGATACGGAATCGACTTATCATGGACATTTCCTCGTCCTCTCACTTCATCCAAAAACGGGAAGAACCGTATCGGCTCTTGGATAGACCGAAACACCATCCGGCGAACGGAGGACGATACAGCTGAAGCCCGTGAGCCCGCTTCATATTTACTCTTTTCTGCCTTATGCCGCAAGGGCCAGACTTGGAACAAGCCAAAGCCCGTTGGTCGCAGAATTCCATCCCCAAGTCCCTCCCTATGGGGCTCAAGGAATTCCCTTAATCGCACCCAGCGGGCTTTCTTGCGCCCCGTGCGGGTATCATCGTTCTCAATATCGTCCACATGTCGAGGAGAGGCCCGATCCTCCCGAATAAGACGACCACCGCCCCGAGGTAGAGGAGCGTACATGACGCCGCCAGGATCCCCAGCCTGAGCAGGAGATGAGCATTCGCCATGAAGGCCTGAACGGGGCGCAGCTTGAAGGCGATCAGCCACACGGCAACACCGCTCAGCACGGCGGCCGCATACAGTCTCCAAATCGCCTTCCAGATGTGCCCCATCCGGATGCCCATGGGTTTCGCCGCGTACCTGATCCCCGGCCAAGTCAGGACGTACAAGGAGAAGCTGTAAGCGATGGCGACTCCCAGGGCCCCAAAGCGGAGGCCCGCCAAAATCGACAGCGCGTTGAAGATAAAGGCTATGAGACCCCACCTGAGCCACCGGCCCGGATTGCCTTGTGACAGATGGAGCCATCCGATGGTCCCATAGACCACCGTCATCCCGATCGCCGGCCCCAGCGCCGAGAAGATCGTTCCCGTTTTTTGCCATTGGGGGCCCAGGAGGAACAGGACGATATCACGTCCGCCCACAGTCATGATGACGCTGACGAGCATGCCGATCAGGGAGATCAGCGAAAGAGCCTTGATGAAGTATTGCTCATACCTCTCAGGGTCCTTATTCAGCCGGCTCAGAGTTGAGAGAGCCACGCCGGTCAAGGGATCGACCAACTGGCTGGCCGGCGTGACAAACAGGTAATACGCCCGGTCATAGTTGCCGAGCTCCTGCTTGCCCCATTTCCTCCCGATGAGGATCTTATCCAGATTACGTCCGAAATAGTTGATCAAGAATATCCCAAAGGTTTTCGAGGCGAATTTGAGGATCCTCCATACCTCCGGATCGCGCGCCGGCCATCCCGGGCGCCAGGGGCATTGCAGCCAAGCGCAGAGGGTGCTCAGGATGGGGTAGGACAGATGGCGGGCGACGATGGCCCAGTATCCAAATCCCCGATAGGCCATCCCTATGGCCAGGCCCGTGCTGAGAAGGCTGGCGACGATCTCATTGATCATCAATTTCTTGAACTGCATGGTCCGCATGATCAAGGCCGTGTGTTCAGTCGCCAAAGCGCTGAAGATGAAGCCGATCGAAAGGACGATGGCGATGGAAATCAAGCGGGGCTCTTTGTAAAAACGGGCGAGAAGGGGTGAGCATGCCGAAAAGAGCAGGGCCAGACACGTGCTGATGCCGAGACCTATCCAAAAGACCGAGCTCAGCTGGCGATGCGTGATATCTTCTTTTTGAATTATCGCTTCGCGAAATCCGTTTATGCCGACATTGAAGAACAGAAGGCTGAACGCCGTGACCATCGTGACGAGGCCGAAGTCCCCAGGGGTCAGCAGACGGGCTAGAATAACCGTGCTCAGCACCTGGATTCCCAAGCTGAGCGTTCGGGAAAAGAGCATCGCCCCGCCGCCCTGGATGGCTTTCTTCTTGAGGCCGGTTTGGAGGGCTTCCTTGTCGAAATATCCGTAGGTCCTCTGCGCGCGGGTCATCGTCATTGAGGGATCTCGCGGGAACTATGATCGAGGAACATGTCATGTATGAATAAGCCAAATATATGAAAAAGGCAAGGTCGCCGGGGTCTCGAGGCCCTTTGAAGTGTTGACTTCGAAGCCCTTTTAACCCTAGAATCTAGCGTAAGTGTTGCGACCGAACCTCGACGTTGCCTCCAGGGGCCTCCATATCGTCAATCCGCTGGATCATCCCGACTGGGACTCTCTGCTGGTGGCCGGCGAGGACGATTCTTTTTTCCATTCCTCGGCTTGGGCCAGGGTTCTCGTTGAGAGCTACCGCTACAAACCGGCTTATTTTGCGGCTTTCGCGGAGGGCCGTTTGTCCTTTTTGATGCCGTTCATGGAGGTCGACAGCCGTCTGACGGGAAAACGAGCTGTCTCCCTGCCGTTTACCGACCAGTGCCGGCCCCATGAGCGGATCGAAGGGCTTTTCCCGGAAGCCGTTCAAATCGCTATCGACCGCGGGAGGAAGGAAGGATGGCGCTATATCGATTGGCGCGATGCTCGGGGCTTTGATGAGGGCGCCACTCCGTCGACAGAATTCCTCTCCCATGAAATCAGCCTGTCAGGTTCCGAACAGCGACTTTTTGCCAATCTGGGAGCCAGCAACAAAAGGGGCATCAAGAGAGCCCTCAAGGAAGGACTATCCGTAACGGTCGATCGATCCCTGGATTCCCTGACGTCCTTCTATCGTCTCAACGGCCTGACCAGAAAACGCCACGGACTTCCGCCCCAGCCCCTTTTGTTCTTCAAAAAGATCTTTGACCATGTCCTTTGTAGAGATCTCGGCACCATCGTCTCGGCTTTCTATTCCGGGGAGCGTATCGCCGCGGCGGTTTTTTTTCACTTTGGAGCTCGTGCGATCTACAAGTATAGCGCTTCGGACCGAGCCTATCAGAGGCTGCGGCCGAACAACCTCGTCCTCTGGGAAGCCTTGAGATGGTATAGGGAAAAGGGGCTCGAATCGATGAACCTCGGCAGGACGGCGCCGGATCACGAAGGCCTCCTGCGTTTCAAGCGGCTCTGGGGCGGCCAAGAGAGCGCGGTCAGGTATTATCGCTACGATCTCAGAAGATCCGCGTTTGTCCGACACTCCTTCGAGATGAGCCCCATCATCAAGAAGGTGTTTACGCATATTCCGATCCCCATCTCACGCCTGGCGGGCCGATGGCTGTCGCGGCATATGGGCTGAGCTTGCCGGGCGGGAGGGCTGAAGCTTGAATAGCCGAAAACCGCATATCACCCCCCAAATCACCTCGGTCAGCAGTTGCGCCCCATATGAAATTCATCGATAATGCGGGAATGCCTCAGGCCACTATGTCCCGCGCACGTTCGTGGAGAATCGAGGGGAGATCATGAGGATCCACTCCTGGTACTATTTGATCAAGCCCCTCATTCCCAGACGGTTCCAGATCCACTCGAGGAGGATTGTCGCCCATATCAAGAGGAGAGCGTACCGGGACAAGTGGCCCATCCTTCCGGCCACTGCGGCGAAACCCGCGAATTGGCCCGGTTGGCCAGGTCAAAAGAAATTCGCCCTCGTTCTTTCCCATGACGTCGAGACGGGCCGGGGCCTCGGTCGCTGCCGATCCGTCATGGAGGCCGAAATGGAGCGAGGCTTCAGGTCGACCGTCAACTTCGTTCCGGAGGATTATGCCGTCCCTCCCGAGTTTCGCAGGACCTTGTCGGAGAATGGCTTCGGTATAGGGATACATGGGATCCGGCATGACACCAAGATGTTCAGAAGTCGCGCGGAGTTCGAAGAAGCCGCGCCCCAGATCAACCGCTACCTCAGGGACTGGGGATCGGTCGGCTTTCATTCTCCGTCGATGATATCCAATCTCGAATGGATCCTTGACCTGGACGTTGAATATGATTGTTCGACTTTCGATACGGATCCTTATGAGCCCAAGCCTGACGGTATCGAGTCCATCTTCCCGATCTGGGTGACGAACGCCGCGAGATCGCGCGCCTATGTCGAGCTCCCCTACACACTGCCTCAAGACCATTGCCTCTTCACGATCTTGAAGGAGAAGACGAACGCCATATGGGAAGAGAAACTGGACTGGATCGCTTCCAATGGCGGCATGGCTTTACTGAATGCTCATCCGGATTATATGGACTTCGGGGGCTCAGGACGTTCCTTCGAGGAGTATCCTATCGATTATTACCTGGATTTCCTGGATTATATCAGGAGCCATTACGCGGGACAGTACTGGCATGCCCTTCCGGCAGAGGTTGCCAAATATTGGAAAGAGACGATGCCGATGCCTATCGGTCTACCGACATTGGTGAAGCCCAAACGGCTGCGGAAAGGCTTCGCGAAAAAGATCTGGATCGATCTGGACAACACGCCTCACATCCCGTTTTTCATTCCCATCAAGAAGGAGCTCGAAGCTCACGGCCTCAGCGTCATCCTGACGGCCCGAGACGCCTACCAGGTCTGCGAACTTGCCACCCAGAAAGGATTGGAATACGAGCAGATCGGGCGGCACTATGGAAAGAACGTCCTCATGAAAGTCGCCGGATGGATCCTGCGGAGTGCGGCCCTGCTGCCATTCGCCCTCCGCCATAAGCCGGACATCGCCCTTTCCCATGGATCCCGCTCTCAGGTTCTGCTCTCAAATCTCCTGGGGATCCCGACGGTCGTTATCATGGACTATGAGCATGCTACGACACCTCCATTGACCCGCCCCGATTGGGAGATCGTCCCGGCGGCCATCTCCTCAGACAATCTCCCGGGCCGGCGGATCCTGAAATATTCCGGCCTGAAGGAAGACGTTTATGTGCCCTTTTTTACGCCTGACCGGAGCATGCTCTCGGCATTGGGGCTTTCCGAGCAGGACTTCTTGGTCACGATCAGGCCGCCGGCGACCGAAGCTCATTATCATAACCGCGAGGGCGAACAGCTTTTCCTGGAGCTCGTATCCTACATCCTGGCGAACTCTGACGCCACGATCGTGATCCTCCCGAGGAACAATAAACAAGGCCGGAGCATCGAGCTCTCCAATCCGGATTGGTTTGCGCAGAAACGCGTGATCATCCCAAAGAAGGCCCTGGATGGACTCAGCCTGCTCTATTATTCAGACCTTGTCGTGAGCGGAGGAGGCACGATGAACCGCGAAGCCGCGGCGCTCGGCATCCCCGTTTACAGCATCTTCCGGGGGCCCATAGGGGATGTCGACAGGAATCTCGTCGCCGAAGGCCGCTTGATCTTGCTCTCCTCTCCTGACGACATCGCGGCAAAATTCAAGCTGGAAAAACGCGACAAGAATATCGGCGCTGATCATGAGCCACGGGCGGCGCTCGGCGAGATCATTGAGCATATTCGCGCTATCATTGCTAAAGAAACGGGAATCCTCGTAAGTCGATAGGTGGTCCTTGAAAAAGATGATCGATCCTCCTCTCCGGCTCCTTTTGGTCGCCGGCGCTCGCCCCAATTTCATGAAGATCGCCCCGCTGATCAACTCTATCGACAAGGCCAATAGAGAGCGTGAAGCCGGTCGGCGGATCGACTACCGCCTGATCCACACCGGACAGCATTATGACGTCAATATGTCCCGCGTCTTTTTCCGGGAGCTGCGCCTGCCGAGACCCCATGTCAACCTGGGGGTCGGCTCTGGATCTCACGCGGTTCAAACGGCGGGGATCATGTGCGCTTTCGAGCCCGTTTGCCTGCGCGAGAAGCCTGATTGGGTCGTCGTCGTCGGTGACGTGAATTCCACGCTCGCTTGTACGATCGTCGCCTCCAAGCTCCGCTTCAAAGTCGCGCACATCGAAGCCGGGCTTCGGAGTTTTGACCGATCCATGCCTGAGGAGATCAACCGCGTCGTCACGGATCGTCTGGCCGATCTCCTGCTAACGCCCTCCAGCGATGCGAATGCGAATCTCTTGCGAGAGGGCGTCCCCCGCTCCAAGATCCGTCTGGTGGGCAATATCATGATCGACTCGCTGGTCAACCATGCCCCACTAGCTGCGCGCTCGCGGCTGCCGAGACGGCTCGGCCTGAAGCGCAAGGAGTTCGTTTACGTGACGCTGCACCGCCCTGCCAACGTCGACGACGAACAGACCCTGCGATCGATCGCCGGAGAACTGTCCCGCCTGGCGACCCGCTGCCCCGTGGTCTTTCCCATTCATCCGCGAACGTGCAAGATGCTCCAGAGGTATCGGATAGACCTGAAGAGCGGACAAGGCGTCTTGCTCCTGGATCCGATCGGCTATCTCGATTCGCTCTGGCTGACTCAAAACGCCTCGTTTATCCTGACGGATTCCGGCGGGCTCCAAGAAGAATCCACGTATTTTCGCACGCCCTGTCTTACGCTCAGGCCCAACACGGAGCGGCCGATCACCATCAAGTTGGGCACGAACAAGCTCACCAGCCCCGCTACCTTGGGAGCTGATATCGAGGCGATTCTCCGGGGGCATCGCCCGGACGGAAAGATCCCCAGATATTGGGACGGCCGCACGGCGGACAGGATTCTCGAGCTCCTGCGGGCTGGTTAAGAGGTCATGCGTTTGGAACGTAAGATCCCCAGCGTGAGGCCCGGCCGAGCCGGGATGCCCGACAACTCGCCCTGCCGGGACGATGTCGAATCGGCCGCACGGAAACTGCTGGCCTATTGCCGGGAGCGGGACTGGGCGGGCTTCGATCCCTACGATGCGCTGAATAGCACGTTATTCCGACGGCTCGGACTGCTGCGGTCCCGGCTCCCTCGCCTTGTCCTGACACAGCTCTTGAAAAGGGCGCCAGTCAATGCCAGGGCGTGTCTTGGGATCGAACAGACACAGAATCCCAAGGCCCTGGCCCTCTTCCTGAAGGCTCTTGTCAATCTTCGTCGCGCCGGATGGTTCGAGGACCTTTCGATCGTCGAGTCCATAGTGGCGAAACTGGGCCAACTGCGGTCCCGAAGCAGTCCGTTTGCATGTTGGGGCTACAGTTTTCCCTGGCAAACGAGGGAATTGTTGGTCCCGAGAGGTTCCCCCAATATCGTTTGTACGACGTTCGTGGCCGACGCTTTGCTGGACGCTTACGACCTGACGCATGATCACGCCTGCCTTGACATGGCCCAGGGCGCCGCCGAGTACATCGTCCATGACCTCTATTGGGCGGATGGAGAGTCGGCGGCCGGCTTCAGTTATCCCTCTCCAGGTGTACGGACACAGGTTTATAACGCGAACCTCTTGGGAGCGGCCATCCTTTATCGCGTCCGCAGCCACACGGGGGACGAGCGCCTTCTGGCTCCGGCTCTGAGCGTTGCGCGTCATGCGGTATCGAGGCAAAACGATGACGGCTCCTGGTATTACGGAGATCTGGCCAGGCAGAGGTGGATCGACAATTTTCATACCGGATTCAACCTTCTGGCGCTCCGGGACATCGGCAAGTACGGGGGAGGAGCAGAATTCGAATCGGCGTTGCGGCGGGGGATGACCTTCTATGTCGACCGTTTTGTCCGGGCCGACGGGGCTCCTCGCTATTTTCATGATAACGCCTACCCGATCGACATTCACAGCGCGGCTCAAAGCATTATCACACTTGTGGAGCTCAGGGAACTCGACGGGTCCCACATGCCCATGGCATCCTCGGTCCTGGCCTGGGTCCTGGCGAACATGTGGGACACCCGGGGATATTTCTACTTCCAGCGGCAGCGGCTCTATACGAACCGTGTATCCTACATGAGATGGTCACAGGCCTGGATGCTCTTGGCCCTCTCGGTCCTGCTCAGAGGGGGCCAGGGCCTGGAGCGAGCATGTCCGTGAAGAGCGCACGGATTCCACGCGCGGGGTTGGGAACGTGAACACGGATCAGCGGATCTCGGACCTGCCGAGCTTCGTCCTCATCACCCCGGCCAAAAACGAAGCCCAATTCATCGAGCTAACGATCCGGTCGGTCGTTTCGCAAACGGTCTTACCGAAGAAATGGGTCATCGTCAGCGATGGTTCGACCGACTCGACGGACGATATCGTCGGTCGATACCTGGGTTCTCATGAATGGATCGAGCTTTTACGCTTGCCCCCCGGCCGAGCACGGCATTTCGGGGGCAAGGCCGCCGCTTTTCAAGCGGGCTATGAAAAGGTCAGGCACCTGGTTTTCGATATCGTAGGCAACCTGGACGCCGACATCTCCTTCGAAGAAGGGTACTGTGAGTTTCTCCTGGGGCGTTTTGCGGAACATCCCCGGCTGGGGGTCGCCGGAACGCCCTTCCGGCAGGGATCCGAGCAGTATGATTACCGCTTCACGAGCATCGAGCATGTTTCGGGAGCCTGCCAGTTCTTCCGTCGCGCTTGCTTTGAGTCCATCGGAGGCTACGCGCCCTTGAAGGAGGGCGGGGTCGATCTGCTTGCGGTCATCAAAGCGAGGATGGGCGGCTGGGAAACGAGGACGTTCCTGGAAAAAGCGTGCATCCACCACCGCAAAATGGGCTCCGAGCTGAGGAACTGGTTGAGCGCGTCGTTCAAAGGCGGTCACCACGATTACCAGATGGGCGTCAACGTGATCTGGCAGGTCTTCAGATGCCTCTATCAAATGTCCCGCAGGCCCTATGTCGTCGCCGGGGGAGCCATTTTGTCCGGCTATTTCTGGGGATTGATATCCCGAGCCCATCGGATCGTGCCTGATGATGTTATCGTTTTTAGGAAGAAGGAGCAGCTGGGCAGGCTGAGGGAGTATATCCTGAGAGCTCTCGCCCCGCACACAGCGCGCAAATGATCGACCTGATCTTCACGGTTGACTATGAGCTTTATGGGGATGGAACGGGTTCCCTGGCGGATTGCGTCATTGAACCGGCCGAGAAGCTGAGAGAGGCTTTCCAGAGACACGGCGCCCCTTTTGTGGCGTTTATCGAGGCGGCCGAGTTCGAGATGATGGAGTCCAAAGGTAATGATGAGGCTCTTCCCAAAGTCAGGGAGCAGATCAGGGCTTTTTATGCCAGCGGCATCGAAATCGGCCTTCATTTGCATCCTCAGTGGTACGGGGCGACCTGCGAGAACGGTCGATGGGCCCTGGAATATGGAGAGTACAATCTGTGCGTGCTTCCGGAGGTGCGAATAGACTCGCTGATACGGAGATCGATCCGCTATCTGCGGGGTCTTTTAAGAGAACGCGAGTTCACGCCGCTCGCGTTCAGGGCGGGCAACTGGCTTTTTCAGCCCACGCGGACCTTGGCAGAGGTTCTGACAAGGAACGGGATCAGGATCGACTCCTCCGTTTTCAAGGGCGGACGACAGCGTCAATATGGCCTCGATTACCGGAAAGCCGTTCAAAACGGCTATTACTGGTCGTTTAGCCACCGCGTCGAGGAGCCGGACCCCGGCGGTCCGCTGATCGAATTGCCCGTTTATACCCGGATGGTCCCTTTCTGGAAGATGCTCAAATCGAAACGAATTTCGATCCAAAGAAAGGCGGCATCCCGTACGGATCGGGACGTCGGGCACAGCAAGACCCGATGGCTTGACTATTTGCGTTTCCGTTATCCTCTCAAGCTCGATTATTGCCGAATGACCATCCACGAGCTGCGCCGTATGACAGATGCGATCATCCGAGAGGATCGACAAAGCCCCGGCGTTTATCGGCCTGTTGTCGCCATCGGCCATACGAAGGATCTCGAAGACCAGGAGACCATCGTCGCTTACCTCAGCTACCTCAAAGACCGAGGGATCCGGATATCAACTTTCCAGGAGGTCTATCCGCGATGCCGGTAGGAGGGCAGGCCGCCCGGATAAGGGCCGTGGACGTTCCGGTCAGGTGGCACGAGGGGATGTCCATCTACGCTTCGGAACCCTTCCTGCGGGCTTTTGGAGACGAATACGGATGGATCGGAGGGGTGGGCGCCAAGGACCGGCTGCGCTGCGTCTTGCCATTCACGATCGTTCGCATGGCCCAGGTCCGGATGGCGAGATTCCGGGTCGAGACCATTCCTGTCGACGAGGATTTCGGTGTTCAGGAGGAGAGGGAATTCCTGGAAAGCGCCATGAGCCTCCTCCGCGCGAAGGGAGCCGACCTCGTCATTCCGGCCTCAACGAACACGGTATTCCGCACCTTTCCGAGGGGGGCCATCGCCGCACCCTACAGCAGCTATATCATAGACCTCACCGTGCCTTTGGAGCTCTTATGGGGGAACCTCAGCCATAAATACCGGAAGGACATCCGAGGCGCGGAAAAGAAGGGCGTGACCATCGTCAAGGGGATTGAGCGTTTAGACGCCGCCTACGAGATTATCTTGGGGACCTTCAAGAGATCTCGGCTGCCGTTCATGAGCTACAAGGATTTCCGGAAGAACCATCTTGACCTGGCGCCCCATATGGAACTCATGATAGCCGAACACGGGGGCATCCCCCAGAGCAGTACCTCTTTCCACTTCAGCAAGTACTCCGCCTATTCTGTTCACGGCGGCAGCATCTTGGGGGCCGTCCCCGGCGCGATGAAAATGCTGCAATGGGAAGCCATCAAGTCGTTCTGGGAGCTCGGTGTCCGGCGATTCGACTTATTAGGCGCAAGGGTGGATCCTGCGAAGGGATCGAAACAAGAGGGGATCTTATTGTTCAAACGATATTTCGGGGGCCGTCCGACAGAAGGCTATATGTGGAAATATTACTTGAGGCCGCTCAAATCGGCCGTGTACTCTTTGGCGGTTCGGGTTCTTCGAGGCGGGGATATCGTAGATGCCGAGCGCCATAAGCTCAAGTCAAATCCCTCCCCGGATGACTCCCCGGCTGATTGTTGAAACGGATGTCCGAAAACGCTAGAGTATTGTCGCCAAGCTGGGGAGATCTGACTCGAATGCTGAAAAAGTTCATAACTTGGGGTTCGATGAACCGAAAATCGATTATGATCACGTTTGAGGTCTTTTGGCTTCTGGTCTTTTTGCTGGATCGGATCACCAGCGCCAATTCGACCGGCATCCCTCAGTTCATCTATGTCAATTTCTGACCCCATGATTAAGAAGGCCTTCACCGTAATACTGACCGTCTTGTTTTGCTTGATTATGCTCGAGATCGGACTCCGGGCGATCGGAAGGCGGCCGACGAACATGTCCGAGGGGATCGCCGACCAAGACGGGGATTCCTTCAGGCTCAAGAAGAATATTACCAAGATCATGCGTTTCCCGGCCTTTTCTTATACCGTTCACACGAATGAGTACGGATTCCGGGACAGGTCCACGGGTTCCGTTAAGCTCGACGGACGCCCGTTCGCGATCTTCTTGGGAGCTTCCGATGTTTTCGGAAACGGAGTCGATTTCGAGGACTCTTTTGTCGGGATATTCGCCGCGGAGGCTTCGCAAAACGGCTGGACGGTCCTGAACTTGGCCGTCGGCGGTCATTATTTTCTTGATCAGGAGCATCTATTAAGGGAATTCATGGAGAGCACAGGCCGGAAGCCGACGGCCATTTTCTTCTGTGTCAATGCCCTGCACATTCCGAAATTCGATCAGAGGAACCAGCATGTCATCGTCAAGGGCGGACATGTAATGAATAGGAACGGATGGCGTAACACTTATCTGAGACTGCTGGCGGGGAACGCCTCATCGGCGTTCTGCTTTTTCCGGGATGGGATCAGAAGGATCCAGGAAAAATGGTTCAAGTACGAGCTCAATACGAAATCCCCGGAATTCCTTGACATCTTTTCGTCCTCGAACAAGATGCGAAGCCCGGAGCGGATCAAGGCTTTCGAGGAGTATCTGGTTGGTTTCGAATCATTCTGCCAAAGGAATGATATCGAGCTCGTATATGTTTATCTGCCGCTTTCCGATAGCTTCCGGCTCGATGACATGGTCAGGGGGATCGGTGGGGATCCGGATGATTATGACGTTTCGTTCTACGAGGATTTGATGCGGTCGCACTGCGAAAGAACGGCACAAGGATTGATCAGCGTACGGCCCATCCTTCAGAGATCCTTTGATTCAAGCCAGGCGCTTCGCTTCAAGCTGGACCCTCACTTCAACGCGTTTGCCAACCGTGTCATCGGTAATGATCTCATCAGGGGGGCGCGACAGCTCCGATTGCTGGAAGGCACTCAGTAAAAGGGAATAAAGAATGCAGAGCTTGGATCCCGGTTATACAGTGGAGGTAGACCAGATTAGGAGAAGCGCCTGGGACAATCAGATGCTCCTGTTTAAGGACGCCTCCTTTTACCAGACCTGGGCGTTCGGCTTTCGTTACTTCGGAGAAAACGGCATGAGCCATATACTCCTAAAGCATGATGGAGCCCTGGTTGCGATGGCCCAGGTGAGGCTGATAAAGGTTCCTAGACTACCTATCGGAATGGCTTATGTGAGCTGGGGGCCCATGTGGCAAATAAAGAATGCAAACTCGGAAGAGCGATCCCTTCGCAACATAATCAGAGCGTTGTTTAATGAGTACGTTCTTCGGCGCGGACTATTCCTAAGAATTACTCCTCATATCCTCAATATCCAAGGATTTGCGAATATCCGAGATCTATTTAAAGAGGAAGGCTATTCATGGAGTAGTCTCCCCGGGCAAAACGTAATAATCGACCTGTCCCCTTCCCTAGTTGAGATCAGGCAGAGCATGCATCATAAATGGAGACAGACCTTAAGATCGGCAGAGAAAAAGAATCTAAATATTGTTGAAGGCGATAATCAGGGAATATGCCAGCTAGCCTCGGAAGTAATTCGAGATATGAAAAGCCGAAAGCAGTTCTTGGGCGGGAATCAGAAGGAGATACTCAGATTGCAGCCGGACCTCCACCAAAGCCAAAAGCTTCACCTATTGGTCTGCCTGGACAATGATGTACCGGTGGCAACTATAGGATGGGTTACATTCGGAACCGTGGGTATCCCCTTGGTGGGGGCTACTGGAACCTCCGCACTGAAAACGAAAGCCTCATATATGCTGTGGTGGCGGATGATAGAATATTATAAGAATAATGGATTCTGTGCGGTTGACATAGGCTCCGTAAATCAAAAGAGGAACCCTGGAGGTTTCTATTTTAAGACGCATATATTAGGCAAGATGTTTGAAGAAAAGGTTCGATATATAGGACAATTTGACGCATGCGCGAATTCTCTTTTAAAGACCCTCTTTATTGGCCTCTTCAGAATGAGAGAGGCCTTTCGCGACGTTCAA
>Ga0299915_10002611_pt1 | contig 13103 bp, 23 predicted proteins | sample RVTome_13_FD_200263 | JGI IMG/M metagenome (GOLD analysis project Ga0299915, IMG submission 200263) | Soil microbial communities from uranium-contaminated site in the Upper Colorado River Basin, Wyoming, United States - RVT92D227 (version 2) ...
GAGGCCGACCTCATTATGACTATGGGCGTGGAGGTTACGGAGGCCGAGCCGACCACTGAGCTCAACGTCCGGGTAGACACCATCCGCCGTCAGCGCCGTCAGCGCCTTATCACCCGGGGCCAGGAAATATCCTCGCTTCTCGACTTAGGGCTTGACACCGGGTTAGCTACCGCCTATGCTGACAACGACGACCTACGGCTGGTCAAGGAGACTACGGGAGGGGCGTAGTGAACAAGGCACAGATTGAGAGGCTGACACAGCTCACCCTGGCGGCTCAGGGTATGACCACCACACGGCCGCTCCAGGAGATACTCCGTTCTGAAAGGACCGCGGCCGATAAGTATATCCCCCGGCAGCCGGTCACCCGGACCAGCGAAGGGACAGCCGGTGAAGTACCTCAAGCTGGTTGAGTTAGGCCTCCGGCTCCTGGTGGCCTGGGTCTATCAAAACCTTACCCGCAGGCATAAAACAGGGGTAAAATAGACCTCCCAGACTCGATGACGCTCTGTAGTGCGAAAAAAAGCCTCTAAAAACCTGGACGAGACATGTTGTACCTACTAGGGCAGCCTTACCGTAGTCGGTGTCCAGAAATCGGGGGTGCCGTACGATTGTCCAAGACTTCCTGCCACGACTTAATCGGTCGGCGTCTTGGCTCATCCGGGTTTGGTCGCTTCCAGCGCTTCTGAGCCTCTTTCATCTGGCGGATGAGGTCGTCTATCTCTGACATGACCCTTTTATTATATACCATAAGCTTTTAGAGTGCGAAGTCTTGCACCTGCTACTTTGTAGACTATTGACAAGTAACGGTGGAAGTGGTAGAATAGGTGGACAAGGAGGTGGAGAGTAATGCCAGTAATAAACGGGATACGGAGTATCACTGGACGGTGTAAACCCTGTAGAAGATACTACTACTGGCCAGAGGTTAGGTCAAACCCGCGCCTCAAAGATGCCCGGTGCCCTGGATGTGGTAGGCGACTAGCTGCTACGACGCACCAATGCACTGACCCCCGCAGTCAACTTTATCACTAAAGGAGGTGGAGAATGACACCGAAGCTAATCACCGCTAAGTGGCTGAGAGAGAAGGGGCCTGCCTGCTCAGAGGTGGCAATCTTTGAGAAGGAGTGGCCTGACGGGGGCAGATTAACACTGACTAACCTCAGACGGGCAGCCGTATTAAACCTCGACCTACATTGGTTCGCTCGCGCATATCTGCCAGACTCGCTCCGGAAGGAGTACAGCCGGAAGGTAGCCCCGCTCTGGGAGGAGTACAACCAGAAGGTAGCCCTGCTCTGGGTGGAGTACAACCAGAAGGTAACCCTGCTCCTGTGGTCAGTGCTGAAGAAAGGAGAGTCACATGCTACAGTACGGGTCACTCAAGATTAAGAGGCCGGTCTACCACCGCTTCCGGGCGGCTCAGGAAGGCCGTGAGACTCAGACGGAGACACTCTTGCGGCTCCTGGACATGTGGGACACGGTTGATATTCTTGTCCGCCAGTTCTCGGGCAGCCCGGAGTACCTGGAGTGGAGGAGGACGCATGGCAACCCCCCGCCGCCAGTTGAGCCTCGACGAGATAGCCAAGAAGTGCCCCACATGCTCTCAGGGTAAGTGGGTACACGGCGTCCACCTATGCCTGAGACGGACCTGTAAGTACCTGACAAGTAGACCCAGTATCATCTTTAAGGAGAAGTAAGGGGAGAGCTTGGGGAAAGGGTATGTTAAGAGTAAGATGGTTAACTGTAGGGCTTCTGGCGAGCCCCATGACGCGAGAAGAGGTAGCAGTGAGGAGCTTACCAACTAACATGCCAGCGGTCGACGCCGCTCTCTCCCCAACCTACACTGATAGAAAAGGAGGTGAAGCCATGAAGTGCCCACTATCTAATTTCGGACTACATCCTAGCACGACCGGAGAAAGAATGTCTCCAGCCGACTGTCTCAAAGAGGAGTGCGCCTGGTGGCATGAGGGGCTGGAGGAGTGCTGTCTCCGAGTATTAACCGATGATATTTCAACAATCAACGGCACTCTCCTAAACCAATCCTTAGATAAGGAGAAGCGACAATGAAGCTAAAACTCGGTAAGCTGGTAATTTTGTGGGGGGACAAGTGCGCTACGGAGGAGTGCGACTACTACACCCACTACCTCAGGTACGGTCCGGCGGCCCTGTCCCACGCCGCCTACCACAAGGCTGTCCAGGAGTGCCTTGCCTGGCAGAAGATGGCGGAGAGGGAGCTGGACTCGGCCGGCCATATTACCCCCAACACCATCCGCATGGTGACCAGGTTCGAGCAGGAGGTGAGAGCATAACATGACTAGCACATCTGTTCTAAGAGTTCTGGCAATCATGGCCGCTGGCTTTGTCCTGGGGGCATGGTGGGGAGTGTTCTGTGACTGGCTGTGGCCGGGGGTGTCGGGGGCGATGGCGGTCGAGGTGGCCGGCGGGAGCTTCTTTGGCCTCTTCGTCTCACTGAGGACAAGGCGCTGGTGGAGGAGGCCGAGCACTACTAATAGAAAGTGGAGGTTAATATAATGACACTAGAAAAGCGCCAACAGCCCAAGCCGCCGGCGGCGGCCATGACCCGAGAGCAGGCGATGTACCTGCTTAAGACCATCTACCCCAAAGCGCCAGTGCCCGAGGTAATCAAGGCGGCCATCCTCTGCGCTCAGTACCACCTTAACCCACTTATGCGACAGGTCTACCTTATCCCATTCAATGAGGGGAAGGCTAACGAGACATGGACAACCGTAATGGGCATTAAGGCTACCCGGCAAATCGCCGGCTGCGACCGGCACTATAGCTACAAGGATGGTCCTCGGGTAATGACGGAGGCCGAGCAGGTAACAATCCTCGGCCAGGCCGAGCCGGAGCGCATCTGGGCTATTACGGTACTCCAGGACTCCGACGGTAATACCTACCCCGGGTACGGCTTCTGGCCCCACGGTGTATCCCCCTACGGCCAGGACAAGGGGAACACGGCTACGAACATGGCCTTTATCCGCTCGGAGCGCAACGCCCTGGATAAGCTCAACCCCGGCGCCCTACCGGATATTGAGGTGGCCGAGGAGACCTACGCGCCGGTCAATGTAGCTAAGGCTATGGCCGAGGGGGAGCGGCAGCTTATCAAGCAAGGCGAGATAGATATTGAGGAGCTCTTCGGGCCGGCCCCGTAGGAGAGGAGGAGTGACATGATATACCGATGTGTCAAGGACCTGTTTGCCTACTGTGTCGGTGGGGGGAAAGCCGTCAAGGGTAGAACGCCTATGAAGTACCGGGACGGGGCTACGGCCTACGAAGGCTCGGGCACTTGCCGGCTTAAGCCTGCTACGTGTGGGCACTATCAAACGCAGCTGCAACTCCAGGCGGAGTTAGACCTAGCCCACGGCTACAAACCTCCGAAGGAGAAGGCAAAGGCGGGGAGGGGGAAGAAGTAAAATGGTGATATTGCAGGGTATCCTGGCGCTAGCAGCCGTCGCGATACTGGGACTGGGAAGCCTCTACCTCTTCGTCCGTTTTATCAAGTTCGCCTGGCGCAAGTGAGCGCCGTCTGTGCTATAATAATGGAAAGTAGAACATTTGTTGCATTGACAAACCCCTGGGCACGGTGTATTCTGGTTCTCGGTCGCGCGATTTCAGAAAACACGCCGGCACAAGCCGGGGCGAGAGGGTCCACCTCCTCAAGCTCAGTGCTCAGGGGATTCTTTTATCTCTAACACGGAGGCTCCATAGCTATGTCAAAAACTGCCCGCACTTCCGCGTCTGGCAACCGAGAGAAGTTAGTCTTAACTTCTGGTATCCCTTGCCCTTATTGCGGAGAGTACCAACGGACTGTAGGATGGCTTTGTTGGCATATAAAGCATGGTCATACTCTCAGTGAGTTAATTTCTCCCGCATGCCTGGGCGCCGAGGCGAGGCAAGACCCTGACAAGTATGTCAAGGGCAAATACGGGCACATGGTCAGGCGATAGCCTTGTTTAGAACAGGTGTGCTAATATGGGTAGACATAAGAAGGTAGTCGTGGACTGTATCCACTTCTGGCGGATTGACCGGAATAATCAGGGGGTGTGTGCGAAGTGCGGGGAGCGGCGGGACTTCCAGGCCCTACTGTTGAAGAGGAAGGCGGTGCCGCCCTACGCTAACCCCCACAACGCACGGGAATAGAACCTATGTTCTAAAGGAGGGGACTGTGAAGGTATGGCTGGAGAAGTCGCATTGGGGCGATGCTATTGAACTTAGTGTCGGGGTACATTGGACGAACTGGCATTTGAGAGAAGCGAGTCTGGAAGTCTGTATCTTGAGATGGATATATTCCCTTTTTGTGTCATTTAAGTAGGAGGTAAACGATGCGTCTTAAAAGGGTAGACCCTAAGACAATCATGGTCCCGGAGGTACGGGTAACGGCCAGGTTCGACGAGGAGAAGATGGCCATGTTCAAAGAGTCCATCAAGACGACCGGCCAGGTCGCCCCTATCATCTGCGTCATGGTGGATGGCCAGTTCGTTCTGGTGGATGGCTTACACCGCCTCCAGGAGTCCTTGGCCAACAAGGTAGCGGCTATCGATGTGGTGGTGAAGGACGGAGACATGGTGGACGTCCTGACTCAGAATATCTTCGTCGACCATCTCCGCGGAAAAACCCCGGTGTCAGAAATGAGGCAAGTTATCGAGGCTCTCTATAAGGAATACTCTATCGGCATCGAGGACATTGTGAAACGCACCGGCCTCTCTCAGGAGTACGTTGAGAAGCTGCTCAATATCTCCGAGCTGACCCCCATGTGCCTGGAGGCCCTGGACGAGGAGAGAATAGGCATAGGTATCGCGGGCGAGCTGGTAAAAATCAAGGACCCAGTGGGTCAGGAAGTGGCCCTTTCCTACATCTTAGCTAATCACTGGAAGCTCCCGCAGGTTCGAGATTACGTCCGACAGGTGCTTGAGGCTATTAAATCGAAGGTAGAGCCGCCACCTGCCCCTCCGTCCCAACCTCCGCCCGGCGTCAAGTGTGGCTTCTGTGGTGAGGAGCACACCCCTAACGAGCTGGCCAGTATACTGTGTTGTCACTCATGCCAGGGTATCATGTACGAGTCCATCGCCCTGGCCCGGCGGGATGCACAACAGGCGGCGGCCGCGGCTCAGACGCAGGGTGACTCCGTGAAACACGCGGCCCTTCCCGAGCAAAAACCCCCTGGGTCTTACCAGTAGAACGGACGGGGAGCCTTGAAATCATACATACAGACAGGCAGGCAGGCAAACAAGTTTTCTTGCCTCCGGCCCCCCGGAGCTCCCGGTGCCTGCATCGCAGAAAAAGTTTTAGAGCTCCACTGAAAATCGTTTTCTCTACCGGCTGGCAAACGGTATGAACTGAACGGACCATCGCCGCTGGAAGCCTTCACCGTTCTGGGTGATGATAATCTCGTAATTCTTGTAGCTCTTATCTTTAAGGTAGGGCTCAAACTGGACAGCTAATTTCTCGGCCATTGTGGAGTACCTAGCGTCTACAGCACGGCCATCCAGTCGGTCTACACTGAACACCAGGACATTACGGCTACCGGGCCGGCCGGTGTTGGGGTCGGTGATGGTTCTCTTCTCAATCAGGTGGTCCGAGAAGTGCAAACGGGCGGGCTTCCCATCCTCCAGGATAACGATATTCTGTAGTACCATGTGTCACCTCTTTATCATGTAGTCGTTAACAACGTGTTAAGTAGTCGTTACTCCAGCCCCAGCAGCTCACGGTCCCGTAGTTTTGCCTCCCGAGCGGTGCGGTAGTCCCGGGTCCCGTATAGCTGGACGCGGTTCGCCACCTCGTTAATCCACTCGGGGTGGTACACCTGAAGCCGTATGCCATTGTCCCGGCACATGATTTCCAGGTTAGGGTTAGTCCAGGGAACTACGAGCTCCAAGAGCACCTCGCGGTTTAGGTATTGTTTCAGCTCCGGGGTAAACGGGACCAGGGAGCGGTAGGCGATGAGGTCGCCGACGCCGTTCTTGATATGCCAGACTTTCCCCTCAATCAGTATCAGCCACTTCGGGTGCATGACTATAGCGTCTACTTCGAAGCGCAGGGGGCGCTGCATGCGGAGCCCCTTCTCGTAGCCCTCCGTCACGAGGAGCTCAGGACTGGGTAGGCCGAGGGGCTGTTTGGTAATGTGGGGGAACTGACCGTACTGGTTTTTGACATACTCGGAGACGAGCTTCGTCTCTACCTGCTGCGTCTTCCGTGCCATGGCTGGCCTCCTTAAAGGGAGCTATTGACAATGGTAGCACTGGTGTTCTATTATGTCAATAAGCGGAAGGGTCGACAGAGGAAAACAGCTCCGCGCACGTTACCATAACGCTATACGGTCGACACTAATGTAGGGGCCGGGTACAAACGGGGGAGCCGTGTACCCGGCCCCTTCTCGTTTGTACCTGGCCACACTAAGAGGAGGAAACATGGCAATCAAGGTAAAATCAGCGGCGGAGGTCGCCGATAAGTGGGCGTCTCAGACGCCCGGAAGACAGGCTTATTACGAGTCCGGGGCTAAGGCCGCCGGCTCGGACTGGGAGACCAACACTCTCGGAGCGACGGCCAACTTCGTGGCCGGCGTCCAGGCCGGTAACATCGGCAAGCTGTTCTCAGGTGGTGTTAAGAACGCCGGAGCTGCTAAGTATGTCCGCAAGGTCGGTGATGTCGGTGCCGGACGCTTCTCCCAGGGCGTCAGCGCGGGCAAACAGGACTACCAGGGCGGGATTGAGCCGATGCTGGCCACCATCGCCAGTGTGACTCTACCGGCGAGAGCTCCGAGAGGGTCAGAGTCCAACCTGGCCAGGGTGAGAGCTGTTAGTACCGCTCTGCACACCAAGAGACTAGCGCTGCGCGCGGCTGGGGCCTAAAGGTCGAGGAGAAGAATTTAGGGGAGGAATAGACAGTGAAGTATCGAACGGCAGTTCTTTGGCCACGCAAAGAGTACACCACTGATCAGACGGAGATCATCGAGCTTAAAGTCAAGGACCCGATCTCTCAGCTTGTGATATCCAATGAGGTGCGCAACGGTGCGACCGCCGGTCAGCAGGGGCACCCTGCCCGGACCGTTACCAAGATTGAGCTGGTGGACGGCTCGGACGTGCTGTTCAGCATGGACGGCCGGGCGGCGCAAGGTCTCGACTTCTACCACAACAAGCGGGAATCGGGGTCGCTCGTGATCTACCCGAACGATATGAACTCCGAGATGATATTCAATCTCAACTTCGGGCGACGCCTGTATGACCCAATGTTGGCCCTGGACCCGAAGCGGTTTTCTAGCCTCCAGCTCAAGTTGACCCTGGACATCAACGGGGGCGGCAAATACGCGGACTCCAATTTCATAACGGTCCTGGCCCACCTGTTCGACGAGAAGGCAATCTCGCCGATGGGCTTTCTAGCCGCTCAGGAGCTGAAATCCTACACCCTCGCAGCGGCATCGCACGAGTACATCGACCTGCCGACGGACCGTGTGATCCGCAAGGTTCTACTCCGGTCGCACGCCTACGGCGCCGGGCCCGATTACCAGTTTGACACGATCACCCTCCACTCGGACGGCAAAAAGAAGGTGTTCTTCGACAGCACCATCGGGGACCTGCTCCGCTCGATTGTCGCCCGATATCCGAAATACCGGGAATGGGTAATCAGTGATCCGCCAACTGCCGGGGCGTCGATGTACACCTACATCACCCCGTGCTACTGGCCTATTGCTATCGCCCAAGAGTGGCTGGTCCCGCCGAGCGCCAACAACAACATGGGGTGCTTCGCTGGAGACGGCGGCCGGCTACAGATCGCCACGGCGAGCGGCTGGACCTCCAACGCCGCCATCCTGGTTGAGGGACAGTGCCCGCACTCAGTGATCGATATCCCCATGGGCGACCAGGATGACCCCGATGACTGGTTCGACGCCATGCAGGTTGGCAGCCTGGAGCTGGACATCAAGGGCGGCGCCTCACTCACGGCCGGCACCTGCGAGATTTACGTCCAGCAACTGAGGAAATACTAGACCATACTAGACCCGCTAAAACTGAATAGGAGGTGCGGACATGGCGGAAAAAATGCCTATCCGTATCCGTGAGGTTGTTGTCGCCTCGGGGGGCTCCTACGACTACGTGAAGTCGCAGATAGTCCCCCCTGGCGAAATCTGGTGCCTCCAGGGTATTGCCTACGAGAACGAGACCGGCCTGAGAGGTGCCTTCCGGCGCTACATCGAGGGCCACGGCTACGACCATCACCTGGTTGAGAGCCATGTGGCCGATACCGGTGAGCTAGTCTACACTGACGCCGTTCTCTACCTCATCCCTGGCGAGAGGCTTGTCGTGAGACAGGCCGGCTGCTCGGCCAGCGATGTTCTAGCCCTCTACGCCCACGGCTACAAAACCCACTCGAAGTTCATTGAGGAGTAAGAGAGGTGAGGTATGAGTAAAGAAGGCGAAAGACAAAAGCTAGCTACGTTCCGAGCCTATGCTACCGGGGCGGCCGCCATCGCCCTGGCGGTTAACCCCGGCTACCGCTTCAAGCTCCTGGCTCTGTACTTACACCTCAGCGCTTTTCCGACCACCTCCGAGAACCTGTCGGTCACCCTGGACTCAGGTATTGCTGCGGCCTACGACTCAATAATCTACTCCCGCGACCTGACCGTGGGCAGCCTGACCGACCTCTATGTGGAGTTCGGAGACAACTTCATCTTTGAGTCTACCGACCACCTGGACGTGGGCTGGGCTAACACCAACACCAAGACATACGGCATAGTGGTAGTCTGCGAGAGGGTGTAGCCGGGGGTAAGCGATGAAGGTTAGAGCTAACGGGTTATCGCTGCCTGACCTGGACACCCTGGCAGCTATCGAAAGTAGCTCGCCCCTCTTTATGCCTCCGGGAGTCCTGGGTCGTAACTGGACTCCTACCAAGAGGCCGGGTGAGCCTCTATACCGCCCGGCCGTCAATAACGGCTACTGGGCTGAGGACATAATCACCAACGGCCTGGTGCTCTATGTCCCATGCTGGCTCTACTCAGGCAAAAAGTTCCCTTCCGTTGATGCCTACAAGCACACCTGCACGGTTACTGGTGCTGCCTGGGGACTACAAGGCAGGACTTTTGGTGGGGTCAGCGATTACATCGCTCTTGGGACTAACACAGCCTTGAAGTTAGAAGATGGGACAGCATTAAGCTATATATTATGGGTTTATGTTCATACTTTGCAAGATGCAATGCTAGTAGGCGCTGTTACCTCTGCCACTGATTCTCTGGGGGTAGGATTACAGGGAGGTGGGGCGAACTTTAGGCTTAATAAATTTGGCGTGGAGTATGCCCCTGCTTCATTTAATGTTCCAGCAAATACCCGGACTTGCCTGGGGGTTTCCTACACTATCAATTCTGACTTGGTATACTACAAGAATGGGGCTGCCATTACGACGACTACCTGGGCACAGACATTTACTAGCGCAGCTCAGAAAACTTTAGGCGGCCACTATTTTAGTGGTTCTTTATCTCAGCCTTTTGACGGCGTGATAGGGGAGGTATTTGGCTTTAATCGCTTCCTAACGGCTGCTGAACATGCTCATGTGTATAACACTACCCGATGGAGGTATGCTTAGGCGTGTTCTACGACTTTGCCATAACAGTGGTGAAGGGGAGTACCGAGACTGCGCCTACGGAGCTGGTAATGAAGCTGACGCACGGTGTCATTCACACCGTGCGTATCGACTTCCCGCCCGGGCCCCGGGGTGAAGTCAAGCTGGCCATCTTTGAGGGGGGAATACAGCGCTATCCCTTTAATCGGGGAGGCTACTTCCAGGCCGATAACACCTATATCAACTATGACGACTTCCTGGAGCTTGGTTCGCCTCCCTACGAGCTAAAAGCCCAGGGCTGGGCACCGGACGCTAACTACGACCACACCCTCCATATTGAAATCGGACTTATTGAGTCTAAGATAGCCCTGGCCTCGCTCAAGCTGGCCTCCGGCATGGAGAAGTTTCTCAAGCTGGTGGGGATAGGAGTATAATGTGGGTAATGACCTTCCGGACTATCAATCTCAGGTAGTTGGAGCAGGATTGGAAGCGACATCGTTCCGCAGTGGACTTGACGCCGATAAGCCGGCATCACCAGCCGCCGGTGATATCTGGCTGGCCCGGGATACTTTCACGCTCTATATCTGCATGGTAGCCGGGGCCTGGGTATCGCTTACCCCAGCCGGTACTATCGTCATGTGGCATGGTCTACTCTCGGCTATTCCTACGGGCTGGGCACTCTGCGATGGCACTCTCGGCACGCCTAACCTGGTAGACAAGTTCGTCAAGGGCGTAGCCACAGCCGCTACCGACCCGGGCGCTACTGGCGGTGGCGACCATAGCCACAATGTACATGTCTCGGGCGCTCCCTATGGTCAGATAGGCGGCACTTACATTGTCGCACCCCCTGGGGGAAATTTGACAACGCCCGGCACAGGGACAGGCTCAGGCCTCGTCTACACATATACAGATGCCGCCGACGGTAGCCCGGCATATTACGAAGTAGCGTTTATTATGAAGCTATAGCTTTTAGCGAGAGTAGGAGAAATCAGAATGAAGTGGACACCTGATACAATAGCTTGCTTAATTATCATCGTCGGAGGGCTGGCGCTGAAATTCACCGGCATCGATGGCGAAATCTGGACTCTGGTGCTGGCGGCCTTCGGATGGTTATGTAAAGGCCAGTACGATATCAGAAAGCAAACCAAAGGGGGTGCGTGATGGCGAAGTGGGGTGAGGTGATTGAAATCACTGAGTTCAAGCAGATAGGTGACAAGGGTGACATCATTACCATGTACCGCTACCGCGCCAAGAGTAAGGCCGGGACGGTGTTCACCCTGGAGCTCCCGGAGGGCGATATCGCCCCGGATAAGGTAGACGCGGCCCTGGCTAAGAAGGCCGAGCTCCTGGACAAAACGAAGTCCCTATAGGTGAGACGTGGACTTTCTTAACGCTATTCTCGGCGTGCTGGCCAGGCTGGCCCTGGCCATGTCTCAGCTCGCCGGCGACCTCGAGAACATGATATGGCCGCTAAAATACCTGGGCCTCCCCTTCCGCGGGCTGTCAAACATTTACTACGCTCTCTTCAGTGCGTTCTGGGATTTCTCTTTCTGGTTCGCCTCATTCGTGGACCGTCTCTCTGAGGTGCTTTCCTGGGACGCCATCAAACAGCGGCTCCAGGGCTGGTTTTCCCAGGTGTCTACCCTGTGGAGCTGGTTCTCGGGTTGGTGGACGAATGTAAGGGAAGTCGTAAACACCTGGTGGACCGGTGTCAGCTCTACCGTCCGGGGCTGGATTGATACCGCTACCCAGGGGCTAACGGACCTGAAGGTAAAGTGGGACGACTTCTGGGAAACCACCTTCCCCTCCCTGATTAACACCGACAAGCTCAAGGAGTGGTGGAGTGGCCGTCTCAGTGATGTTCAATCCCTCATCAAGGGGACCATAACTCAGTACGAGGATTTCTGGAAGGGATGGAGCGGGATAAGGGACCAGGTGTTCGCCTTCTTTAAGGACCCGGCGCAGTGGGTCTACAACCGCCTGGACGAGTTCTTTGAGAGGTTCTGGTAAGGCGAGTGAAGTAAAGTGAAGTGGAGTGAAGTGAGGTAAAGTAAAGTAATGCCAATATCAGACAGGATTGAGGGTACCCTGGAGCGGTGGTCCGTGAAGTGGTCCGAACGCCTGGGTAAGTGGGCCGGCGCGTTTATCGCCGGCGGGATGGACAGCTTTATGAAGCTCCTGGGTAAGAGCTTCGCTCCCAAGCTCAAGCCTATTCTCGATAAGATAGTAGCCTCCGGGGAAATGCCCCCCGAGCTGAAGCCTATGCTGGACGAGATGCTGAACCCTACCGGGGAGTCAGCGGCGGGTCTGCTCACCTCAGCCGGGAACCGGGTTATCGGCGGGGCAGTCGGCAAGATAGCGGACGCCCTCCTCATTAAGCTAGCCTACGCTATCAACCGGGCCATGCCAAACATGATACTGGGTCCCGACGAGATTATCGGCATGAATTGGAGACGCGGCGTAAGCGACGAAGAGACTATCAAGCTACTGGCCAACCACGGCCTCGATGCGCAGTGGGCTAAGGCACTCATAGAGCTAAAACAGCTCCGCTTTCCCAGCGACATAGTCTTTGAGCTTATACACCGGCGCCCAGACATCTATGGCAAATATCAGTCAGACCTGGCGGCGCTTGGTATTGATGCCGACCGTCAGCTCGCCCTTGAAGAGCTATCATGGAAGCTCCCCACCGCAGAGCAGGCTGTCACCTGGATGGCCCGGGAGGTGTTCGAGGAGGATATGGCCGCCAAGTACGGCCTGGACGACGAGTTTGACAAGATAGACCTCTCATTTATGAAAACTATCGGTATCCTACCAGAAGTAGCCAAAAAGCACTGGAGAGCGCACTGGCAGCACGCCTCCTGGTCACAGATAGTCGAGATGCTACACCGCGGCCAGGTCACCGAGCAAGATGTGTACGACTGGTTCCGCCTGGTAGAGATACCTCCCTACTGGCGCAAGGGACTCACCCAGACTATGTATAATCTCCCCGGACGGATTGAAGTCAGGATGATGGCCCAGTACGGCCTCGTCGATAAGGCGAAGGTTATGGAGCTTCTTAAGAAGGACGGCCTGGCCGAAGAGTACCTTGAGCTGGTAGCCGACATGAACATAGTCCGGGGTGTACGCACTGACCTACAGACGCGCTACACCAAGAAGTGGATTGACTCCGCCGGCGTCAAGGCCGAGATAGACAAGTTAGGTCTACAGCCTCCGATGCCTGAGCGTCTCTACCAGTGGATTGTCACCAACGCCGGACCCGAGAGGACGGCCGCCGAGAAGGACCTCACTAAGGCGGAGATAGTCAAGGCGGTCAAGACGGGTAACATCTCCTGGAATGAGGGTATTCAGCGTCTCATGGCGCTGGGCTACGACGAGGTTGAGGCCGACCTCATTATGACTATGGGCGTGGAGGTTACGGAGGCCGAGCCGACCACTGAGCTCAACGTCCGGGTAGACACCATCCGCCGTCAGCGCCGTCAGCGCCTTATCACCCGGGGCCAGGAAACATCCTCGCTTCTCGACTTAGGGCTTGACACCGGGTT
>Ga0299915_10002613_pt1 | contig 13101 bp, 10 predicted proteins | sample RVTome_13_FD_200263 | JGI IMG/M metagenome (GOLD analysis project Ga0299915, IMG submission 200263) | Soil microbial communities from uranium-contaminated site in the Upper Colorado River Basin, Wyoming, United States - RVT92D227 (version 2) ...
GGGTCGCTATAACGAGAAGGGCTACATTTACATTGTGGACAGAAAACGGGACATGATTTGCTCCGGTGGGGAGAACATCTATCCCCGGGAGGTAGAGGAAGTTCTCTACCAGCATCCGTCAGTTTTAGAAGCGGCTGTTTTTGGCATTCCTGACCCGTATTGGGTGGAGAAGGTTCATGCCATAGTTAGTTTGAAAGAAGGGGCAAGCGCTACCGCGAAAGAGCTTATTGTCTTCTGCAAGAAGAACCTAGCCAGCTATAAAGCGCCGAAATCAGTGGAGTTTGTTAATGCTCTGCCTAAGAATCCTGCCGGCAAGGTTTTGAAGAGAGAGTTGAGAGGGAAGTACTGGGCAGAGTTGGAGAGAAAGGTTTGATACTTTGACACTGCGTAAATGTGGTGGGCTCTGCCAGGGAAAATCAGGGTGCTACAGGACGTTTTGGTTTTTTCTGCCTAGCAGCTTAAATTAAACTCCATCCCTCCCGTAAGGTGAGCCCTGACCGAATCGGGCAAGTGGCATCCCACCTTTTTAATTATGTGCTTTACCTCAACATTGCACAATGGCTTGGCTTGTTGACTGATTGAACAGAAGCCTGGTTTGTTCAATAGCTATAATCACATACGTACTATTGACTTATATTCCATTTTTGGGTATAATCTGAAGCTGAAAGGAGGCAAGCGGCCTCCGCCTTTTCTACGGGGCAAATGGGATTCAGGTGGTCGCCGGTTCAAATCCGGCCACCCCGATATCTATTTTCCCAACATCAATGCGGCACAATAAGTAATCTAAAAATACCAGATGCCAGCAAAAGCAGAGCCATCTCTTCAAGAGATACGCAGCATGGGATCAAAATCGCCCCGCGTGCAATAAGAGGACTAAGTCGCCTAACTAGAGCAGCTTGAATGACGAGATTATCGTATTAAAAGGATAGGTGGAATACTCTTGTTTAAGCCCTACCGTGTCTAATTTATAAACGTGTGTCTCCGTCTGCTTAAAGTAAGCCTCCCCATGAAATGAACCAAAGTCCGTATCATAGTCATAAGAAAGATACCAGTCCCAAGCGCCCTTCATAGGCTTATCTTCAAGTTTTACCAATGCGCTCCAGGTCGTTCCGATGGAAATAATCCAGCGCTGGGCAGCTTCTCTAGCTGTCATTCCCTCCACAACATCTATCATGACTGAACTTTGGCGCGAAGGAGATGCTAAGAGGCATTTCGTTCCGTCTTCAGACACCTGAACACTCCAACTTTCTGGATGGCTGATGGAATACCCTGCCTTGTCATTTGTATATGTAGTGAAACCAGGAGTTGTACCACAAGCAACAAGAGAGCTAATCAACAAGCCAATAAGCCCTACAAGTAGAAACCAATATTTTCTGTTATTCCTCACTCTAACCTCCTTGTGGTGTAATTTGTTAAGCAATCTGCTTGATTATACTGTGAAAAAAGCAAAGTGTCATCTTTATACATTAATCCAGCCGGCTCAACACATTTCTACATTGCTAGAATGCAGATATTGTGATATGCTTTGATTCCAGCAAGGCAGGAGGTAACACAATGGCAGATGATCCGAACAAAGCAAAATATGAATCAAGACCATGGTTGAAGTTTTATCTTAAAGAGGTGCCACCAGATGTTGAAATCCCGCAAAAGTCCGCAGTCGAAACGTTTGATGAAGCTACGGATAAATGGAAGGACAGGATTGCCATAATATTTTATGGCAGAAAGATAAGTTATCGAGAGTTAAGAGATCACGCCGACAGATTTGCCACAGCCCTGCATGATTTGGGTGTCAAAAAAGGCGACCGGGTTGCTCTACTTCTCCTGAACTCCCCCCAGTTCGTCATCGCTTATTTCGGAGCGCTAAAAGCAGGAGCTACGCTAACGGCAATCAGCCCCGTTTATGTCAGCCCTGAAATCAAGCACCAACTCGAAGATAGCGGAGCTAAAATCATCATCTGCCAGGATATTCTTTACGACAATTTCGAACGGACAGGGGTCAAGCTAGATAAGGTTATATTAACTGGTATTTCTGATTACCTACCGGGCATGAAAAAGTTCCTGGGCAGCAGTGTACTCAGGGCCGTATATCAAAAGATGGCAGTACCGCCTGCCGAGCTCTTCAAAAGAGAAGGATTTTATCAACTCCAGGACCTTATAAAGAACTATCCACCAAGTCCGCCGAAAGTTGAATTCAACATTAAAGAGGACTTGGTAACGCTTCAATACACCGGAGGGACAACAGGTCTGCCCAAAGGGGCTATGATAACCCACTACAATATTACTGCTGCCCGCTATCTGGCTGAAAAATTCTTAGGCGACGTCGTTCAGGAGGGCAAGGAAGTCGTATTAGCGTACTTGCCGTTTTACCATATCTACGGTCAGGCTGTAGTTATGTTAGGGTCACTATCGGAGGGCTATACACTGGTTATATTTACCACTCCAGACCTTGACGACATATTAAACGCTATCGAAAGTTACAAGGCAACCATTTTCTACAGCGTCCCATCTTTGTATGAATACCTTAGAGACTATCATCGCACCGACAGAGTAAATTGGAAGCGTTTAAAAGTACTCATCTCTGGCGCTGATGCCCTTCTTGAGGATACCTCGACAGGTTGGGAAAAGAGAACAGGCGCAAAAATACATGAGGGATGGGGGATGACCGAAACCACCTCAATTGGTATGCTCAGCCCGTATGGGAGACCCAAATATGGCTCTTTTGGCGTACCGTTAACTAACACTGTAGGCGCCATACTCGACCCTGATAGTGATAAGTTTTTCCCTATCGGTGAGATAGGCGAACTGGCAATAAAGGGACCAGAAGTGATAAAAGGCTACTGGAAGAATCCTGAGGAAACTAAGAAAATGTTCGTGGAAATCGATGGTGAGAGATGGGTTAGAACCGGCGATTTGGCCAGAATGGACGAGGAAGGCTACTTCTATTTTTACGATAGGAAACGTGACATGATAAAGTACAAAGGTCTGGCTGTATTCGCCCGTGAAGTAGAAGAAGTATTAGCCGGCCATCCACAGGTTAAAGAAGCCGGTGTCATCGGAGTTCCCGACCCGGAAGTTGGAGAAAAAGTCAAAGCTATTGTTGTTCTGGAAACAGAGGCGAGGGGCAAAATTTCAGAAGAGGAAATAATGAAATACTGCGCAGGCAAGATAGCTCACTACAAATGTCCCAAAATTGTAGAGTTCAGGGGCGAAGTACCCAAAACAGATGTTGGTAAAGTATCACGTCGTGAATTGAGGGAGGAGGATCTATAAAATGGTACCGTTCCTCGAGGTTCAAAATTTAACCAAACGTTTTGGGGGGCTGCTTGCTGTCAACGACGTAAGTTTCAAGATAGAAAGGGACGAAATCGTTGGTCTTATTGGTCCTAACGGTGCCGGGAAAACCACCCTTATCCGATGCATACTCGGCATATTAAAGCCTGATTCAGGCAAAGTCATATTTAATGGTGAAGACATAACTAAACGTCGTCCCTGGGAGATCGTGCAAAGGGGTATGGTGGGAACTTTTCAGGTAGTCAAGCCATTCCGCCATTTGCCAATTATCGCCAATGTTATGGTAGGTTGTCTCTGTCCACGGATAACAAAGCATGGCGAATGGGTCAAAAGAGTCGAAGTAAAAGCACGAGACGCTTTAGAGTTCGTCGGTATCGCTGACCTGGCACTTGAACCGGCTTCCATCCTGTCGCACGGGGATTTAAAAAGGCTGGAGGTTGCCAGGGCGATTGCCACTGAACCGGAGCTGCTTATCCTCGATGAACCGTTTGGTGGTCTGAATCCGGCAGAAACAGAGCTTGTAGCCAAATCAATGAAAAGATTACACAAGGGCGGAAGATTTGGCAGACTTCATAGTGAAGGCCCGGCTATGCTCATCATAGAACATAAGCTTAGTGAATTAATGAAGATAGTTAACAGGGTGATTGTACTTAACTTTGGCGAAGTCATCGCCCAAGGCACACCTGAAGAAATATCTCAAAACAGGCAGGTGATTGAAGCCTATACGGGCAAGGAGGTGCTCGTTGCTTGAAATAAAAGACGTGACCGTCTCCTATGACACAGCTATGGTATTAGATGGTGCCAGCCTTACGGTTGAAAAAGGTGAATTGGTCGGACTCGTAGGTCCCAACGGCGCGGGAAAAACTACATTACTGCGAGCTATAGCCGGATTAATAAACTGGGAAAAAGAGGTATCAAAGGGAACAAGACAGGCGGATATAACATTTAAAGGCAGTGTAGAATTTGAAGGCGAAAGGATTGAAAAACTCTCCGCCTCTGAAATAGCCAAGAGAGGCTTGCTCCTTTGCCCCGAGAGAGGGAGGCCCTTTACTGAGATGACGGTCAAGGATAACCTGCTGGCCGGCGCCTATCTGGTTAAGGATAAGAAGACAGTCAACGATAGCCTGACTAAGGTATATGAGCTGTTCCCCAGATTAAAAGAGAGAGAAAATCAAGTATCGGGGACGTTATCCGGCGGGGAACGCCAAATGTTGGCCATCGGTAGGGCGCTAATGCGTAAGCCTAAGTTTATGTTAGTTGACGAGCCATCAAGCGGACTGGCACCAAGGCTTAAAGAAGACCTGTTTAAACGTATAGAAGAAATTTATCACGAGCTGGGGGTTACCATCCTCCTGGCAGAGCAAGACGTCAGCTTCGCTTTCGACCTGTCAGGAAGAAATTACGTTATGTCCCGAGGACACATAATCGCACAGGGAACAGCTAAAGAATTACTAAAAGATGAAACTATCAGAAAGACATATCTGGGTCTTTAGAGCCCAGCTTCGATTAGTACAGAGAAGCACCACAGGCCCTACAGGTACGACGCCACGCTACATTAGATAACTTGCAACGAGGGCACTCACGCTCAATTTTATCCCTTATCCAAACTGCAATCCCCTCAGGCATAAAGAGGAGAATAACTATCACTATGACTGCGAAAATTAGAATCCGTAACTCAGGTATAACCCTCAAGAATTCCATCAGGGGATACAGAATGTAAACTCCAACCACTGCGCCATAAATGCTGACAATGCCGCCAAAAACCGTCCATATTATTGCCTGGAATGACAGCATCATGTCGAGACTTGACGGACCAGCGATCCTCAAAAAGTGAGCGTATAAGCCGCCGGCAATCCCGGCAAAGAAACCACCTACGGCAAAAGCCAACATCTTATATCTTATGGTGTTGATTCCACTGGCACGAGCCGCAATCTCATCTTCACGGATAGCATGAAGAATGATGCCTGTCCTGACAAGAGCACTTTTGGCATCGGTAAGCTTCCACATTATGAACACGGAAACAATCATAATCGGCAGAACTATGTAGTATTCAACTACTCGAGAATCGGCAAGGGCGGGTAGGCCAGAAATACCGTGTTCACCGCCAGTAAAATCAGGAAAAGCCTTAATGACACCCAGCAAAATGAGGGGGAAAGCTAAGGTCACCAGCGATAAATAAGGGCCTCTCAGCCTTAATGCCGGAAGACACATGAGCACCCCGGCTCCCACAGCAACAAGAGCCCCAATCGGTATAGTCACCCAAGGTTGTAAACCAAGGTGCTCACCTAACAACGCTGTACTGTAGGCTGCAACACCAAAGAACAGAGCATGACCGAAGTTTATCTGTCCCGTATAGCCAGATATAAAGTCCCAGCTAACGGCGAAAATGACGAAGACATTGGCAAGAATTAGAATGCGAAGAGTATAAGGTTCTTGCGTTATTAGAGGCAAAATAAACAAAAACAAAAAGAAAATAAGGGCGATAAGCCTGCCTGGAATAGCCAGCACATCGCCCTGGAAATCCTTAAACAGCCGCCTTAACAATTATAACCTCTCCTCTTCAAAAACCACGCCGAACAGACCTTCAGGTTTGACTACAAGTATTATTACCATAACCAGCAAGGCAAAAGCCGTATTCAGGAAAGCGCCTCCAGGGAGGAAGAATACAACCGCCGTTTGAACGAACGATATGATAAAGGCGCCGATGAGACTACCCTTAACACTCCCCAAGCCACCTAAGACAACGATCGCCATAACTGTTACCAATGGATTTAGCCACATATAGGGGAAAACAACCCATAGCGGAGCCACCACAATGCCAGCAACTGCCGCCAATGCCGTAGCCATGCCCATAGTTATCAAGAGTATCCTGGAAACATTTATACCCATCAAATTGGCGATTTCAGTATCCTGAGCAGTGGCTCGTATAGCAATCCCTAATTTTGTCTTTGACAAAAGCAGCCATATGCCAACCAATACAACCAGGACTACAGCCAGCGTCAGTAATTGTTCGTTGGTAATCCTCACACCCACTATCTCTACGAACCCTTTGACAATAAGCGGTGCTTCACGAAAGTGAGCAGCAAAGGCTAAAAGCATGCATTCCTGGAAAAATATAGCCAAGGCAATAGTTATCAGCATCACGGTTACCTGATGCTCGCGTATCCGGTCAATGAGTAACTTGTAACTCACTAAACCTATGAATGTGGTACCGACAAGTGATATGGCTATCGCCGGGATAATGTCTAAACCAAGTCTATAAGTGGAGTAAAACATACCGTAGGCTGCCAGCATCAGGAACGAGGTATGTGCCAGATTTATCATGCGGGCTACGCCAAAGATAAGTGCAAAGCCAACAGCCAGCATGGCATATATCCCGCCTGTCACCAGCATCTGAATTATAAATGCTTGAATCATGGCTTATGCCAACTTTTATTGTTTAACGAATTTTCTCTACGCGCTTTTAAGTACCCCCGGGGCTATTTCAAGCAACCCGGGGGCACTCAAACAGAAACCAAATCACCCTATTACTTGAATTGCAAAGTGTGGGCTATTTCCGAATATAGGTCTTCATTGTAAGGAGAAAGCAAAGATACAGTGCCGATCAAGACCACGACCCAATTCCCATCCTTCTCCACACCGAGACCAAAACCTTTGGCATTATTTCCCTTCAGTTTCACCGTAAACACCATCGTACCAGCCGGAGTACCATCTGCTAAGGCAGAATCACCTTCAGAGGCAATCTTGAAGTCTGTACCACCAGCTGCCTCCAGTGATTTTTTAGCCGCGTCAGCAAAGCTGTCAGCCCCCGTAGCATTAACAAACATAGCCGGAACTTTACCACCCTTTTGAGCAATGAAGAGAACGGCATCAGTCGGCGTCTGTGCCCAATCCTTAGGATATTTCACGGAGAAGCCAAAGTCGGCATTGGTATATTCTGCAGCCTCAAACGATAGCGCGCCTGCCGGTGGTGCCGGTGGTGGAGCCGGCGGTACCGGTGGTGGGGCTGGCGCTCCTTCTTGCTTGAACTTCGCGATTACGTTAGGCGGTATTACATATGGATATGTCCCGCCATACTTCAAATCTTTCCACGCATCAGGCACACCTGTATAAGGCTGCGGCCAGACAGCCTTCGACCCCATGATTGGGTCAGTACTCTGCCATTGAGTGCAGACGCCGGTCACATAACCGGGGCCGTACACCAGGTCATGTGCACAGTTCGGGGGACATTCATCACCCAGCTTATAGTAGGCTGCCTTACCAGCCGTAATCGCCGATGATGTTTCTTCAATAACCGGGACTAAAGTATCGGCATCCAAGCTTTGCGCCTTTTCCAGGACATCCCTTAAAAGGAACATACCATCATAGGTAGCAGCAGTATACAGTGGGACTTGGTTATATGTATTCACGAATTCAGTGACGAAGGGCTGGGTCAGGTCGTTATATGCAACTTCCCTCGTGTAGGTATTCAACGTAGTAAAATATAGACCCTTGCCACCTGTTGCCTCCATAAAGGCGCTTTTCTGTGCTTCCACGAAAACACCCAGGGAACAAGCGGGGACATCTAGCTCCACTTGCTGCTTAGCAAAAGTGATGCCTACCGGACCGGAGAATATGCAGAAAATCATCTGCGGCTCTTTAGCTGCAATGGCTGTCAGCTCAGCGCTGACATCTGTGGCTGTATCTGATGGTCTCCACGTGCCGACTACCTCCATTCCCATTGCCGGTAACCTTGCCTCGGCAACAGCTACCATCGCTTCGGCCCACTGTAGTTTTTCGGCTATTATAGCGACCTTAACATGGTCTATATTCAGCTCCTTTTTGAGCTGGTCATTGACCATAGCCGTAACCATTAAAATATTATTGACCAGATAGTACTCATTGAATGGTGTCCCTTTGAAGAAGTACTTGTAGCGGTCGTAATCCTCATTTACCTTTCCACAGAGCGCCGCTGTAGCCGCCCCATAATCGAAGAATATCTTCTTGTAGGTCATAGCTACGTCTTGCATGGGGAATACTGCTTCTGTTCTAAAGCCACCATATATAAAGTCAGCCTTGTCCACAGTTATCAGCTTTTCCATGGCTGCAGCCGCGTCCGTAGTGCTTAGCACTTCGTTGCTGTCCGCCTTGATCAATTGAATCTTGTAGGTCTTGTCGCCTATTTTTATGCCACCGCTATCATTGACCTTCTTGGCTCCCAGCTGGGCTCCCATCCACTGATGCTCGCCTTCCGGGAACGTCATTGGCCCAATAATACCGACTCTTATGACGTCTTCCGCACGAGGCGCAGCACAGGCAGGAAGTACCAATGCTACCAACAAAAGACAGGTAAAAAACAAGAATAAAATTTTTTTCACTTCAGCCATTAACCTCCTTTATAATCTTGGTTGTACTTCTGCTGGCAAGCGCATTTCGACCGCCCATTGCCGCCAGCATATTAAGCTTTACAATCTCGATACTACCACCTCCTTGCACCGAATTTCTACTATGCACATATCATGCGATTCAAACAAAGTCAGGAGGGACCAAACAGACCCCAAGGAGATACAAAAGATTATATCATAATATGTCAATAGACCGAGGATTAGAATATTTATTAACCTGCCACTCTGATCATGAGCATAGCGAAGGGGAAGAGTCTGTGAGATTCTTCGCCCGCAGGACTCAGAATGACAAAAAGAATTGCTAAACGTCATCGGAGGAGCAAAACCCAAGCTCAACAGCTACCCTTTCTCAATTCCGAAGCCAGGCATATAACATCTTGACCCGACCCACTTATAGCCTACTGCTGAGGCGGTGATGGATTACTATATCCTTCCAGCAATACCTTTGGCACCAGTTCTACCAATTCCTCTACCGTCCACAAGCCCTCTTCTTTAGTGATGGTCTTCTTCCTTACCGGCTCTGAGTAAATGGCGATATTACCGCCGGTGACATCAAACACCTGCCCATTTATGTCAGTCGCCTCTTCAGTGCAAAGATAAACTATGAAGGGAGTCACTGTTTCCGGGCTAGGGGGATTGGTCAGCTCTTCGTATCTCTCCTTGGTTATAAGCCCTGCTTCTAACCTTTTTTTGAAACCGGCTACTACGTCCTCGCTAAGTGTAAATCGTGTTGCCGCGGTTGGAGCATAGGCATTGCAGGTCACTCCATATCTGCCCATCTCCCTGGCTACACCTCTGGTTAGGCCTACGATACCAGCCTTAGCGGCACAATAATTGCAGTGTCCCACGGCACCTAGCCAGGCAGTAGAGGTGGTATTTATTATCCGCCCCCACTTTTGTTCTCTCATCACACCACAGGCAAATCGGGTGCAGTTAAAGGAACCTTTAAGAAAGGAATCAACACACGTATCCCATTCCTCTTCCGTCATATTCCAGACCATGTGAGGTCGGTCAGCACCGGCATTGTTCACCAGGATGTCCAGTCTGCCAAATTTGTCTACTGTCGCCTGTATCAGTTTGCCTGCCAGCTCAAAATCAGAGACGCTACCAAAGAAAGGCATAGCCTGACCACCCATATCTGTAATCTCCTTAGCTACAGTCTCAGCATCTCCGCCTGAGGTACCTGGTCGACGGTTATTAGTCACTACCTTGGCACCTTCTTCAGCCAAGGCTACGGCTATGGCCCTTCCAATTCCTTGCCCTGAGCCAGTAACTATAGCTACTCTATCTTTTAATCTGCCACCCATATTCCGACTGCTCCTTTTTTAAAATTCACCTATAATATTTCGTTAAATTTGCATCACAGTCCTACAATAGCAACGCTAACAACGTTCATAGCTGGGAAACCACCCATGTTATGCGTCAACCCAATCTTAGGATTCTTCAGCTGCCGCTCCGGCTGCTGAGCCTTACCCTGCAGCTGTTTATACATCTCATACATCATCCTCAAGCCAGAGGCGCCGATAGGATGCCCGAAGCATTTCAATCCGCCATCTGGTTGGATAGGCTGTTCGCCATCCAGGTTAAAACGGCCAGCTTCGATATCATCCTTAACCCGCCCTCTGAGACTAAACTGCAAATCCTCCATAGTTACTGCCTCGGTAATGGAAAAACAATCGTGTACTTCAGCCATGCTGACCTCTTTACGCGGGTCCTTTATTCCTGCCTCATTATAAGCTAGAGCCCCAGCACGATACCCAGTCTCAACATGAGCACCATCCCATTTCGTGTACATCAATTCCTCGCCAGAACTTAGAGCAATCTGTAATGATTTGATGTAAACCGGGTCAGCCCTAAAATTTTTAGTCATATCAGCTCTGGTAACAATAGCTGCCGCAGAACCATCACTGACCCCACAGCAGTCAAAAAGCCCAAGCGGCCAAGCAATGATAGGGGCATTCATTATTTGTTCTTCGGTAACTTCGCGGCGCAGGTGTGCCTTCGGATTCAAAGCACCGTTATGATGGCTTTTAACTGATACCTTGGACAGCATCCTCTTGCCTTCGTCCGGACTCAAACCATAGACAGCAAAATATTTAGTAGCCATCATGGCAAAGGCACCCGGTGCAGTGAATTTAGGCATGATGAGCGTATTTTTGGGCCCCATCAGATTACGAAACCCGGGAAGCCCACCATACCCCGTATCCTTAAGCTTTTCTACACCCAAAGCCAAAGCAATGTTATAGGCCCCCGAAGCCACAGCATAACAAGCTCCTCTTAGGGCTTCTGTACCAGTAGCACAAAAATTGTCTACTCTGGTCACTGGTATAAAAGGCAGCTTCAGCGTCAATGCCAAAGACGTAGCTCCCTTTCCCACACTCTGTTCTTCAAAATGTACACCAAGCCAGGCAGCCTGAATATCCTTCTTTTCCACGCCGGCATCCTCAATGCACTCTTTAAATGCATCAACCATCAGGTCTTCAGCGCTCTTATTCCACAACTCACCAAACTCGGTGCAGCCCATGCCTATGATAGCCACCTTGTCTTTTATACCTTCTGCCATTTCTATCTTTCCCATGTTGATTCGTTTGTCCTCAGACACGTATCGGCGTGGCCTTCCAAGAGTAACCATAGACCCCACTGGCATCATCGACATATCGCCTGCGGAAGGTCATCTGCACCGGCATTCCCACCTTAACCGAGTCGAGATCACAATCGGTGAGGTCAAACCAAAATCTACCGCCACCCTCAAAATCTACAAAACCATAGATTGCTGGCGGGTCAATACTAGCAGCAAGGTTGTCACCGGTATAAGTAAATATGATGCCGTTCTTGTCTGAGAATCGATAACTTTCCATCTCATCGACAGCTCCACAATCCGGATTCACACATACTCTCTGAGCAGGATATTGAGGAGTGCCGCAACGTTTACATTTCGAACCGCAAAGCGACAAAATCGATTTGCGCTCTCTGAACAGAGTGGACATCGGCGTACGAACACTTTCCTCAGCACGCATACCTAAGTCCATCGGCGCCAGATTGCGAAAAGCGAGGTATTTCTCATAGCTAGCGAGTTCTTTTTTCGACGCTAGATTTTTCTTGACTCCTCGTCTATCTGCCAACCTCTTTATCCCCTCAGTCACTTTGAAAAATAGGGCATCGCCACCATTACCGAAGCTAACAACCAGAATATTATCTCCTGGCTTAGCATCTTCAAGTGCTGCTGCCAGCATCATTAAAGGTGAAGCCGAACCAGTATCACCTATTTTATCAAGGAGGGTATCTTGAATCCTGCCTGCTTCGATACCCAAACGCTTTGCTATTGCGCTATGCTCCCTGGCATAAAGACATGGGTACGCCATTTTAGCAAAGTCATTGATATTTAAATTGTACTTCTTCAACAGCCCTGAGATTACCTCGGGAATCATTCTCGCATAGCCCTCATCACGGATGAACCTGTCTTCCCAGGCATGTTCAAATTTCTCTCCTGCTGCTCTCCAGCGGTCAGGAAAATCATATGAAACGGAATAAGAACCTTCAAATGTGGCAATCACATCATCCCTCCCCACGAGAAGAGCTGCTGCACCGTCACCATACAAAGGTTCTTGAGAACTACCTGGCTTGCTTAACCGGCAGTCGGAAGCACAGACCAGGATACTGCTTGATGTTTCACCCTTTACAGCATCACAAGCAGAGAGTAATGCACTAGTCCCCGCTTTTGTAGAGCCAACAAAGTCAGCTGTTCTTATGCCAGGTTGTAAGTCGAGAGCCGTAGCTACAATGGCAGAATTTTGTCGCAGCAAGTAAGGCTGGCTGGTAGTCGCAAGATACAAGCCATCCACCCTTTCCCGTTCCATACCACTCAAGCAGTCAATATCAGCAGCTACTGCCATACTAAGCGTATCTTCGTCATAGTTTGCAACTGCATTCTCCCCAGGTGCAGGAAATGTGCCCAAAAATCCAACAGACAAGAAAATGGTATTGTGATTCATTCGATATCTCGGGATATAAGCTCCGTATGATTTGATACCTACCATTATATTGAACCCCGCGAAATTAGTGTTTATTTGCCAACAGGCAATCTACCACAGGCCCCATATCCTGTCAAACTATAGCCACCACACGCACAAACTCGTCAATGGGAAAACCATCATTCCGGATATAAGCTTGACGTCCAGAAGTTACAAGTGTACTATCAATCTCCAAAGCAATAAAGCCGTAAATAGCCTCATCACAGCTAAAAATGTAGGATTTAGAAGGTGTAACCATGAACATAGGCACTCTCATAGAAGATAACATTAAGAGGTTCGGCGAATATGAAAGTTTCCATTTTGAAGGGTTATGGTACACCAATACCGAGACAAATCGCAATGCTAATCGTTTAGGCAATGCACTGAAGGCACTCGGTATCGGCAAAGGAGATCGA
>Ga0299915_10002615_pt1 | contig 13098 bp, 10 predicted proteins | sample RVTome_13_FD_200263 | JGI IMG/M metagenome (GOLD analysis project Ga0299915, IMG submission 200263) | Soil microbial communities from uranium-contaminated site in the Upper Colorado River Basin, Wyoming, United States - RVT92D227 (version 2) ...
TCAGTGGTTTCTGCGTTTTCAGTCTCTGCGTGCTCTGCGTCTCCGCGGTGAAAAATTCTTTCCAAAACGGCAAGAAATTTGGGCTTAGTAGTACAGCGGGTATGCTCGTCGCTCGCGCCGCGCCAGCGGGCCTGGGAGCCTGCAGCGAAGTGCACCACTTATTTCCTGACAGACCCCAAATCTGAGCGGGTCAGTATCGAATGGCCACAAAGCAATCAGCCATCAGCAGTCAGCCTGACAGGACCGATCCAAAGCGGCACACTTTCACGGAAGGTCTGGTAGCTGAAGGCTGAAGGCTGAAAGCCCCGGGCCTCTGCCTGACTTATGTTCATTTCGCATACAAAAGGAATTTCTTTGATGTTCCGGCTTGTCCGGGTTATGAAGAGACAGGATCGGGTCGGCCGCCGGATGGATCTGGAGACCCACCCGCACAGGATTGCGCTCGGTAAGACCTTGCCGCCTTAATGCCGGCCTGCAACCGCCCCACCCATTTCCAGTTTTCGAACGGCAGTATTTTAAAGCGTTTCTTGCCTATTTTGCGTGTCTCGTGTATTTCGTGGGCGCAGACCCAAGGAGGATCGTCTGATGCTGAAAAATACCCGTCCAGTTGTCTTGCTGTTTGTCACTCTCGTCTTTGCCGTCTCCGCATCCGCCGAACAAAACCGAAGCTACTGGGATAATGAAGTGCCCGCAAGCTGGAATGGCCGGTGGGAGCCGAAGTTTCAAACCGTCCCTGAGAAGACGAACTTCACCAGAACCACATCGACGCTGGAGCTTCACGAGTTCGTCAGCATGCTCAAATGGAACAGCGAGCGCATTCACGTCCTGACGGTCTTCACGAGTCCGCTGCGCAAGGTGGCGCCGGCGGTCGTCCTGGCGAATCCGCGCGTGATCTCTCCCCAGGACGCGGCCAAATCAGGCAAGCCGGTGATTTACCTGCAGGGCAACATTCACCCGCCGGAGGCCGAAGGCACGGAAGCGCTCCTGATGGTCATGCGCGACATCCTTTTCGGAAACAGGCAGCACCTGCTCGATAACCAGATCTTGATCATCTGCCCGATCTTCAACGTCGACGGCACCGACACCTTCAGCACGCGCGACGGCACGCCTCACATCATCGGCGCCCGCTCGAATGCCGCGGGGATGGATCTGAACCGCGACGCCATCAAGCTGGAGACCACCGAGGTTAACGGCCTGTACCAAGCCGTGCTGAACCGGTGGGACCCCGTCCTGCTATTCGACGCGCATGCCATGGGCCGGGTCAAGCACGGCTATGCGATTGTCTACGCGACCTCCACGGTCCCCGCCGCCCATCCGGCGCCGCGCGGCTATGTGTGGAGCAGCCTGTTCCCGTCCGTCCGCGATGCGATCAGGAGAAACTTCGGCCTGGAAACTTTTTCGCACTGCATGTTTGACGAGGAGAAGTGGCCGCCCACTGCCTGGAGCCACGACCGGGCGGCGTGGACCGTGGAAGCAAAGTTCGTCGCCAGCGCCTACGGCTTGCGCAATCGCATGTCGATCCTGGTGGAAACCCCGGGTCATCCCTCGTTCGAGAGGCGCACCTATGCCCAATACGCATACATCACGGAGTTGCTGGAGTATACCAACGCCCGCGGCCGCGAGATGATGGAGATCTGCAGGAACGCCGACGAGGAGATCGTCAGCCTAATCAGCGCCCAGGCAGGGTCCGGCCAGGTGAAGAATTACGTGGAAGGGAAATACGAATCATGGGGCAAGATTGACTTGCTCGCATACCAGAAGAATGAGGCCGCATACCTGCCGGGTACCAGCGTGCTGGACACGGCACCGGGCACGGCAACCGGGCCGCCGGAAGTCGTTCCCGGCGTGGAGCATCTCACAAAACCTGTAGGGACAAAAGAAGCGACCGTGCCGATGGGCTACCTCATTCCGGCGGAGCTAAGTGAGCTGGCGGACAAACTTCGAACGCACAAGATCAAGGTCCAAGTCCTGGAAAAGCCGATGAAGGTTGAGGGCGAGGAATTCGTCGTCGACCGGATGCTGAAAGCCCGCCGCAGCGGCTATGACATGACGCGGCTGGAAGGCGGATTTTTCAGGCACAGCGTAAGAGAATTTCCGGCCGGGACATACCACATCAACATGGCGCAACCGCTGGCACACCTGGCTTTTTATTGCCTTGAGCCGGAGGCTGCGGACGGTTTTGTGGGATGGGGCCTGCTGGACGCGCATCTGAGGGGCCTCGGTATCGAACGCCGCAGCGTCGTGTATCCGATATTCAAGTATTTCAAGGCGATCGAGTGATTTCTCGGCGTTCTCGCAACCGCTGAGGGCATAGGAACAAATTGCCCGTTATGCCTCGTACACCACAAACTGGGGGCAGTCACCATTTTTCTGGCACGGGATTTCCTTCATCGGTTAAGCTGCGCCGAATGAGTTATATGTCCTCGATGGGGGGGTCTATGGCAAGAGCAATATGGATGCTTGGATTTCTGCTCTGGGGTATGGTCGCGTCGGCGCAGCAGGGGAGCTATCCTGCGCCGGCGGAAGCCGATTTTATACTGCGTGATCTCAGATTCGAGAACGGCGAGACTCTGCCGGAGCTACGGCTGCATTATTACACACTCGGCTCACTGCAACGGGATGACCAGGGAACGGCCCGCAACGCCGTGCTTGTACTCCACGGGACCGGGGGAGCTGGGCAGGGTTTCCTGAATGAGCGCTTCGCCGGCGTCTTATTTGGGAAGGGCCAGCTTCTGGATGCCGAACGCTATTACATCGTTCTGCCCGACAACATCGGCCACGGAAAATCGAGTAAACCCAGTGACGGGCTGCGCGGCAAGTTCCCTCATTACAACTACAACGACATGGTCGATGCCCAATGCCAACTGCTCAACAAAGGGCTGGGAGTCAACCATCTACGCCTCGTTATTGGAACTTCCATGGGTGGAATGCATTCGTGGGTGTGGGCCACCCGCTATCCCGATTTCATGGATGCTGCCATGCCGCTGGCCAGCCTGCCGGTCCAGATTGCGGGACGCAACCGGCTGTTCCGCCGCATGGTGATCGATTCGATCCGGAATGATCCAGGATATAACAACGGCGATTACCATACTCAGCCGTGCGGCATGCGGGCGGCGGTTTACACATTACTGGTCATGACGAGCGTGCCGCTGCAGTGGCAAAAGCAATACCCAACACGCGAGGCTGTAGATGAGTTTCTGGACGAGCAGGTGCGGTCGAGGCTGGCCCGCACCGACGCAAACGACATGCTTTACCAGTTTGATGCCTCGCGAGACTATGATCCCTCCCCGCTGCTCGAAAGGATTCAAGTGCCCCTGGTGGCGATCAATTCGGCGGATGACCAGGTGAATCCGCCCGAATTGAGAGTGGCGGAAAGGGAGATCCAGCGTGTGAAGAAGGGACGGTTTGTGCTGCTGACGATTACCGATCAGACGCGGGGCCACGGCACTCACTCGCTCCCTGAACTGTGGAAGCACCACCTGGCCCGGCTGCTGGAGGAATCCCGTCCCGGCAAAGAATAGCAGTGTCCTTCAAGCCGTGCCAGAGTCCTTGTGTCGCTTGAATCTTTACTGCAACAGGGGAAAAGACCGGCCCCGAATTTCACGGCGCGGCGGGCGGCCGCAACCAAATCATCGGTTCGCTCACACAGCCGCGCCGTCTGCCAGGGCGATGGCGTGATTGGGGCAGGTGTCCAGGCATTGATCCCACTGGATGCACCTCGAGGGGCGGATGGCGACCTGCGGCTCGCGGGAAATGCTCTCGGGATTGTGGCGCCACCAGCAGCCCAGAGGGCAGCCCTTGAAAAACACAGTGGTCCGGAGCGAGCAGGATTTCACGGCCATTCCCTACTACGCATGGGCCAACCGGGGTCGCGGCCAGATGGTCGTGTGGATTCCCAACAGCGAGTCGAGCGCCCGCCCGCTCCCCTGGCCGACGATCTCTTCGACCAGCGCGGTCCAGACCTCGGGCGGCCGCACTCCAGGCGCGATCAATGACCTGGAAGAACCCCGGTCGTCGGACGATCCGACCTCCTATTTCCATTGGTGGCCGACGAAGGGAACCATGGAGTGGGTGGAGTATGCCTTCCAGAAACCCGAGACCGTCTCTGAAACGGAAGTTTACTGGTTTGACGACACAGGTCGGGGTGAATGCCGTGTGCCCAAGGCCTGGCAGGTCCTTTATAAAGATGGCCAGGAATGGAAGCCGGTCGAGAACGAGGGGCCCTACTCGGTTGAGAAGGATAAGTACAACAAGGTCACTTTTAAACCAGTGACAACCAGCGGGCTGCGCCTGGAAGTCACCTTCCAGCCGGAATGGTCTGCCGGCATCCAGGAATGGAAAGTGGTGAGGAATGCGGATTAGTGCTTTACGGCATACGAAACGTACCGCAAGGGACCAAAACTGCTTGAAATATCGGCCGGCGGAAGAGTAGGCTCCAGCAGCCCCAGACCAACACCCGGCCGCCAGCCGAAAAGACCGCGGGCGCCAAGTGGTCTGGTCGGGAGGTTCCTGTGTCCAAAAAAAAGAAAGACAAGCAGGACAACAAGCCTGAAACGCCGTCCGCCAAGAAAAAGAAACGCCTGGCCGGGGAGGCGTGCAAGCCCGGGGGTGCAATCGACAAAGGTTTCTACAGTAAAGAGCTGAAGCGCCTGCAGGAGGAACTGGTCAAATTGCAGGAATGGGTCAAGGCCAAGGGCCTGAAAGTCGTCGTGGTTTTCGAGGGGCGCGATGCCGCCGGAAAGGGCGGGGTCATCAAACGGATCACACAACGGCTCAATCCCCGCATCTGCCGGGTGGCGGCACTCGGCACGCCCACCGAACGCGAAAAAACTCAATGGTACTTTCAGCGGTACGCGGCCCACCTGCCGGCCGCGGGCGAAATCGTCCTCTTTGACCGCAGCTGGTACAACCGGGCCGGCGTTGAGCGCGTGATGGGATTCTGCACCGAGAAGGAGCACACTGAATTCCTGCGTTCCTGCCCCGAGTTCGAGCGCATGCTGATCCGTTCGGGAATCATCTTGATCAAGTATTGGTTCTCGGTCAGCGACGAAGAGCAGGAAAAGCGCTTCCAGGCTCGTCTCGCTGACCGCACTAGGCGCTGGAAGCTGAGCCCGATGGACCTGCAGGCGCGCTCGCTCTGGATTGAATACTCCAAAGCGAAAGACGTGATGTTTTCCTATACCGACATCAAGCAGGCTCCCTGGTGGGTGGTCGACGCCGACGACAAGCAGTGCGCGCGCCTAAACTGCATTGCGCACCTGTTGAGCCTGATCCCTTACGAAGACCTGACGCCCGAGAGTATCATCCTGCCGCCGCGACAGGACGACAAAGGTTATGTCCGCCCGCCCATGAGCGATCAGAACTTCGTTCCGGAAATCTGCTGAGAGCGCAAGCGAATGCCCTGCCTGCGAGGCCCGCTAGCGGCCGGGTCCTTTGAGCAGGTATCGGCTGTAATCGAGGCCATCCTCCTTCATCAGATTCTCGATTTCCTCCACCGTCTTTGGTGCGGCCTCCGTCAGCACGGCGCGCCCGCGCTCGGTGACAAGCACGTCGTCTTCGATCCGGATGCCGAATCCCTCCTCGGGGAGATAAAGGCCCGGCTCGATGGTGATGACCATGCCCGCCTCGAGCCGGCCGAGGCCGCCGACATCATGCACCTGCAGGCCGATCGAATGGCTAAGGCCGTGGGTGTAGTATCGGCGCAGCTGGCTGCGGTCCTTGATCAGACCGAGCCGGACGAGGCCTTCCGTCAGCACCTCATTGACCCTTTCGCTGACGTCGCGCATGTCGACGCCGGGCGCGACCATTTCGATGGCCGCCTGGTTTGCCTTAAGCACGATCTCGTATATATCGCGCTGGCGTTTCGTGAACGTGCCGCCGACGGGTATGGTCCGTGTTATGTCGGCCGTATACATGTCAAACTCGGCGCCGATATCGAGCACTACGACGTCGCCGCCCCTCGTCTGCCGCGTATTCTCGCTCCAATGCAGGATGCACGAATTTTCGCCGGAGCCGACAATGGTTGGGAATCCGGGCCGTCGGGCGCCGTTAAACGAAAACACGTGTTCGATGACCGACTGCAGCTGGTACTCGTACAGCCCGGGCCGCGCCGTGCGCATCGCCTCTTTCTGCGCTTCGGCCGTGATGGCCGCCGCCGTTTTAAGCAGCTCGATCTCTGCAGGCGACTTGATGCGCCGCAGCGGCGCGATCAAGGAAGAGGCCGGCTTTACCGCGAACACCGCGCCCCGGTCGCGCGCCTGCTTCAGGATCTGTTCGTCGGCAGTAAGCGGTCCGTTCAGATTCCTGGAGCGCTGATAATCGAAGTAAACCACGGACGCCGTGTCGAGCAGGGTGCGATCGAAATAGGACTGGAATTCTGAGGAGGAACGCACAGCTTCAAATCCGGGACGCTCGGGCGGCTTCTGGTCTGCCGGGGCCCGGCCGCCGGCCGGTGGTGACAAAAAGAGGATTTCTCCGGGTCCCGCCGGCCTCCCGGGCCCGGCCGGCTGTGAGCCCGTCGCCCGCGAATCGGCGTACAGGATAAGGGAAGTATTGCGGGCGGCGACGCCGGTGAGATAGAAAAGATCGTTGTCCTGCCTGAACCGCGCGCCCTCGTCGCTTTGCGCGCCGCTCCTCAGGATCATGACGCTGCTCGGCTCCATTTTCGACCGGACAGCCTGCCGGCGCTTCTGGTACTCCTCGGGCGACTGCGCGCCCAGGGATGCCGGCATAGGAGCGCACGCAACGAGAATGACTGTGCAGAACAACTTCTGTTTCTTTGTCATCACACCATACCTCCCAAAGATATTTACGAACGATTCAGGTGCTTCCGCTTTAGTCACTCAAGGGCGCATTATGACTGCGATTCAGATAGGAAGGGTGAACGGGATTGGGTGGTGGATCTGGAGACCCACCACCCACAGGATGGCGCTCGGCAAGGCTCTGCGGGTTTGATACTGGCTTCCAATCCCGCCGCTCACTTCCTGTTTCTGAACCGCATTATTATAAGGTGTTTCGTGTATTTCGTGGGCGCCGACCGAAGGAGGATCGCCTGATGCTGAAAAATATCCGTCCAGCCGCCCTGCCGTTTGCCGCCCTGGTCCTTGCCGTCTCCGCATCCGCCCAGCAGGACCGGATACCTGCCGGGGACCAGCGTGCTGGACACAGCGCCGGGCACGGCAAACGGGCCGCCGGAAGCCATTCCCGGCGTCGAACACCTCACCAAACCAATGGGGACAAAAGAGGCGGCCGCGCCCATGGGCTACCTCATCCCGGCGGAGTTGCGCGAGCTGGCGGACAAACTTCGAACGCACAAGATCAAGGTCCAGGTCCTGGAGAAGCCGATGAAGGTTGAGGGCGAGGAATTCGTGGCCGACCGGATGCTGAAAGCCCGGCGCAGCGGCTACGACATGACGCGGCTGGAAGGCGGATTTTTCACGCACACCATCAAAGAGTTCCCGGCCGGGACATACCAAATCGACATGGCGCAGCCGCTGGCACACCTGGTTTTTTATTGCCTCGAGCCGGAAGCTGCGGACGGATTTGTGGGATGGGGCCTGCTGGACGCGCATCTGAAGGGCCTCGGTATCGAACGCCGCAGCGTCGTATATCCGATATTCAAGTATTTCAAGGTGGTCGAATGACCTCTCGGCGTTCTCGCAACCGCCGAGAGCATAGCAACAAATTACCCCATCCGGGAGCGTTGCTTCTGTCGAGGCGCTCAGAGCCGCGGGCGTAAGCCCGCGGGCCTGCGGGTCAATCGTTGAATCATTCCGCGATCTCACGATCGCGGCTCTGAACGTACCGGCTCGCGCATGATGTGCAACGGCGCGGTTTCAGTCCGGCTGGCGGATGTAATAGGAACGGATCCAACGGTCGAGGGTCCCGGCGGGATCTTCGATTACGTCGGGTGTGATCTCAAAGCGGTCGATGCCGCGAGTCTTGCGTATGAGGCTGAGGCCGTGCTCGTAGTTCTTGAATGTCTCCGTGAAAGCGTCCTCCAGCCTCTGGCCTCTCTCCTGCGATTGATGGACCAGCAGTTGGGCGGCTTCGGGGGTCAGGGTGATCCGGATTCCGTATCGGTCCGACCACCGTGCGGCAATTTGACCGGCCCGCTTCTCCTGGTTGACGAGCTCCTCGCCGGCCGCTTCCTCCAGGACCCGCTCCAGAGTTCCCATCGGATCATCGACCAGCTGCGCCGTCACCTCGAGGCGGCGGGTGGCGGAATGGGGCAGGTGAAACTTGAACTCGCGGAAAGTGCGTTCGCACACGCTCACCAGGCCGCGCGCGCCGATACGCTCCAGGTGGGCTTTTTCGGCGAGGCGGCGCAGCCCCTCGTCTGTGAAGCTCAATTCAACGCCGTAGGCCTCGAACGCCTGCATATACTGGCGGATGATCGATCCCTCGGAATGCCTCAGGATTTGAAAGAGGTCGTCCGCTCCCAGTTCGTGGCAGCTCACCACCACGGGCAGCCGCCCGACAAATTCCGATTCGAATCCGTATTCGATGAAATCGGTGCTCTTGACGAAACCGAAGTAATCTTCGTCCTTGGACAGCGAAGTGCCAGGGCCGGTGAAGCCGATGTGCCTGGCGCCGATGCGCTTGCGGATGATGTCGGCCAGGCCGTTGAATGCCCCGCTGACAATAAAGAGGATGTGGCGCGTATTGACCACCTGCTGGCTGATCTTGCCCTTGCTCTGGAATTCCATTGCCGCCTGCAGCTGGGAAGCCAGGTCGAAGGGAGTCCGGAGGGGGACTTCGGTCTCTTCCATGAGCTTGAGCAGGCCGCGCTGGACGCCGCTGCCGCTCACGTCGCGGCCGATGAGGTTCGACGGCGCGGCGATCTTGTCGATCTCGTCCAGATAGATGATTCCGTATTCGGCCAGCTGAACGTTGCCGTCGGCCTTCTGCACCAGCTCGCGCACCATGTCCTCGACGTCGCCGCCGACGTATCCGGTTTCCGAAAATTTCGTGGCATCTCCCTTAACGAAGGGTACCCCGACCAGGTCGGCGACCGTGCGCACCAGGTAGGTCTTGCCGACGCCGGTCGGCCCCAGCATGATAATGTTCTGCTTGGCATAATCGCGACACGTGCCTTTGCTGGAACATACCTTGATGTGGTTGTAGTGATCGCATATGGCGGTGGCGAGCACCTTCTTGGCGCTGTCCTGCCGTATGACATAGCGGTCCAGGTAGGACTTTATGTCGCGCGGCAGGTAGTCGAACTTGATGTCCAGCGGTTTTTCTGCCGTTTGCGTCCCTTCATCTGCCGTGCGGGCCTGATCCGGGGCCGTGGAGAGTATGCCGAGCTTGATGCGGTCTCCGTACTTCTTGGCGAAGAATTCTTCCATGTCCCGCCGCAGTTCCTCGGGATTGGGCCATGACTCTTTGGACAATGCCTTCCTCCTCATTCTCTCAGATCATAAAAGGCAGATAACCCTTGCGCCCGGGTCATCCTGGACGAAGTATGCGGGTGCCGCAGGGAAAAATCAACTTGGAGGGGCGCTGTGGGTCGGATAATGAATGCGGGCTACCGGCGCGCGCTCCGGCGGCCCATCTTCATATCTCGGACGACGGGCTTGACTCTCTTGGAGGGCCTCCGGCGGGCTGCCAGAACCCGTCTTGACTCGGCCGCAGGCTTCTTCTTTGCCTTGGCTCTGGCGCCGGCCTGCTTTTTCTTACCTGCCGGCTTGGAACTACGGCCTGTGACTGATTTGCGCGCCTTGTGCGCTGCCTTTGGCTTGATAACTATCTGCGGCTGCTGCACTTCCTGCTCGAACCGCTCAACGAGGGATGTGGCGCGGTGAATCAAGGTTGGATCACCGCAAAACGGCTCGACCAGCCGGACCAGGCGCGTAAGGTGAGACCTTGCCATAACATAAAAATCAAGAGCGCGATCCGTCCAATTGGCACGCAGTATTCGCACGAGCGGAGCATAAATACCCAGGACGACCGGCTCCTCGAGGTCCAGAGTGCTGGTAATGTATTGGCGCAGTGACACTTCTCCGTCCGTTTTCACGGCAGCAGCCTTGATCGCCTGTTCCATAGTGGCCAGGAGGGAGGCGCCATCCTCATTGCCCACAAGAAGCCACAGCGACCTGGGAAGACTCTTGAGCCCGGCCCCCTGGGCCTCCAGGTCGTTGGCGATTTCCACCCACTTTTCGTGAACGAGAGAATTAGTCGTAAACTGTTCAGAAGCATCTAGATAGAACTTCACCCGATGCTTCTGGATTTTGACCAAGGATGTTCGGATTTTGGTTGGCTGAATGCTCATTTCAGATTGGCAGTAAGGCCCGGACCCCCATGAAGGCTCCTGGGATGTGCCGCCCGGCACCCGAGCCACCTTAAAATAGACTCCTAACTCTAGCAACTAATTGCATGCGAGTAAAGGCCAAATTTCATACGATTCATGGGCATATAGGCCGAATTTGTTCATGCGATTAATCGAATGAAGGCCACGGTTTATGCAAACTATTAATAGAAAAGAGGTTGTCGTGCTTGTGCGCGGGCCCGCCGGGGGCCGTTGTTAAGCTCAGGGGCGTACCGAGGCGAATGGTTTCAGGAATTGAATATGATTATTATCGGCATCGAGCCGGACGGGCAGGCCGAGCGGAAACGGCCAGTTGTCTGCTCCGTGGCCGGCAGGAAAATTGGACATGATTGGAACATTCATGTTTTCAAATAGTTCACGCAGTGTGTCGGCCGCCGTATAGTCTCCCTTCTCAGGAGCGCACCCTCCAAAAGTGCCAAGCAACAAACCCGCGACACCATCCAGCTTTCCGGCCAGGTGCAGCTGGGTGATCATTCGATCCAGCCTATAGGGCTCCTCGCCATGGTCCTCGAGAAAGAGGATCTTGCCCTCGGTCTGAATCTCATAGGGAGTTCCCAGGCTTGCCACAATGATTGACAGGCATCCGCCTGTCAGTCCCCCTTCCGCCGTGCCGTGGTGCCAGGCCTGCATTTCCGGGAATGAGAATTCAGGCAGATAGCCCGGGTCGGTCCAAAGCCTTCGCAGGTGCTCCCCCCTATCGGGCGTCATATCGGCCAATGATTGGGAGGTGGCCATCGGGCCGTGAAGCGTGACCCAGCCGAAACGCCTGCCAAAAAAAAGATGGAGTGTGGTCATGTCGCTGAATCCCATGAAGACTTTACATTGGCGCCGGAGGCGTTTTTCCTCCAGCAGCGGGATCAGCCGCGAGCATCCGTATCCGCCCCGCAGCGAGACGACACCCCGAATCTCAGGGGATTCGAAGTAGCGCATCAACTCTTCCGCTCTCGAGGCATCCGTTCCGGCCAAATAGCGCCTGGATTCGAAAATCCGCTCGTCATAACGCACCCGGAATCCCATGGCTCTCAGCGCGGCAATGCCGCCGGCGAGCGCGTCCCTGTTCTCGACGGGTCCCGCGGGTGCGACAATCCCGATTGTATCTCCAGGCTGCAGGGCCGCAGGGCGGATGGTGGGAATATCCATATTTCTTACCGGGGCGGAGTTTTGAAGATTGCGCTTTTTTGTGAGGCCTTTCCGTGATTGATTATGGGATCGGAACGGCGCTTCAGATGAAAGCCTTCTTTAATGGAGACTAACATATGATGAACTACATCTGGCTCGCGCTTGTAATTCTTGCCGTAGTGCTGGGAGGAATCAACGGCAAAATTGAAGATGTGACCAAAGCGGCGATCGAAGCCGCGGGCAACTCGGTGACCATCGCTATCGGGCTGATCGGGGTGATGGCGCTCTGGCTGGGGATTGTCAAGATCGCGGAAGATTCGGGGCTGATGAGGCTGGTGGCACGGGCAATCGCACCGGTGATGCGCTGGCTCTTCCCCGAGGTTCCCAGGGATCACCCGGCCATGGGGAGCATGCTGATGAACATAGCGGCCAACACTCTCGGCCTCAACAACGCGGCCACGCCGCTCGGGCTGAAGGCTATGGAGGATCTCGAAAAGCTGAATCCCCGGCCCGGCGTAGCCACCAACGCCATGTGCATGTTTCTTACGGTCAACACGGCCGGTGTGCAGTTGATCCCTGCTTCCATGATCGGCATCATGGCCTCGGCGGGCTCGGCCGATCCTACGGCCATTATCGGGACCACGTTTGCGGCCACATTGATATCGCTGGTAGCGGGGGTGGCGCTCGCGAAGCTGGCGGAGAAAATGCGGTTTTTTTCCGATGCGCGCCGGCTGCAGGAGGGGGAGGGAGCATGATTCAGCAGATCATCCATGCCATTTCAGTCTGGGCGATACCGGTGTTCCTGATCGCGGTGCCTCTCTATGGGGTTGCCCGCCGCGTCAAGGTCTATGAGAGTTTCATCGAGGGCGCCAAGGAAGGATTTCAGATCGGCATACGGATCATCCCCTACCTGGTCGCGATTCTCGTGGCCGTAGGAATGCTGCGGGCTGCCGGAGCCATCGATTCGCTGGCCCGCCTGCTGGACCCGGTCCTCGGGTTTGTCGGCATGCCGACGGAAATCCTTCCTCTGGCCATCATGCGGCCGCTGTCGGGGAGCGGTTCGTTGGGGCTGGTAACCGAGTTGGTCAATACGCACGGTCCCGACTCGGTGATCGCTCGCATGGCGGCCACGGCTTATGGGAGCACGGAGACGACCTTCTACGTACTTGCGGTCTATTTCGGCGCCGTCGGCATCAAGAAAGCACGGCACGGCGTGCTCACGGGGCTGTTTGCCGATATCGTCAGCCTGATCGCGTCGGTTTTCATCTGCAGGCTGGTATTTGCCTGAGTGTGGGTTAGGGTATGTTTTTGTATGCCGGCAGGCACTAACTTAAAGTTGGCCTGCATCGAATGACCACAAAGCAATCAGCAATCAGCAATCAGCAATCAGCTGTCAGCAATCAGCTGTCAGCTGTCAGGTTTCCATGAAAGCACGCAGCATTTCTGCTACCAGGGCGAGCTGAATGCTGATAGCTGATGGCTGATAGCTTGAGGAACTTGCCCGGCCCTCATGGCGCCGTAGATCACAATGTTGAAGTGGCTGCAGCAAATTACTTCGCTGATCTACCTCATAGCGGGAGTCGTTCTCCTCTATTTAAATTTCACGCGCTTTCATCGACAGACGGTCCTGCTGATCGGCGCCATGTTCA
>Ga0299915_10002616_pt1 | contig 13092 bp, 11 predicted proteins | sample RVTome_13_FD_200263 | JGI IMG/M metagenome (GOLD analysis project Ga0299915, IMG submission 200263) | Soil microbial communities from uranium-contaminated site in the Upper Colorado River Basin, Wyoming, United States - RVT92D227 (version 2) ...
CGGACCGGACCAATCGTTATAACGGACGAGACGTCGCGACCCGTCCGCTCGGCGGGACGGAGATGTCCGTCATCTACCTGGCCGAGGCCCTGGCGCGACGCGGTTGCCCTGACTTGCCTGACGCATGGCGATGAGCCCGTCGTTCATCAAGGGGTCACATGGTCCCCATTGGGAGCGGGGCGCGCCGGCCCCTGCGATCTCTTTCTCGCCGTTCAGCATCCGGAACTCCTCGACCTGGCACGCCGGCCCCACCGCCGCGCGCTCTGGCTGGTATGGCCTCCGCATGAACTGCGCAGGCGGCAACAGTTCCTTCGAATGTGGCTCTATCGTCCCCTTCCGGTCTTCGTCAGCCGATATCAGGTCGGCGTCTACGGGCGTTTTCTTCCCAAGCCGGACCCCCCTCTTGTCCTTCCCTTCGGGCTTCCGGACGCCGTGCGCGGGCGCCCTCCGCTCGGCATGCCGCGGCCCCCGCCCCGCGCCGTTTTCGCGTCCAACCCTATGCGCGATCTAACGTGGCTCCTCGAAATCTGGGAGCGGCGCATCCTGCCGCGGATCCCTGGCGCGGAGCTCCATATCTACGGCCTCCGCGATTATGAGCACCGCTACGCGGATCGCTGGGAAGAGACGCACGAGCGGCTGGGTCAATTCGTTCCCGACGGCTATTCGGCGGAAGCATTGAGGTCTCTCATCCCTCACCCTCCCGCGCGACGCGAAGAGCTGTGGGATTCCGTGTATTCCAGCCGGGTCATGCTTTACGGCGGCCATCGGGTCGAGGCCTTCTGCCTGGCCGTCGCCGAAGCGCAGGCGTTGGGCGTCCCCGCCGTGGTCCGGCCGATCGCCGCCATGCCGGAACGTGTGCGCGACGGCATAACGGGGTTCATCGCTTCGGACGACGAAGCCTTCGCCCGGCGCGCCGTGGAACTGCTCACGGATGACGTCGTTTGGCGGCGACAGCACGAAGCCGCGCTATCCCTTCAGCAAGGATGGAGCTGGGACGAGATGGCGGCGGCGTTCGAGGCCGGCGTCATGGGCGGGAGCCCGCAGCTCAGTCCGGGGGCCGGCGGGCGGATGGTATAATGGATGCACAGGATTCGCACCATGAGAAGAAGAGAATTCTTCCGGCGTTCCGGGGGCGTCCTTTTCCTGCCCCTGCTCGGAGCCGCGCGCACCCGCAGAGCGACGCCCGCCCCGGTCCTCAACGACATCTTCTCCGTCGAAGGCATCCCGGACGACCCTTACTATCTCCAGGACGATCACCATTCGGGCCTTGACGCCCTCCTCTATCTCATGGGCTCGACCGGGGTGAAGTTCTATCGGACGTCCGGGACTTCCCCGCTCGGCCGCCCGGGCCCTTTATTCCAGATAATCCTGTTCGCGGCCCATGTCCCACGGGTCCGCGCTGGGCAGGCCCAGGACCCGGTCGGCCGCGTTCAGGCCCATCTTCAGGGCCAGGTCGGAATTGCAGTAGCGGAACAGGCCGGCCCGGCCGATGGTCAGGAGATTTTCGAACCGGGCGAGATATTCCCTTACGGCCCCTAGGGACTCCCGATAATCCCGGGAATAGACCGGATAGGCGTCGGGCCGGCGGACGACGAAGCCGTCGATGAGCTTCCTGCGGGAGCCTATCCCGATCCGGGCGAACTCCTCGAGGGCGAAGTCGATGAGCTCGGGATCGCTCTTGTTCCAGAGGGCGTCGCCCTCGTCGCAGAAATACTCGAGGCCCAGGGATGTCTTGGCCGGATCGGCGGTCATGTCCGGACTCCAGTTCTTGTAGTTCTGGATCCGGCCCATGCGGACCTCCGGGGAATGGACATAGATCCATTGGTCGGGGAAAAGGTCCTTGTCGTCGAGGATGACATTGGCGACGAGGTAGCTCCGGAATATCAGCTTGTCCGCCGCCGCCATCACCGGCCAGGGGGGCAAGGGCCTGAGGGCTTTGACGAGTTGAGGCAGGGGCATGCTCGATACGAACGCCTCCACGGGGACGCGTTCCCGTCCGGTCGCAGTCCCGCGCCGGATCTCTACGGCCCGCACCCTCATCCCGTCGTGCTCCACCGCCAAGACCTCCGTATCGAACGCGAACCGGACGCCCTTGCCGGCCGCTTCATCGCGGAGCCGGTTGAAGAATTCCCCGGGCCCGCGCCGCGGGTAGAGGAATTCCTCCGTCAGGGTCTTCGGGTCCGAGGCCCGGGTCCCGAGGATCGCCTTGCGGACAGCCACCTTCAGCGATAGGCCCTGGATCCTTTGCTTCGCCCAGTCGGCCGAGAGGTCCTTGCAGGGGATGGCCCAGACCTTTCGCGTGTAGACATCGAAGAAGATCCTGTACAGCCTGCGGCCGAAGCGGTTGATGATCCAGCCTTCGAACGTCCCGTCGTCGGCCGGCCGGGACACCCGGTCCTTGAGGTAGCTCGCGACGCACAGGACGCTTTCGACCGGACCAAGGTTCTTGAACGTATCCAAGAAGGACAAGGGATACTTGAAGAACCGGCCGCGATAGAAGATGCGGGACAGCCTTTTGACCCGGAGCAGCTCATCGCCCAGGGTCTCCCGCCACAGGGTGTTGACCTCTTCGAGCTTGGACAGGAACCGGTGGCCGCCGATATCGAAAAGGAAGCCGTCGTGATCGATGGTCTGGCACAGCCCGCCGCTCCGGGAGTCCTTTTCGACGACCATCGTCGCGCGGCCCCGGCGGGCGAGGCCCAGGGCGCAGGCCATGCCGGCCGGCCCCGCCCCGACGATGAGGGTTCCCGCGGACGGCCCCTTCGTCGGGAGATCTCCCCCGCGAGGCCGCCCTTGGGTTCCCGGATCCTTGCTCATGGGGTCGGCGGCCATTGTATTTCAATCGGGTACGGAGTTCAATCCGCGCGTTTTGACAAGCCGGTTCCCGTATGCTATAGGCATCCTATCCGGCCGCCCATGTCCAAGAGCCAGCTCAGCCTGTCCGTGATCGTGCCCGCCCGCAACGCCGAGGCGACGCTCGGGCGGGTTCTTCCCGTCTGGAAGCGTCCCGGCCACGGGGACTGCGAGCTCACCGTCGTCGACGACGCCTCGACGGACGGCACCGCGGAGAGGAAGTTCCTGTCGCAGTTCAAGAACCTCCTTCATCACTATGTCCATCAGAACGCCGCGGAGGAGGCCGGAACGTTCTGGGCCGGCTGCGGCGCGGTCAGAAAGAAGGCGTTCCTCGACGCCGTGGGATTCTCCGAAGCTTACACGCTTCCGTCCATCGAAGACGTGGAGCTCGGCTACCGGCTCAAAGCTTCGGGAAAGACCATTCGCCTGCTCAAGGCCCTTCAGGTAACGCACCTCAAACGATGGCCGTTCGCCGGGCTGATCCGGTCGGATATCGCCGGGCGAGCAATCCCATAGACCAGGCTGGCCTGCGAGCGCGGACTTCCCCGCGACCTCAATTTCCGGCTGTCCGACCGGCTGAGGGCGCTCCTCGTCTGGCTCGTCCCGATCGGCCTGGCCGCGGGCGCTCTGTGGCGTTCCGGGATCCTCCTTGCGGCGGGAGCGGCGATCCTCCTGCTCTTCATCAACAGGCATCTTAACCGGTTCTTCCTGAAAAAGCGGGGCCTGCCGTTCGCCGCGGGAGCCGTGTTCTGGCACTGGGTCTATTTGCTCTATGCCTCGGCTGTTTTCGCCGTCTGGACCCCGGCCTGTCTGATCAGAAGGGTTCTCGGGCGGCGTCCGGCCCGGGGCTGAGCCGGCCCAGCAGTCAGGGCTTCCCCTTTCTGCCGCCCCAGGCAAAATAGACGTTGCCAACGATGAGCCAGAAAAGGAAACGCAGACGCCCCGGGATCCCCAGCCCTTCCTCCTCACAGACGCGGCGGAACATCCGGAGCTTGATCCGGCCGGGAAGGGGCCGATAGCCCGGGGTCCGGGCGATCAGCCGCCCGTAGGCCGCCAACTTGCGAAACCAGGTCCCCAGGGTCCGCACCTCGAGATGAACGATCCGCATTTCGGGCAGATGAACAACCCGGGCCGCGGGGTCGGCGCGGAGATACGTCTGGACGAACTCTATGTCGCTCGCGGCTTCCCGTTCGTCGAAAGGCCCGAAGCGGGAGAAAGACTCGGCCTTGACCGCCATGTTGTTCGCCGAGGCGAAAAGATACTCTTTCGGACCGCAGGCGCAGAGGCTCCCGATCTTGGCGTTCTCGTAGCTCGCGAACAGCCGCACGACCGGAGATGCGTCCGGAGGGAATTGCGTCTTGCCCAGCGCAATGGATGCTTCGGACCCCTCCAACCCGTCCCGGATCGCTCTCAGCCAGCCCCTGGAGACCTCGCAGTCCGCGTCGGTCAGGGCGATGATCCGGCCCCGGGCCAGCCTCAGGGCCGTGTTGCGCGCGGCATAGACATTGGGTACGGGGTGTTGGATGAGGGTGACGCCCGGGAAACCGCGGACGACGGCCGCCGAGCCGTCCCGGGAGCCGTTGTCGACCAGGATGATCTCGTAATCCTCCCGTGGAATATCCTGGTCCAGAAGGGCGGCGAGACAGCGCGCGAGATAGGCCTCCTCGTCGAGAAAAGGGACGATCACGGAAAAGACCATCGATTCACGATAGTATAACTCCTTGAGAGATTCAAGTCCGCCCATGTATAATGAATCCCGACATGGTCAGCAGAAGTAGCAGTTTGGGGACCTCGAGGGCCCTGGGTTATCTGGCCCGTTCCTATCCCGGCCGGAGCCTTGCGGTCACGGCCTGCTTACTGGTATCGGGCCTGCTCGAGGGGATCGGCATCAGCACGGTCCTGCCTCTCATTAGCCTGGTTGTCCGGGGGAGTCTGGACTCGACCGGGGCGGTGGGGAGCGCCGTCGAGCGCCTGTTGATGCTTTTCGGACTCAAGGCTTCGGTCGGTCCCCTCCTGACCCTGATCCTTGCCGCGTTCCTCTTCAAGGCGGCCATCATCTACACGGCCATGCGCCTGGCGATCACGACGGCATCCGGGATCGTCATGGAGGTCCGGCGCGCCTTTCTCCGGTCGCTGCTCGGGGCGCGCTGGGAATTCTTCCAAAGCCAGCCTGCCGGAAGGCTGGGCGGCGCCATCAGCCACGAAGCGGAACAGGTGGCCGATCTCTACCTCTGCGCCTGCCGGATGCTGGCGGGCGCGATCCAGGTTGCCGTCTATCTCGGTCTGGCCTTCACCATCTCCTGGCGCCTGAGTCTCTGCGCCCTGGCCGTGGCGGGGCTCGGGTTCGCCGTTCTCATTAGGTACGTCGAACGGATGCGCCGGGCTTCGACGCGTTTCTACGAACGGATGCGCCTCCTCATCAACGGCCTGATCGACGCCCTGGGGGGATTGAAACCGCTGAAGGCCATGGGCCTCGAGAGCCGGACGGAGCCCTACCTGGAAGGGGAGATCGCCGCCCTGGGGACCTATAAGGCCCGGTCGGAAATGAACAGGATCTCGCTCGACGTGCTCCGCGAGCCGTTCCAGCTGATCATGGCCGGCCTGGGGTTCTATATCGCCTACAGGTTCCTCCGGATCGGTTTCGCCGAAATGGCCCTGACCCTCCTGATCTTCATCCGTGTGCTGGACACCACGACCAGGCTTCAGAGTCAGCACCAGAATTTCGCCCGGCTGGAGCCCGTCTTCGACTCGGTCAGGTCCATCATGAATGAAGCGGAGTCCTGGAAAGAAGACATGGAGGGCGGCCTTTGCCCGGTGTTCCAGGGCGAGATCAGGCTGAGCGACGTCACGTTCCGCCGCGGGACGAGGGTCATCCTCAAAGACGTCTCCCTCGAGATCGGGACCGGCCGGACGACCCTGCTCCAGGGGCCGTCCGGGGCAGGAAAAACGACCATCGTCGATCTCGTGGCCGGGCTCATCAAGCCCGACAGCGGGCGGATCACGATCGACGGTATGCCCCTGGACCGGGTAAGCCTCAAGGCCTGGAGGTCCATGATCGGCTACGTTCCCCAGGAATTATTCCTGTTCCACGGCACGATCCTGAGGAACGTCACCCTGGACGACCCGGGAATGACCCGGGAAGCCGTCGAGTCCGCCCTGCGCGCGGCCGGCGCCTGGGAATTCATCCAGTCGCTTCCGGGAGGGCTGATGACGGTCGTCGGCGAGGGCGGATCGAAGCTCTCCGGGGGTCAGCGGCAGAGGATCGCCATCGCCCGGGCCCTCCTGCGGAAGCCGCGGCTCCTCATCCTCGACGAGGCGACGTCGGGACTCGACCCCAAGACGGAGGAAAGCCTGATCCGGAGCCTGGAAAACGCGGAGGGGCGCCCCGCTATCATGGTCGTCTCCCATCGGTCGGCCTTCAGCGGCACGGCGGATGTCACTTACATCGTCGACGGACAAAAGGTCGTCCGCCTCGACACGGGCTGTCCGGCCGCTCGGGTCCGCCCCGCCTAAGGATCGTTCTCGAGATACCCCAGCTCGAGGAGCAGGGGTTTGATGAGGGCCACGACCTTCCGCTGTTTCCGCCGCGGCTCGTCGCGATGCTTGCCGACCCGGTCGGTCCGGACCCGGGAACGGACCCGCGCGATGGCCCGGGACGGATCCTGGGCCCCGATGAAGGCGAGCAGGCGGCCGGCCGTGCGTTCGAAGTCCCGGCAGAGGTCCTCATAGCGGACCTCGAGGTATCTGTCCCGTAACATCATGCCGTAGGTCCGGCCGACGAGGACGCTGTTGGCCCAATGAAGGGCGTTGTAGAGATGACTGCGCCGGAGGTAGCCTTTCCAGGTCAGGGGCAGGCGCCGCCAGCTCCGGATCCGGTCGGTATTGAAATAGACCTTGCGCCAGAACGCTTTGTCCGGGGCGTGGTGATCGGAGAACGCGACGTCGCGGCCGTCCCGGATGAGGTGGATACAGCGGGCTTCCGGAAAAAGGTAATCGACCACGGGAAGGATGTAGCCGGTTTCGCACAGCTTCCATCCCCAGGCCCGGCCTTCCGGCCGTCCCTGAAGGTGCCGCTCGACGACGTCCCTGGCGAGGCGGGGAAGCGCGGCGTCATCGGCGGCCCGGCCGTCCCAAAGGGCCGCGTAATCGGGGTAGTAGGTCAGGACGAGATACCGGACGAGCTCGTCGAGATCGAGCGAATCCCGCGATTCGTTCTGGTGCGTTCCCATGAAGACACCGGCCTCTTCGACGAGCTCGGCCAGCAGGCGACTGCCGGAATGCGACTTGTTGAAGATGACGACGGGACCGGGGAGATGGCCGAACGCCCGACGGACGGCCTCCAGCGGGGGACCGGCCGGCTCGTTCGGGTTCATGATGAGCTTGACTCGCTTGCCAAACGTCCACGAAGGGATATATTATTACCATAGTCCGTACGGCCGATACAACCCGCGGCCCTGCCCGGGAACGGTCGGCGGGATCCCTCTTTCGGGCGGCACGGGGAATGCATCGGGAACAGTTCCAGGCTTTCGAAAGGATATGCGCGGAGCGCGGCGCCGGAGGTTCGGTCCTCGAGATCGGAGCCGTTCCCTCGGACGATACGCTCCTCTGCCTCAGGTCCCTGGGGGCCGCCTCGAGAAAGGTCGGGATCAACCTCGACGGCCCGTCGACGTTTCGTGATTTCGGGATCCTGAAGGCCGACGCCAACGATCTCGGCTGTTTTCGGGACGGGGAGTTCAACACAGTCCTCTGCAACGCGGTCCTCGAGCACGATCCCTGCTTCTGGAAGTCCATCGAAGAAATGCGGCGGGTGACCCGTGCGGGCGGCCTGATCGTCATCGGCGTCCCGGGATTCGTCGAAACGCCTCCGGCGCGATGGCTCGCCTGGATGGACCGGACCCCCTTCGTCCGGCTCCTGTTCCGACGACGAAGGGAATCCCGCCTCGCCTCGACCCCCGTTCTGGGGATCCACAATTTCCCTTCGGATCATTATCGGTTCAGCGCCCGGGCTGTGGCCGAGGTCCTGATGGGGGGATTGAAAGACGTCCGGGTCTTCAGCCATATGAGGCCTCCCCGGATCATCGGCTCCGGGATCAAGCCCTAACGGGGTCCGGAGCGGGAAGGCCCGCGACCCGGTCCAGAAGTTCGAGGAGAACGGGCAGCCAGGCCCGCAGGGAATACTCCTTCTCGACGTGGGCCCTTCCCGCGGCGCCCAATTCCCGGCACATCCGGTCGTCGGACATCAGGCGGCTCACGGCCCCGTACCACTCGTCCTCGGTCGCGGCCAGGAAACCGCCGCGCCCCTCCTCGACGAGCCGGACGTTGATCCCGACGGGGGAAGCCACCGAAGGGAGGCCCGAAGCCATATATTGGAGGAGCTTGCAGCCGCACTTGTAGCGCTGATAAGCGTCCGAGGTCAACGGCATGATCCCGGCATCGAAGAACGACCGAAGCCGAGTCTCTTTATCCTCGGACCACTCCTCGAAGGTCCAGCGGAGCGACGTTTCCGGGAGTTGCGGCCGGGGCCGGGTCATGACCACGAACTCGAACCCGAGCCTCCGCTGGAGGCGGGCCAACATGTCGAGATGGGGATAGAGCGTTTGACGGATCGAGGAATCCGAGCCGCACCAGCCGACCCGGAACGGCTCTCCGGCCGGGCGGACGCCGGCTTTGGCATAGGCGTCCGTATCGATGACCGTGGGCAGGACCGTCACCCGGTCCGTGAACCGTCGCGCGAACTCGGCCAGGTCGGCGTTGCCCGCGGTCACCCAGGCCGCCCGCCGGCAAACCCATGCGGCGTGGGCTTCCTTCCCGCCGAGGAAGATGGCGTCGTCGAAATCGAAGATGAGGCGCGGGTTCCGCCGCAGGAGGAACCGCTCATAGCGGACGTCACTCTCGAGGACGTCGCGGTTGAGGAATACGGCGTCATAGTTCGCCGCGGACCGGACGTCGCGCAGCCGGTTCACCCGCCTCCTCCAAACGCCGAGACGCTGATGCACGGCTCTCAGCGCGGGGTTCCTGACCGGGCTCTGCCAGGGACGGGACGGACGGTTCGTTCGCAGGCTGACGCGCCAGCCGGCACTCTCCAGGTAGGGGATATATTGGCCGATGCGGAAACGCGTGGCGGGATCGTCAGCCGTATGGGCAAGGGCCAGCATCCGCTTCTCATCCGATGGATTCATCCCGGTTTAAGACCTCCTGCCGAGGAGCTTCCTGAACGGCCTCATGTCCCGCCGCCCGGCTTCATCGCACCTCTTTGAGGATCTCTTCGATTCGGGCAAAGTTGTTCTCCAGAGATTGCCCGGAGCCGAGCTCGCGGGCTGCCGCGGACATTGTATTCCTCAAGCCGGGCTCCAGCAACGATTCCATTCGGCGGGCTAGCTCCCGCGAGTCCCGGGGGTCGTTGAGGACCCAGCCATGGACGCCGGACGTCATGAGTTCTGCAGCGCCGTTGAAGCGCGTGGTGATGACGGGGAGGCCGCAAGCCCAGGCCTCCCCGACGGCCAGACTGCACGCGTCATGAAACGTGGGCAGGACGAAGGCGTCGGCGCCGAAGTAAAAGGGCCTCACGTCATAGACAAAACCATGAAAGGTCACGCGATCGAAGACGCCCAGGCGCCGGGCCATAGCCTGATATTCCTCGCTCGGGCCGCGGCCGATGACCGCCAGGTGGCAGGACCGGCCGGCCCTGCTCAGGAGGCAGAGCGCCTCGAGGCTCGGCCCGAGGCCCTTGAGGCGGAAGTTGTGGCCGGCGAAAAGAAACAGGACCTGGTCATGAAGCCCCAGGGATCTCCGGAGGTTTTCGCGGCACGTTTGGGCATCCAGGCCGGCCAGTCGCGGCAGGTCGATGCCGTTGTAGACGAGCCTGATCCTGCTGGGGTTCAGGTCGTACCGGCGCTGTAAATCGGCCTGCACCAAGCGGGAGACGGCGATCACGATGCCCGGGCCGGGTCCGAACTGGCGCCTTTCTAAGGCTCGAAATTCCCTGTTCCGCCGGGCATTCCACGGAGAGAGCCTCCGTTCGAACCGCTCCCAGCGGCCCAGGCTGAGCATGTCCTGCCGGGCGTTGGACAGGCGCGACCCGGCCTGTGGCTGAAGGATATCGTAGCGCCAACCGACGCCCAGGTCATGGACGATATCAGGATTCCGTCGCCGTAGAAACTTCTCGACCTCGGCCGCCCGGGCGAGCCGCCCTGAGGCGCGCGGCAGGACATGGGGAATGACTTCCGGGCCGGCGCCGTCGGGAGCGATGTCGAAGGCCGCAACATGGACCTCATGCCCCCGCTTGACGAGCCAGCGGGTCCATTGGTCGGCCCAGGACTCGAGCCCACCGTAACGCGGGTCAAGACGGTCGAGAACGACGACGATGTGCAAGGGGCTCATCATCCTCCCATCTGCCGGCGGACTTCGGCCCAGACGAAATCCACCGACAACTCCCGCATGCATCGATGATGTCCCAGGGGGCATTCCCTCTGCTGGCAGGGTCCGCAGTCGACGGCGAGCTGAAGCGGCGTGTCGCGGTCGTAATGCGTGTCGCTCCACGCTGGGTGCGTAGGTCCAAAAAGGGTTATGAGCGGACGGCCCAAGGCGGCCGCGAAGTGGCGCGGCCCGCTGTCCGTGGTGATGAGCAGACGGGAACGCTTCAAGCACGCCTTGGTCAATCCCAGGGGAAGCTCCTGCCCGGCCAGGCTCCGGACTCGCTCATGGCCGGCCAGCTTCTCGATCAGGGCGGCCCTCTCCCGCTCTTGTGGCCCGCAGATCACAAGGACATCAAAACCCATCTCAACGGCGATTCTTCGGGCCAGCTCGGCGAAGTGCTCGTTCGGCCACAATTTCGCCGCCCCGTAGGCGCCGCTCGAATTCAGGGCCACGACCTCCGCCCCGGGCCATATACCCAGCTTCCTCCAAGCGTCATCCGCCCGGCGCTCGTCCTCGGCCGTGGTCGTGATCTCCATCCTGGCGGGCTCGGGGGGACAGCCCAGGGCGTAGGCCAGTTGAAGATAATAATCGAGCGTTGAAAAGGGAACGAAGTGTCCTCCGGCACGGAGCGGATAAAGTTTGCGCGTCAGGAGCGGACCCCGGCGGTAGCGGGCGTAGCCGATCCGCTCGGCTGAACGGCCGGCCCAAGCCAGGAAAGCCGAGAGGAAGTCGTTCGTCAAGAGCAGACAAAGATCGAACCGGGCGCGGCGGAGCCGATGGGCCAGGGCCGGGGGGCGGACCCCCGGGTCCGTGCTCCCGCGATCATAGAACCAGATCTCGTCCAGCCAAGGCATCCCGGCCAGGACATCCGCCAGGTAGGGCTTCATGATGCCGACGATTCGGGCCTCGCCGCCCAGGTGGCGGCGTAAAGCGCGAAGGGTGGGCGTGGCCATGACCAGATCGCCGACCCAGTTCGGCAGAAAAACGCAGGCTTTCATTTATTAGAGTCTCGGGATTGCGGGCCGGCCATCTCCGAAAGGCCGAATGGATACGGCCGTCCCCGGGTCTTATCTTGAGGATGACGCATGGCGGGTCCGAATGTCTGCCAGAGCTTGGCGGAGAGTGTCGCCGAAGATAACGAGTTCGCCCGGATAGTCCCTCAGGGCAAGGTCGATAATGGCCACGTCCACGTCCCTCGTATGGACGCGTGAGTATTCGTTGAGGGAGCGATTGTCGCCGGGATACCGGCCGTCAAGGTGTCTGAACAGGTCGATCCCGGCGATCGTCAGCCGTTCCGGCCGGAGGGCGGCCGCTGCCGCGACCATGAGGGCGCCGTTGCTTGGACGGGCCGGCCAAAAGCGTTCCCGAATCAACGGGGATATCCGTTCCATCGTGAAGTACTCCATCCGGCGGGGCCCGTGCGTGACGAGATACCTGAGGAGCATCCCGTATTCGAGCGGGATATTCCACAGGCCGAAGACACGCGGGGACAGGCGATGGAGGGTGGCGGCGTCGCCCACGAAGACGACGTCCGGATCGGCGAGAAGGCCCCGATCCTTCCAGCGCCAATTGACCCGCATCAGGCAGTCGTGGTCGAGGTCGGCGAGCCCCGGATCCTCCGAAGACGGGCCGTTCCCAAGGCAGAGGACGGACCGAGGATCGCCGAGTCTCCGGCGCAGCGCGTCCCAATCGTCGATGCGACGCCCGCTGAGAAGCGGAGCGCACGACCTCCAGAGACGGCTCCCTCCGGCCCGGTCCCTCCATGTCGGAACGTGCCAAGCCTGCTTTACGGGAGGCTCATAGGGAGCGGATACGCGCAGGCTCCGGAGGAGGCCTTCGGCATCCGTGGTTCCGGGGCGCACGGCGGCGACGGGAACGGAATTCGACCGGGCCCATCCGAAGAGCAGGGCCGTGAACGGACCCTCCGGACCCAGTGTGACGATGAGCGCTGGACGCAGACTCCGTAAATAGCGCCCGGCGACGGCTTCCGAAGTCCGAGGGAGGGGCAGGGCCTCGTCGTCCACGTACTTTTCCCGGAGCCGGTCCAAGGTCCGCGGGTCCGAAGACATCATCACCAGGCGGCAGTGGGGGACCGCCACGGCCACGGATTGGATGAAAGCGTCGGCCGCTTCGAACGCCGCGGGCGAATCGCCCAGGATCCAAAGCGAGCGTTTGAGACGGGGGAGGGCTAATCCAAGGTTGAGGTTAAGACGACGGCGAACGGATATAAAAGACTTGACGGGGCCGCGAACGGACTGGCGCGGAGAAGGGGAGCTCCCCGACATTCCGGGCGATAGCGGGCCGGGCCCCTTGGGATCTCCGTTCACAGCCGGAGTATAAGGACTCTCCGGAGGAAATTCAAGGCCGACGCGCCGATGGGCGTCATCGGCCCGAGGCCCGGCCGAAAAAAGCCGTGCTTTCGCCTGGACGTTATGTTATCCTCGGTTGACCTGCCCCCGATCAATGTACCAGCCCTTGAGTGAATTTTTCAAGCTCTGGACTTGCCTCCGGATTTGGTCCATCATTGCCATAAGAGCTATACAGACATTTCATAGATATGTCGAACATGTTCTATTCCCCCGAAGGGCTCGGCTGGGTGGTCCCGGGTGTCCCGGGTTTTTTGTTCAGGTCGCTTATAAGCGGGACTTCAAGAATCAAAACGGAATGTACAGACCAATCCCCGTGTCACAAATACGTCACAAATTGTGTGTAATCTCGCTTAATCTGGCTTAATGGTGCTTAAAGAAAAAACGATGAAATCAGGGGAAAAGGTAAGCGCGCCCGGGGTGATTCGAACACCCGACCTTTGGATTCGAAGTCCAT
>Ga0299915_10002617_pt1 | contig 13092 bp, 11 predicted proteins | sample RVTome_13_FD_200263 | JGI IMG/M metagenome (GOLD analysis project Ga0299915, IMG submission 200263) | Soil microbial communities from uranium-contaminated site in the Upper Colorado River Basin, Wyoming, United States - RVT92D227 (version 2) ...
GCCCCTTTCTTTGTGGTGGAGAAGGCATCGGTCAATTGTTTCGATGCGAGGTAGATATTCTTTACGACCGGGATATTGGTAAAGAGGCGGTCAGTCCAGGTGACCAACCTCCGGCCCAGGACATTGGTGGCGACCACACCCAGCACATAGAGAAGGAGGAAGAAGATGATGATCCCAAGACCTGGGATGGGGAGCTGGAGGTGAAAGAGGAGCTCGGTCACCCTTGGTCCCAACGGGCCGAGGAGGTTATCGAGCGTGTTGAAGACGAATTTGAGGACGAAAAAAGTGATCCCGAGAGGAAGGATCACCAGAATACCTGCAAAGATCTTTGCCCTGAGATGTTTGAAGATGTTCTTCACCATAGGTTGCCTAATGAAAAGGAAGGTGGATGTTCTTCCAACCCTTTACCATGACTTTATCGTTTGCTCCGATGAATGGAGGATCTTCTTCAAGTCCGCTTCCTCAACCACCTCTTTGTCAAGGAGAAGGCGCGCGAGTTCTCCCAGCTGCTCTTTCTTCGATGTAAGGATCTCCTTTGCTTTGTCATACATCTGATCGATAATCTTTTTCACCTCATCATCGATTTTTTTAGCCGTCTCCTCGCTATATTCCCTCGACGGAACAAGGGAAGAGGGGAGAAAGAAAGGTTTCTTTTCCTTCTCGAAGGTGACGTACCCCAGTTTTTCACTCATCCCGAATTCCTTCACCATACTGGTGGCGATGTCAGTGGCCCGCTGAAGATCGTTGTGGGCCCCGGTGGAGATTTCTCCAAAGGCAATTTCCTCGGCGACCCGGCCTCCCAAAAGCACGGCGAGACGGTCCAGAAGTTCTGATTGGGTCATGAGATATCGGTCCTCTGTGGGAAGTTGAAGTGTATAACCGAGAGCGGAAATGCCTCTTGGAATAATTGAGATACGCCGAACCGGATCGGCACTCGGCAGAAGGGTAGCTACAATCGCATGGCCCGATTCATGAAAGGCCACGATCTCTTTTTCCTTCTTTGACATCAGTCTATTCTTCTTCTCCAATCCTGCCATCACACGGTCGATCGCCTCCTCAATGTCTGTCATCTCAACCGAGTCTTTATTTTTTCGGGAGGCCAGCAGGGCGGCTTCGTTGACAATGTTGGCAAGGTCTGCTCCCACAAATCCGGGTGTTCTTGAGGCGATCACTTTGAGGTCGACCTCCGGAGAGAGTTTGACCTGTCGTGTGTGGATCTTCAGGATATCTTCCCGACCGATGATATCGGGTCGATCGACCACGACGTGCCGGTCAAACCTGCCCGGCCTGAGGAGAGCGGGATCGAGGATCTCAGGCCGGTTGGTGGCGGCCATGATCATGACCCCTGTATTGGGCTCAAAACCATCCATCTCTGCAAGGAGCTGGTTGAGCGTCTGTTCCTGCTCATCATGTCTCCCGACAGGATTGACCCCCCGTGCCTTTCCCAGCGCATCCAGCTCATCGATGAAGATGATACAGGGAGCGTTGTTTTGGGCCTGAGCAAAGAGATCCCTCACTCTGGCTGCTCCCACGCCGACAAACATTTCCACAAAATTGGAGCCGCTGATAGAGAAGAAGGGAACATTGGCCTCCCCAGCCACGGCTTTGGCAAGGAGGGTCTTCCCTGTTCCGGGCAGACCCACGAGAAGCACTCCCTTGGGAATCTTCCCGCCGAGACGTTGAAACTTTCCAGGATTCTTTAAAAATTCAACGACCTCCTTCAATTCCTCCTTTGCCTCGTCGATTCCAGCCACATCGACAAAGGTCACCTTCTTATCTTTCTCCGCAACAATCTTCGCACGGCTTTTTCCAAAGGACATGACGCTCGTCTCCGGCCCGATTCGAGAAAAGAGAAATCTCCAGATGAAAAAGAAGAAGAAGAGAGGGAGAATCCAGGAGAGGAGGTAGGTTACCCATTTACTGTCCACTTTGCCGGTATATTTCACATGTTGGGCATCCAATTCCTTCACCAGATCTGGATCCTCGACCCGGACGGATTGAAATTTCCGTAGCCCTTTCTCCGTGGCCCTTTTACCGGAGATTGATTCCAGGGTGATGGTCACCTCTTTGATCTTGTCCGCCCGTAAGGATTCTTTGAATTCACTGTAGGAAATCACATCCTCCGGTCCTCTCTCCGTGAAATAGCTCTGGATGAGGAACATGATGAGGATGGCGATGACAAAGTACCAGATCGTAAAGTGTGTCTTTTTTAAAATGGGTTTCTTTCCCCCGCGATCCGTAGGCTCTTTGATTCCGAGAAACCTTCTGATATCGGAAGAGGGTCTTTGGTCTTTTTTCATCTATCCTTCTCCAAAAACTCGGCGGAAGATATCTTCTCTATGTTTGAGATGGCCCCGGACATCAAAGGCGTGTTCCAGTTCCTCTCGGCTGAGAAGGCGGCAAGCGGTCTCATCCTGAAAGAGAAGGTTTTTAAAATCGCCTCCCTTTTCCCACCCTTGCATGGCATTTCTCTGGACGATCGCATAAGCTTCTTCCCTTGAAAGGCCTTTTTTAGTGAGGAGGAGAAGAACAGCCTCGGAGTGGATGAGACCTCCCATCTTTTCCAGGTTGGCTTTCATATTTTCCGCATAGACAATAAGATTTTCAACAATAGAGGCCAGACGGTTAAGCATGTAATCGATCAGAATCGTGGCATCCGGTGCGATCACTCTTTCTACCGAGGAGTGGCTGATGTCCCGTTCATGCCAGAGGGGAATATTCTCCAGGGCAGCGATACTGTGAGAACGCACAAGGCGTGCGAGGCCAGATAGATTTTCTGCTGATATGGGATTCCTCTTATGAGGCATCGCAGAAGAACCTTTCTGCCCCTTGGAGAAAAATTCCTCGGCCTCCAGGACCTCGGTCCTCTGGAGATGTCTCAGCTCTACAGCGAATTTATCAATCGAGGAGGCAATGATCGCCAGCGTGGCGAAGAATTCGGCATGATGGTCCCTCTGGACGATCTGCGTGGAGATGGAGGCCGGTCGGAGTCCCAATCGTTTACAGACAAACTCCTCAACAGAAGGCGGGATGTGGGCAAAGGTTCCTACTGCGCCTGAAATCTTACCGACGCTGATGGCCTCTTTGGCCCTCTCCATTCGAATGAGGTTTCGCTTCATCTCATCATACCAGAGGGCCATTTTCAGTCCAAAGGTGATGGGTTCGGCATGGATCCCATGGGAGCGGCCGATCATCAGGGTATCCTTATATTTGAAGGCCTTCTCCTTTAATACTTTGAGGAAACGTTTGATGTCCTCCAGAATCAGGTCGGAGGCCTCTTTGAGCAGTAACGCAAGAGAAGTGTCCAGAATATCGGAGGACGTGAGGCCGTAGTGAAGATACCTCGAGAGAGGACCTATGGATTCGCCCACATTGGTCAGGAAGGCGATGACATCGTGCTTTGTCACCTTCTCCAGCTCATTGACCCGGTGGACATTGAAAATCGCCTTCCCCTTGATTTCTTTAAACGCCTCCGGAGGAATCTCCCCCATTTCAGAGAGGGCCTCGCAGACCAGAAGTTCGATCTCAAGCCAGGTCTCAAATTTTCGTTCTTCCGTCCAAATTTTTGCCATTTCAGGACGGGTATATCTCGGAATCATTGAAGACTCCTTTCTCTTTAATTATTAACCCATTTTACTGTTTAGAACAATAAAGTCAACCCTTCATCTTTAAAGATCATTGACATGTTTCTTTGATTTCATGCCAATTCGTAGGGAACGGTTTCAAACCGTTCCCTACAATACATCGGGGTGCCATCGGTTTTTTAAATCGATCTTTGATGATGAAGTCAAAGGGTTGACAATCGTCGTGCTCGAATGCATACTAAGCCTGTGATTATCATCAAGTCCTCCCGTGAGATAGAGCAGCTTAAAAGATCAAATGCCATTGTTGCAGAGGTCTTCAGGGAACTGGAAAAGGTGGTTGCCCCAGGGGTGACCACCCGGGAGCTTGACCGGATTGCTGAAGAAGTCATCCTTAAAAGGGGAGCGATTCCTGCCTTCAAAGGTTACCGGAATTTTCCTGCCACGCTCTGCGTCTCGGTCAATGAAGAGGTTGTTCACGGTATTCCTGGGTCCAGAAGGTTAAAGGAGGGGGATCTTGTAAGCGTCGATGTCGGGGCCATTCTTAATGGTTATTATGGAGATGCAGCCATCACCCTTGCTGTGGGAGAGGCGGATCAAGAAGCGAAGAGACTCCTTGAGGTGACGAAGAAAGCTCTTGCCATTGGGATTGATATGGCAAGGGTGGAAAATCGGCTCCATGACATCTCCCATGCCATTCAGCAGTGGGTCGAGTTAAACGGATTTTCTGTGGTAAGGGATTTCGTTGGACACGGGATTGGTAAAAATCTTCATGAAGAACCGCAGATCCCCAATTTCGGATCCCCTCATCAGGGCCCAAGGCTGGAGAATGGGATGGTCTTTGCCCTGGAACCAATGGTCAATGAAGGGACCTATGAGGTGAAGATTCTTTCCGATGGCTGGACTGTGGTGACAGCAGATGGGAAACGCTCTGCCCATTTTGAGCATTCCATTGCAATTACCGATGGCAAAGCGGAAATCTTAAGTGTTTTTTAATACAAACGATGAAGCAATGTAGCGCCCCCAGTTACTGGGGGCGAAAAATAAGGAGGCAGAAGAAGCGATGTATCGAGTAGCTCAGAACATGGTTGATTTGGTAGGGTTTACTCCTCTCGTGAAGATCCGTCATATCGTCCCCAATAAAAAGATAAAGGTTTATGCAAAGCTGGAACGATATAATCCGGCTGGTTCGGTTAAAGACCGGATTGCAAAATATATGATCGAGTACGGAGAGAAAGAGGGTCTTCTGACAAAAGATAAGATCGTCATCGAGCCCACCAGTGGAAATACGGGCATTGCCCTGGCGATGGTCTGTGCGGTGAAAGGGTATCGTCTGGAGCTGGTGATGCCGGAAACGATGAGCATGGAGCGGAGGAAGATTCTCACAGCGTATGGGGCTAAAATCATCCTCAGCGATGGCGCCCGGGGAATGGATGGGGCCATTGATTTAACGGAGGAGATGGCTAAAGACCCTAAATATTACATGCCTCATCAATTTGAGAATCAGTATAATGTGCTCGCTCATTATGAGACAACGGGTGAAGAGATCTGGAAGGCCACGAAAGGGAAGGTAAAGATGTTCGTGGCGGGCCTCGGGACGACCGGAACGCTGATGGGTGTTTCGAAGAGGCTGAAAGAATACAATCCCGAAATAAAAATTGTTGGCGTGGAGCCTTATCCTAATTCGAAAATTCAGGGGTTAAAGAACCTCAGCTCCCAGTATGTCCCGGAGATTTATGACCCAAACCGTCTGGATGAGAAGATCAATGTGTCCGATGAGGATGCCTTTGAAATGGCGAGGGCTCTCACCGTTCGAGAGGGAATCTTCTGCGGCATCAGTTCAGGAGCTGCCATGTGGGGTGCTTTTAAAAAGGCGATGGATATGGATCGGGGCGTGCTGGTCACCGTTTTCCCCGATGGCGGAGAGAAGTATGTCAGCACGCCGCTCTATGAGCCGAGCAAATGTTTCGAGTGTTTGAAGAAGCATCAAATCCCCACCTGCATGACCGAGGAGTACATCACTGCTCTCGAATGCCTGGTGAAGAACGAGAATTAATTTAATTCTTTCTGAAATTTAGGAATGATGGGATTTGGGGAATCTCAAATCTTCAATTCCTCAATATGAAGTCTTAAAGTTTATATTTGAATTTTCTTAAAAGATCCTTCCTCCAAGCCACTCCGTCCTCTTTTTCGATTCCTTTGGGAGAGGAACCGTCGATCACACCGAGCACCCCTCTGCCCTGTTCTGACTGGGCGACGATTACTTCTACAGGATTGGCCGTGGCGCAGAAGATATGGCAGACCTCCTGGCATGTCTTCACGGCATTGAGGATATTGATCGGGAAGGCATCCTTGATGAGAATGATAAAGGTATGGCCGGCTCCGATCCGGTAGGCATTTTTCATTGCCATCTCTTTCAGGGATTCATCATTTCCCTCTCCGCGGACCAGGCAATGGCCCGAGGCCTCGCAGAAGCCGATTCCGAATTTTGCATTGGGAACAGAACCAACGATGATCTCAAAAAGGTCTTCGACGGTCTTGATGAAGTGGCTCTGGCCGAAGATGATATTGCAGCCCTCCGGAATCTCTATACGCTCAGTCTTCAGTTCCATCAGTTGCCTCCTTCATTAAAAGGGTTCAAGGATTCGAGGCTTCAAGAGTTCAAGTGTATTTCGCTTGGCCGCTTGAATCCTTGACTCCTTGGCCCCTGGGCATGTAGTATTATGGACTCCTTAGTAACATATCGTTTTCAGTCTATATTGTCAATCAACCCTATGTCCTTGTAAAAAGGTTTTGATTTCCACTTTTTCACCATCTGTTTTCACAGTAATGGCTCCATGCTGATCCGTTCTGAAGATCTTTGACCCCAGCCCTTCATATCTCTTTATGATCTCCGGGCGGGGAAGCCTGCCGATGTTTCGTTCTCCAACACTGAGAATAGCATAATGGGGTTTCACTTTTTCGAGGAAGGTCCAACTGCTTGAAGAGGAGCTTCCATGATGGGGAACCTTTAGAATATGAGCCCTCAGTGGAAGTCCTTTTTTCACCATCTGTTCTTCCGCTTCCTTTTCAATATCCCCTGTCAAAAGCACCACGATCTCCTTAAACTGGAGCCTCATCACCAGGGATTGATTATTGAGCGAAACGGGATTGCGACGGCCCGTCTGCTGGCTGCGGAAGGCTGGTGGATTCAATATGGATATCTCGACCCCATCGACCCTCTTAGGATCTGTATTCTCATTCAAAGCAGAGGAGTCTATCTTTCTTCTTTGAAGCGTTTTTTCTATTTGGAGATACGGTTCGGAGTCTACCCTAAAACCGTTGTGCCAGAACTGACCGATTGAAAATTGGGAGGCAATGAAGTTTAAACCCTTGAGGTGGTCAGGGTCCGGATGGGTCAGGACAAGGGTGTCGATCCTTCGTATTTTTTTCTTCCATAGAAAAGGTGCGATCACATTCTTTCCGATATCGAACCGGTCCTCATGGAGACCCCCTCCATCGATGAGCATCCTTTTCCCTTTTGGAAATTCAATGAGGATAGAATCGCCATGCCCGACGTCGATGAAGGTGAGGGTGAGGTCTTTGCAAAATAGATCTTTCAGATTCCAGTAAGCGAAATTGGCGGCGAGGAGGATGCAAACCCCGGCGAAGAGAAATCTGATCTTTTTCCCTTTCCGGAGATGAACGATTAAGAAAAGGAGGAGATAAATAAGGATGATTTCAAGGGTTGTGGGAGTGGAGACAGAGATGGATGCAAAAGGGATTGAGGCAAAGAGGGTGACTGCTTTGAGAAGGATGACCGTTAAATAACCGTTCACTGTGATCAGTAGAGTGGCAAAGGGATAGAAGAAGAAGGAGAAGATGGAGGCGATCAGGCTGAGAGGGACAATGAGGAAACCGACCCAGGGAATGGCAAAGAGGTTGGTCAGAAGTCCGACGAGGGAGATCCGGTTGAAATGGAGTGCGACCATGGGGGCTGTTCCCAGCATGGCGACACCCGTCGCCACGAGAGAGAGTTGCGTATATTGCCAAACCTTCTGTTTCCACGAAACCTTTGGATGGATCGGAATTTCTTCTCGTCTCCATTCCCGGAGAATATGCGGCACCAGATAGAGGATCGAAAGGACAGCAAGAAAAGAGAGTTGAAAGGAGACATCGAAAAGAGAGGGGGGCGAGAAGAGAAGGATGATAAAGGCAGCCAAGGCGAGGGTGTGGAGGAGATGTCTTTCCCGGTCGAAGACAATGGAAAAAAAGAAGGTGATCACCATGATCGTTGCCCGAATCACTGAGATGCCTCCGCCGGCAATGAAGGTGTAGAGGAGGATGCAGGGGATGGTCAGACCAGCAGCCCATTTTCTTACGGAAAAGGAAAGGAGAAGAAATTCCGAACGCTTGAAAAACCAGGTTAACAAAAAGAAGGAGAGGAAGGCCACGATCCCAAGATGATCCCCTGAAATGGCCAGAAGATGAGCAATTCCGGTGGTGATGAAAAGTTCTTTCACCTCATCAGGGATATTCCCCTGTTCACCCAGAACCAGGGCCTGGAAGATGGAAGAAAAGGGAGGCTTTCCCTCTTTTTCTAAGAAGTCACGGATATGATCCCGCCAGGCTTCGATCCGAAGGAGGATAGGATTTTTATATCCCTCGCCCACTTTCACCCACATCTTCTCATCGGAGAGGAAACCGATGGCATGGATCCCCTCAAAGGCGAGATGGCGTTCGTAAGAAAAGACGCCTGGGTTATGAAATCCATGGGGGCGAAAAAGTTTACAGAGAAACCAAAGACGATCTCCAAGACGAATGGCCCTATTCTCCTCTTTCATAAAGAGGAGGAAACGGCCTTCCACAGGAATATGAAGGTCCGAAAGAATGACCTTGTGAGGCTTGATCAGAAGCTGCATACGCCCCGGAGTTCGATGAGGGGTTCGATCGATCGTGCCTTCTATCAAAATTCGTTCATAACCGATAAAACGGGAGATAGGTGATGGAGCCTGTCCGGGGTGGAGGTCATGCTGAATCGAAAAGATTCCAAGAAAAAGGAAGAAGGAGAAGGCCACCCAGGAACCCCATCGAATGTTTTTCAGGAGGGCTAATAAAATCCATAGAACCAGAAGGAAGAGGAGAAGGAGTAATCCTTGGGAAGGGAGGGAAAGATTAAATTGGCCCACATAGAGCCCAATCGTATAACTGATCAGGATGGGAATCAAGGGCAAGCGAAATATCCTGATCATCTCGACCCCAGTAGGATCAGCTTTTTAAAAAGGATTGTGTCATGACCAAGATGACCCACCATAATGAAAATCAAAGAGCTTTGTCAATCAGAAAATGGAAGCTCCCACTTTTTTCTCTTGATAGGTGCCTTTTCATGGGTAACCCCATCGCCTCTTTTTTCATGGATGACACCAGGCCATAGTGAAATCTTAACACCTCATTCTTATGCCCTTCTTAGTCGTTGAAACGTAGCTCAAAATTTCGAGGGGTTATAATTCGAATTCCCTTGAACACCTTCAATTCCAGCAAATCCACATCACCCGTAACAAGATAATCCGCCCGTGCCTCCAAGGCACAAGCCAGGATCGCATCATCGTCCGGATCTCGGCAAACGCCCTGCTCAGATTGGGAAGGGTGGACAATGTGATGCATTGCTTCCGAAACGATCTTCAGGGCGCTTTGGGCTTCATTTCTCGTGGCGGAGAATTTCTTGATCAGAACACGTTCAAATTCTTGAAGGATAACGGGGCATCCGATCAGATGGAACTGTTTTTTCCGACCCCGTGTCAATATTTTTGAACAGAGACCCTCTGCGACGAAGGCAGCCACCAAAACATTTGTATCAAATACGGCTCTCACGATATGGCCTTGAATACATCATCTTCGGTCACAATGCCGCGTTTCTTTGCTTTGGCACTGAGACGTTTTTGCATATTACGGAAATGGGCTTCCCAGAGATAAAGATTGATCGACTCTTTTGCGATATCGCTCTTAGATCGGCCTGTGCTCTTTGCAAATTTCTCAAGTTCAGATGAAATCTTTTCGGGTAAGCTGATGGAAAGAACTGAACGCATAACCCACCTCCTGTATGACAATACACTACAATCTGAATGATTGTCAAGATCCGTCTCTCGTCTATTCGAAGTTTCATAAAAGTCACAACGAATTCGGTTCAGAGGCGTAAAAAAGGATGCAAAAAAATTTGACTTAAATGAAAAAAATCCTATAATTAAGCGTTCCCAATAAATGGTGAAAGGAGGGAAAAGATGGATGCCAGACATTAGGATCAGAGAGAATGAGTCCTTTGAAAATGCACTCCGGCGATTTAAGAAACAGGTTGAAAAGACCGGGATATTATCAGAGGTTCGGAAAAGAGAGCATTATGAAAAACCAAGCATCAAAAGGAAGAAAAAGGCGTTGGCTGCCCAGAAGAGAGCCATGAAGAGGATGCGAAAAACCTTTGATCGAGGATAGAGATGAACCTGGAAGAGAAACTGATGGAAGAGATGAAACAGGCGATGAGAGCCAACAATAAATTAAGGCTCTCTACCATCCGGATGATCCGTTCGTCAATGAAAAATAAGGAGATTGAACTAAGAAGAAAACTCATCGACGAGGAAGTCATCAGGGTCATCCAGGGGATGATGCGGAAGGGAGAGGAGTCCCTTGAACAATTTCAGGCTGGGGGGCGGATGGACCTGGTAGAAAAGGAGAAAATGGAGATAGAGATTTTTAAATCCTTTTTACCTCAGCCGCTCAGCCAGGAAGAAGTGATCAAGATCATTGACGAGACGATTCAGGAAACTCAGGCTTCTTCTTTAAAAGATTTAGGAAAAGTGATGAAAGCCGTCATGGCAAAACTGGGGGGGAAGGCCGATGGCAAACTGCTCAATCAGTTAGTTAAAGAGAGGCTCTCCCCTTAAATTTTACCTCGTTCAACAAAGCTATTTTCTATTTTCGCGATTTATGGACGATCGTTCCCTAAGGGCTTTAGAGTTTGACCATCTTTTAGAAATCCTGAAAACATTTTCAATTTCAACACCAGGGCAAAGGCGGTGCATGGCCCTGAGACCCACCCGAAATCATTCACTGATTGAATCACGGTTAACTGAAGTCATCGAACTAAAAGAAATTTTAGAAACCCAGGAAGACATCCCCCTTAGAGGGCTGAAAGATATTGAAGCCATTTTAAGCAGATTGGAAGTGGAAGGATCGGTCCTCAATGTCCAGGAGATCCTGGACATTCTTCAACAGATCACATTGGTCAAAGGGCTAACGAGTTTTTTCCTCAGATCGGAAATCAACGCCCCTTCCCTTCAAGAGAAGATGTCCAGACTTTCCTCTTTGAAAGGCCTGACCAAAGAGATCCTCCACGCAGTCAACACCAAAGGTGAGATCCAAGACAGGGCCAGCCCAGGGCTTTTGGACGTTCGTCATCGTTTGGGATCGGTGAGAGAAAGAGCAAAAAAAACACTCGAACATCTCCTCCATCAGGAAGAACTCCAGTCGATTTTTCAAGAACAACTGATCACCCTGAGAAACGGGAGGTATGTGCTCCTCGTTAAAACCGATTCCGAACATCGCCTGAAAGGGATCATTCATGATCAATCTCATAGCCATAGAAGTCTTTTTTTTGAGCCCCTTGAGGCTGTTCCCTTTAACAATGAGATCAACATCCTCACGACAGAAGAGAAAGAGGAGGAATACCGGGTTCTGGCTGATCTCTCCGGAAAGATAAGAGCAGAGCTCCAATCTCTGAAAGATGACTTTGACCTCCTGGGGGAACTGGACCTCCTCTATGCGATGGCAAGGCTCTCCCTTCTTTTGAAAAGTGTCAAACCGGAGTTGAACGGAGAGGGAAAGATCTTGATGAAGGACGCGCGGAACCCTTTGCTCAGCCTCCAGAAAGAGGTTCACATTGTCCCGGTTGAACTCCGGATGGGAGAGGGCGTCCACACCCTGATCATCAGCGGAGCGAATGCGGGTGGAAAGACCGTCGCTCTCAAGACATTGGGACTTTTGACACTGATGGTCCAATCCGGCCTTCCCATTCCTGTTTCAGAGGGAAGTCAGGCGGCGATCTTCGACGAGGTTTTTGCTGTCATTGGCGATGAACAGAGCATGGAAGAGAATCTGAGCACTTTTTCCGCTCACCTTCTCCATGTGAACCAGATCCTGGAAAAGGCAGGCCCCCATAGCCTGGTCCTGCTGGACGAGCTGGGAGTGGGCACCCAAGCCTCAGAGGGATCTGCTCTGGCGATGGGCTTCTTGGATCTGTTCAGGGAGAAGGGGACCTCGGCCGTGGTGACCACCCACTTCGATAGCCTCAAGGCTTATGGTTATCTTCACCCAGATGTGGAGAATGTATCCGTTGAGTTTGATGAAAAGACACTCGAACCCCGATATATCCTCTCTTATGGGGCCTCTGGTTTAAGCAATGCCTTCCTGGTGGCTGAGAAGCTGGGTGTTTCAGAAAAGGTCCTGAGACAGGCTCACCATCATCGAAACGGAAGTGGGCAAGAGTTTTCAAAGGCGCTGGGAAAGCTGGAGGGATTGAAGGAGGAGGCGGAAAGAGAGCGATTGCAATGGATCAGGATGAAGGAGGAGGTGGACCAGGATCGTCAGAGGTTGAAAGATATTCTCGACCGGATCAAAAGAAGGAGGCAGGAGGTCCTCTCACAAGCTGAGGAAAAAGCCCGGAAAGCAGCTCTGGAGGTTGAAGAGGAACTAAAGGCATGGTTGCGCCGGAAAAAGGAGGAGAAGGTCCCTTCATTGATTCGCCGAAAGGAGATTCATGAAATCAGAGAGAAATTCTTTCCATCGATCCGAAGGAAGGGTCCCCATGCGAAGCCGGGTGGCTTAAAGATCGGAGATCATGTTAGAATTGAGAGCCTGCGAAGCGGCGGCATTCTTCTGAAGATGGAAGAGGCCCTAAACCGTGCCGAGGTCATGACAGAGAAGGCAAAGGTAGTCGTTCCCCTTACTGATCTCATCAGAGCAACAGAGGAAAGAGAAAGAGAGGAGCCAGGGAGCTCTGGCATTTTGTCCCGGCCACCCGGAAAGGTTCAGGAGATTCCATCGCAATTAAATGTCATCGGTCTGAGGGTGGAGGACGCCCTTCCCGTCGTGGATAAATTTATTGATCAGGCCCTTTTCAATGGTCTGGAGAAGGTTCAGATCATCCACGGGATTGGATCCGGACGGTTGGGAAATGCCATTGGGAAATATCTCCAAGGTCATCAAGGGGTGAAAGGGTTTGCTCCAGGCGAGGTTAAGTCGGGCGGCAAAGGGGTCACGGTCGTGGAACTAAGGTAAGCATCTCCAGCCAGGGGCTTCAAGAATGGACAGCCGGATTTCCAAAACTTCAGAATGCGGTTTTTTAAATGGCATCTCTAATTGGGCGACTTTTTAAAGGTGTTGATTTTAATACCCTGGGACCTATGAATGAAATTCGTTAAAGGTTTCCGCTCTGAAGTTTTTACAATCCGTCTGTCCCTTCTTGAATTTTTAGATAGTGCGA
>Ga0299915_10002618_pt1 | contig 13091 bp, 11 predicted proteins | sample RVTome_13_FD_200263 | JGI IMG/M metagenome (GOLD analysis project Ga0299915, IMG submission 200263) | Soil microbial communities from uranium-contaminated site in the Upper Colorado River Basin, Wyoming, United States - RVT92D227 (version 2) ...
ATAAGGCAGCAGCCCGCGTTCCGCCGCCCGAGAAGGTGAGATAGAAAATCATGCTGTCTGAATTTTCGGCGGGCTTCAACTGGGCAATTCGGTAACCGGCGCCGGGACGATATTCCTTGATCGGTTGATTGACAGGATAGTGCGCACAACCCGCCAATGCCATGAAAGCGAAAAGTAAACCACTGCCAACCAAACAACTAACTTTTCTCATGACTTTTTTCCTTTGAACACGTTAAAAACCATCTAAAAAGGAGAAGCCGCTGTGAAAAGTCTATTATAAGGAAAAAAGCATGTCAAGCTGGGAGCGCAGCCTGGTTGATTGTGTCGGTTGTAAGGTCAGGCGTGGTCTGGTAATCAAGTCGGAGAGCAGGGTTCGGATCAATCCCTCACAAGGCGGCGATAAAAAAGGGGCTGCCTAGACTCGGAAGAATAAATTACCACGGAAAGACACGGAATATCACGGTTAGAACAATAAACCAATACTATTTCAGTGCACTTCTGTCGCTTTGCGACATCTCCCGTTTTACGGGACCCCGTTGTCCGCAAAAATCATATTGAGGTGCGGGGCCGTCATTCATATTTTGCCGCCTTGCGGCATGATGTCCTTGAAAGATTTAAAGGAGCATCATTACAAAAGCAGTGCGGGACGTGAAAATCCGTGGTGAACCTATCAAGACAGCCCCTTTTTATCCTCTGGCTGGGGGACCAGGATTCGAACCTGGATTCACGGAGTCAGAGTCCGTTGTCCTACCATTGAACGATCCCCCAAATACAGCGCCCAGTTTATCGGAACTTCTGGGATGCGTCAACGCCTTTTACACCTTGCGTGAGTTCTGGTGCACTGGCGTCCCCTGTGGCCGTACCTTGATCAGCTCGGCGTCTGCCCCTTAGACAATGGCTCCACACCCCTTTGCCGACCTCTCTCACAGTTCAGGGAGCGGTTGTAAAAAATCCTCAAGATCGGTATAGTAAAATTGTCATTGAGATAGCTTCACAGGGAGGAAAAAACCGATGGAGGAATTGAAAAAGGCGTTACTTGACCAAAAAGGACGTTTGGGGGATCTGCGAGGTTATCTTTGACCTTGATGACAAGGGTAAACGGATACAGGCGATCGAGAAACAGGAGGGGGCGTCCGGGTTTTGGGGAGATCCCCAAAAGGCCCAGGAGCTCTTGAGAGAAAAGGCGGGTCTCGTCCGGGCCATAGATTCGTGGACAGGTCTGACCAAGGAATTGGAGGAGATCGAGATCCTCCTGGAGATCGCCGAGGTGGAGGACGGGGGGGAGGCTGCCGAGGCTGGGGAGCGGCTGGCTGAGACTGAAGAGCGGCTCAAGGCGCTGGAGCTGGAGAGAAAGTTTACTGACAAGGACGACCCCCGCAACGCCATTGTCAGCATCAACGCCGGTGCCGGAGGAACCGAGGCGCAAGATTGGGCAGAGATGTTGCTGCGCATGTATCTCAGGTGGGCTGAGCGCAGGGGGTTTTCCGCCGAGATCGTCGACATCCTCACAGGGGAAGAGGCGGGGATCAAAAACGCAACGTTTCTGGTCAAGGGGGGGTATGCCTACGGCAACCTGAAGGCGGAGGCCGGGGTCCATCGTCTCGTCAGGATCTCTCCTTTCGATGCAAGTAAGAGGCGGCATACCTCCTTTGCCTCGGTCTTTGTATACCCGGAAACCCCGGACGACGTGGTCGTCGCGATTGACGAGGCTGACCTTAGGATAGATACCTACCGCTCCGGCGGGGCAGGCGGGCAGCATGTGAACAAGACCGATTCAGCCGTCCGCATTACCCATCTTCCTACGGGGATCGTGGCACAGTGTCAAAATGAGCGCTCTCAGCATAAGAACAAGGCCACCGCGCTGAAGATCCTCAAGGCCCGCCTCTATGAGCTGGAGATGCGCAAACGGGCCGAGCGGATGGAGGAGATACACAAGGGGAAAAAGGATATTGCCTGGGGGAGTCAGATACGCTCCTATACCCTCCACCCCTACCGGCTGGTCAAAGACCACCGGACCGGCGTGGAAAGGGGCGATGCGGAGGCGGTCCTGGACGGCGATATCGATCGCTTTATCGAGAGCTATCTGATGAATCAGTAGCCCCCTCTCGGGGGCGGGACAGCTTGACTTTCCAGGGGAGGAAGACTAAAATCGTATTGTCCTATGAAAAAAGAGGATAACGGGGTAGAAAGATTCGTCGTTTTAGAGGATAAGTTAAACAAGATACTGAAGGGCTACGTTGCGTTGCAGGAGGAGAAAGAGGGCCTTTTCTCCCAGATGAAAGAACAAAAGGAGGAAATGGAGAGGTTGCGGGAAGAGATCTCCACCCTCAGGGATGAACGGGTGGAGGTGCACGCGAGGATAGAGCGGCTGATAAAGAGGCTGGAAGGGCTCCCCATAGATTAAGTATGACCCTCATGGTTGGCCAGGGGGGACGGGAGATGGAGAAGAGGAGCGTCGAGGTTGAGATCTTCGGACACCGGTACACACTGAAAAGTGAGTTCCCCGAGGCGCAAGTCAAGCGCGTGGCCGACTATGTCGACGGCAAGATGAGGGAGGTTGCCAAGGGGAGCACATCGGTGGACAGTCTTCACCTAGCGATTCTCACAGCCTTGAATATCGCCCAAGACTATCTGCAGGAGAAAGGTGGTCAAGAAGAGCTCTTGCAGCGAATAAAAGACAAAGCCGAACGATTGGAGGAATTTATTGCTTTAAAAATGGGGTAAACGGGGAAGAAAAGGTGAGTGGGTGAAACCTATCAAGAGGATGAGCCTCTCCCCACAAGGTCTCCGGGCCTTTGATGAAATAAAAGGTTCTTTATTGAGGTAAGGGGATTTGCTGACACATCGAATGAGTCTCTCAGAGATTGGCCATAGACGCCACAAGCAGTCGCAGGAGGACCTTTCCTGAACTGAGCAGCACCCCTTTCCTAAACCTGCCCCTTTTTCTCTTCAATACACCCCACAGTACTGTTTGCATACAGCAAGGAGGTGCTTCATGCAGATTTCCGTCTTATCATTAATTATAGCCCCTTTCGTCGCCTGCGGGGTGGGTTTCTTGGTGGGGTATATTATACATAAGAGGTTAGGAGAGGCTCGCTTGGAGTCGGCAGAGAAGGGTGCCGAGAAGGTCATCGGTGATGCCAAAAAGAAGGCCGAGATGATGGAGAAGGAGGCCCAGCTTCAGGCCAAGGACATCCTCTATCAGACCAAGGCCGACTTTGACAAGGAGATGGCCGATAAGAGGGCTGCCTTGCAAAGGCTGGAAAGGAGATACTCGCAGAAAGAGGAAAATATCGATAAAAAGGTCGATCTCTTGGATGCCAAGGAGGGCGAGATCAACAAGAAAGAGGTTACCCTGGCGGAGAAGGAAAAATCGGTGACGGAGCAGGAGAAAAAGTATCAGACGCTCGTGGCAGAGGAAAAGGCCAGGCTGGAGAAGATTGCCCATATCACCTCTGAAGAGGCCAAGAAGCTGCTGGTGGAGAGGATGGAGAACGAGGCGCGACACGAGGCTGCCAAGAAAATCAAGGGGATCGAGGAGGAGTTGAAGGAGCAGGCGGCCAAGAAGGCGAAGGAGATCATCAGCTTGGCTGTCCAGAGGTACGCCGGGGAGTATGTCATGGAGAAGACGGTCTCGCTGGTCAATCTCCCCAATGAGGAGATGAAGGGGAGGATAATCGGAAGAGAGGGAAGGAATATCCGGGCCTTGGAGGCCGCGACTGGGGTGGATCTTATCATCGACGACACTCCGGAGGCGGTGATCATCTCAGGATTTAACCCGGTGCGGCGCGAGATCGCCAGGATAGCCCTCGAGAAGCTGATCAGTGACGGCAGGATCCACCCTACCCGCATCGAGGAGATCGTGGCCAAGGTGGAACAGGAGACAGAGGCCGGGATCAAAGAGGCGGGTGAGCAGGCTGCCTTCGATGTCGGGGTGCACGGGTTGAATTCCGAGGTGATCAAGCTGATCGGTAAGTTGAAGTACAGGACGAGCTTTGCCCAAAATGTCTATCAGCATTCGCTCGAGGTGGCCTTTCTCAGCGGCATCATGGCTTCCGAGTTGAATCTCAACGTGAAGCAGGCCAAGAGGGCCGGCCTGCTGCACGATATCGGCAAGGCCGTGGACCATGAGGTTGAAGGGGTGCACGCCGACATCGGTGCTGATCTCGCCAAAAAATATGGGGAGGCGCCGGAGGTGGTCAATGCCATTGCCGGCCATCACGACGAGGCGGACCGGAACAACATCTTGGCGGTCTTGGTCCAGGCAGCCGATGCCCTTTCCGGTGCCAGGCCCGGTGCCCGCAGGGAGATGCTTGAGACCTATGTCAAGCGCCTCGAGGACCTCGAGAAGATAGCCAACTCCTTCTCAGGGGTAGAGAAGTCCTATGCCATTCAGGCGGGCAGAGAGGTGCGCATCATGGTCCAAAATGAGCAGATCTCCGATGCGGATGCGCTCATGCTCTCCAAGGACATCGCCCGCAAGATTGAAACGGAGCTGAACTACCCCGGGCAGATAAAGGTAACCGTCATCCGGGAGACACGCGCTGTGGAGTACGCAAAATAGAAAGCGAGCGGCGGTTGAGGATACTCTTTATCGGGGACGTGATGGGGAAAGGGGGGAGGCGAGCGGTGGCAGAGCTTCTCCCCAAACTTATGGGAGAGGGGATCGATTTCGTCATCGCCAACGGGGAGAATGCCTCCGGGGGGATGGGGATTACTCCCCAGAGCGCCGAGCAGTTGTTCGAGGCGGGGGTCGATGTCATTACTTCGGGGAACCACATCTGGAAGAAAAAAGAGATGATACCCTTTCTTGAGCAGGAGCCGCGTATACTCAGGCCGGCCAACTACCCGCCCGGCATACCGGGCAGGGGAGGGGGAGTCTATACGACCGCCGGTGGAGAGAAGGTCGGCGTCTTAAACCTGGAAGGCAGGGTCTTCATGAGGTCCTTGGAGTCGCCCTTTAAGACGGCTGAGGAGCAGATCTCCCTGTTGCGAAGGGAGACGCATATGATTATTGTCGACTTCCATGCAGAGGCTACCTCAGAGAAGATGGCTCTTGGTTGGTTCCTCGACAGCGAGGTGAGCGGTGTCCTGGGAACCCATACCCACGTGCAAACGGCGGATGAGCGGGTGCTGCCCGGGGGGACGGCCTACATCACCGATGTGGGGATGACGGGCCCCTGTGATTCCGTGATCGGGATTAAGAAGGAGATCGCGCTGGAGAGGTTTCTCACCATGATGCCCAACAAATTCGAGACCGCCACGGGGCGCGTAGAACTGCAGGGGGCAATCGTCGAGGTGGATGAACGGACGGGCTCCAGCCTGGGGATCCGCAGGGTGAAGATGGGGATCGATCACGCAGGCCATGAATAATATATACGATATCTTAAAAGAGAGGGGATTTATCGAAGGGGTCACCGACGAGGGTGGCTTGCGAGATCTCCTCGGTTCCAAGGAGATCACCTGCTATATCGGCTTTGACCCGACTGCGGCGAGCCTCCACGTGGGGAGTTTGATCCCCATCATGTCCCTGGTGCACATGCAACGGATGGGCCACCGGCCCATTGCCCTGGTGGGAGGAGGGACGGTCCTCATCGGAGACCCCAGTGGGAAGAACGAGATGCGGCAGATCCTCTCATTGACAGAGGTAAAGAAAAACGCCAAGGGAATCAAGCGGCAGCTCTCCCAATACCTCGATTTCCAGGAGGACAAGACCCTGCTTTTGAACAATGCCGAATGGCTGGTCCCGTTGAATTACATCGAATTTTTGCGGGACATCGGGAGGCACTTCAGCGTCAACAGGATGCTGACTGCGGAAGCGTATCGTTCCAGATTGGAAACGGGGCTTAATTTCGTGGAATTCAACTATATGCTCCTGCAGGCCTACGACTTCCTGCACCTCTACCGGGACCATGACTGCGTGCTCCAGATGGGCGGGAGCGATCAGTGGGGAAACATCGTGGCCGGCACCGATCTCATCCGGCGGGTGGAGGGGGGTGTTGCCTACGGCATGGTCTTCCCACTGATCACGACCGCTTCGGGCGATAAGATGGGCAAGACCGCCCAGGGTGCCGTCTGGCTCGATCCCAAGCTCACCTCTCCCTATGAATACTATCAATATTGGATAAACACCGATGATCGTGACGTGGAGCGCTTTTTGGCCCTCTTTACCTTCTTGCCTCCGGAGGAGGTCAAGCGCTACGGCCGGCTTACCGGGGCCGACCTCAGGGAGGCCAAGGAGGTCTTGGCCTTTGAGGCTACCAAGATCACCCATGGTGCGGAGGAGGCCGAGGGGGCCCGCGAGGCATCGCGCAGGGCATTCGGCAACGCGGAGGGGAGCCTGGAGGCCATAGCCACAACCTCCTTGGACAAGGGACGCCTGAAAAAGGGGATAACCGCCTTTGAGCTTTTTGCCGAGACAGGGCTCTGCGCATCCAAAGGCGACGCAAAAAGGTTGATCTCGCAAGGGGGGGGATATGTGAACGGGAGGCGCCTGCAGGAGGGCGACGAGGTGATCACCGAGGCGGATTTCCAAGAGGGTGCCGCCGTCCTGCGGGCAGGCAAGAAACGTTACCATCGGGTAGTAGTTAAAAAGTGATAGATGAAGGAGGGCTATGATGGCCGAGACAGGCAGACTGAACGCGCTGGAGGTGGCGCTCAACAATGAGTTGAAGGAGCGGCAATTCTATCTGAAACATGCCAAACGTACCAAACACCCCCTCGGCCAGCTTATGTTTCAACGGATCGCGGATGAGGAGCTCGAACACTACGAGCGGCTCCAAGAGCTTCACGCGAAATGGGTGAAAGGGGAAAAATGGCCTGAGACCGTCCCCCTCGAGGTGGGAGGGACAAGCGTCAAGAATATCCTGAACGGTATCATAAGAAAGATCGATGAGACGCGTGAGGGGAATAGCAATGACCTCAAGGCAGTGCGGACCGCCATCGATTTCGAGGCCAAGGGGTCACGCTTCTATGCCGAGCTCAGTGCAATGGTCGCCGATCCCAAAGAAAAACAATTCTTTAATCTCCTGTCGACTATTGAGAATGAACACTATCTGTCCTTGAAGGATACCGAGGAGTACCTGACTGATCCCGCTTCCTGGTATCGGAAGATTGAGCACCATAGCCTGGATGGGGGCTAGTTGCCTGCCGAGATTGAGCGCTGTATCTTAGATTCACCTTTATATAAGTCACGGCATCTTTTCTGCGGAAGGGCTTCCTCTCTTGTCCTTGATGGTTGCCCTGGAGGCCTCATTGTATTTTTAGAAGAGAAACGCCTTGTTGACGAACAGAGCAAATAGTTCTACCTTAATGTTCCCTTCGTGGAGCTAAAATTTTCGCTTTTAAGCGGAGCATTTAGTCCGATCTTTGTCTCCGAAGGGTTCAAGGGGCCAAGGGGTCAGGGGTTCTAAAAAGATGCTTGAATGCTTTTCACTCGAACCCTCGAATCCTCGACCCCTAAAGCCCCGCCTTTGGCGGGGTAGTTTACTTCATTTGCCATGGGCTCTTCATCCCGCAAAGATCACAATACCTCTCTGACCACAGGGCCCCTGTGGGGCCATATCTGGCAGATCTCCTGGCCGATGCTACTCATCATGATGTGTACCTTCCTGGTGGGGTTCGCCGATATCTATGTTGCCGGTCTTATCAACCCCGAGGTCCAGGCGGCAGTCGGTTTCATCGGTCAGCTCTATTTTCTCCTCATCATCCTCGCCAATGCCATCAGCATCGGCACGGTAGCCCTGGTCTCCAGAAACATCGGCGCAGGCGATAATGCCAAGGCAACGGCGAATGCCAAACAGTCCTTGATCTTCGGATTTTTCGTCGCCGTAGCGCTGACCATTGCTGCCTATGTTTTCTCCCGCCAGATCATCGCCGTGGCAGGATTTCCTCCGGAGATCAGCGCCATCGGCGAGACCTTTTTGCGGATCTTCGCCTTTGCCTTGGGTCCGAATTACCTCCTCATCATCTCCAATGCAGTCTTTCGCGCCAGCGGCGAGGTGCGAAAGCCCCTTCTCACCATGTTTGTGGTAAGTGCGGTGACGATCATCGGAGACTTCTGTCTGGTCTTCGGCATTCCCCCCTTCCCCAAGATGGGATACCCCGGCATCGCCCTGGCTACGGCCATTGCCGCGACGCTGGGTATGATTATCAACCTTGCCTTTTTTTCCCTCAATCGCTGGAGGGTCCTCTATCGCAGGCCATGGACCATCTCCCTTGCCTCGATCAGGACTATCGTTAAGCTGGGCTGGCCGGCCTTTCTCCTCCAAATCGCCTGGAATGCCGGCAGCATCGTCCTCTACAATATCCTCGGCAGGTTAGGGGGGGGGCGCATCGTGGCCCTTGCCGCGCTCAGCAACGGTCTCAGGATCGAGGCCATCATCTTTCTCCCCCCGATGGCTCTCAACATGGCTGCCGCGGTGCTCGTGGGGCAAAACCTGGGGGCCAAGAATCCCGAACGGGCAGAGGCAATGGGGTGGAAGATCGCCTGGGCAGGGGTGATGCTCATCAGTGCCATCTCCATCTGCATCTTTATCTGGGCCCGCTCCTTTGCCGCCCTGTTGACAAAAGATCCTGCGGTGCTCGCGGAGGCGACCCGCTATCTTAGGATCATTCTCTTCTCCGAGCCCTTCATGGCGCTGAGCCTCATCCTGGGAGGGGCGCTGCAGGGCGCCGGGGATACGAGGGGGACCATGGGGGTGGTTATGATCAGCATGTGGTTGATCCGCCTGCCCTTGGCCTTTTTCCTCGCGCTGGTGCTCGGGTATGGGGCAGTGGGGGCCTGGGTGGCGATGCTGACCTCCATGACCATCCAGGGGATCTTGATGGCGCGGCGCTTTTATCTTGGCAGGTGGAAACACTTGCAGGTGGCTTAGTAAACTGCCCCGCCAGGAGCGGGGCTTTAGGGGCCGAGGATGCGAGGGTTCGATCCCGCTCTGTCGCTTTGCGACATCCCGCCATTCAGATTTTTATATAAAGGGGGCGGGACTTATTTAGATTTTATAGGCGGCGGCCGAAGGTGGTCCTTTGGCCAGATCTGCCGCCCTGCGGCACCCCAGCTATTAAAATATCCGAATGGTAGGGGGCCGCAAAGCGGGAGGGGCCAAGTGAAGAAAGAATAGGGTTTACTTGAACCCTTGACCCCTGGGCCCCTCGACCCCTAAAACCATCACGAAGTCGGATGCTACTTTTTTACTGATGATGGTGAATGGAGAGGAAAATTCATGCTGCGGCTCTTTAATACCTTCGGCAGAAAGATAGAGACATTCCAGCCTGTGCGCAAAGAGCCCGTGGCCGTCTTTACCTGTGGGCCGTCGGTCTACCAGCGCTCCCATATCGGCAACTTCCGGACCTTTCTCTTTGAGGATATTCTGGTGCGGTATTTGGGATACCTGGGATATCAGGTCAAGAGGGGAATGAACTTCACCGACATCGAGGATAAGGCGATCCAAGAGGCGGCACGGCAGGGTGTTAGCGTCAAGCAGCTCACCGCTCAGAATATCGAGGGCTTTGTCAAAGAGCTCAAGGCGTTGCGGATGAAAACCCCTGATTTTATGCCGCGGGCCTCGGAGTCCGTTGACAGGGCCGTGGAGATCATCGAGCAGCTGCTGGATCTTAAGATTGCCTATTGGCATCAAGGAAAGGTCTACTTCGATCCCCTCAAGTATCCACGATTCGGCGAGCTCTTTGGCCTTGACATGAAAAGGTGGCCTCAACAAAAGAGGAGGTTCCATAAAGACACCTATCCCGGTATGCAGTGGAACCGCGGGGACTTTGTCCTCTGGCATGGCTATACAAGGGAAGGGGAGGCCTTTTGGAATACGCGCATCGGCAAGGGCAGACCAGCCTGGAACATCCAGGACCCGAGCATGATCAGCCGCTACTTCGACGAGACCCTCTCCATCTACTGCGGCGGCATAGACAACCTCTTTCGCCACCACGACTATACGCGGGCTATATTAGAATCGATCCGCCCCTATCCCATGGCCAGATACTGGCTCCACTGCTTTCACCTGCACGTGGATGGCAAGAAGATGTCCAAGAGCATCGGGAACATCCTCTATATTGACGACCTGCAGGAGCAAGGATACGACATGAGCGAGATCAGGTTCTTCCTGATCTACGGCTACTATCGAAAGATCATGAACTATTCCGACAAGCGGATGCGCCTTACCACGGCAAAGCTGCGCAGGTTTAAAGAACAGGTGAAGCGGATCAAGGGCAGGGCGGGTTCCACCACGGATGCGGGCACGGAGCAGGCACGGAATATTAAAGAGGCTTTTCAAGAGCGGATGGATGACGATCTGGATGTCAAGGGGGCGTTTGATAACGTAAACGCTTTGGTTTCCGGCTTGGACAGTTCAAACTTGACACCAAAAGCAGCATCAGGTGTCACTAAGGCTCTGAAGGAAGTTGATGAAGTCCTTCAGGTTCTTTTCTAGCAAACTTTCTCCTTCTCTTATCGTCTCTTCTCAAGATGTTTAATGCTGGGCGCCAACTGCGGCCATAGAACGTAACAGCAAGGTGAAAGCCTCCGCGCCCTCCTTGTTGAGCTTCTCTTTCGTGCTCCATTGCTCTGTACCCGCAGCCGAATAGTTCACGCTGATCCTACCAATAGCGGTCTGCTACCGAACAGAAAACACTGAAAGTTAGCAGTATTGCACTTTACTTCTTCACCAGATAGATCAAACAGAAGCGCTCGATGGCGCGCATCGAGTAGGGAAAGAACGCCTCCTATTTGTACCGGCAACTGCGACACTACCCCAACTTCGACTATGGATTGAACGAGTATATCGAGATAGCAATGCAGATTCTCTACAAGAGTTGGTAGGTATGGAAGCGCTCGTGCGCTGTGCACAATCTGATTGCGTGAAGTGTAGATTCGACGGATTTGCCATATTACCCTTTGTCGATGTCGCAACAGCGCTTGGCGTATAGCTTTGTTGTTCGAAAAGTTCTTGTAACACCAAAAACACCTGAATCGGAGGAAAGGGTCTACGTCGAGCAAAGAAACTAGCTTTTCTCTTTGTGCATCAAACTCCTCACACGTCAGCAGTGCCGTGACCTTATCGAATGATGAACCATCAATGGGGATTCCTTCAATCAGATGATGAATATCTTCACTCACTTGGCGCAGAGCGTCTGTGATGTAAGCGAAGATATTCTTTGCGTAACTAAGAATGAGTGTTGGTACCAACATCGATAGATAGTAGTCGATTCTGACGGTTCTTTCTTCCGGCGCTGGGAGAAAACCCTCCAAAGCGGACCAGAGATTGAGTAGTTGGTTTTCTCGAGTCTTGGCGGAAAGGGCCGTCTCGTGGTAGTCGAGGACTCTCTCGAACGCTCTCCGCAATCCGACCGTGAAATGCTTACCAGTCAGTATTTCAATAGTTCTACTGACTGTATGTTCCAAATCAGGTTTGGAACCTTCATAGTGGCAGATCATTGGGTTCTTCGGAGATTTGACTACAGAAACGTAATCGCGATCCTCGTCTATGACGAGACAGGAGTCTAGGACACGGAGATCGGCCGTATGATCAGCAAAGCGACACATAGCCATAAACATTTCTAGATACCCTTGTGCATCCCCACGTGCACCATGTTCATCCATTGCGCTAATCTTCTTAATCACAATGTAGAGAGGATATTCGGTGCTCTCACCCACAAACAACTGGGTTTTGAAGCCGAGCGACTTAAAAGGAGGTGCTAATTTCTGTATAGTCATCTCAAAAGGAGCAACAAAGTCTTGGAATCGACCAAAACCCCTTGTCCCACGGAATACAACCGTTCGTTCTCTTGGACTTCGTTCAAATTTAGCTAAGAAGTCATCTATCTGGTCTGTGGACACGATACTATCAGGACTACGATCTTTGTTAAAGAAGAAACCCCAATTTTCAAAATAGGTGTATCGGCGTGTGAATCCACGAAGCTCTACCTCTGCAGCGAAAGCCTGAGCCAAATCAATAATCCGTCTCTTTTTGCGTCCGTCATTCACAGCTTCATGTAGTTTATCCTTCAGGTCATTCCAATAGTATCTCCCAATCTCGATTAACAGAGCATCAGCATGAGGTAACAGCTTCGCTGGGTTCGCTTTTAAATCCTTAATTCTAGCGAAACATTCGGACCATGTTCTGGGGAGTGGCTTCGTAGCCACAGGATCGTTATTCAAATGATATTCGAGCTCTTCAATGGCATAATCTATCGACTGAATTTTCATGCGTCCCTCAACTACTTGGCCGAGTAAAGAACGGACCTCAAAAATGCTAACGTGGAGATTAAGTGCTGGAGCCTTGAAAGAATCCAAAGAGTGATCAAAAAGCAACTCGTCGAGAGCCTGAGCAAAAATCAGTAAGCCAACTAGAGATTCAGGATCCTTCCACTTGTCAAGGGAGGGGCGTCTCAAGCCAATACCTCCTGATCATATTATTTTTCGTGTTCAATCTTAAATTATGCTGCCGCTCTGCAGCGTTATATTACTGCAAAATAAGGTTTGTTTTTTCAATTATGAAACAAATTCACTAAGTTTGTCAACCCATTGGGTCCCAGGCCGGTTTCTGTTGCTCCCCTCTGGCAACAAAAACGCCCCTTGGGCAGGGGCGGATGGGTTATAGGTTTTTTGGCGATCTCTAAGAAGCGAATTCGCATCTTGGATGCTTACTTATACTTTTCAAGAACCTCTTGTAGGGTAACAGCCTTGATCTCTCCTCGATCATAAGCATCGATTCGAGCCTCTGCCTCCTGAGCCCATAATTTATCCATTTCTTTATCAGGCTTATCAAGGCTGGAAAGCAGCTTATCGACTAATTCCGCTTTTTCTGAAGCTTTAAGAGTCAGTGCTTCTTTTAAAATATTCTTGGGGGCAGCCATGTTTTACTCCTTTATAATAATATATTCCTATCTTCCTTTAACCTCTTGACCATTTCATGATAACCGATCAGAGGTTCATCGGCCCTTTCTCTAAATGCCGCGAGGTCCTCAGCATCTTCAGACAGGGCCTCCCGCACAGCTTCGTTCACCAGCTCCGAAACTGAACGAGAGGTTTCCGCGGCCTTAAGCCGTAATGCCTTGTGCAATTCAAGGTCAAAATAGAT
>Ga0299915_10002619_pt1 | contig 13091 bp, 13 predicted proteins | sample RVTome_13_FD_200263 | JGI IMG/M metagenome (GOLD analysis project Ga0299915, IMG submission 200263) | Soil microbial communities from uranium-contaminated site in the Upper Colorado River Basin, Wyoming, United States - RVT92D227 (version 2) ...
CCCCGGCGGATTCTCGAGAAGATATTGCAGTTGAGAGGAAAAGGCCGGTACATCTCTCTTGTAGCCGGGGGTGCTGAGATTGGCCAGATTACCGGCAATCGCCTCCAGATTCTCCGTCTGCGCCAGCATGGCGCTGGCCGACGTATAGAGTCCGTTGACCATTGTGACCTCGCTCCCAGGTATATCTTCGGCGGGAGTGGGCGACAACTTTAGGGGGAAGCGGGAAATTCTTTCGCCGCGGAAAATCCCGGCCGCCGCGGGGGGACGGAGAGGGCCTCGGCTCAGTCCATCACAAAAGAGGTGAAGAGTATATTTGAGACTTTCGCGCCTGATTCTTTCATCACTTCCTGGGTGCGAAGCAGGAGCTCCTCCCTCAATCCCTTTTTCCCGTCCTCGGTGAGAAGAGCCTCATAGTTTTGTTTGCTGAGGGTCATTAGCATGGCGTCGCGGATGTAAGGGCTGGCGCTTTTCACCTTCTCCGCGCTGGCGGCGTCCGGAACTTCGAGGGCGAGGGTAACCTTCAAGTAGTGCGGGCGCAACTTGTCCGAGAGATTTACAATGAATTCGGACAATTCCACGGTCTCGCCCTGCTCTTTGCTTTCCACTTTTTGGCGGTTCGGCTTGGAGGATTTGAAGATGAGAAAATAGGCTCCGGCGCCTCCGCCGACGAGGATCACGATCAATATGGGAATCAGCAACTTCTTCATCTTGCACCCCCGCTTACTCCAGTAAGCGGCCTCTTTTTTCGCCTTCGCTAAGAAGGCACGTCGGTAAGGATGACTATATTCACTCTCCGGTTGAGCCGGCGGTGCGCCTCCGAGTCATTGCGAGCCGTCGGCTTGGTATCCGCATAGCCCGCGACGGCAAGGCGCTCCGGCTCTATTCCATAGACTTCTATCAGATAGCGAATCACCCGGCTGGCGCGCGCCGCGGAAAGTTCCCAGTTGGAAGGAAACTCGGCCGTATGAATAGGAAGATTGCAGGTGTGACCCTCCACCAGGACTTTGTTCGAAACGCTCTGCACCAGGCCGGCTATCTTATGCAAAATCTCCTCCGCCCCCGGCCGGAGTTCGGCCGAGCCGACGGGGAAGAGCAAGTTGTCGGTGACAACGGTTATCACCATGCCGCGCTGTTCAACATTGACCTGCATGGAGTTCGTCAGGTCGTGTTCCTTGATATAGTCCTCAAGTTCGGCCGCCACCTCTTCAATGCTCCTGCTTTCCGCGGGGAACTGTTCGCCGGCCACGGAAACCTGACCCGCGGGGTGGGTGAGGAGGTGGGAACCTCCCTCCAGCGGGCCGCCGAAGCCGCTGCGGATGGAGATAGCGACTTCTTTGAACTTCGCCAGGTTCATGATTGACATGGAGTACATCAAGATGAAAAAGGCCATCAGCAGGGTGATCATGTCAGCATAGGTGAGCAGCCAGCGCATCATGCCGCCGGCGTCATGCCCTCCGCCGCCTCCTCCATGTCCTCCTGCTCGAGACCTTCGCGGCATAGGTTATCCCTGCGCTTTCTGCGTCGCCTGTTCCCGGGAGCGGGGCGAAAGGAAAGACTGCATCTTGGAGGCCACCACGCGCGGGCTGTCCCCGCTTTGGATGGCCAAAATCCCCTCCATCGCCAACTCATAGGCGCTGGTCTCCGCCTGGCTCTTCGCCTTCAGTTTATTGCCTATCGGCAAGAAGATCAGGTTGGCCGTGCCCACTCCGTAGAGAGTGGCGATGAAGGCGGCAGCAATCGCATGGCCCATCTCTCCGGGCTCGCTCAGGTTGGCCAACATGTTGACCAGGCCCATGACCGTGCCCAGAATCCCCAGCGTGGGAGCGAAACCCCCGAGGGTCTCGAAAATACTGATGCCGCCGCGGTGGCGGGCCTGCATGGAGGCGAGTTCAGTCTCCAGTATCTCCCTCACCAATTCCGCGGACGTGCCGTCAATCACCAGCGACATCCCGCGGCGCACAAAGGGGATAGGCACCTGGCGGACATCCTCCTCCAGAGCCAAGATCCCTTCCCGGCGGGCTTTGCGAGAGAACTCAGTGATGGCCTGCAGTACCTCCTGGGGATCAATCGGCTTGCCGAAAAAGGCCTGTCTCGTAACCACCGGCAGGCGGAGCATCTCCTTCAAGGAGAAACCTATCGCCGTGGCTCCCAGAGTGCCTCCCAGGACAATCACCGCGGCCGAGATGTTGGCGAAGCCTTTGAGGTCTCCGCCTTCCAAGACCACCGCCAGAAGGAGCGCTCCGAAGGCCATGATTAGACCGAGAATGGTCGCTAAATCCATGACCCGCCGATCTCCTCCTGGTCGGCCTCGACCTTCACGGAAATCTCTCCCTCTGACAGCGGCCTGGGACACAGGCCTATGAGGCGGTGGTAGGCCTCGGTCCTCACGCGGACCTCCTCCACCGACTCCTTCACCATTATCTTCCGGCCGGAAATCAACGAAATCACCGTGTCCGGCGTGGCCTCCACAAACTCGATGAAGGCGGCGTTCACGATGATCTTTTCATCGTTGATTCGGGTTACCTCAATCATCCTGCTCCTTCTCCCTCTGCGGCCAGGGCGAGGAGACAGGCGGCCCTCCGGGGGTAAGGACCGCCTGCCTCACGCCTATGTAAGCCCCCCAGGTTATCTCTTCAGTGTGAGAACGTCTTGAAGCATTTCGTCTGCAGTGGTGATAACCCGGGAGTTGGCCTGGAAGCCACGCTGGGTGATTACCAGGTCAGCGAATTCGCTTGCCAAATCAACATTTGACATCTCCAGGAAGCCGGAGGCCAGGGTTCCGCTGCCGCTGCTTCCGGGAGGGGTTATGACGGCAATCCCCGAGTTGGGGGAAAGCGCGTAGAGGTTGCTCCCCGTCCTGGTCATACCGCCCGGGTTGGGGACGCGCGCCAGGGCGATCTGCCCCAGCGTCTGGGCCATTCCATTGCCGAAGATTCCCGTGACGATCCCCTGCTGGTCAATGGTGAAACTTTCCAGGGTGCCCATGGGCATTCCGTCCTGGTACACCACCTGGATGCTGGAGGGGCCGGCGAGTTGGGTGACAATGGAGAAGTCGAGTTGAAGATCAATGGGACTTGTCGCCCCATTCGGGTCAGTCAGTGTCAGCGAAAGCGGCTGCGTGGGAGTGGTGATTTGACCGTTCTCATCGAAAGTCAAGGTCCCGGTCCCGCTTCCGGTGAAATCCGCGCCGGTCGCCTCCCAGCCCCACTCTCCGGCGGTCGCGGACTTGGTAAAGGTCAAGTCCACCTGGTGGGAATCTCCCAGGGAGTCAAAGATGGTGAATGAAGTATCCGCCGTGGTTCCGGCCGCGGCGCTGGCGTCCAGGTTAGCCTGGTAAACTGCATTGGCGGTCTGGCGAGCAATGGAAAGCGTCCCCAGAGGGATGGTCAGGTTGTCGCTCGGGCCCAGCGCAGTGCTGGTGTTTATCTGCCCGGTAACCGGGTCGGCGGTCCAGCCCAGAAGGGCCATTCCGTTGCTTGCCGAAACCAGGCGGTTCTGGGCGTCGAGTTGGAAGACTCCGTCACGCGTGTAGTCCAGAGATGAACCATCGCTCAGCACAAAGAAGCCGTCCCCCACGATGGCCACGTCCGTCGGCCGCGCGGTGGATCTCAGGTTGCCCTGGGACATCACGTTGTCAATGCTGGCGACGCTTACCCCAAGGCCCACCTGCATCGGGTTTGTGCCGGCCGCGCTTGCCGCTCTCAGGGTCTGCACCAGGGCCTCCTGAAAGGAGGCGCGGCCAGCCTTGAAGGCAACGGTGTTTATATTGGCGATATTGTTTGCAATCACATCCACTGCCCTCTGATGCGCGCGCAATCCTGCCACGCCGGTAAAGATAGAAATCATTCTTCCCTTCCTCCTTTATGATGCTCTATTTGCTTCGTGTGCGCTTCAGGGCTCCACACGAGTCACATCCGACGGATTTACCTTCGTCTGTCCCACCATCAGCCAGGGCTGCCCCTCCTCGAAGAGCGCCGCCTCCACGCGGCCGCTGACGGTTTCTCCGGTGTCACTCTTGGTTGCACTTATCTGCCTGCCAATGAGCGCGGCCGCCTGCGATATGGCGTTCATCTGCGCCAAAAGCGAGAGGTTCGCATTCACCTGCTGCATCTGTTCCAGGGAAGAGAACTGGGCGAGTTGAGCAATGAACTCCCGGTCCTCCAGAGGCTTCATGGGATCCTGAAAGCGCATCTGGGTGATGAGCAAGCTCAGGAAGGCGTCCTTGCCCAGGCCCGCTTTGTCGGAGACGGATTGCGCAGACTGGGAAGCGGCGGCATCGGCTGTGCCGGAGACGATTGCATTAATCATCCTGTTTCTCCTCAAGCGAGATAATCGAGCGCGGCTCCGTCGGCAGGGAAATACCGGCGGCTGATCGGGAGATTTCCTGGAGAGCCCTCTGCCGAAAGGCGGGAGAAGCCCATCCGGCGCGCGCCCTCCGCCGTCTGGAACTCCCGCGCATTCGCATTTCCGCTTTCCCAGCCGGCCCCGAGCGAAACCGTGAATTGACCAATGCCGAGACTGGCCCTCTCCAGCACAGTCCGCAGGTGCTCCAGATTGGCCTCCAGCAAGTCTCTGACGGCCGGCGCGCTCACCTCAAGCCGGGCGCTGATGATCCCTCCCTCTGAACTCACTCGCACCTGCACCTTGCCCAGGTGGGGAGGCTCCAACTGTATGGAAATCTCCTTTTGCCCTCGGCCGATTTCCAGGCGCGCGGTATTTGCTATCTGTTCAATCACTTCCATCGCCCGCAGAGGCGCGGCCTGGGGCTTTGCGGCTTCCGCGCTTTGCGACGCGTTTGTCCGGGAATCGGAGATAGGCGCTTCTTGGGCGCGCATCAGTCCGCTCTCAATCACTTCGGCCTTAGGGTCTTTCGGGCGCGAAGCCTCTCCCGCCGGCCCCTCCGCTTTCGTGATTTCCGCGGCAATCAATCCCTGCAGGGGAGCGGCTTCGGGCTTTTGCGGACTTGGCTGCAGGCCTGAAGACGCGGCCGCGGCTGGAGATTGGATTCCCTTCGCCTCCTGGGCTGGGGAGTTGTCCGGCAGCGATCTCAGCAGGGGATTCTCTTCTCCGCCTGATTTTGCCGAGAAGGCCTCGGCCCCCTCGCCCCGCGCAGGAAGTCGGGCGGTGTATTCATCGGCCTTCGGTTGGCGGGCCGCAGAGGCGCTGTCGGCGCTGATTTTCGCCATTCCGCGCAAAAGGAAATCCTCCCCGCCCTCGTCAGTTGGCTGAATTGTTTCCTGCCCGCGAAGAGGCGCTGACTTTTGCGCCTGAAAATCACTCTCTATCGAATCCCCAAGAGACCGGGCGGTCTTTCGGCTGCCCTCGTCCTCCCCGGCGGGCATCGGATTTGCTGCTTGCGGCCCTTCGTTCACCGGGTTCTGTGGGTTCGGGGCCGCGGGATTCACAAGACTGGAAAGAGCGGCCGCTGCCGGTTGGTTCATACCACTCATCTGCCCGGCGGGCGCAGAGGCCTCACTTTGAGAAACTTGCCCCGGCTCTGTTGGTTGTGAATCTTCCCCAACGACAGGCCTTCCTTCGCTCTCGGGTTCGCGCAGCGATGCGGCCTCCGCCTCTTGCGGTTGCTTTCCCGTCGCAGCAATGGGCGCAGGCTGACCCTCCTGGCCGGGCAGGCTCACCTCGATCCCCGGGGAAAGGAGAGGGGATAGTTCCTCTGCGTTCCCAGAGAGTGACGGAGGTGAATTCTGCTGCTCCGCGCCGGCCGCGGCCTCGGGCGGCTGAGCCGGCATTGGCAGTGGCATGATCCCGCTGATTTGCGGCGGAGACTGCGCCATCTCCGGCAGGGTAGCAGCGTTGTGCCGCATTTCTTTGGATCGCTGAGATCTTTGAGTTTGCGCCAGCGCGGCGAGGTCCAGGCTGCTCTGAGGAGATTCCGACTCCCCAGGGGCGGCGTTTCCCTCTGGCAGGTTCGCTGCGCCGTTTTCCTGGGCAAGCGGGGGAGCGGCCCTCGGCAGCGGCAGGGCCGTTGCCGAAGTCGCCCTACTAGCCTCCGCTTCCGACAATGCTTGCAGCAGAGCCGGAGTGAAAGAAACTGTATCTGAGTCCGGATTTGGGGAAGGCACAGCCGCTCGTACAGGAGCCTCCTGCGAGAACTCGAACACGGCGGCCATGCCTTCAAGGATGTGCGGCCTCATTGCTTTGGCTTACCCACCACTAGTTATCGCCCAAATCAGTGCGTAACTTAAGCGAACGCGGCCGCCGAGGCGGGCGCAGCACATGAACTATCGGCCGGGGCAGGATTGCGCCAGCCCGATGAAGAAGAGACTATGCGGATTGGTTCGGTCTCCTCGTGAGAGCCTACCCGGCGGCTGAACCGAAACGAAAGGAGCGGAAAAATGTTTGCCTCAATGGGGTTGACGGAGTGGATTGTGGCGGCAGCGATAGCGATATTTGTTCTCTTTGTGCTGCCCTCCATTCGGATTATCGGCCCGACGGAGGTCGGCCTGGTGATGAAGCGACTCGGCTTCAAGAAGTTATCCGAAGACAGCCCGATCGCTCTCCGAGGAGAGGCCGGCTACCAGGCGAACCTGTTGATGCCGGGATTCCGGTGGAAGTTGTGGCTCTTGTATAAAGTCACGAAGTTCTCCTGGGTTCAGGTGCCGGCCGGAGAAATCGGCGTGGTTATCGCCCAGGTGGGCCAGCCATTGCCGATTGGGGCAAAATCCGCCCGCTACAAGTCGGAATTCCGCAGTTTCTCCGACCTGAGGTCATTTCTTGCCAACGGCGGCCAGAAAGGTGTGCAACGGCCGGTGCTGCCGCCGGGCTCGCTCTTGCCCATTCATCCGGTCGGTTTCTTGGTAATCACCAAACGGCAGGTCTATGGGGTTCCCGTCTCGCCGGAGATTCAAGACCAGGTGGACCGCCAGGGGAATCTGTCACCGGCCTCCTTCGGCCTCTCGCCACAGCAATTGGAACTGCTCAGAATCGTCCCTCAGCCAGGTAGAGAAGGTGAGATCCTTGACACGGTTGGCATTGTAACCACTTTTGAGGGAGACCCCCTGCCCTCCGGTGACATCGCCAGCCGGCTGGGCGGCTTCGCCGAACTGGAAGAGATGGAGGCCCAGCAGAAAAGCGATGCCGAACTGATAGACCAGGCTTTGGGCAGCAAGAATAACCTTCACAACAACTATCAGGATTTCCAAGCCTTCCTCGAGCATGGGGGAAGGATCGGCCTGCAGCATGATCCGCTGCTCTACGGGGCCTACACGCTGAACCCCTTCTTGGTAAGGGTCGAACTGGTGCCCATGCTGGTGGTAAAGCAGGGCGAAGTGGCCGTAATCAAGGCCTATGTGGGCCTTGTGACCAAGGATACTTCCGGGGCCGACTTCAAGTTCGGCTCGCTTGTTAGGCCGGGACATCGGGGCATCTGGCAAGAGCCTCTTCGCACCGGCAAATACCCCATCAATCCCCACTGCTACCAGGCGGAGATTGTGCCTACCGCCATCTTGACTTTGAACTGGGCCGAGGCGACTTCCCAGGCCCATCAGTTGGACCGGCAGCTCAAACAGATCGTGGCGAAAAGCAAAGAGGGCTTTGTCTTCAGCATTGACCTGCAAGTGCAGATTCATGTCCCCGACACCAGAGCGCCCAGGGTTATCTCCATGGTGGGGACGATGCAAAACCTGGTGAACGAAGTCCTGCAGGCCGCGGTCGGAAACCACTTCCGGGACAAACTGCAGAGCATGAGGGCGGTGGAATTCATCGAGACCCGCCAGGAAGTCCAGCAGCAGGCCTTTGCCCATATCAAAGAGCAGTTGGACCAATACGAGGTTGAGACCAGGGGGGTCTATATTCAGGACGTCATCTTCCCGGCTGACCTGGTCGCCGTGCTGACCGAGCGGGAGATCGCCCGCCAGGAGATCGAGACCTTCCAGAAGCAAAAGCAGTCCCAGGACCAGCGCATCGAGATGGAGCAGGCGAAAGGCACGGCCGACATGCAGGCCGAACTCGCCAAAGCGAAGGTTGGAGTGGATATTCAGACGAACCGGGCATTGGCGAGAAAAGCGGAGGCGGATGGAGAGGCCACCTACATTCGGGAAACGGGTATGGCGAAAGGCGCCGAAGTGCGGGCCGTGGGCCTGGCGCGCGCCGAAGCCTACAAACAACAAGTCGAAGCCCTGGGCCAGGTGCAGACTGCGCTTGTCAATGCGGTCACTGCTCTGGCGGAGAGGAACGTCAGGTTCATGCCCGAGATTCTCGTCGCCGGAGGCAGTTCCGCCGGCGCCCTGGAGGGCCTTGCCGGGACGCTGATGGGCTATTTGACGAACCTTCAGGCAGGGAAACCCGGTCAGCGCACCTCACCTGGCGCATAGACCGGCGCAGCCTCGGCGGAGATAGATGGGGCAGGGGAGGAGACAGCCGAAGAGCCGGCCGGGGGAACTACTCCGAAGCAGGCGTCCGATAGGCTTCTAGCAGCCCCAGCACCTGCCGGACGTAACTTTGGGTTTCCATATAGGGAGGGATGCCGCCATAGCGTTTGACCGCGCCGGAGCCGGCATTGTAGGCGGCAAGGGCGAGGGTTAAGTCGCCGTTGTGCGCGTCCAGCAACTGCCGGAGATAGCGGCTTCCCCCTGCTATATTCTCCTGTGGGTCAAAGGGATTGCCTACTCCGAGGGCGGAAGCGGTCGAGGGCATGAGTTGCATCAACCCTTGCGCGCCGCGCCTTGAAACCGCGGCCGGATTAAAACCCGATTCGGCTTGAATGACCGCCTTGATCAGCGCCGGTTCGAGGTCATACTGCTCTGCGCAAGCGGCGACGGTCTTTTCCAGGGCCGGATCAAGCGGAGCCGTCCGGGGGGTGAGACTTCTCGCCAGGGCGGCGGGAAAATCGGCCCTCGCGGCCGGCTCGAAACGGGCCCTGATTTCCGCTATCCGCTCCAAGACCGCATTCAGTCCAGAAATCTCTTTGAGCATCTTCTAGCGCATCTTCGCCACATGGCGAGGCATATTCATATCATCCAAGATCTTCGCTTCCAGGCGGCTGAGAGTGATATAGTGCTCCCGCTCCTCGCGTTCTTTCAGTTTCTCCAGTATCTGCCGCTTTTTCATTGCTTCAATGAGTTCCAGGGTCTTGTCCGCCACCTCGGCCTCGGCGCGGGCGAGATTTTCCCGTTGTTCGATGATCTTCTCGCTCAAATCTTCAAGATGTCTGCGAAGCGTTTCCACCTTGTCCAGGTCAACCGTGCTTCCCGGCTTTGTCAGGAGTTCCTTCCTCGCCTGGGAGCGGGCCTCCATCAGCGCCTGGAGGCGCGCTTGTTCCTCTTGTTTCTTCTCCTGCAGCCGGGCGAGTTCCAACTTCAGCCGCTGTTCTTCTCTCTCGGCGACGCGCAAGACACTTTGCAGACGAAAGCGGAACTTCCTCATCTCCTAACCGCCCCAAGTTCGCAGAGATGGGAAATGGCATCATCCCAGTGGCAGACCTCGTCCGGCGTTTGAGTCAAGAAGGATCTCACTTCGCCTATCAATTGGCAGGCTTCGTCAATATCCCGGTTGCTCCCGGGCGAATAGGCGCCGATGTTTATCAAATCCTCCGCCTCCGCATAGACGGAGAGAATCTTTCTCATTCTCTGCGCCGCCGATTGGTGTTCGGAAGCGGTGATATCCGGCATGAGGCGGCTGACGCTGTGCAGCACGTCAATCGCCGGATAGTGGGCCCGGGCCGCCAAGTCCCGGGAGAGGACAATGTGGCCGTCCAATATCCCTCTGACCGTATCCGCCACGGGCTCGTTCATGTCATCCCCTTCGACCAGGATGGTGTAGAGCCCGGTGATGGTCCCTTTCTTTCCGGAGCCGGCGCGTTCGAGCAGTTTCGGGAGTATGGCGAAGACGGAAGGAGTATATCCTCTTGCCGTGGGCGGCTCGCCGATGGCGAGGCCGATTTCTCTCTGCGCCCAGGCGAAGCGAGTGATGGAATCCATCATGAACATCACATCACACCCCTGGTCGCGGAAATATTCGGCGATGGTCGTTGCCACCAGCGCGCCCTTCAAGCGCTGAAGAGCAGGCTGATCTGAAGTGGCAACGACCACCACCGAGCGCTTCATCCCTTCTTCACCCAGGTTCCCTTCAATGAACTCCCTCACCTCCCGGCCCCGTTCTCCAATGAGGGCGATGACGTTCACGTCCGCGGCCGAATTTCGCGCAATCATGCCCAGCAGGGTGCTCTTTCCCACGCCGCTGCCGGAGAAGATGCCGATTCTCTGTCCCCGGCCGCAGGTCAGCAGGCCGTCAATCGCCTTTACCCCAAAAGACAAAGGCTCGGTGATGCGCCTTCTTTCCAGGGGATGGGGGGGAGATTGATAGACGGGATATTCGTCTTCTCCGATTATGCTGCCTTTCCCGTCAATCGGCTTGCCAAGACCATCCAGCACGCGCCCCAGCAATTCCTGGCCCACCGGCACCGTGAGGCAGCGGCCTGTGGCCACGACCTCGTTTCCGTGGGCGATGTCGCCCATATCGCCCAGGGGCATCAGGAGAACGCGGTTGTCCCGGAAGCCCACCACCTCTGCGGGGATCGGGCTCCTATTGCGGCCCACCTCAATCTTGCAGACCTCCCCGATCCTGGAGGCGGGCCCCATGGACTCCACGACCACCCCCACCACCTGGCAGATATTTCCGTTCAGCCTGACGGAATCCGTCCTGCTCACCAGCCAGCGGTATCGGGAGAGGTCATTCGGCCCGGCTTGGTGCGCCATGTGTCGCCGCCTCGCTTATGACTCGTTCTATCTCCTCTAACTGGGTCTTTATGCGGGAATCCAGAATGCCATTGCTGGACTCTATCACACATCCCCCTTGCCCCACCCGGCGATCATCTATCAGATCCAGTTTCTTGACCCCGTCAACCTCTGCCATCAGTTCATCTCGCGCCGCCCTTACCAGGGAGATATCTTCCGGGTTCACCCGGACCCGCAGGGATTCCCGCTCCCGCATCCGCTTCATCGCGGTTCTCACAAGATCAATCACTGTTTCCGGGCGGGTCTCCAATTCTCGGGCTATCACCTTTTCCGCGATGGTGACGGAGAGCCTCGCCACTTCCGGCTCCATCCGGTCGAAGAAGTTCGCCCGTTCGGTTTCAATCTCTTCCACCAATCGGGCCACTTCTGTCCGCTTTGCTTCGAGTTCTTGCTGGGCCAGGGAGCGGCCCTCAACCAATCCCTCTTCTCTCGCCGTTACCTTTATCTGCCCGGCTTCCGATTGCGCCGCGGCAATCTGCTGCACGGCCTTTGCCTGCGATTCGGCCAGATCGCCGGCCGCCGCGGCCATCTCCCCGAAGGTCGCTCCTGCCGCAGGCGAAGGCGGGTCTTTCAGAGGCGCGGGTGCGGCGGGCTTCCACGGCCTCAAGCGGGAGCGGTCAACCTGTTGCGCCCGGATGATTCTAGAACTCATTTTGAAACTCCAAAGTGAACTCCCTGGGTGCCTCAGGCACCCAGACCCTGCTTCGCGGGCTTCGTAGCCCTGCTTCGCAGGGCGAAGTAGCCCCCTCACTCGCTTTTGTGCTTTCTTTCTCTCGCCGCCTCGGCGAGAGAAGGAAAAAGCAAAAACCGAGAGGGGAGTCTGAGGGGGAAATCGGTGGCTTCCCCCTCAGGAAGTTTCTCTGGCGAGTTTTGAAATAGCTTCTAGACAAATTCCTCCTCCTCGCCTCCTATGATGATGGTGCCGGATTCCACCATGCTTCGCAGGACGCCCGCAATCTTGCGCTGCGCCACCTCCACGTCTCGCAGCCGCACCGGCTGCCCCGTGTCCAATTCCTCCTTCAGCGCCTCCCGGGCCCCCTCGGACATATTCTGGAAGATCACGCTCTTGAGATCTTCCCCCGCGCCCCGGAGCGCCACCCGCAGGTCTTCGTGCTCGATTTCCCGAATGAGCAACTGCACCGACCTGGGGTCCAGCTTCACCAGGTCTTCAAAGACGAAGAGTTTCTCTCGCAAGAACTCTCCCAGTTCCGGGTCCTGCTCGGAAAGAGATTTCAGCACCGCCCGCTCGGTGCCGCGGTCGGCGTTCTTGAGAATCTCGACCAATATCCGTTTCCCTGCTTGCGTGTCGCTCACTTCCGATTTCATGGCCGAGGCCTTGCGCTCCAGGGCTTTTGCCAGGCGCGAGGCGGCGCTGGGCATCACGGAATCGCTCTTGGCTATGCGCCGCGCCACCTCAACCCGCTGGGATTCCGGAAGCCCGGCCAGCACGGCGGCGGCTTTCTGCGCGGAGAGATTGCCCAGCACCAGCGCGATTATTTGGGGGTGTTCATCGGCCACCAGACGCACGATTTCGGGGACATCGGCCTTCTGCAGGGAAGCGAGTGCGCTCTCCTCGGGCCGGGTTTTGAGCATCCCCAAAATGCGCGCCGCCTTCTGCGGCCCCAGCGCTCTCCGGACCAGTTCGGCGGCGAGTTGTATCCCTCCCCGGTCGGCCTCCTGCAGGCCTCCGCAGCGCAGCTTGAATTCCTCCAATACCTGGCGCCGGGTGCCGTCATCCAGTTTGTCTATGCGGGCAATCTCTCTGGCGAGCATCTCCACGTGGTCGCTCTCCAGGTGGCTGAGGATTTCCGCGGATTTCTCCGGGCCCAGCGCAATCAGGACTACGGCCGCCTTCTGGATGCTGCTCAGTTCCAGGGAGTTGCCTGCGGGCTGTGGCATGGCTTGCTATCCCTCCTCCAGATCACCCAGGAGTCCCCTGATTGCCTGGGCCATCTTCTCTGATTCCACCCCCGCCAGCACCACTTCGCCGTTGTCCGGCGCTCGCTTGACTTCAGGCGCGGCGCCGTGTTGGGCGATCGCCGCCTGCGCCGAAGCGATGCGGCTTGACGACGCCTGCGCCGGGGCGGCCGCGCCCGCGGCTGCGCCCTTTGTTTTGAACATGGAGCGGACGAAGAAAAGGAAAATCATAAGCACCAGGGCGGCCGCCACGTCCTTGCCTATGGAGAAGTAGAATTCTTTCGCCCGGGAAGCGCCTGGCTCGTTTTCCTTCTTCGCTTCAGGCTTGGCGAAGGGGACGCTTTCAACCACAACCTGATCTCCCCGCTGAGCGTCTATTCCGGCGGCCGCCGAGGCCGCCTTTTCCATCGCCTTCAACTGATC
>Ga0299915_10002620_pt1 | contig 13081 bp, 9 predicted proteins | sample RVTome_13_FD_200263 | JGI IMG/M metagenome (GOLD analysis project Ga0299915, IMG submission 200263) | Soil microbial communities from uranium-contaminated site in the Upper Colorado River Basin, Wyoming, United States - RVT92D227 (version 2) ...
TTCTGAATCCAATTCTAAACCACCATTCATCCCCGTTCACAGAACGGGGCATTCTGGGAATTTGAGTAAACTCTTGGCTTACGGGCCATAAACACATGTTAAATAATAATTTGCGAAATTGCAAGCCTGACCCCAGTATGACCCCGGTAGTTTCGAGCAGATCGATGTTTGAAGAGCATCCTGATGATTCAAATTTTCATGATTCTTTAGCAAGCCAAGAAAGGGACTCCATGGTCATCCACTTTTACAGGAAAAAATAGGACTTGACCTTTTGAGGTGTTAAAATTTTCACTTTATGTTATTCTTAAAAATACCTTAACGTTGCCTTGAAAAAATTTTTATCGACTGTAAGGTTAATTAGTGTTCGTCCATATATTCCGCATTTTCTTTCTTTGTCATTCCCGTGAAAACGGGAATCTAGTATTTTCAATACGTTCTGGATACCAGCCTTCGCGGGTATGACGAACTAACTGAATTTACAAACAGACTTTAATTGTTCAAGGGGAATGAAATACGTTGTCTGAATTGATCATTATAGGATCGGGAACCGGAATTCCTTCACTGCGGAGGGCATCCCCGGCTAATCTTCTCATCTCAGAAAAAGCAAAGATCCTCATCGATAGTGGCCCTGGAGCTCTCAGAAAGATGCTGGAGGAGGGAATCACCTATCAAGATATGGACCTGATCCTTTACACGCACATCCATCCGGACCACGTTTCCGACCTTGTTCACATTCTGTTTGCATCCAAATATGGAGAGCATCCTCGTAAAAAAGATCTATTATGCATGGGAGGACCTGGTTTTAAATCTTACTCTGAGAAGTTGAATAAACTTTATGGTTCATGGATTGAGCCTCAGACTTATTCTTTGACGGTCAATGAAGTTTCAAAAGAAACTACATCCTACCGGGACATCAAAATCGCTTCAAAGCCCATGGTCCACATTTCGGAAAGCGTTGGATACCGAATTGAATTTAAAGACGGAAAATCCATAGCGATTTCCGGTGATACGGATTACTGTCAAAATATGATTGATCTGGCCTTTGGGGTCGATCTTCTTATTCTGGAATGTTCTTTCCCTGACGAGAAAAAGAAGGAAGGACACCTTACCCCATCTCTGGCAGGAAGGATCGCCAGAGAATCGCACTGCAAAAAACTGCTTCTCACCCACCTTTACCCCATCTGTGACCAATATGACATTTTGGACCAGTGCAAAAAGGTTTTCCCGGGCGAGATCATTCTCGGAGAAGACCTTATGAGGATTAAGATTTAGGTTAAGGTATCATTTGACAATCCTCTCTTTTTAGGGTAACTTCACTACAAAGGAGAAACACTTGAAAAGATATCTCATTTACCTGTTCACTCTTTTCGTTACGATCGGCCTTCTGATTTCTGTGGAAGTGATTGGCCACGCACAGGAGAAGGCGCCGGTTTATGTCATTGAAGTGGATGGGATCATCAATCCCGTCTCAGCAAAATTTATCATTGAATCGATTGATCAGGCCACTGGAAAAGGGGCTCAATGTCTCATTGTCCAGCTCGATACGCCTGGAGGCCTGATGGAATCGATGAGGATCATTGTCAAAAAGATCCTGACGGCCAATATTCCTATCATTGTCTATGTAGGTCCCCAGGGGGCGCGGGCAGCCTCTGCCGGTGTCTTCATCACGATGTCTGCTCATATCGCAGTCATGGCTCCCAGCACCCATATTGGCGCAGCCCATCCTGTCTCATTGGGAGAGGGAAAAGAAAGCAAGACCATGGGCGAAAAGATCGTGAATGATACGGTCTCCTATATCAAGACGATCGCCAAGACAAGGGGGAGAAATGTTGACTGGGGGGAAAAGGCAGTCAGGAAAAGTGTTTCCATTACTGAAGAGGAAGCGGTCAAATTGAATGTGGTCGATTTCATCAGCCCGGACATTCAAGACCTTCTCAGCAAGATCGATGGGAAAGTGGTCAAGTTTGATGGGGTGACCCGCACCCTCCTGACCAAAGGGATTCAACCACGCTCTCTCAAGATGAGCTGGCGTTACCGGTTCCTTGACATCATTTCAAACCCTTCCATTGCCTACATTCTTCTGATGCTTGGGATCTATGGCATCTTCTTCGAGCTCTCCAATCCCGGAGCAATTCTTCCGGGAGTCGTAGGCGGGATATTCCTCATCCTCGCTTTTTACGCCCTGCAGATGCTTCCCATTAACTTTGCAGGCCTTGCGCTCATTCTCTTTGCCATCATCCTATTCATCGCTGAAATCAAAGTGGTGAGCCATGGCCTGCTGGCGGTCGCAGGTGTGATTTCCCTCTTGTTGGGCTCTCTGATGTTAATCGATACTCCCACCGATTATATGAGGATTTCTATGAGCGTGATCATCCCCGCAGTACTGGTCAGCGCTGCCTTCTTCATTTTTGCAGTAACAAAGGCGATCAGTGCACGCATGGCCAAACCGACCACCGGAAAGGAGGGAATTATAGGGGAAATAGGAACCGTTGTGGTCAGTCTCGTCCCGGAAGGGAAAGTTTCAATCCATGGGGAATTTTGGAATGCCATGGCCGATCAACCGGTTGAAAAAGGAGAGAAGGTTCAGGTATTAGCCGTTACGAATTTTATTCTAAAAGTCAAAAAAATCTAAAGAGGAGGGAATAGAATGGGCATACCAGGATTACCATCAGGGTTATTCTTTTTGATCGTTTTTTTGTTCATCTTAGCTGCCTCAGCCATCAAAATCCTCAGGGAATATGAACGGGGGGTTATCTTCCGACTGGGAAGGCTTATCGGAGCAAAGGGTCCGGGGATTATTTTCATCATCCCTGGCGTTGATAAGTTGCTAAGAATCAGTCTGAGATTGGTCACGCTGGACATCCCCCCCCAGGATGTGATCACCCGTGACAATATCTCCATTAAAGTGAATGCCGTCGTCTATTTTCGCGTCTTGGATCCAAATAAGGCGGTCGTTGAGGTGGAGAATTATCTTTATGCCACCTCCCAGTTGGCCCAAACCACCCTTCGAAGCGTAGTGGGGCAGGCGGATTTGGATGAATTGCTCTCCCAGCGAGACAAGATCAACCTGAAACTCCAAGATATCTTGGATAAACACACAGAACCATGGGGAATCAAGGTCTCTCTGGTGGAAACCAAACAGGTAGATCTGCCGGAGAATATGCAGAGGGCAATTGCAAAACAGGCAGAAGCAGAAAGGGAGAAGAGAGCCAAAATCATCCATGCCGATGGTGAATACCAGGCTGCAGAAAAATTGACTCAGGCTGCAAATGTGATCAGTGTTAATCCCACAGCCCTCCAGCTAAGGTTCCTTCAGACCTTAGCGGAGGTTTCCGCGGAGAAGAATTCCACCATCATTTTCCCCGTGCCGATTGACATCATCAACGCTTTTATGAAAAAGTAGTGAATATAAAGTTGTGGTTGAGGATTTTGTAGGGGCGATTCATGAATCGCCCCTACCTTTCCTCATGATCCAATCTACCTTACTCCAGATCCCTTGAAGGATCCTAACGTCCCGTTCCTCCATGTAGCTCCTTCCAAAGAGTCGCCGGAGAGTCCTCATAATGCCACCCTGATTTCTCGCCTCTAAAAATCCAATATCCAACAGTGTTTTTTCCATATGTGTAAACATATTCTCAAGATGTTCGGATGAGGTCAAACGGGTGGACCTTTTTTTAGTTGCCATTGAAGACTGAAAGAGTTCGTAACAGAGCACCATCACCGCCTGCGCCAGGTTGAGAGAAGGAAATGCTCCCGAGGAGGGGATTCGCACAAAAAGATTACAGAGGGATAAGTCTTCATTGGTCAATCCTTCCTTTTCTGAACCGAAGGCTAAACCGATGAGATTCTTTTTTGAAATGGGAATCAGTTTCTGAGCCAACTCCCCTGGAGTCAGAAGGGGATTTCTCTCTTTTCCCGTTCGAGAGGTCATTCCGACAACGCATCCCATCCCTGAAATCGCTTCACTGAGTTGAGGAAATTCCTCAGCCCTTTCTAAAATCTCCTCAGCTCCTGAAGCCAGTTTGTAGGCATTCATATGAAGAGGGGAACAACCATCGACCACTGTCAATCGATGAAGTCCCATATTCTTCATCGCCCTCGCCACCGCACCGATATTCTCAGGAAATCTGGGCCTCACCAAAACAACGGAAATTGAATCGAGAACGATTTTCCCTGACATATCTGCCATGTATACCCCTGCAATGAGAGTTCTGGATTTTCCAGAAATCTCTCAATATTGCCTTGACTATCAACTTTTTTTATCTTATTTTCAAGTCCATATTTTTATCCAAAATTGGAGATCCGATGAAGATGAAAGTCCCTTTTTTCGATTTAACTCCTCAATCCTCCTTAATCGAGGAGGAGATCAAATCGGCCTTTAACGAAGTCTTTAAAACCCAGCAATTCATCATGGGGCCTCAGATCGAGGGTCTCGAGAAAGCAATTGCAGGCTATTGTCAGACCACCTATGCCATGGGTGTGGCCTCTGGATCGGATGCCCTCTTTCTCTCCCTCATGGCATTGGGAATCGGACCTGGTGATGAGGTCATTCTTCCGCCTTTCACCTTCTTTGCCACAGCAGGTTCGGTCTCCCGGATCGGAGCCACTCCAGTCTTTGTAGATATCGATCCTGGCACCTATAACATCGACCCTAAAAAAATCGAAGAGAAGATCACAAAAAAGACGAAAGCCGTCCTTCCTGTCCATCTCTTTGGACAATGCGCGGATATGGACCCGATTCTCCAAATTTCAAATGAGAAAAAACTTTATGTTATTGAAGATGCGGCCCAGGCCCTGGGTTCGGAATATAAACCCCAATCCAATTCGAAAGGGCGAAGAGCCGGTCAGATGGGAAACCTGGGCTGTTTTTCCTTTTATCCCACAAAAAATTTGGGCGCTTTTGGAGACGCCGGAATGGTGGTAACCAATGACCCTCACCTATCGGAAAAGGTTCGTATCCTGAGGGTCCATGGAAGCCAGCCCAAATATTATCACAAATGGATCGGGATCAACAGCCGTCTCGACACCATCCAGGCCGCCATCCTCCTGGTCAAATTCAAATACCTCGAGAAGTGGACCAAGACGAGGCAGAGGCTTGCCAAAAAATACGAGGAACTTTTTCGAGATCTTCTCTCCCTTGTGGAGGAGTTAAGACTTCCGGCCATCCAATATACCAATCGTCACATCTTTCATCAATATGTCATCCGCGTCCCTAAAAGAGATCAACTCAGAAAGTTTCTCTCAGAGGAAGGGATCGGGACAGACATCTATTATCCACTCCCCCTCCATCTCCAGGAATGTTTCTCCTTCCTCAAATACCGGCGGGGAGAACTGCCGATCTCCGAAAAGGCTTCCGAAGAAACCCTGGCATTGCCCATCTTCCCCGAGTTGAAAGAAGACCAGCAGGAGAGGGTCGTAGACCGGATCAAAGCCTTCTATAAAAAATAACCCATCCTCCTCTTCCCCTCCCTGGGTGGGAGGGGATGGAGGGGAGGGGGAAGGTTAGATGACTGGAAGACAATCGTTATGAAAAATACAAGGATTGCAACTCAATTGATTGATAAGATCATTAAGAAAGAAGCCTTGGTTGGTGTGATTGGTCTGGGTTACGTGGGTCTTCCCCTGGTTTTGAGATTCTGCGAGGAAAACTTCAAAGTAATAGGATTCGATGTTGACCCCCGAAAAATTGCCTTTTTAAAAAAAGGAAGGAGCTACTTAAAATCGATCCCCTCTTCCCGTATTGCTCAGTTTATCAAGAAGGGGCGTTTAGAAGTAACGGATAATTTCTCACATCTCAACAAACCGGACTGCATTCTGATCTGTGTCCCCACCCCTTTAACTGAAAAAAAAGAGCCTGACCTCCAATACATTGAAAAAACGACCGACTCCATTCAGTCCCGTCTGAGGAAAGGCCAATTGATCGTTCTTGAGAGCACCACCTACCCGGGGACCACAGAAGAATTGATCAGACCCAAACTGGAATCAACGGGTTTAAAAATTGGGAGAGACATCTTTCTCGGTTATTCTCCGGAGAGAGAAGACCCTGGAAACAAAGGGTTTACAACCTCTCATATCCCGAAGGTGGTCTCCGGTGTTACTCCATCGTGCAAGAAGGCCGTCGTTACCCTTTACAGTGAAGTCATTAAAAAGGTCGTCCCTGTCTCTTCACCAGGAGTCGCCGAGTTGACCAAACTTCTTGAAAATATCTATCGAAGTGTCAATATCGCCCTTGTCAATGAGCTGAAGATGTTATCTGATCGGATGGGAATTGACATTTGGGAGGTGATCGAAGCAGCCAGCACCAAGCCTTTCGGATTTTTCCCTTTCTATCCAGGCCCGGGAATGGGTGGGCATTGCATTCCGATTGATCCCTATTATCTTTCGTGGAAAGCACAGGAATATGATTTCTCCACAAGATTTATCTTCCTGGCTGGAGAGATCAATGTTCATGTTCCTTATTATGTCGTCTCAAAGATTCAAGACGGACTCAATGGAAGAGGAAAAAGTCTAAAAGGAGCAAAGATATTAATTCTCGGAGTTGCCTATAAAAAGGATGTGGACGATGCCAGGGAGTCCCCGGCACTGGCCATCATGGATCTTCTTCAAAAAAAAGGAGCCACCCTTCTCTATCACGACCCCTGTATTCCTGTTCTCCCCTCTTTTAGAAAGTACTCCTTCAAGCTCAAATCAACCCCCTTAACAAAACCATTGCTTCATCGAATGGACGCTGCCGTCATTGTCACGGATCACAGCCAGATCGATTATGAATGGGTCGTTTCCAATGCTCCCCTCACCATCGACACCCGCAATGCAACCAAGCATATTAAAAAATGGAAAAATAAGATTATTAAAGCCTGACACCTTCCCTCTTCTGATTTCTCCAGAAATGGTAGAGGTAAAGCTGGGCATAACCGGCAAAAGGGCCGAAATGGCGACGGACAAAATCCTCCATCTTCTTTTCTCCGACTTTTTCTTCATTAAAGTAAGACTTCTGCAACCCTCTTTTCATCCAGACATCAATAGGAAAGGCTTCAAGAAAGTCGAGGGAATAGAGAAGGACACAATCGGCGATCTTCTTTCCAACTCCTGCAAGCCCCATCAATCTTTTTTGAGCCTCACGGTGGGCCAGCGATTTCAAGGATAGAAGTTGGTTTCGATCTATACATTGGCTTGTTTTAACCAAATATTGCGCACGAAAACCGGCCTTCACTGATTCAATCTGGAGGTCGTCTTCAATGCATTTGGGTTCTGGAAAACCAAAACCTATATAATCTCCCCGAACCACCTTCTTGCCAGAGGATTTGCATAGGCCTTCGATCATCGTCCGTATGTGTGGGATGCTTTTGGCCGAGGAACATAAGAAGGAGAGCAAACACTCCCAGGGGTCCTGCCGGATCAGTCTCAACCCCGGGTATTCTTGAATCGCCTGATGGATGACTGCGTCCTGATCGATCTCTTTCAGGATAGAATCAAAATCGTCTTCCATCCTTAAAAAAGAGACAAGAAAAGGCTCCTCTACCCCTTCATAATATAGCGTATTGCCTTTTTGTTGCAGCGAGAAAATCCGACCAGAGGATTGAACAATATAAGTATCGCTTACTTTAGTATATCGAAAAAATTGTCCGCACTCAAAAGTATTCCTGAGGTTGAAGGATGTTACCTGTATTCGTAAAGTCATTTTTTCTTTTCTTTTGGAGGCCTGATCATGGCAAGGGCATAGGCATCCAACCTGAAATACTCCTTGGCCACCCGGTGGACATCTTCTTTCGATACCTTCTTGATCTCTTCGGGATATTTTTGAAAATGAAGAAATCCCAAGCCGTAGAGCTCATCGAGGGAAACCTGATTGGCCTGAGCCCCATTGGTCTGAAGCCCGATTTCAAAGTTACCGATCAGGTATCGCTTCGCACTTTCCACCTCATTCTCTGTCAATCCATCCTCTTTGACTTTTTTCAACTCCCGGAGGACACCGGCTATGGCCGTATCGAGCTTGTCGGGATGGGTCCCCATGTAGACGCAGATGTATCCGGGGTCCACATTCACATTGTTGATAAAGGCAAGGGAATAGGCCAGGCTCTCCTTATCCCTTAATTCATAGAACAACCTTCCTCCCATCCCTGACAAGGCTGCATCCAGAACCTCAAGGGCATACCGGTCCTTGTGCTGAACAGTGACTCCAGGAAATCCAAGAACAAAATGGGCCTGTTCCTTCTCTTTGTAAACCTCGGACTTTTTCGTTTTTTGGAGGAGCGGTTCTCTGACCACTTCAGGAGGGATAAAATTGGACCTTTCTATCTTTTCAAACTCCTTTTGAGCGGCCGAGGTCACCTGGTCTACATCTATATCTCCGACGACGGTTAAAACCATATTCTCAGGGACGGCCACGCGTTTGTAATAATCTTTTAAATCCTTCTGTGTGATCCTCTGGATGGAATCGAGGGTCCCTATCGTATCCATCCTGTAGGGATGCTTCTCATAAAGAACCTTCCGAAAAAGTCTGAAGACCACTCCAGTTAAATCATCCTCTTGCTTGCGAATCGCTGCCAGAATCGGCTTTCTCCTCTTCTCCATTTCCTCCGAATCAAAGGATGGGGACCGAATGACTTCTGATAGCAGGGAAAGGGCTTCATCAAAATGCTGACTTAAAAAGGTAAAGGTCAGGCCAAAGCTGTTATAGCCAGAAAAGCCGTTGAGAGACCCCGCCATCCGCTCCACTTTTTTTGCGATTTGGAGGGAGGTCTGTTTTTCGGTCCCTTTCGTGATCATCACAGCCATAAATTGGTTGATTCCGTTCTGGGTCTCTTCTTCAAAGCGAACACCAGCTAAAAAGGAGACGTAGACAGAGACAATGGGATTGCTCCGATTTTCTTTTACGATGAGGCGGATCCCATTTTTAAGGATGGTCTTTGAGACTGGCAAAGCCCCTTTCTTCTCGACAGAAAGAGTGGATGCACCTGCTTTCTCAATAACCGTGTGCAGGGAGACCTTTTTGACTCCTTCTTCCTTCTCTGCCGGAACTAAGAGACTGATGCTCCATCGGGAGGGCTTGAAATATTTTTCCGATATTCTTTTTATATCCTCACTTTGAAGGAGGCTGATTCTCTTCATGTATTCCTTTTCAAACTGGATATCTCCAGTGATGGCTTCGTAATAGCCGATCTTTCTCGCCTGCCCCTGAACGGTCTGCCTGTCATAGATGAGACTGCTTTCAACATTAACCTTGATCCGGTAAAGCTCTTCAGCCGTGACGCCCTCCTGGACCAACTTGTTCATCTCTATTAAAATCTCCTCTACGGCCTTTTCCAGGTTTTCCGCAGAGAGCGTCGCTCCAATGATAAAGAGGCCTGGATCTTTGGGCGCATAAGAAGATGCGGAGATGGAGTGAACCAATCCCTTCTCCAATTTTACCTTTTGAACCAGACGGGAGGTCTCCCCTCCTCCTAAAATCTGCTCTACAACATCGAGACCAGGAGTATCCTCATGGGTGACAGAAGGGATAGGAACCGCCATCTGAAGATAGGTCTCCTTAAAGCTCCCAGAGGTGATATTGGACCGGATCTCTTTTTGCTCTGGTTCTTTTAATCTTTCGGGAAGGCTCTCGGAAGGCCGCCTGAAATCCTGGAATAAGGCTCTTGCTTTCCTTTCCATTTCCTGAAGGTCAAAGTCGCCGGTAGCGACAAAAAAGATGCGGTTCGGCGTATACCATCGCCTGAAATAGGAAAGCATCTGATCTTGGGTTGTTGCCCTGATCGTCTTTTCAAACCCGATAATCGGCCTTCCGTAGGGATGGCGCTGAAAAGCAGTAGCCATGGTTTGCCGAAAGAGTCTCCTCGATGGGTCGTCCTCCCCCATTCGAATCTCTTCCAGAATAACCTCCCTCTCCTTTTCGATCTCTGCCGGATCAAAAACAGAGTTCTGAACCGCATCGGCCAAAATATCGAGGGCAATATCCGCGTAACGGCTGGCGATCGTAATATGATAAACGGTTTGATCGTAAGAGGTATAGGCGTTGATCGAGCCACCCAGGGATTCGATCTCCTTTGCCATTTCTCCGACTTTTCTCTTCTCTGTCCCCTTAAAGATCATGTGCTCAATAAAATGGCACATCCCTGCTTCCTCATCCTTCTCATCTGCGCTCCCGGTCTTGACCCAGACCTGAAGGGCGACGACCGGTGTGTTTCGGTTCTCCTCCAGGATCACCTTCAGACCATTCTCCATGGTGAATTGGTGAAGCCGTTCTTTTGACTGGGCGTGATGAAAAACGAGTAGAAGAATCGATATTGAGATGCCTATCAAGAAAAAGACTCGGAACCGTCTCATGGTGCGTCACCTCCGCCTTTTAAAATCTCTCCCCGCCTCCCTTTGCTAAAGCCTGCCTGCGCGAAGCGCTCCGGCGAAGGCAGGGGAGAAGAAAATATTTCCCCCTTTTGACAAAGGGGGATGAAGGGGGATTAGATAACCTTTTTCATAAATCTAAAGTATTATTCAAATTATAAATGGAAGGAGTCAAAAAACAAAGGGGCGAAGAGAAATTCTCTGCGCCCCTTTGTCTTGAATAGGACTAACCTATGAAATGGCCTTCTTCCCTTCTCTGAAGGCATTGAGGTTGAGTTGGTGGACTTTTTCGGGAAGGTATTGAAGGAGGTTGTTTTCCCAGACCTCTTCCTTGATATCAAAAAAATTGGAAAAGGCTCCAAGGGTGACAACATTGACAGCCCTTGCATCCCCGCACTTCACGGCGATGTCCAGGGCTTTGATAACAAAAGCATTTCCCTTAAAATATTTCTTAAAAGTCTTAGCCACCCCTTCGGGATATTTCATCTTGCCGAGGTTGACTGCCGGAGGGAGCATCTCCTGATCATTGAGGAGAACCTTGCCTCCCTTCTTCACCCAGTTGATGTATCGCAGCCCCTCAAGGAGCTCAAAGGAGATCAAAAAATCAGCATCACCGTATTTGATGAGAGGTGAATAGACCTTCTTTCCGAACCTGAAATGAGTGGTCACATCTCCACCCCTTTGTGCCATTCCGTGAACCTCGCTCTTCTTCACATCATAGCCGATTTCATGAAAAACCGAACAGAGTATATCACTGGCCAGGATCGTTCCCTGACCTCCAACTCCAGATAACAGAACATTGGTCACTTTCTCTTCCATTTTTCCCTCCTGGTATAATCCTTAAGTTAAAATTAAGAATTATACCTGTTTAATCACTGTAATCTGCTTTTAAATCTTTGTAATCAGGCATCTATTCTTTGCTCTTTATAGGATGCCTATGCCTTTCCTGGAACGATCGCTTCAAACTTGCAGATCTGCTGGCAAACGCCGCAACCCGGACATTGTGACCGATTGATCGAGACCACACCCTTACGTTTATGTCCATCCCTGGTCAAAGCCTCATCCTCGTTCACCTCTTTCCAGCTGATGGCCGGGCATCCGATATCCAGACACATCCCGCAACCTCTACAATTTTCCATTTGAATATCATAATAAGGATGCTCAAATTTCCGCTTCTCTCTCCGGTGGAGCATGCAAGGGCCGTTTTCCGTAATAATCACAGAGGGTTCATCCCTTTCGATCTCCTCCTTGATGATCTCCATTGTCTCCTTGATATTGTAAGGGTCCACTTTTCTCACGTTTTTGACACCAAGTGCTTTTACTAAAACCTCCAGGTCAATCTGGTTGGTCGATTCTCCTGTGATCGTAAAACCGGTTCCAGGATGTTCCTGCAGACCCGTCATACCGGTTGTTCGATTATCAAGAATGATCGTCGTCGAATTCCCCTTATTATAAACGATGTCCATCAGGGGTACGATTCCTCCATGGAGAAAGGTGGAGTCCCCGATAACCGAGCAGACCTTTCCCAGCCCTTCTTTGCCCAGCGCCTTTAATGCACCGAACGCACCTCCCACCCCAGCGCCCATGCAGATCGTGGAATGGACGGCATTGAGGGGCGGTGCTGCCGCAAGCGTGTAACATCCGATGTCTCCGAAGACAAAAACACCTAATTTTTTCAAGGCATAGAAGAGGGGTCTGTGTGAACAGGCCGAACAGAGGTTTGGAGGCCTTTTGGGAAGTTCATCCGCATTGATCCTCTCCTTGGGAGGCTTATAGCGTTTTCCCATGATGGACTTTTCGATAATCTCCGGGTTGAACTCATAGAGGCTGGGCAGGATATCTTTTCCGTGAAAGACTTTTAGCCCCATGGCCCTGATCTCCGTCTCAAGGAATGGATCGAGTTCTTCCACAATGATTACTTTTTTAACCTTGGCAAAAAAATCCCTGATCATCTTCTTTGGAAGGGGCCAGACCATACCCAATTTGAGATAGGAATAATCCGGGAATATTTCTTTGGTGTATTGATAGGAGACGCCGCTTGTAATCACCCCGATTTTGGGATCATTCATCTCCATCAAATTATAATTGAACTCATCAGCAAAGGCCTCTAACTTCTTCATCCTTTCCTCGACAACGATCCTTCTCTGTCGAACATAGATAGGGACCATAGTATACTTGGGTGCCTCCTTCAGATCGAGACCAATGGGAATGACCGACTCCCTTCGATCTTCGAGCTTCACCGGTGAAAAAGAGTGAGAAACCCGGGTCTCGGTTCTCAGGAGCAAAGGAGTGTCAAATTTTTCACTCAAATCGAACGCTACTTTGGTAAAATCTTTGCATTCCTGTGAGTCAGAAGGCTCAATCATGGGAACTTTCCCGAATCTTGCCCAGTGGCGGCTATCCTGTTCATTTTGGGAGCTGTGGGCGTAAGGGTCATCGGCAACAAGGATCACAAGCCCGCCCTTAACTCCGGTATAAGAGAGTGTCATGAATGGGTCTGAAGCGACATTTAAACCTACATGCTTCATACAGACTAAAGCCCTGGCACCGGCAAACGAGGCGCCACTTGCCACCTCAAGAGCAACCTTTTCGTTTGGAGACCACTCAGCCTGTATATCTTTCTTATATTGGGTGGCAATTGCAAAAAGGATCTCGCTGCTCGGTGTGCCTGGATAAGCACAGGCTACTTTTACCCCTGCTTCCCATGCTCCCCTTGCAATTGCATAATTTCCCTGTAGGATCTTAT
>Ga0299915_10002622_pt1 | contig 13078 bp, 6 predicted proteins | sample RVTome_13_FD_200263 | JGI IMG/M metagenome (GOLD analysis project Ga0299915, IMG submission 200263) | Soil microbial communities from uranium-contaminated site in the Upper Colorado River Basin, Wyoming, United States - RVT92D227 (version 2) ...
CGCGGTGGTGCGCGTGCAGTCTGTCGGCAGCAAACAGCAATGGCGCCTGGCACAACTCCCCGAGGTGGAGGCCGCGCTCGTCGCACTCAATCCGAATGACGGCGCCATTACCGCACTGGTTGGCGGATTTGACTTCAACCGCAACAAATTCAACCGCGTCACGCAGGCCTGGCGGCAGCCGGGGTCGAGCTTCAAGCCCTTTATCTATTCGGCCGCGCTGGAAAAAGGCTATACCCCGGCCACCATCATCGACGACGCGCCCATATCGCTGACTGCCGAAGAAGCCGGCGGCACCGCCTGGGAACCGCAGAATTACGACGGCAGCACCAGTGGTCCGGTTCGCATGCGCACGGCGCTGACCAAATCGCTCAACCTCGTATCGGTGCGTATCCTGCAGGGGATCGGTCCGTATTACGCGCGCGATTACATCCGTCGTTTCGGCTTCGACCCGGCGCGTCATCCACCTTATCTCACCATGGCGCTGGGTGCGGGCAGTGTCACTCCGCTGCAGATGGCTTCAGCTTATGGTGTGTTCGCCAATGGCGGCTTCAGCGTCAAGCCCTACCTGATCGACAAGGTGTACGACAAAGACGGACGCCTGCTGATGCAGGCCAGCCCCCAACAGGCCGGCGGCAACGCGCCACGCGTGATCGACTCCCGCAATGCCTGGTTGATGACCAATATGATGCAGGACGTCGTACGCTACGGCACCGCCGCACGTGCCGGCCAGCTGGGGCGCAGCGATCTTGCCGGCAAAACCGGCACCACCAACGACGCGCGCGACACCTGGTTCGCCGGTTACAACCCCAACCTGGTGGCCATCGCCTGGATGGGCTACGATCAGCCGCGCTCGTTGGGCCGCAGCGAGACTGGCGCGCAGTCGGCGCTGCCGATCTGGATGAATTTCATGGGAACGGCGCTCAGTGGCATGCCGCAGAAAGGCTGGACCATGCCCGCGGGGATTATCACTGCAAAAATCGACCCGGCCACGGGCGCCCGTCTGTCCGACTCGGTGGTGGATGAATTCCTGGGCAACTTGCTGGGCGACAACGCACCCGGGATGGTGGAACACTTTTATCAGGAATTCCCGCCTCCCGAGGCAGCTGCAGCAGGCTGGGGCAGCGACCCCGTCACCCCGACAAACCCGGCGGCCGCCACACCCGGAACTCCGCTATGAAACATCTGGACATGCGCCGCCGCATCGCACATGCGGCGGCGCGCATGCTGGCCGAAGACGGCAGCCTCGATTACGGCAGCGCCAAGCGCAAGGCGGCACGCCAACTGGGCGCGCCCGACAGCGGCAACCTGCCCGACAACCAGCAAATCGAAGAAGCGCTGCGCAGCTATCAGGCGCTCTACCAGGCTGATGAAACGCGTGCGCAACTGGCATTGCTGCGGCAAACCGCCATTGAATACATGGAGCAGCTGGCGGACTTCGATCCCCATTTGACCGGCTCCGTGCTCAACGGGACGGCGGGGCCGCATGCCGACATCAACCTGCAACTCTTTACCGACGACCAGAAGGATGTCGAGTTTCTCCTGATGCGCCTTACCTCACCCTACCAGGCGGGCGAGCATCGCGCTTCGGACATCCCTGGCCGGACTTACCCCCGCTTCATCATCAACGACCCGCGCGCGGCGATCGATCTCGTCGTCTATCCGGCCGCCGAATTGCGCAACATGAAACGTCTGCAGGCCGACGGCAGCCCGCGACGCCTGCGTTTGCCACAGGTTAGGGCACTGACTTGACCGATCTTGTCCTGCACGCTCTGGCATGGAAGATGCTGTCTCATACTCCATGACTCTTGTGAGCAAACGGCCGTGATTCGATTTTTCCGGCACTACGTGCCCCTGAATTTATTGCTTCTGGTGCTGATCGAAGCGCTGATCCTCAGCGGCGCCCTCTATGCCGGCGTCAGCGTACGCTTTCTCGATGGCAGCATGATCCCGGACGACCTCCAGCCTCTACTGCCCAAGGCCCTCACCTTCTCCGTCGTCATGCTGGGGCTGATGTCCGCGAGCGGACTCTACGACCTCGAATGGCAAGGCGGGATACGCGCCCTGCTGCAGCGTCTTGGCCTGAGTTTCGGGCTCGGCCTGGTGACGATGAGCCTGTTGTTTTATTTCTTCCCCGCCTTGCTGGTCGGACGCGGTGCCTTCCTGCTGTCGTTTGGCCTGGCGTTGCTGGGCATTCTGCTCAGCCGCGCGCTGTTCATCCGCTGGGCGCGGGTGGGCGCGCTGAAGACCCGCGCCCTGGTGATCGGCACCGGCAGCCGCGCCGCCCATATCGAATCCCTGCTGGCCAAGCGCGGCCACGCCAGCAATGTACAGGTGATCGGGTATCTGCCGATGGGCGGCAGTCACCATTTCGTCGACCATGAGCGCATTCTCGACACCCAGGAACCCCTGCCCGAGCTGGCGCTGCGCCTGCAAATCAGCGAAATCGTCCTCGCCGTGCGCGATCGCCGTGGCGGTATCCCGGTGCAGGACCTGCTCAAATGCAAGCTGCATGGCATTCGCATCCTGGAGCTTTCCAGCTTCTTCGAGCGCGAAAACGGGCATTTGCAGCTCGACTCGATGAACGCCAGCTGGATGATCCTGTCCGAAGGTTTTCACCAGGGCATCCTGCGCGACACCGCCAAGCGGCTGTTCGACCTGCTGGTGAGCGCGGCCATGCTGGTTCTCTGCCTGCCGATCATGGCGCTCACCGCCCTGCTGATCAAGCTGGAAAGCCCTGGCCCCGTGCTGTACCGCCAGGAGCGTGTGGGCCAGGGTTGCCGCAATTTCACCATCCTCAAATTCCGCAGCATGTGCATCGACGCCGAAAAGGACGGCAAGCCACGCTGGGCCCATCAGAACGACAGCCGCGTAACGCTCACCGGACGCTTCATCCGGCGTTCCCGCATCGACGAACTGCCGCAGATTTTCAACGTATTCTTTGGCGACATGAGCTTCGTCGGCCCGCGTCCGGAACGACCCTATTTTGTGCAGGACCTGACCCAGAAAATCCCCTATTACGGCGTGCGCCACACGATCAAACCCGGCATCACCGGCTGGGCGCAAGTGCGTTACCCTTACGGCGCGAACGACGAGGACGCCATGCACAAGCTGCAATACGATCTGTATTACGTCAAAAACCACGGCCTGTTTCTTGATCTGATGATCCTGTTCCAGACCGCACAAGTCGTGCTGTGGGGAAAGGGTGTGCGCTAACCGCGTACACGCCCGCAACCAACCATGCCCGACACCCTGCTCCTGCTGGCCGCCGTCGGATATGGCCTGGCAACGCTGGCCTATCTTGGGCTGACCGGCCTCATCGTTGCCAGCTGGCGGCGACGGCTGCAAGGCCGCCTTCTGGTAATCGCCACCGGACTCAGTGCTGCCTGGGGCGCACTCGCGGCACTCACCGCCTGGGGACTGTTGCCCTCCCGCCTGGATCTGGCTGCCGAAGTGGCACGTAACGGCGCCTGGCTGGCGCTGCTGCTCTACATCCTGCATCTCCGCCTGCCGTCTGGCGCCACACTGCCTGCGCCGCTGCGCTTCATCCGTCTGCTGAGCGGATTGCTGGTCGGCGGCCTGCTACTCGCCAGTGCAATGCCCTTCATCGCGCCCACCCAGCCGGTACTGGCAAAGTGGGCCGGCAATCTGGGTCTGGTCCTGCTCACCGTCATGGGTCTGGTGCTGACCGAACAGGTTTATCGCAGTACCCGCCTGGAAGACCGCTGGGCGATCAAGTTCCTCTGCCTGGGGCTGGGCGGACTATTCGTCTATGACTTCTACCTCTACGCCAATGCTGCGCTTTTTACGGCAATGGACGCCCAGGTATGGGCAGCACGCGGCTATGTGGCGGCCCTGGTGATGCCGCTGATCGCAGTCTCTGCCGCACGCAACCCGGAATGGGCCGCACCGGTCGGACTGTCGCGCAGCATGGCTTTCCACACCGCCAGCCTGCTGGGGGCGGGCATCTATCTGATACTGATGGCTGGCGCCGGTTATTACCTGCGTCTGTTCGGCGGCGAATGGGGCGACGTGGTGCAGACCGTGTTCATCTTCGCCGCTGCCATGCTGCTGGTGCTGCTGATGTTCTCCGGCACCCTGCGCGCCCGCCTGCGGGTGTTTCTGTCCAAGCATTTTTTCAGCTACCGCTACGACTACCGCGAAGCATGGCTCAACTTCACCCGCACCCTCACCGAGGGTCAGTCCGGCGAACAGCTCTGCGAACGCGCGGTCGAAGCGCTGGCCCGGCTGCTCGAAAGCCCCGGTGGCGCGCTGTGGATGCGCGAAGGCAACGCCGGCTATCAGCGCGCCAGTCATTGGAACTGGGCCGACCTCCATGGCTCCGAGCCGGCCGACACACCCTTCGTTCAGTGGCTCGCCAGCAAGCAATGGGTGGCGGACCTGGACGAAATGAAAACCCGCCGCGATCTTTACGGCGATCTGGATGCGCCCGCCTGGATTCGGCAGGCGGGCGATGCCTGGCTGGTGGTGCCACTGGTGCTGCACGATGATCTGCTGGGTTTTGTCGTGCTGAAGCATTCGCTGGGCAACGTCACCTTCAACTGGGAAGTCAGCGACCTGCTCAAGGTGGCGGCACGCCAGGCCGCGGCGCACCTGGCGCAGATGCGCGCGGCCAACCAGCTCATCGTGGCGCGTCAGTTCGAATCGTTCAACCGTACCACCACCTTCGTCATCCACGACCTGAAAAATCTCATTGCCCAGCTGTCCCTGCTGCTGGCCAATGCCGAAAAACACAAGCACAACCCTGAATTCCAGGCCGACATGCTGGATACAGTGGAAAGTGCGGTCGCCCGCATGAACAAGGTGCTGGCGCAATTGCGCCGAAACAGCGATGAAGCCCGCGCGCAGTCGGTGGTGCTGGCGGACATCCTTGCCGAGGCCGCCGCCAGCAAGCAGGCATTCAAGCTGCGTCCCACACTGGCCTTGCCGCCTTCTCACCTGTGCGTGCGCGCCGAACGCGAACGGCTCACCCGCGCTGTCGGTCATCTGCTGCAAAATGCGCTGGAGGCCACGCCGCCGACCGGTCACGTCACGCTGCGTGGATTCGAGGAATCCGGGAATGCGATCATTGAAATCATCGACAGCGGCAGCGGCATGGATGACGAATTCATCCGCACCCGGCTGTTTCAGCCGTTTGATTCAACCAAAGGCGCGGGAATGGGCATTGGCGCCTACGAGTGCCGCGAAACCCTGCGCGCACTAGGCGGCACGATCGAGGTGGACAGCACGCCAGGAAGCGGCACCCGCTTCCGTCTCAGCCTGCCGCTCAACAATCATTCATCTGCTGGGGGAGACGCCGCATGAGCGACGCCAAACAAAAGATTCTGCTGGTAGAAGACGACCCGGGGCTGCAGAAGCAGCTGAAATGGAGTCTGGGGGATTATGAGTTGGTGATGGCAGCCGACCGCGACAGCGCCATCGCCCAGCTGCGCCGCCATGAACCGCCGGTGGTGCTGCTCGACCTCGGCCTGCCGCCCGATGTGGATGGCGCCACTGAGGGCCTCGCCGCCCTGCAGCAAATCCTGTCGCTCGCGCCCACCACCAAGGTCATTGTCGTGACCGGAAACCTCGATCGCAGCAATGCGGTGAAAGCCATCCACCTCGGCGCCTACGACTTTTTCCAGAAGCCTTTCGACCCCGACGTGCTGGCACTGATGATTGCCCGCGCGCTGCACGTCCATGCGCTGGAAGCCGAGAACCGCATGCTGGCCGCCAAGCAGCGCGGTTCCGCTCTGCAAGGACTGATCACCAGCAGCGAACCGATGCTTAAAATCTGCCGCACCGTGGAAAAGGTCGCCCCAGCCAACGCCACCGTGCTGCTGCGCGGTGAATCCGGCACCGGCAAAGAAGTGCTGGCGCGCGGCGTGCACGAACTGTCGCCGCGTGCAGGAAAACGCTTTGTCGCCATCAACTGCGCGGCGATTCCCGACACCCTGCTGGAATCCGAACTATTCGGCTATGAAAAAGGTGCGTTCACCGGCGCCGCCAAACAAACTATCGGCCGCATCGAATATGCCAACGAAGGCACGCTGTTCCTCGATGAAATCGGCGACCTGCCGATGCCGCTGCAAGCCAAGCTGCTGCGTTTTCTGCAGGAGCGCGTGATCGAGCGCCTGGGCGGGCGAGGCGAAATTCCGGTCGATGTGCGTGTCGTCTGCGCGACCCATCGCGACCTCGCCGCCATGATCAGCGAGGGCAGCTTCCGCGAGGATCTGTACTACCGGCTATCCGAAATCACCGTGAAAATCCCGCCCTTGCGCGAACGCCCCGGCGACGCCGTGCTGCTGGCGCAGGCCTTTCTGGAACGCAACGCGCGCGAGTTGGGCCGCAGCATCCGCGGCTTTACCGCCGATGCACTGGCGGCACTCGAAACCCACGCCTGGCCCGGCAACGTGCGCGAAATGGAAAACCTGATCAAGCGCGCCACCATCATGGCCGACGGCAACCAGATCACCGCAGTCGATCTCGGACTCGATACCAACCACGCCGAGCCGCAACCCTTCAACCTGCGGCATGCCCGCGAAAATGCCGAACGTCTGGCGGTCAGCCGCGCACTCGCCCACAGCGACGGCAGCATCGCCCAGGCCGCCGAACTTCTCGGCATCACCCGCCCCACCCTGTATGACCTGATGGCGAAAATCGGCCTGAAATAACGCCTCTGCAACCGCTCACACAATTAAATACTGGAGACCCCCATGCCTATCCCCCCCCCCGCGCACCGGCTGCTGCTGGTCCTGATACTCGGCGCTGGCCTGCTGACGGCCTGCGGCAGGGAGAACAGCGCCAGCCTGGTAACCGAAGCCCAGGCAAAGCTCGCGGCGGGGGATTACAAGGCCGCCATGATTCAGTTGAAAAACGCCCTGGCTGAAGAAGAAAACAACGCCGAGGCGCGTTTTGAACTGGGCAAGCTCTATCTTGACCAGTTCGATCTGGCCAGTGCCGAGAAGGAGTTCCGGCGTGCTCGCGAGGCCGGCTATTCAGCGAATATCGTCAACCCGATGATTGGCCACGCGCTGCTTGCACAGCGTGAATTCCAACGCGTGCTGGACGAACTGCCCGCCCCCGCCGCCGCCGATCCCGAGGCCGCCACGCTGCAGGCCCTGCGCGCCACCGCACTGCTCGGGTTGGGACGCAAGGACGAAGCCCGCAAAACAATACAAAGCGCGTTGCAGGCCGCGCCCGACAATGCCGAAGTGCATCTGGCGCGAGCACAGCTTGCGCTGGCCGACGGCGACGTCGACCAGGCCATGCAGGCGCTCGATCAGGCCTTGCACATTGCCCCCGGACACCGCGAGAGCCTGTTGTTGAAAGCCGATCTGCTGCGCGCCACCGGGAAACCAGCCGAGGCGGCCGCAGCCTACCGCGAAGTCCTCCGGGTCGCCCCCCGGCAGAGCAACGCCCGGCTCGCGCTGGCGGGCATCGCCATCGCCGAGAACCGGCTGGCCGATGCACACAAGGAAGTCGACGCGGCCTTGAAAGCCACCCCCAACAGCCTGCTGGCGCGCTACACACAGGCACTGATCGACTTCATTGAGAAAAAACCGGAACAGGCGCGCGATCATCTGGCAGTCGTACTGAAGACCGCGCCCGAGTTCACGCCAGCATTGCTGCTGAGCGGCTCGATCGAATACGCGCTGGGCAACCTGCAAACCGCCGAGACGCAACTCAACAAAGTGATCAAAGCCGCGCCGAACAACGTGCATGCGCTTCGCCTGCTGGCCGCCTCGCAGTTGCGCCTGGGCCGCTCCGACGATGCGGCGCGCACCCTGGCTCCGGCGCTGAAATCGGCCAGCCAGGATGCCGGCGTGCTGACCATCGCCGGTGAAATCGCCCTGGCCAAACGGGACTTTGCGCAGGCTTCGGCGTATTTCGAACAGGCCAGCCAGCACAACCCAGACAGCGCCGCCATCCGTACCGAACTCGGCATTTCCCGCCTGGCGCAGGGCGACAACCGCGCCATGGCCGACCTGCAAACCGCCGCCGCAATGGAGGGCGCCAGCAGCCGGCCCGACACCGTCATCATTCTCAACCAGCTGAAAAACAAGCAGCTTGACGCCGCGCTGGCGAGCATCGCCGCGCTGGAAAAGAAAGAGGGTGCCAACCCGCTCACCTGGAACTACCGCGGCGCGGCTTTTCTCGGCAAACAGGATGCGGTACGTGCCCGCGACAGCTTCAACCAGGCGCTCAAACTTGATCCTGGATTTTTCCCTGCTGCCGCCAATCTGGCGCTACTCGACCTGAAGGACAAACAGCCCGGCACCGCCCGCCAGCGTTTCGAAGGCATCCTTAAAGTCAACCCCAAACATCTCAACGCCATGCTTGCCCTGGCCGACCTGGGGCTACACAACCGGGATGAAAAAACCTATGTGGCATGGCTGGAAAAAGCCGCCGCCGCCAATCCACAGGCGCTGCAGCCACGCATGGCCCTGGCGCGCTATCTGCTCGCCAAGGGCGACAAGAACAAGGCGCTCGCCGTGGCACGTGAGGCCGTCAACGCCCAACCGGACAACCCGGCCGCCCTCGATCTCCTCGGCACCATCCAGCTGGCGCTGGGCGACACTGCCAATGCTCTCGGCAGCTACAGCAGGCTGGTTGAGCGCCAGCCCGACCAGCCTGTCCCTCTGGTCAAGCTTGCCACCGCGCAGATCGTCGCCAAGGATCTCGCCGCTGCGCGCAAGACCCTGCAGGCCGCGCTACACATCCAACCCGATTTTCTTGATGCTCAACTCGTGCTGAGCGGTGTCGAGATTCAGGGTGCGCGTTTCGCTGAAGCGCATAAACTCGCCAAACAGATTCAGCAGCAAAAACCCGACCATCCCGCCGGCTTCATTCTCGAAGGCGACACCGCCTTTGCACGCAAGGATTTCCCCGCCGCGCTGGCCGCCTTCGAACGTGCGCACAAACTCTCCCCCTCAGGTGCAATTCTGGTTCGTCAACTGCAGGCTCTGACCGCCACCCAGCGCACCGAAGAAGGCGAACAGCGCCTAACCGCCTGGCTGGCAGCCCACCCGCAAGACGCCACCACACGCGCCGCACTGGCCGAAAGTCTGATCAATCGCAAGCAATACAAGGCGGCGGCCGAACATTACGTGCTGTTGAACAAAAGCAATCCAGGCAATCTTCTGGTTCTGAACAACCTTGCGTGGTCACTTGCCGAATCCGGGGACAGCCGCGCCGCTGCCTACGCCGAGCAGGCACTCAAGCTCAAGCCCGACAATCCCGCCGTGATGGACACGCTGGGCTGGATCCTGGTCCAGCAGGGGCAGAGCGAGCGCGGCATCAAGCTGTTGAAACAGGCGCTCACCCAAGCACCCGATTCCGCTGAAATTCAGTGGCACCTGGCCTCGGCTTTTGCCGAGAGTGGCGATCGTCGCCGTGCGCAGAGCGAGCTCGAACGGCTGTTGGCCGCGGGCATAGCGTTCCCTCAAGAGCAAGAGGCTCGTGCCTTGCTTAAACAGCTTCAAGGAAAAGCACACTGACCGGCGCCGCATAAACTTCCTTTGTTTGGAAGCGCTGGATCAGTCATCGTTGCGCGCGAAACATGAGGGCTCATGCGGGTTGAATGCCGCGACGCTATTCACCTCGGAATGAGAAACTGCAAAAACTCGCTCAATCACTGCTTCAATATGTGGAGTATGTATAAATGACCAAACATCCCGTTGCCCTGGCCATTGCGCTGGTCCTCGCCACCTCCATCGCGCTTCCCGGATGTGACCGCGCCGCCACACAACACAGTGAACAGGAACACATCCAGCGCGCCAAGGATTTTGAGGACAAAGGGAACCTCAAAGGAAGCATTATTGAGTTAAAGAACGCGCTTCAGAGAAACCCGAACAGCGCCCAGGCAAGACAACTCCTCGGGCAGGTTTATCTGAAAGCCGGCATGGGTGCAGAAGCTGAAAAGGAGCTGACCAAAGCGGAGAAACTTGGGGTTAGCCGAGAATCAATCAAACTCCAACTCGGCGAGGCCCTGTTGCTGACGGGCGAATACAAACGAGTACTCGATGAAATTCATCCCGGCGAACAAACTTCCAAAGCCAATCTGGGACGTATTTGGCAATTGCGGGCTGATGCTCTGTTCATGCAAGGAAAATTGAAGGACGCCTGCAATCTCTACCAGCAATCCCTCGACACCAATACGAGTAATCCGCCTACCTACTGGGGCCTGGCGCAATGTGCAGTCGCAGAACGCGATAGGACGAAAGCCAGAAAATGGCTTGATGCTGCACTCAAGATCAAAGACAGACAGTCCAGGACCTGGGTCCTGATAGGGGGAGTGGAACAACTTGATCAAGATATTGAAGGTGCGTTGGCTGCTTACTCAAACGCGCTGAAACTCGCTCCCGAGAACCTGGAGGCCTTGCTAAGTCGCGCGACCATCAACTTGCGTCTGGATCGCATGGAAGCTGCGCGAACCGACATTGAAAAAGTCCGAAAGCTTTCCCCGCAATCACTTGGTGCAAACTATCTCCAAGCCTTATTCAAATTCAAAGAGAAGAAATATCCCGAAGCCCGCTCCCCCTTGCAGGAAGCACTCAAAATTGCACCCGACTACCTCCCAGCCTTATTTCTGGGCAGCTCCATTGAATATGCGCTCGGCAATCTGGAGACTGCCGAATCGCATATCAAAAAGGTGCTTCGCGCAGCCCCCCACAATCGCAATGCCCTACGAATGTTGGCAACCATCCAATTGCGCCAGGGCAACGCAGATGACGCAGCAAGAACCATTGCCCCAATAGATCTTGAGAAAACCAAGGATGTCGGCCTCTATGCAGTGGCTGGAGAAATCGCCATGGCAAAAAAAGAATTTGCCAAAGCTGCCAGTCATTTCGAAAAAGCCGCCGAACTCAGCCCAGAAAACGCGGCGATTCTGACTGGCCTGGGCATCACGCGCTTAGCCCAGGGAGATTCCAGGGCAATGACCGATCTTCAGGAAGCCGCGGATATAGGGAGCCCAGACAATCGGGTCGACAGCGTCATCATCCTGAGCCACCTCAGACAAAAGCAATTCGACGCAGCGCTCGCAAGCATTGCCGAATTGGAGAAAAAACAGCCGCAAAGTCCGCTTGTCTGGAACTATCGAGGGGCAGCCTATCAAGGCAAGAAAAATCTTCCCAAAGCTCGCGATAGTTTCAACACCGCGTTAAAGCTTGATCCCACATTCTTCCCGGCAGCGGCCAATCTCGCTCAGCTTGACCTTGCTGAGGGGCAGCCTGCTCAAGCACGCAAGCGCTTTGAGCGCATCCTTCAAACTGAGCCAAAACACCTTCAAGCCATGCTGGCTATGGCCGATCTCAACCGGATGGAAAAGGATGAAAAAGCTTACGTTTCCTGGCTGGAAAAAGCTGCCAAGGCACATCCGCAAGCCATCCCCCCACGCGCTGCCCTGGCACGCTTTTACCTGACCCAGAAAGAAACACAAAAAGCTTTAGACTTGGCCAGAGAAACCGTCATCGCCAACCCAGACAATCCTGAGGCACTTAATCTTCTAGGAAGCACCCAGCTGGCTACCGGCGATAGGACAAACGCTATCGCAACCTTCACCAAGCTGGCGGAAAAAGCCAAGCAATCCCCAAGTGCGCTCCTGCGCCTCGCCCTTGCCCAAATCGCCGACAAAAATATGGCGGCTGCCCGCGTCACCCTGCAGAAAGCCCTGCAACTGAAGCCAGACCACCTGCCAAGCCAAGAAGCCATGCTGCGTTTGGAGTTGGCGGAGAAAAAATCTGATGCTGCCCTGCAGATAGCCCGCACGATCCAAACGCAACACCCCAAATCGCCACTTGGTTTTGATCGCGAAGCCGACATCCAGCTTGCCCAGAGACGCTTGCCCCAGGCCGTCAACGCCTATGAGCAGGCACTGGACAAGGGGGCCGGATCGATTGGACTCATCAAGCTGTTCCGTGCCCACCTTCTGTCCGGGAATACGAAGCAAGCCGAACAGCGCATGAATGACTGGCTCAAGCAGCACCCCAATGACAACAGCGTGCGCGCCCAGGCCGCAGAGTATTACCTGGTCAATGGACGGAACAAGGAAGCCATCGCCCAATATTTGGAGCTCCAGCGGCGGTCGCCCGATAACGTCATTGTCCTCAATAATCTGGCGACGCTTTATCTACGCGAGAAAGATAACCGTGCCTTGGCCACGGCCGAGAAAGCCCTGAAACTCGCCCCTGACAGCCCGGCCGTTCAAGACACACTGGGCTGGATTCTGGTGGAGCAGGGGCAAACCCCACGTGGTATTGAACTGTTGCGTAAAGCCCTGGGCAAAGCGCCAAAATCGAATACCGTACGCTACCACCATGCCGCCGCACAGGCCCGCATAGGAAATAAACCCCAAGCTCGAAGAGAGTTGGAGAAATTGCTCGCAGACACGCCGAAATTCCCTGAGTCAGAGGCAGCCAGAACGTTACTCAAAAGCCTCTAACATTCACCGCCTTCAATTCAAGGAAAGCCGTTGTGCCTTCTTGGGTAATTTTGCGAACGGTCTTTCCGCTGGCACGCTAAACGGCCATTAGCCTGTTGCGAATTTCAAGGCGACTCCATAGAACGATCAGCGCAGGCAGCAAAATCAGCTCAATAATTTGCCCCGCCAGCAAACCTGCGGCAGCAAGCGAGCCGAAATGCGCGGTGGGCTGAAAGCTGGAGCCCATCAGCAGCATAAACTGGGCAACCAGCAAAAGTGAAACGGCAACAACTGCGCGTCCGGATGCCTGGAAGCTGCGCGCCAGGGAAAAGATAGCGCCGCAGCCTTTGTGACGCCGCTCCCGATAGTTGTGAAAAAAGTGAATAGTGTCATCCACGGTGATACCGAGCACAACGCTGGCGATCAGGACCGTTGCCATATCGAGATAGATGCCAGCCGAACCCATGACAACAAAAATAAAAAAAAGCGGGGCGAGGTTGGGCAACATGCTGATGACAGCGGCCGGAATGGAACGCCAAAGAATAAGCATAATCAGGAAAATCTGCCCGAAGGCCCCCATGAAACTGTGCACCTGACCAACGACGAGCAAATCTTCCTGATCCGCAAACAAGCGGCCGGCGCCACCGATATGCCAAG